>ERZ773180.2-NODE-2-length-355355-cov-5.466997_pt1 | contig 355355 bp, 305 predicted proteins | sample MGYA00511080_ERZ773180 | MGnify/ENA primary metagenome ERZ773180 (study PRJEB29015, sample SAMEA2738175) | human oral metagenome | biome: human oral; feature: human-associated habitat; material: saliva | place: China | collected 2178 ... | reverse complement strand
CTCAGTTGGTAGAGCACTGGTCTCCAAAACCAGGTGTCGGGAGTTCGAGCCTCTCAACCCGTGCTAATATCGTAGTATATGAAGTTTTTTAGCAAGATCGGAAAGGCCTTCAAAGATTCTTACAATGAATTGGTACACAAAGTGTCTTGGCCTACCAGAAGTGAACTGACGAACAGTGCGGTGGTGGTTATGATCGCCTCCGTGATTATTGCTATATGTATCTTTGCTGTTGATACGGTATTCAACTTTGGGATGGAACAAATCTACAAGTTGATTATCTAATCCATAGATAAAAGCGATAAGGCAGAGCATCCGTGCTGTGTAAGTTTATTGTTGTATGATTGAAGAGAGTAACGAGAAGCGCTTTTATGTGCTTCGGGCTATATCTGGAAAAGAGAAGAAGGTGAAGGAGACTATCGAGCGCGAGATGTCTCTTACTGAGTCTTCTGTCATTTCTCAGAGAGTGTTTCGGGTTGTAGTGCCAACCGAGAAGGTGATGACGCAGCGTAAGACCAAAAAGGTTGTTATTGAGCGTCCTTATCTCTCCGGTTATGTACTTATTGAGTGCATGATGAGTCAGTTGCTTATCAATGCCCTCCGTGACTTGCCCGACGTTATTGGCTTCCTTGGCAACGACAATCCTAGCCCTCTCAGCTTGGCCGAAGTGGAGAAACTTCTCCATGAGGTGGATACGACGAACGAAGGTCCCGATGTTGTGGATATGCAGTTCGTGCTTGGAGAGAGCGTGAAGATCATAGATGGAGCCTTCGTAGGCTTCTCTGCTACGATAGAAGAAATACTATCAGAAAAGAAAAAGCTCAAGGTGATGGTGAAGATTTTCGGAAGAAAGACTCCACTAGAGCTTGGCTACGCACAAGTTGAAAAAGAGTAATCTGTTACGAGTATTTGCTCTCTAGAGTCTATTGACCTTGAGCTTCCAACAAGGAGATAGAATCACTAGCAATGCGTGCAAAACTGTTTTATTCATAGATAAGACATTAAGACAATGGCAAAAGAAATTGCAGGACAAATCAAATTGCAAATTAAAGGTGGGGCTGCAAATCCTTCACCTCCTGTTGGGCCAGCACTTGGTGCCAAGGGGATTAACATCATGGAGTTTTGTAAGCAATTCAATGCCAGAACGCAAGACAAGGCCGGCAAGGTACTCCCTGTAGTAATTACTTACTATGCCGACAAGTCTTTCGACTTTATCGTTAAGACTCCTCCCGTGGCTATACAACTCCTCGAAGTCTCTAAGGCTAAGACGGGTAGTGCAGAGCCTAACCGAAACAAGGTGGCTGAGATCACTTGGGAGCAGGTTAAGACGATAGCCCAAGACAAGATGACAGACCTAAACTGCTTCTCTATTGAGGCTGCCATGCGTATGGTTGCCGGTACGGCTCGCAGTATGGGTATTGCTATCAAAGGTGATTTTCCCGAACAACTATAAGATTCAATTGTAAGACATGAGTAAACTAAGCAAAAAGCAAAAGTTGGCTGCCGAGAAGATTGAACCCGGGAAGCTCTATACCCTTGATGAAGCTTCATCATTGGTTAAGGAGATCACTTTCACGAAGTTCAATGCCTCTGTAGACATTGATATTCGTCTTGGTGTAGATCCTCGTAAGGCTAATCAAATGGTACGTGGGGTGGTAACTCTCCCTCATGGTACCGGTAAGGAAGTACGCGTTCTAGCGTTGTGTACACCCGACAAGGAAGCCGAAGCACAAGCTGCTGGGGCTGACTATGTTGGACTCGATGAATATATTGATAAGATCAAGGGTGGCTGGACAGACATCGACGTGATCATCACAATGCCCTCTGTAATGGGTAAGATTGGTGCTCTCGGTCGTGTACTTGGTCCCCGCGGTTTGATGCCAAACCCTAAGAGTGGTACAGTAACAAACGAGGTTGGTAATGCTGTACGCGAAGTGAAGGCAGGGAAGATCGATTTCAAGGTAGACAAGAGCGGCATCATTCATACCTCTGTAGGTAAGGTGTCTTTCACCCCCGAACAGATTAAGGAGAATGCACGCGAGTTTATCAATACGATCATTCGTCTCAAGCCATCCTCCGCTAAGGGCACCTATCTCAAGAGCATTCATATCTCTAGCACGATGAGTGCTGGTATCAAGATCGATCCTAAATCAGTAGACCTTTAATAAGAGATTCTAAAGATGAGAAAGGAAGTAAAAGGTACCGTAGTTGAGAAGCTCTCAGACTATTTGGCTCAATATCCCCACTTTTATCTTGCAGACATCGAAGCTCTCGATGCAGTGAAAACTGCTGAGCTCCGTGCTGTATGTAATAAAGAAAACGTTAAGCTTGTCGTAGTTAAGAACACCCTTATGCGCAAGGCTCTTGCTGAAAGCGAGACTGACTTTGCAGAGCTGTATAGTGCACTTAAGGGCAATACTTGTGTAATGTTTACGCAGAATGCTAACGCACCTGCTCGCATTATCAAGGAGTTTGCTAAGGCTAACAAAGAACTCGGTAAGCCCGCTCTCAAGGCTGCTTATGCACAAGAAAGCATCTACCTTGGTCCTGAGAACCTCGAAGCTCTTGTTTCTATCAAGAGCAAAGAAGAGCTCGTGGCAGAAGTGGTTGCCCTCTTGCAGTCGCCTGCTAAGAACCTGATCTCAGCACTCCAGGGCGCTGGTCAGACGATCCATGGTGTTCTTAAAACCTTGGAAGAAAGATAAGTAATAACAAAGAAATCAACGAATAATCCATTCATACTACAATGGCAGATATTAAAGCAATTGCTGAAACCCTCGTTAACCTTACTGTAAAAGAAGTAAGTGAATTGGCTAACGTTCTTAAGGAAGAATACGGTATCGAACCCGCTGCCGCTGCTGTAGCTGTAGCTGCTGCTCCCGGTGCTGCTGGTGCTGCTGAAGCTGAAGAAAAGACCTCGTTCGACGTGGTTCTTAAGAGCTTCGGTTCTGCTAAGCTCCAAGTTGTTAAGGCTGTAAAGGAACACTGCGGTCTTGGCCTCAAGGAAGCTAAAGATATCGTAGATGCTGCTCCTGCTACCCTCAAAGAAGGTGTAGACAAGGCTACTGCTGATGCAATGAAGGCTGCTCTCGAAGAAGCTGGTGCAGAAGTAGAATTGAAGTAATCCCCCTTACTGCCTGATTATCAGGTAATCAATGGTTGAGAACCCTGCTTGCAGGAGTTCTCGACCTTTTCTTGTCTTTTTCCACCTACTCGTAGAGAATCAATAATCTAGCAACAGATGGCTAATACTACTGATACTATCAGAGAGAATTTTTCCAAGATACAGAATACATTGCCCTATCCCGATTTCTTGGAAGTGCAGCTTAAGTCTTTTCAAGACTTCTTCCAGCTGCAGACTGCTACAGAATGCAGAAAACAAGAAGGGTTGTACAAGGTATTTGCCGAAAACTTTCCTATAAAAGACACACGCAATAGCTTTACTCTCGAGTTTATAGACTATTGTGTAGACCCTCCTAAGTATTCTATCGAGGAGTGTATTAGCCGAGGGCTCACTTACAGTGTACCCCTTAAAGCAAAACTCAAGCTCTCTTGTAATGACCCTGAGCACGTAGACTTCGAAACGCAAGTCAAGGACGTGTATCTCGGGCCTATTCCCTATATGACACCGAGCGGCACCTTTGTGATCAATGGTGCAGAGCGTGTAGTGGTATCTCAGCTTCACCGCTCTCCCGGTGTTTTCTTTAGTTCCAGTATCCTTCCCTCGGGAGTGCGTACCTTTTCGGCACGCATCATCCCCTTCCGTGGTACTTGGATCGAAATTGCAACCGACCCCAACAACGTTCTCTATGCTTATATAGATCGTAAGAAGAAGGTGCCCGTAGCTACTCTTTTGCGTGCTATTGGCTATAGTTCCGACCGTGATATCTGGAGTGCCTTTGGGATTGGAGAGGTTGTAGAGACATCAAAACTTAAGAACTATATCGGACGACGTGTGGCAGAACGCATCGGAGTCCGCAATTTAGAAGAAGAGTCTCTGGACGCCGCTGCCGGAGAAGTGACAGCGCAGATGCGTTACGAACTTCGTGTGGAAAGAGACACACTCCTTACCGAAGAGGTTGTGGAAGAGATCCAGAAGTTGCAAGAAGAGCGACTCACCATTCCCGACGTATTGCTCTTTAAGGAGTCGGATAATAGCAATGTTATCAATCTGCTTGTGCAGACCTTGAGTAAGGATAGTACGATTTCCGAAGTTGAAGCTTGGAGACAGTTCTACCTCATCCAGCGCAGTGTAATCGCTCCGGATGACCTTACGGCTAAGGAGTCTTTCAATAATCTATTCTTCTCTGATAAGCGTTACGATCTTGGAGATGTAGGGCGTTACCGCATCAATTCCAAGCTCAATCTGGATGTTGATCCCGATGTTCGTGTGCTTACCAAAGAGGATATTGTTTCCATCGTTAATCACCTTTTGTTGTTAGCAACAACGGGTGCTAACGTTGATGATATTGACCACCTTTCGAATCGTCGTGTTCGTACGGTGGGTGAGCAGCTTGCCGCCCAATTCGGAGTAGGACTAGCTCGTATGGCTCGTACCGTTCGTGAGCGTATGAATGTACGAGATAACGAAGTGTTTGGCCCTACAGATCTTGTTAATGCTAAAACTATTAGCTCGGTAGTAAGTTCGTTCTTTGGTACCAATCAGCTCTCTCAGTTCATGGACCAAACGAACCCTCTTGCCGAGATCACTCATAAGCGTCGTCTCTCTGCTCTTGGACCTGGCGGTCTTACCCGTGAGCGTGCAGGCTTCGCCGTTCGAGACGTTCACTATACTCACTATGGCCGTTTGTGTCCTATTGAGACTCCGGAAGGTCCGAACATCGGTCTGATCTCTTCCCTTTGTGTTTATGCTAAGGTCAATAGCCTTGGCTTTATAGAGACGCCCTATCGTGCCGTTAAGGATGGAAAAGTTGATTTCTCAGACGAAGGGCTTAAGTACTACACGGCAGAGGAAGAAGAAGAAATGAACGTTGCTCAGGGGAATGCTCCGCTGAACCCCGATGGAACCTTCGTTCGCGATAAAGTAAAGTCGCGCTACGCTGCGGACTTCCCCATCGTGTCTCCTAATCAGGTGCACCTGATGGACGTTTCTCCTTCGCAGATCGCCTCTATTGCTGCTTCGTTAATTCCTTTCTTGGAGCACGACGACGCCAATCGTGCTCTCATGGGATCTAACATGATGCGCCAGGCAGTGCCCCTCATCCAGCCCGAGGCACCTATCGTAGGTACCGGGGTGGAAGGCAAATTGGTTCGCGACTCTCGTACCCAAGTTATGGCAGAAGGAGCCGGCGAGGTTATCTACGTGGATGCAGATCAAATCAAGGTTCGTTACGACAAGACTGACGAGGAGCTTTTCGTAAGCTTCGAAGAGCCTATCGTAACCTATCCTCTCCCCAAATATCGCAAGACGAACCAGAGTACAACGATTGACCTCAAGCCGATCTGTCGCAAGGGCGATCGTGTAGAAAAGGGCGATATCCTCACCGAGGGCTATGCAACTCAGAATGGAGAATTGGCTCTCGGGCGCAATATCCTTGTGGCTTATATGCCTTGGAAGGGATACAACTATGAGGATGCTATCGTGCTTAACGAGCGTATCGTACGCGAAGACTTCTTCACCTCAGTACACGTAGAAGAGCAACAACTTGAAGTGCGTGAGACCAAACGAGGACTCGAAGAGCTTACGAGCGACATCCCCAACGTGAGCGAAGATGCCACAAAGGATTTGGCAGAAAACGGGATCGTGCGCATTGGTGCGCATATCGTTCCCGGAGACATTCTCGTGGGTAAGATAACCCCCAAGGGCGAATCTGATCCCACACCGGAAGAGCGTCTTCTCCGTGCCATCTTTGGTGACAAGGCGAGCGATGTAAAGGATGCTTCTCTCAAGGCTTCTCCCTCATTGCGCGGGGTTGTTATTGATACCAAGCTCTTCTCCAAGAATTTGGACAAGAAGCGCAAGGATATCAAAGAGATCACCGAGCGTATCGAAGGCGAGTACAGCAAGAAGAAAGAACAGCTTCGCAAAGTATTTATTGATAAGTTGCTCAAACTTACCGACGGGCATACCTCTAATCTTATAGAGGACTTCGCTTCTCTTGAGATCATTGCTGCCGGTAAGAAGTTTAACCGCACCATGCTCGAAAGTATTGACGAGTATAGCAACATTAAGAGCAGCAACTGGACGGAAGACGCCCATACAAACGAACTTATCACCACCCTTATCGCTAATTACATCCGCAAGGATAAGGAGTTAGAAGCAGAGTTCCGTCGTCGCATTCAAGACGAAACAATCGGAGACGAACTTGCCAGTGGCATCGTACAGACTGCAAAGGTTTATATCGCCAAGAAGCGTAAGATCCAAGTAGGAGACAAAATGGCAGGGCGCCATGGTAATAAGGGTATTGTATCAAAGATCGTACGCCAAGAAGACATGCCTTTCCTCGAAGATGGTACTCCGGTAGACATCTGTCTTAACCCTCTAGGGGTACCCTCTCGTATGAACCTTGGTCAGCTCTTCGAAGCCGTGTTGGCTCGTGCCGGACGCAAGTTGGGCAAGCGTTTCGCTTCTCCTGTATTCGATGGAGCTTCACCCGAAGACATCGAAGAATACATCAAGAAGGCTGGGATTGATCCCGGTGCTAAGACGCAGCTCTACGATGGTGGTACGGGAGAGCCCTTCAAGCAACGTGCAACGGTAGGGGTAACTTACTTCTTGAAGTTGGGTCACATGGTCGACGACAAGATGCACGCTCGCTCTATCGGTCCTTACTCATTGGTTACACAGCAACCTCTTGGGGGGAAGGCCCAGTTCGGGGGACAGCGTTTCGGAGAAATGGAAGTTTGGGCCCTCGAAGCCTTTGGTGCGGCCCACATCCTTCAAGAAATTCTCACGATCAAGAGTGACGACACAATTGGCCGCTCACGTGCCTATGAGGCAATCGTAAAGGGAACTCCTATGCCTACTCCGGGCATCCCCGAGTCTCTCAATGTGTTGATGAACGAGCTAAAAGGCCTCGGTTTGAGCCTTTCTCTGGATTAATCTAAACGCTCAACGTTTCTATATATATGGCTTTTAGAAAGGATAATAAGTTAAAGACAAACTTCTCCAAGATCAGAGTGTCATTGGCATCTCCTGAGCAGATTCTGGAGAACTCTTATGGGGAAGTCACAAAGCACGAAACGGTAAGTTACCGCACGCTCAAGCCCGAGCGTGATGGGCTTTACTGTGAGCGTATCTTTGGTCCGGTAAAAGATTACGAATGCCATTGTGGTAAGTACAAAGGCAATAAGTATCGTGGAATTACTTGCGACCGATGCGGTGTTGAGGTGACCCAAAAGATGGTTCGCCGCGAGCGTATGGGGCACATTGCCCTCAAGGTGCCCGTGGTACATGTTTGGTACTCTCGCTCCATCCCCAATAAAATTGCGTATCTACTAGGGTTCTCTTCCAAGGAGCTTGAGTCTATCATTTACTACGATCGTTATGTGGTAATACAGCCCGGTGTCTTTGCAGTTCCCGAAGGAGAGGCTTCCGAGTCCCACCCCGTTAATTCGCAAGAATGCCCCAAGTATCTAGAAGCAAAGCAGCTTCTAAAGAATGAGCATTACGAGCAATTTTGCGATCGTATTTACGAAGAATTCCCAGGCAATGATAGCTTGGAGAACTCAGATCCAAATAAGTTTATTGCAAAGTCGGGTGCCGAGGCTATCTACGATTTGCTAGCCAACATCGACCTTGATGCTCTCGCAGACGACTTGCGCAACATAGCACAAACAGCTACTTCTCAGCAGAAGAAAGCTGAGGCTCTCAAGCGTCTTCCCGTGGTGGAAGCTTTCCGTGCTTCGGCAGGAATCAACCGTCCGGAGTGGATGGTGCTCAAGGTAATTCCTGTAATTCCTCCCGATCTTCGTCCTCTTATGCCATTGGATGGAGGGCGTTTTGCTACCTCAGATCTCAACGACCTTTACATTCGTGTCATCACGCGAAACAACCGTTTGGGACGTATGATTGAGGCAAATGCGCCCGAAGTGATCATGCGTAACGAAAAGCGTATGTTGCAGGAGGCTGTGGATGCATTGTTCGATAATTCGCGCAAAACCAGCGCTCTCAAGAGTGATCAGGGGCGAGCTCTCAAGTCTCTCTCAGATAGCCTTAAGGGTAAGCAAGGGCGTTTCCGTCAGAACCTTCTCGGTAAGCGTGTCGACTATTCTGCGCGTTCGGTTATTGTCGTAGGCCCTGAGCTGAAGATGAACGAATGCGGTCTGCCTAAGGATATGGCAGCCGAGCTTTACAAGCCTTTTGTGATGCGTAAGCTCATTGAGCGTGGTATTGTAAAGACGGAGAAAAGTGCAAAGAAGATTGTAGATCGTCGAGATCCCGTTATTTGGGAGATTGTCGAAAATGTAATCAAAGGGCATCCTGTACTTCTCAACCGTGCCCCGACGCTTCACCGTCTTGGTATCCAAGCTTTCCAACCCAAGTTGATCGAGGGTAAGGCTATTCAGCTACCACCTCTCTCGTGTGCCGCCTTCAATGCTGACTTCGATGGCGACCAGATGGCTGTTCACCTCCCCTTGGGTAATGAAGCTATTGCCGAAGCTCAGCTCCTAATGTTGGCTTCTCACAATATCCTCAATCCTGCAAGTGGTGAGCCTATTACCGTGCCTTCGCAAGATATGGTGCTCGGGCTTTACTACATTTCTAAGTTCCGCAGCTTGACTCCTCAAGAGCAAGAGCTTGAGCAGCAGGTTCTTGATAAGAAACGTATCCCCTCTATTTTCTATAGTGCACAAGAGGCCTATATCGCTTATGACAATGGGCGTATAGATATCCATAAGCCTATCAAGGTAATGGTGCCCAATGCACGAATTGTGGATGGAGAGCCTCAACGTGATGTTGTAGAGACCTCGGTTGGACGCCTTATGTTCAACGATCTTGTCCCCAATGAGGTTGGTTATATCAACGAGCTTCTTGGGAAAAAGTCTCTCAAGAGAATCATTAAAGATGTACTCAAGGTCTGCGGAGTTGCTCGCACAGCTCAGTTCCTTGACGATATAAAGAACCTCGGTTACCGTATGGCATTCCTTGGCGGTCTCTCCTTTAACCTCCAAGACGTGCTTATCCCTGCCGAGAAAAAGAGAATTATTACTGAGGCTACGGCTGAGGCAGATAGCATTATCGAACAGAACCGTATGGGGGAAATCGATAATCAGACGCGCTACAACAAAGTCGTGGCTATCTGGAATGAGGCTACCGATCTCCTCTCCAACTTGGTGATGGAAGGCTTCAAAAAAGACAACGACGGCTTCAATAGTATCTACATGATGCTCGACTCCGGAGCCCGTGGTTCTAAGGAGCAGATCCGTCAGTTGGCCGGGCTTCGTGGTCTTATGGCTAAGCCTCAGAAGAGTGGTAGCGAAGGTGGGGCTGTTATTGAGAACCCTATTACTTCGAACTTCCTCGAAGGGCTTTCCGTACAAGAGTACTTTATCTCTACCCACGGTGCTCGTAAGGGTCTTGCGGATACGGCTCTTAAGACGGCCGATGCCGGTTACCTTACTCGTCGTTTGGTGGATGTATCTCACGATGTGATCATTAACGAAGAGGATTGTGGTACCCTCCGTGGTATCGAAGTCTCTGCCGTGGTAGACGAAAGCGACAACGAAGTGGCTTCTCTCGAGTCTCGCATCATTGGCCGTACCTCTGTACAAGATATCTATAATACGAACGATTATACGGATCCCAACCGCAAGCTCATTGTGGCTGCCGGTGAAGAGATCCGCGAACAAGAGGCTGAGAAGATCAAGGCTGCCAACATCAAGAGTGTAGAGATTCGCTCGGTATTGACCTGCGACTCGCGCTATGGCGTTTGTGCAAAGTGTTACGGCCGCAATCTCGCTACGCACCGTCCCGTTCAGATTGGGGAGGTTGTAGGGGTAATTGCCGCTCAGTCTATTGGAGAACCCGGTACACAGCTTACCCTCCGTACATTCCATGCGGGTGGGGTTGCCGGTAGCGAAAATACGAACCGCTCGATTGTGGTGAAGGAAGAAGAGGCTATCGTAGAATTGAGTTCGGACCTCCGTGCTATTGTGATCCCCGGTCAAGACTACCGTGTGATTGCCAGCCGAGAGTCAGAAATCTTCCTCTATCACCCCGAGTCGCACAACCTTTTGAAGACCTACGACCTCCAGTATGGTTCGAAGCTTCATTGCAAGACCGGCGATAAGGTCGTAAAGGGGCAAACCCTTGCCGAGTGGGACCCATTCAACTCTGTAGTAGTGGCAGAAACGGCCGGTACTCTCGAGTATGTAAACCTCGAAGAGGGTGTTAACTACAAGGATACGGTGGATGCTACCTCGGGTTACCACGATGTGATGGTTATTGAGTCGAAGGAAAAGAGCAAACTCCCCGAGCTCAAGATCGTCGATCCTACTACAGGTACAGAGAAACTTTACTCTCTCCCTGCCGGCTGTCGTCTTACCTTCAATCCTAAGACTAAGGGTAAGATGCAGGTGAACCCCGGAGATGAGCTTTACAAGATCCCTCGTGTGCTGGCAAGTGCTGGCGACATCACGGGCGGTCTTCCCCGAGTAACGGAGCTATTCGAGGCCCGCAATCCGTCTAACCCTGCTATCCTTTCCGAAATTGATGGGGTAGTAGAGATCGGTAAGATCAAGCGTAATAATCGCGAAGTCTCAGTTACGAGCCGTTTGGGAGAAGTCCGTAAATATCTTATCCCTACAGCAAAGCATATCTTGGTACAGAATGGCGACGTAGTACGTGCCGGTACCCCTCTCTCCGATGGGGCGGTAACTCCGAGCGACATTCTAGCGATCAAGGGGCCGACGGCTCTCCAAGAGTATATTGTAAACGAGATCCAAGGCGTATATCGTAAGCAGAACGTAGGCATTAACGATAAGCACTTCGAAGTAATCGTGCGCCAGATGATGCGTAAGGTCGAAATCATGGAGCCGGGCGACTCTCTCTTCCTCGAGAAGCAGATGGTCGACAAGCAGGACGTCCAGGAAGAGAACGACCGCCTCTGGGGTATGAATGTGGTAGAAGATGCCGGCGATTCAGAAAAATATCGTGCAGGAGCTCTTATCCCCGCCTCTGCTGTTCGAGACGAAAATAGTTCGCTCCAACGCCGCGATTTGACGCCGATGAAGGTGCGTGAGGCTGTGCCTGCGACTAGTCGCCAAGTACTCCAAGGTATCACGCGTGCTGCCTTGCAGACTAAGAGCTTTATGTCCGCGGCTTCGTTCCAGGAGACCACAAAGGTGCTCAACGAGGCTGCCATCAATGCCAAGGTAGACGATTTGCTCGGTCTCAAAGAAAACGTAATCTGCGGTCATCTTATCCCTGCAGGTACCGGCTTACGGGCGTTTAATGGCATGGTGGTAATGCGCCGCGAAGACTATGAACGCGCTAAGGCTGCCCGAGAAGAAACCGGGCATGACCCAGAGTTCGTAGAAGAGGTAGCTGCTGAGGCTGCTACTGAGACGGCTGAGTAATCCGCTTTATCACTTCTTCTTGCCAGACCTTCTCTCATAAGCGAGAGGGGCCTACGGGAGAAGAAGATATATTTCCCCAGTAAAAAGAGGGGCATGGTTATACACTCCATACGAAGGAGGGTTGGCCGTGCCTCTTTTTCTGTTTCTCTCGATTAGAACGGGAGTCGGTAGGGAAATATCTGTATCAAGTCTCTTGTAAATAGGGGGTTGTAAGAGTACTTTGATCACCATCGCAAGGGCAAAGTGAACGATGGGTGCATAGTCTTGAGAGCCTTTCGACGGAATTTGCAAGACCTTATTCGGCAAAGTTCTCTATTTTTGTTGCGAAAAGGAAAGATAGGAGCTCTCACAGAGCTATCAGGGCTGAGACAGAAGAGAAAAAGCCCTCTTTCAGCTTATAACGGGATAAGGCGCCAAGGGGATCGAAAAAGAGAAGATATCCCCGATGTCGCCGGGTCGAGGGCTTTAGAGTCTATCTTGCGCACCCCTCTTTTTGGGGTTGGGGCGTATAACAAAAGAAAAACGGGAGATCAAGATAGGAAACCGAAATGGTATGAAGAGAACAATACACAGAGGATGGTTATATATAGTCTCTATTGCTCTATCCCTACTCGGGGTGTTAGGGGGAGGCTACACGTCATCGGCACAGGTACTTTGGGTGTTGGGTGTGAGGGTTGATAATCCTCTCCATAAGAATGCCTCGAATAGCCAGAGAGACAACGACCTCAGTGCGGTGGAGAGTTGGAATGGAGAATGGACTTGGGATTGTACCACCCATACGCTACTGATCAAGGATCTCAAAAGCAATAAACCGATACAAGGGATCCAGGTTAGAAGCATCCCCAATTTTACGATTCGGGTAGAGGGGGAGTGTTCGTTCGAGAATACCATACCGGGTAAGAGTGTGATAGAGGCCTCTGGCTGTCCTATCTCTATCGAAGGCGTAGGGGCCAAAGCCGCTTTATTTATTAAGACACCTCGAGACTACAGCTCCGGTATCCGTATTGCAAGAAAGCATTATCTCATGGTGAGCAATTGCTATGTCAATGTCTCTTCTCGCTTCACCTTTGGGATTGTAGGAGAAGGGAATGGAGATGGAGTAGGTATCCGATTAAGCAATGACGGTAGTATAGAGGCTAAGGGTAGACTGGGTGCTATTGAGGGAGTAAAAGAGTATATTCAGGTAAACGAAGGGGGCAATTGGGTAAATATTAACGAGAGCCAGACCTATGCTCGTACTACCGAAGGCGATGTCGATGTTGCGTATTTGTCCGGTCAGCTCGTTGATAAAGCTACCGGAGAGCCCCTCAGGGAGCAAAGGGTGCTGCTGGCACCCTATTTCCCTATCTCTATTGGGGAACTCAAGTTGCATAAGTACAGAACGAAATTAACCCCCGAAAGATACGGCTCCGTTGTCAAGTCCGGGGAGGTACTATATAATCCGGAGGCGCATGTACTCAGGCTCAATGCTGCTACCATTGCCTCTGAGGGGGAGGAGGGGATTGTCTCTCATCATTCTGATAAGCTTCTCAGGCTCGTATGTGCCGGATCGAATAAAATAACAACGAATCAGGGGCCCTGTATCAAAATAGAGGATGCCGGAGGTCTAGGTATTGAGGCATCTGGTAATGGAGCTGCCCTTGAGTTAGTACCCGCTGCAAGTGGTCGTTATCCCGGTATTTGGGATGATAGCCACGAGGGTGAGCTAAAGATCCGAGATATTGACCTTACGATAGCGAGTACAACCTCTTGTATCGGCACTTCGCAACAGAGTAAACGGCTAAGTCTTTCCAACTTGAATGCTTCGCTTACGACCACTTCCAACGATGCCCTGATTGATGGTTTTTCCCAACTAACCCTAGAGAAAGCCTACGTAAAGCAGCCTTTGGGGGCCGTGGTGGCCGGTGGAACTATCCGGCAGAGTGATGCAACGCTCCGGAAGGCTACGTGTGTGATCCAGAGAGGGAGTGCTCCAGCCTTCCATATTACGTTTGCTTCGAATATACGCCATGGTAGGGTAGAGGTTACGAACTATAGTGGCTCGCTCACGTCCGTACCTTTTGCTACCCATCTAAAGATTAAGGCCACCGCCGATGCAGGCTATCACCTAACGAAGATCTTTGCGGGCAGCGAAAATATTACCAATACCAAAGAGTTTGTCGTAACCCGCAATACCGAGATCTCTGCTCAGTTTGAGGCGAATAAGTATAACGTCTCCTCGGCTCCGAGTGAGGGTGGGAGCATCTCGCTCTCTCGGTCGGGTATCCTACCCTATGGTACGGAGGTGATGGTAACAGTTACTCCGAATCCCGGTTATAGGCTACTCAAGCTCTGGGCCAATGGGGTAGATATCACGGAGGCGAAGAGGTTTGTGGTGCAGGGGGCTACTACGGTAGAGGCGAGCTTCCAACCGGAGTCTTATGCCGTAAGTGCCAAGGTACCTCAGCATGGAGAGATCCTTCTCTCCCATAGTGGCCTGGTCTCTTATGGTACGGAAGTATCGGTGACGGTGCGTGCTAACGAAGGGTATAGCCTTGTCAAACTTATGGCCAATGGGGTAGATATTACGGCTACCAAAAAGTTTGTGGTAAAGGAAGCCACCATGGTAGAAGCCCTCTTTGATACCGAAGGCTTTACGGTAAGGGCCAAGGAGTCTAAGCATGGTAAGATCACGCTCTCGTATAGTGGACAGGTACCTCGTGGCACGGAGGTATTGGTAACGGCTTTCCCAGATCAAGGCTACGAGCTAGTACGCCTTACGGCCAATGGAGAGGTCATCACAGAGACGAAGTCGTTTATCGTTAAGACGAACACGGTAGTAGAGGCTACCTTCAGGGCAAGATCTTATATGGTAACAGTGGTCTCTCCTCAGCATGGGCATATCTATCTCTCGCATAATGGACTTCTCCCTTATGGTACGGAGGTGACGGTAACGGATCGACCGAATGCTAATTATGAGCTTGCTAAGCTTACCGCCAACGGCGTAGACATTACCAAAACGAAAAAGTTTCTGGTCTTGAGAGCTACTATGGTAGAGGCCTACTTTAAGAAGACCTCCGCTATCGAAGAGGTCGCCTCTTCAGAAGGCCGCCTTTACCCCAATCCTGCATCAAAAGCAACTACCCTCACGGGTGTAGAGCCCGGGACTATGGTACAGCTGCTCTCGATCGATGGCATAGAGCTGCTCCGCATGCTAGCCGATGAGGCCGGTGTAGCTCGTCTCGATCTTACAGGCCTGGCTGCCGGTAAGTACCTTGTAAGAAGTGGTAAGACAACGACCGTTCTACTGGTTGCGAAATAAGATAACGGCACGGGGGTGGGGCTGAGGGGCTCCTCTTCCTGCGTGGGAATACTTCTCTTAGCGTTTTCCCTCTCCTAGAGAGAGTCGGGGTTGTGGGTTCGCCTACAGCCCCTATTTTATTTTTTTTCTCCCCTCGGAGGGGAGAGATGCCTTCTTTGAAGGGGTCCCATAGAGGGGATTGAGCCCTCCTCGAATACACCCTCTTTTTCTCAAAAGGGGAGCCTTCGTGAAATGCTTGCCTGGATTCTTACTTTTTCTTGCCTAGAAAGTACTCCGCCCACTGCCCGAAACTTTTTTATTTTTCAGGTGAAAATGGGGTGCGATTCCGGGCAAGAAGGGAAATTTTTTTACCCGGAATACTTTTTCCTTTTTGTCAAGCCCTTCAAAGAAGGGACCCTCTCTCAGAGGTCCCCAGTGGGTCTCTTTGTGTCACTACTAAATTGCTGTATCTCATCTTGTTGCAGGGTTGTTGTGACCGATTTTGCAAGATTGGGCAAGATGAAGAATGCATGATTTTGCAAGAATTTTGACCGATTTTGCAAGATTTATTTTGTGAGGAGAGGGTACTTTTGCCCATAGAAAATAAAGCCCATGAGGGGCCTTGAGAGAGAAAGTTTAGTTGAAGTAGAAAAACAGGTCTTCTGCTTTTCCGGGAGAGGAGAGAGGAGACCACATGATAGCGAAAAACGAAAAACACAAATCGTTCCGGAGAGCGTCTGGCAACCATCCTTAGAATCCATGAAGTCCGCATAGATCTTCTCAGAATACTGTAAAGTAGAGAAGAGGGTTGCGGAGAGTTCGCCCCAGACGCAAGGAGGGGTAATGGGAGGCAAGCCACAAGTGAGAGTAGGACTCTTGGTGGCTTGCTCCCGATCCTCTCTCTTTTGGCCTCCCCCACCTCTCGAGTAGAGACTCGTTTTGAGGTCAACTTATTAAAAAGAAAAGCACGTTAGAATAATAGAATAATAACAGAAAAATAAGAATCCGTCCGGCTCGCTCCTCTTCTTGGCAAGCGCTAGGGAGAAGAGAGGGCAAGACACAAAAAGACAACAGGTATGAAAAACATGGTACACAAAGGATGGCTCTATGTAGCCTCCATGGCTCTAGCATTACTAGGGTTGGTAGGTGTTTCCTACACGGCGTCGGCACAAGTTCTTTGGGTGCTGGGCGAGAAGATCGAAGACCCCCTGAACAACGACTCCTCTAAGTCCCAATCTGGAAATGATTTGGAGCAAGGGGAAAACTGGAACGGCTATTGGTCTTGGAATCACAGTACGCAAACACTTACGATCAAAAAACTCGAAAGCAATATGCCGGTACAGGGCATCTATGCAAAGGATATTCCCGATTTTACCATAAAAGTAGAGGGAGCATGCACCTTCGGAACTAGTGCAAAAAACAAGAGTGTAGTAGAGAGTTCAGGAAATTCCATCAGAATCGAAGGCGTGGGAGAGAACGCTGAACTTTTCATTCGAACGAGGCGGGGAAGTAGCCACGGAATTCGCATTGCTAAAAAACGCGACCTCTATGTAACCAACTGCCTAGTAGATGTTTCATCGGAAAATTATGGGATTACGGGAGAAGGCGATGGTACCGGAGTAGGTATCAGAATAGGAGAAGGTGGTAGAATAGAGGCTAAAGGGACCTCAGGAGCTATCACAGATATTAGAGACTATATTCAGGTTTTTGAAAATGGAAATTGGGTAAGTCTCAATGATAGTTATTATGCTCGAGTGACTGCCAATGACGAACAAGTGAAGTACGATGGTAGTCGTATCGCATATGAGGACTCCGGGAACATTGTTAAGGGAGAGTGGGTTATGCTTGCACCTTATTATCCCATCAAGGTGGCAGGTGTTAAATTGCACAGATATAGGTGGAAATTGACTCCCGACCGATTCCCTTCTATCATTTCGACTGGGAGTGTGGAATATGATTCCAAAGACCATAGAATTACCCTCACAGATGCGACAATTGTGTCTGATGATTATTACGCAGCAATTAGATCAGATCATCCCTCTAAGTTCCTTCTGATTGGGTGCAAAGGCGCAAATAAAATCACTACTGTATCGACGGGTTCTGCGATTCGTGTCTCAGACAAAAGTAGTCCAACTATCTATGGAGTAGGAGATAATGCATCTCTTGAACTCTATCCCTCCACGGATGATCATTACCCCGGTATTTGGGATGAGACCGAAGAAAGTTATCTGGTGGTCAAAGACATCGATCTCAAGATAAGGAGTAAGGCAGCTTGTATCTATACCAAAAAGGACAATAAAGTTGTGTCCTTAGTGAATCTTAGTGCTATGCTTACCACCACAGTTCCTGAGTGGCCGTTGATCTCAGGATTTAAAACGCTGACGATTAAGGATGCCTATATTGCTTCACCCCTTGGTGCTGTTGTGGATGAGGGGACTATCAAACTCAATGGAACATTTCTCGGCAACACTACGTGTGAGATCAAGCGAGGTAATGCTCCTACCTACAACGTTACGATCGACTCCGGTATTAAGAATGGTCGTGTACGTGTGACCAACTACAGTGGATCGCTTTCTTCCGTACCTCTAGGAACCAAACTACAAGTAGAGGCTACCCCTGCTGAGGGCTATCACCTTGTAAAGATCCTTGCCGGTGGCGAAAATATCACCGAGTCTAAATCGTTTGTGGTCACCCGCAATGCCGAGATCTCAGCTCAGTTTGAAGCTAATACGTATGCGGTAACGGCTAACGTACCTCAGAATGGTAAGATTATGCTCTCTCACAGCGGCTCGGTAGCGTATGGTACAGAGGTTACGGTAACAGTTGAGCCGGACGAAGGTTATGAACTTGCCAAGCTGACGGCCAATGGCACAGACATCACAGCGACGAAGAAGTTCGTGGTGAAGAAGGCGACTACGGTAGAAGCTACCTTTGCAAAGCAAACCTTTGCGGTAACGGCTAAGGCTGCACAGAATGGTAAGATTACGATCAAGGGCTATAGTGACCTCAAGAAGGTACCCTATGGTACGGAACTCATGGTAGAGGTGACACCGAATGCCGGCTACAAGCTTTCGAAGCTGACGGCCAACGGCACCGATATTACGGCGACAAAGAAGTTTGTCGTGAAGGGCGCTACTACGGTAGAAGCCACCTTTGTGAAGGATACCGCTATCGAAGAGGTATCTGCCTCAGAGGTAGTTCTCTACCCCAATCCTGCGGTAGACGTAGCTACCCTCTCAGGCATTGAGGCCGGGGCTATGGTACAGCTCTTCTCACTTGATGGAGCAGAAGTACTTCGCACCATGGCTAATGAGGCAGGCATAGCTCGCCTCGACCTTACAGGCGTAGCTGCCGGTAAGTACCTTGTGAAGAGTGGTGAGACAATGGTAGCTCTACTTGTTACAAAATAAATTCTATTGACAAGGGTAGAGGGTGAGGGTAGACCTCCTTTGGGAAGTTGCCCTCACTGCTCTCTCCCCTCTCTCTCTAATGTAGAGTCGGGGTTGTGGGTTCGCCTGCAACCCCGACTCCTGTTTTTCTATACTTTCTTAGAGTACACTCAATATTCTTAACCGATTTTGCAAGACCTTTCTCGCAAGGTTTAGGTACTTTTGTTCGTGGAATATAAAGTCCATGAGGGCTTAGAATAGAGCGTTTAGAATAAAATAGACGTCCGCTGCTCAAGATAGTGGACGGAAGACACGAAACGATAGGAATGAGTAAGAGATACAAAGGATGGCTCTACATAGCCTCCGTGGCTCTAGCGTTACTAGGGCTGCTGGGAACCTCCTACACATCATGGGCCCAAGAGCTTTGGGTACTGGGCAAGAAAGTTGAAGACCCCCTGAGGGAGAATGCCTCGGGCTCCAGTAGCGGGCGTAATCTCCAGAATGAGAAGAGTTGGAATGGCGAGTGGTCTTGGGAGCACCAAACGAGAACGCTTCGGATCAACAACCTCACAAGCAATATGCCGGTACGGGGTATCTCTGTGGCCGATATTCCGAATTTTCGGATAGAAGTAGTGGGCACTTGCAGGTTCTTGAGTAGCGAAAGTGGCTATGCTGTAGTGCAATCTAAAGGATGCCCCATCCGTATTGAAGGGGAGGATGAGAATGCCACGCTTTACCTCCGAGACACCCGAATGAATGGCGTAGGTATCCTGGTTGAGGGGAATCATCCCCTCCTTATACAAGAGTGCTATCTGGATATTGAAGCCGGGAAGCACGGACTCAGAGGCGGAGGTAGTGGAGCAGGCGCTACGCTTTCTCTCTCAATGGGGGCTCGGCTAGAGGTCCGGGGTGGAACCGGTTCTATTGTGGACTTCAACGGCGGAATTGATGTGTTAGAAGATGAGAGTAGACGAGTAGATCTTAATGCCTCCTCTCTCGCTAGGGTCACTATAGAGAGCAATAAGTCTGTAAAGCACAGCAATGGAGCCATCGTCTATGAGGCGGATGGAGCGATCGTAAAAGAGTGGGTTATGCTTGCGCCCTACTACCCTGTAGAAGTAGGGGGGCTAAAACTCCGTAAGTACTTGACGCGATTGACCCACAACGACTTCCCCTCAGTGATTGCGACGGGGAGCGTGGAGTATGACGCAAACGAGAAGTCTCTGACGCTTGATGACGCCACAATTACCCCTCCGGGCAATGAGGATGGGATCGTCTCTAGCCACCCGGTTGGTTATCTTACCATTAAGTGTAAGGGTGCCAATAAGATCACGACCAAAATGGGGGCGGCAATCCATGCAAAAGACCAATATGCCCCAACCATTACAGGAGAGGGAGATCAGACATTGCTGGAGCTATACCCTTCTACAACGGATGATGCCCCGGGGATTTGGGAAGGATCGGCAGAAGGCGGCTTTACATGGATCGGGCATCTGGACCTCAAGATCAAGAGCAAGTCTTCTTGCTTCTATAGCGCCAAGAATGATAGTGAGCTTAGGCTGAAGAGCCTTAATGCGACCCTCTCCACCAAAGGGGATATGATCACGGGTTTTAAGACGTTGGTCATAGAGGATACTTATATTGTCTCGCCTAAGGGGGCCTATGTAGAGGGTGGGGCGATCTACCACAATGGCTCCCCTCTTTACAACACAACGTGCCAGATCAAGCGAGATACTACACCTACGTACAATATTACGATCGATCCCAACATAAAGTATGGTACACTACGGGTCGCCAACTATAGAGGTTCTCTCTCGTCTGTACCTATGGGTACTAATTTAATTGTAGAGGCTATCCCCGATGAGGGTTACCAAGCAGCGAGGGTCTTTGCCGGTGGCGAAGATATTACCGAGTCTAAATCCTTTGTGGTGAGACACGATGCCGTGATCACAGCTCAGTTTGCGCCGAGCTCGTATGAGGTAACCGCCAAGGAGTCTCCGAATGGAAGGGTCCTGGTTAAGGGATATGGCGACCTCAAGAGGGTGCCTTATGGCAAGGAACTGATCGTGGTGGTGAATCCCTATTTTGGCTACACATTCGCTAAGCTCACTGCCAATGGGGTAGACATTACGGCGACAAAGAGGTTTGTAGTAAGAGGGGCCACCACGGTAGAGGCCACCTTTGATGCTAAACCCTTTACCGTAAGGACCAAGACTCCCCAGCATGGTAAGCTCGAACTCTCGCACAGCGGTTCGGTAGCGTATGGTACGGAGGTGACGGTAACGGTGACGCCAGACGTCGGTTATAGGCTCTCCAGGCTCATAGCCAATGGGGTACAGATTACGGATACGAAGAAGTTTGTCGTGAAGGGGAACACCATGGTAGAGGCATTCTTTGTGTCAGCTACCTATCAGGTAACGGCCATGGCCGCTCAGCATGGTAAAATCGTGCTCAGGGGGTACGGCGACCTCAGGAATGTGCCCCAGGGTAAGGAGCTCTCCGTGTTGGTAATCCCCAACGTAGGCTACTCGCTTACGAAGCTTACGGCCAATGACGTAGACATTATGGCTACAAAGACGTTTGTAGTAGAGGGGCCCACGATTGTGGAGGCCACCTTTGCGAGGGGGACCGATATCGAAGAGGTTACCACCTCAGAAGTGCTTCTCTTTCCTAATCCTGCGGCAGACGCAGCTACCCTCTCAGGCCTTGCGGCCGGAGCTGTGGTGCAAGTCTTCTCGCTCGATGGTGTAGAGCTGCTCCGCACCCGAGCCGATGGGGATGGGGTGGCTCATCTCGACCTTGCAGGCCTGGCTGCCGGTAAGTACTTCGTAAGAAGTGCTAAGACAATGGCCGTTCTACTCGTCACGAAATAAGATTCGATTGACAATGCGGTGAGAGGCTGAGGGAGCGCATGATCAGCTCTCGCAGCCGCTTCTAGTTTCTTGTCCATTATGCTATCTTATAGTATGATACATAGTTCCTCGTAGCAAGGAGTACCCCCACCTAGCGCAGAACGTGTGCAAAGCTCCGACTTTTGCACCACTCAGAAAAAAGATCCCTCTAGAAGAATCTAGAGGGATCAAAAGAACGTACTGTGGATTTTTCGGCAACAGCCTCAAGCCACATTTTAGACAGTCAAGCAATTCATCTAGCGTACTTAGTCTAAGGTGGTGCTTTTATTCAATAGCCTTCAGTCGAGCTGTTGCCTTTATCGTCCTACTATGTAGTGTTAGGGCTTGCGGTGGTAAGTTACATAGGCTAACTGTTCCCCATCAAGCTCTACACGAGCTATACGGAGGACTTTACCCACTTTGGGGCTCGTATATTGAAAGAATCCCTCAGCAGCTAGTCCAGTGTACTCATAGCCGTTTTGTGTCAAGAGGTTATCTACGACAGGGTTAACTTTAGTTCCGTCATCACTAACCACGAGGGAGCAAGGCGCATAGTAGCCGATAGCCTGATCCATAGCCCCCTTGGCACGATTGACGTAATACCCTCTGACAGGGTTAGCTTTAGAGTCTACATCGTACCATAGGAATAGGTCTTGACTAGTTGAGTACTCCTCACTCTTCTTCTGATTAAGAGTACCTCCGTGGGCGTACTCCCAAGCCTCAATGTCCTCTTTACTAGCGCCCCACTCATTGCAAGGGTATGGAATGAGAGAGACGAAGACTTCACTATCTGGATAAGAGTTGTGAGGCTGGATAGGATCCACAGGATTTGTCGGAGGGGTAGTACCCTGACAAGCGACTAGCAGAAAGCTCAAGCATAGAGCTCCGCAAAATAGATTGACGTACTGCTTCATGGCTATTATCTTTTCTGTGAATAGGTTAGCTTAGCGGCCTGAGTGCCTTGTTCCATCTCTTCATATATTAGCACTTTGCTATGTAGCGTAGCATTGTCCGAAACAAATTGATTAGCGCTACGCTCTTGAGGAGTGGTGTAGCCGTTGGCCTTTAGAGAGTCTAAGAAGTTTTTATTCAGTCTCTGCTTGGCACCACTCTCCCGGACTAAGACGCGATCCAAAGGCTTGACAAAGACTTCAACCTGCACTAGTTTGCCCTCCTCTATAATATAGACTCGCTTGAAGACATCGCCACCAGCCTTCCCCTTGAAAGCTAGCTGTAGGTAGTCAGGGTCCTCGGTATCACTAGCCCCTGTATCGTAGGTAGCACCTTGAGCCATCTCCCAAGTAGTGATAGTCTCCTTAGATCCATTGCTCCAGTCCAAGTAAGCTACGTCCTTAATGTTCAGTCCCTGGGGATCCTTCTGGATCGCCTCTTCTTTGATCTCTACCTTACCGTCATAGAGAGCCCATCCTTTACTTCGAGCTAGAGGTATGACACTATTCTTATCCAATTGATTACCCTCGGGTGTAGGTAACTCAGTATTTAGGATGACACACTTGCCTCGCTGCCCAGTAAGCTTAGGCAGACTAGCCACAAGAGCTGTTGTCGCCTCCTTAGAGAGCTTGTTATGATGTACCTCTAGGAGCTTCAGATGGGACATCGTAGCTGGTAGCTCTAGAGCCGTTAGAGCTAGGTGATCAGCATAGAGAGACTCTAGTGCTGGCGTGTGTAGCTCTAGAGATGTCAACTTATTGTGATCTAGACGTAACATCTTAAGCTTCGGAAGGTTTATGCTCAGTTTACCCTCAAATGAATTACCACCTATTGATAGCTCTTCCAGAGCTGGAAAAGCAGAGAAATCTAAAGCCTTGAGCTTATTGTCCTGTAGGTTTAGCACCTTGAGCATGTCAGGCTGAGGGATAGAGATACGCTCTATCGCCTTATTGCTCGCGAGAGATAGATATGAGAGCGGAGCTCCATAGAGCTTGACGGTAGCTCCTCTCACGGGTATATCTAGCATCGTCGGATTGGACGCATTTCTTGACACTGCATACTCCTTTCTCTCCCCACTGCCATCATCAACGAGCAGTGATTCGCCCGAAGCAATTGCGGCAGAAAGTGTCAGGCTATAGCCCATCTTGAGTTTATGAGCTATCTCAGCCGTCAGCTGCACTTGCGCTTTCTGGCGTACCTCTATAAGACAGCTTGCGGTCACGCTAGAGCCTTTGAGGCGTGCGAGTACGATTGTCTCGCCTGGAGCCTTTGCAGTGACTAACCCGTGCTCATCAACAGTAGCTATATCAGGCTTCTCGGCAAGCCACTCTATAGTATGCTCCTCAGAGGCTGGATCGATGGTAGCTGCAAGCTGGATCTGCTCTCCTGGAGCGAGTAGAGCACTAGAAGGCGTAATCGTCACCGTTGGGTCTTGTCCTGAAGATGAGCTAGATACAGACACAAGGCAAGAGGCTTTAGCGTCTGTACCCTTGATTTGCACAGTTACGATCGTATTGCCCGCTTTGAGTCCTTTTGCCATACCTTTTTCAGATACGGTCACAATGGTTGGGTCTTGGCTCTTCCAGAGCAATTTTTGAGAGATCTGCTCGGGCTCTGTTTTGACAGCTAAGAGTACCTCTTGCCCCCTAGTGAGTGAGACTTTCTTCTGGACGAAGTCGATAGAGTAGCTCTGTGGAGCCTCTTGCTCCTTACCACAACTGGTAAAAAGGAGTAGCGTAGCGCATAGTACTGCTAAGTATACCTTAAGGTCTTTCATAATGAAACATGTTCTATGGTGAGTGAATTAGTTAGAGTCTCTTATAGTTAAATAGAGCTAGTCCTCCTATCTCAGGATGCTTCGCTGGTGAAATGATTACCCCCATTGATATAGTAGGATTGACATACGAAGCTCCCAGCGAGGTGACATGGCTGAGGATGTACCCCTCTCGAGTCATCAACTTGCGAAGTGCCCGATTTAGGCGTGCTCCTGAGCCTTTTATCTCAAAGGCATAGTCCATAGGTGAAGCATAGAGAGCTATCTCGCTGACTACAGGAGGTTTCTTTTCTGAAGGTGAGGATATAGTATATATACGTAGCCGTATAGTCTCGTCATTTACGTTGAAAGCTATAGTTTCCAGTCCCGTAGCCTCGTCCGTCTTGCTAAGGCGTGGCTCATGCGTCCCTCCGTGTGCTTCCTCCCAGGCGAAGACGTTAGCCTTGTTGGGATCACCTAGGAGGGTAAACTCAGGTATCGGCAACCTTGCAAATGTCTTACTCTGATCTGCTATGACGACAGAGACTTGACACTCTTTTTTGATAGCCCCAGAGGCAATCGTGATAACAGCTTTGCCTGGCTTGATAGCAAAGATAGTACCCCTATCCACATATGCTACTGACTCATCACTGCTACTGTACTGTACCGTAGCATTGCTAGGAAGGATAGTCACCGAGAGCTTGTATAGCTCTCCCTCGATGAGTTCTAGCTGAGCATCATCTAGTATGATACTTTCCGCAAGAGTGACTGTGGGAGAAGAGCTTGGCTCCTTATGACACCCGACAATGGATAGTATTGCCAGTAGGAGCATGAATAAGTGCGTTTGTCTTTTCATTTACGTATTAAAGTTGATTTAATGTTTTATAAAGATGTCTATAGCTAGTGTATCTATACCATACAGTACTGCTTGAGTCTAGACAAGGTAAAGCTTGTCTCGTACTTAACCCTCATCCGCAGGCAAAGCTAGAAAAAAAAACAACACAACACATCAATCGCATTATAAAACTTCTCTGAAAGGTTCCACTCAATGTGCTTTCCTTTGAGAGCTACTCCATCGCCATTGCATACTATCTTAAAGGGGATCTTCTTCCACTGGAAAACTTTTATCGGACAGCAATAATAGGAAATAGGGCTACTAATTGCTTTTTGTCCTCTCTCTTATGAGGAGACCGAGGAGGGATATTGCGCCATGAAATACTTTTAAGTAGGGAGTTCGTAGTAAAAAAATCCCCAATAGAGGGGATTGTGAACACTTTTCATCTGCTCTACCTTTGCTTGCGAATCGATATGTAAGTAAATCCTATTATAACTATAAATAAATGAATGTGTTACAGCGATTGGGGACCTATATGGGCAACCGTAAACCCCTGCTTCCCATTAGTTTAGTACTGTCGGGCTTGACAGGGCTCGTCTCCCTTCTTCCCTTTATCTTCGTTTGGCTTATCGTGCATCAGTTGCTTGTAGAGCCCGAGGGTGTGGAGCCGGATAGCGTTTTCTCTCTTGCATGGTGGGCTTTCGGGTCTGCCGTATTGGCTATTTTGCTTAGCTTTCTCTCTCTTATCTTCTCGCATGTTGCGGCATTTCGGGTTGAGTGCTCCATGCGGCGCTCTGCTTTGTCGCGGTTGATGCGGATGCCTCTGGGCTATTTCGATACCCACACCACGGGGCGTATACGCAAGATTATCGACGAAGACTCGTCTCAAACGCATACCTTTATTGCCCATCTTTTGCCCGACTTGGTGGGGAGTATCCTCTCGCCCATTGGGGTGCTTGTTTTGCTCTTTGTTGTGGATTGGCACTTAGGGCTGGCGTGTATGATCCCTATTTTGATGGTTTTTGTCACCCTCGGGGTCATGATGAACCCGAGGCAACAGAGCTTCCAAAGGGAGTATCTTGATGCTCAAGAGCGGATGAGTACCGAAGCGGTAGAGTATGTGCGAGGTGTGCCTGTTGTCAAGGTTTTTCAGCAGACCGTTTTCTCCTTCAAACGTTTCTATGATAGTATTATTTGCTATCGCGACCTTGTGACCAAGTGTACCCTTCGTTGGCAGTACCCCATGTCGTTTTATACCGCAGTGATCAATACGATTGCCTTCTTCTTAATCCCGATGGCGATAATCTTGATCCACAATACAGGCAACTATGGGGGTGTGATAGCCGATATGATACTATTCCTCCTTATTACGCCGGTTATTTCCGGCAATATCATGAAGATAATGTTTCTACAGCAGGGTATGTTTATGGCAGGGGAGGCAATCAGTCGCATGGAGGCTCTCACGGAGGATGCCCCTCTCCCCGAAGCTGAACACCCACAACCGATAACCTCTTATAGTATTGCCTTCAAAGGGGTTACCTTTTCCTACTCCGGAGCTAATACCCCTGCCGTGCAGGAGCTCTCTTTTACCCTACCTGAGGGGAAAACATATGCTTTGGTGGGACCCTCGGGAGGAGGAAAGAGTACGATTGCTCGCCTTATCCCTCGCTTCTATGATGTGGCGCAGGGGAGTATCTCTATTGGGGGTGTGGATGTACGCCAAGTGGCTACGCACGACCTTATGAATGCCGTATCTTTTGTTTTCCAGAATGGGAAACTCTTTCACTCTTCGTTGCGCCACAATGTGACGTATGGTTCCCCTAATGCTACCGAAGAACAGATCCGGCGCGCCCTCGATCTTGCCCAGTGTAGGGAGATTATAGAGCGTCTCCCCCAGGGGTTAGATACTCGGATTGGTGTAGAGGGTACCTATCTCTCCGGGGGAGAGCAACAGCGTATTATCCTTGCTCGTGCCCTCCTCAAAGATGCTCCCATCGTGGTTTTGGATGAAGCTACCGCTTTTGCCGACCCCGAAAACGAGCAATTGATTCGCCGTGCTTTGGCTGAGCTAACAAAGGGGAAGACTGTACTTCTCATAGCCCATCGCTTGACCAATGTGGTGGATGCTGATGCTATTTTAGTGGTTGACGAGGGGCGCCTTGTGCAGCAGGGTACGCACCAAGCTCTCGTGGAACAGGAGGGGTTGTACCGCTCAATGTGGGAAGAATATAACCGCTCTATCAACTGGACCATCTAACCTTTTAATCCTCAAAATCATTATGATCCACCTCATACAAAATCGTTTTGCCCTCACCCGTGATGGAGCTATCTCCTTTGTTAAGGCTGTAGTGTGGTCGTTGTTGCTCAACCTAGCCTTCATGCTCCCTGCAATTTATCTCTTTCTCTACCTTACGGATTACCTTGATCCGCTAATACACCCCGGGGCTACTCCCTCCCATGGCTTGGGCTACTATATCCTCATAGGTCTGCTTTGCTTCCTTGTAATCTTTGTTATTGCTTTTAGGCAGTATGCCTCTACCTATACAAAGATTTATACCGAGAGTGCCGAGCGTCGTATAGCCCTGGCCGAGAAACTTCGCAAGTTGCCTTTGGCGTTCTTTGGCGAGCGAAATCTCTCGGATCTTACCTCTACCATTATGGAAGATTGCTCCGAGATAGAGCATGTTTTCTCGCATGCTGTACCTCAACTCTTCGCTGCTGCCGGGAGTATCCTCCTCATTACCATAGGATTGTTTTTCTACAATTGGCAACTCTCTTTGGCTCTCTTTTGGGTTGTGCCTCTGGCGCTACTTGTACTGATCCTCTCTAAGCGAGCTTTGGAGCGTGGGTTCAAAAGGGGACATTGTACGAAACTCTCGATTGCGCAGCAGATACAAGAGGGGTTGGAGAGTGTGCAGGAGATTAAGGCGTATAACGGCGAAGAGGAGTACCTCAAGACCTTCGACGAGACAATTACAACCTACGAACGACAGTTGATGCGAGGCGAAACTTTGGCCGGGAGTACTCTCAATCTTTCCCATATACTACTTAAATTGGGGATTGCATCCGTTATCTTGGTCGGGGCTTATCTACTGGCAGATGGTACAATTCCCATGCTTACCTATCTTATCTTTCTGATTGTTTCTGCCTCTATCTACAACCCTATTATGGAGGTGATGAATAACTTTGCCGCTCTTCTCTACTTGGATGTGCGTATCAATCGTTTCCGCGAAATGGATCAAATGCCTATCCAGACGGGAGTGCAAGAGTGCCACCCCAAGGGTTTTGATATAGCCTTTGATGGGGTCGAATTTTCCTACGAAACCGGAAAACAGGTGCTTCGGGGCGTCTCCTTTGTGGCTCGCCAAGGTGAGGTTGCGGCTCTTGTTGGCCCCTCGGGAGGCGGTAAGAGCACCACGGCTAAGTTGGCTGCTCGCTTTTGGGATGTAGACCAAGGGCGCATTACTCTAGGCGGGGAAGACATTAGCAAAATAGACCCTGAGACTCTGTTGCAATACTACTCTGTGGTGTTCCAAGATGTGCTTCTATTCAATGCCTCTATTGCCGATAATATCCGCGTCGGGCGTAAAGATGCTTCCGACGAAGAGGTACGCCGCGTGGCGCGATTGGCGCAGTGCGAAGAGTTTATACAGCGCATGCCCCAAGGCTACGATACGCAGATAGGAGAAAATGGCGAGACCCTCTCGGGTGGAGAGCGTCAGCGCATCTCTATTGCACGTGCTTTGCTAAAAGATGCTCCCATCGTACTGCTGGACGAGGCAACCGCCAGTCTTGACGTAGAGAACGAATCGAAGATACAGACGGCGATTTCTGCCCTTATCAAAGATAAAACAGTGCTGATTATTGCCCATCGTATGCGCACAGTGGCTCATGCTCATAAGATAGTGGTAATAAAGGAGGGGCAGGTAGTGGAGATGGGGGCTCCGGAGGAGCTCCTAGCACAGGGTGGAGAGTTCACGCGTATGGTAGCTGCTCAGAATGCCTAATCTCTAGCCCTAGAACTAAAAAGATACTGGCTAGCCTCTTGCTGGCCGGTGAGCAAGAGGTTAAGCTCAGACCGGACGAGATACAAATAAAGTATATGAATGGTGCGATACAAAACAACCTAACCAAGGTACCCGAGACGATGCTTATACCGCTTCGTGCTCGCTACAACGAAACCAAGCGACCCCATGGTATTATTCGAGATCCTAAGTCGGTGGAGATATTAGATCGTATTGAACCCTTTTTTGAGGGTAGGCGAGAGGTCTCAATTCTCTCGCAAATGGGAGTAGCTGTGCGCACGGATATTCTAGATCGCCTCACCCTGCAATTTCTGGAAAAGCACCCCGATGGACTCGTGGTTAACCTCGGTTGTGGATTGGATACTCGCTTTCACCGTTTGGATAATGGTAAGGTTACTTGGTTTGATTTGGATCTGCCCGAGGGTATAGACTTGCGCAGAAACTTCTTTGAAGAGAGTGAGCGATTCCATTTTATAGCCGCCTCAATACTCGACCCCTCTTGGCTCGATCTCCTCCCCAAAGATGCCCCAAAACTCTTTATTGCTGAGGGGCTTTTGATGTATTTTACAGAGGAAGAGGTGCACTCTCTCCTCGCTACCTTGGCAGAGCGTTGCCCTCGGTCGGAATTTATTTTTGAGGCCATGTTTCCCCGTATGGCACGTCGTACCGAGCAGCATCCTGATATGAAAGGGTACGAGGCGCAGTTCAAATGGGGTATCAAGTCGGGGCGAGATTTGCTCAATTGGGGCATAAAACTCCGCTTTGAGCAAGAGTACTTCTACAATATCCACCTCAAGAAAATGCCTTGGTATGCAGCTCTCTTTTACCAGACTGTAGCTCGCCGTGTGATGAAGATTGTACACCTAACATTGGGAGAGGAGCAGTTGAGAGTCGCTTGAGAAGTCGTACCTTTGCAGTTGGTATTTAGTAACCTGATAGACGATGAACGACTTTGTAGAAGAACTTAGGTGGCGCGGGATGCTCCACAATATCATGCCCGGGACAGAGGAGCAACTCTCTAAAGAACTCTCTACGGCATACGTGGGGATCGACCCGACAGCAGACTCGCTACACATAGGGCACCTTGTGGGAGTGATGATGCTTCGTCACTTTCAGAGGTTTGGGCACCGCCCCATAGCTCTCTTAGGTGGAGCCACGGGTATGATTGGGGACCCCTCGATGAAAAGTGCCGAGCGCAACCTTCTCTCTCTAGAGACCTTGCGCCATAATCAAGAGGCGATTGGTAAGCAACTTGCCAAATTCCTCGACTTCGATAGCGAGCAACCCAACGCCGCAAAGTTGGTCAATAATTACGACTGGATGAGCGAATGGCGCTTCCTGGACTTTATCCGCGAGGTGGGTAAGCACATCACCGTTAACTATATGATGGCCAAAGACTCCGTGAAGAAGCGTCTCGAAGGGACGGCAGGTTCGGGGCTTTCGTTTACAGAGTTTTCGTATCAGTTGCTCCAGGGCTACGACTATTTATACCTCTACCGCCATGAGAATTGCCGCCTACAGATGGGCGGATCCGATCAGTGGGGGAATATCACTACAGGTACGGAACTAATTCGCCGTATAGAGGGGGGCGAGGCTTTCGCTCTCACATGTCCCCTCATCACCAAGGCAGATGGAGGAAAGTTTGGCAAGACCGAGAAAGGGAATGTTTGGCTCGATCGTCGCTACACTTCGCCTTACGCTTTCTACCAATTCTGGTTGAATGTGAGTGACGAAGATGCCGCCCGTTACATTAAGATTTTCACTTTCTTGGGAAAAGAAGAGATCGAAGATCTTGTAGCACAGCAGGCTGCGGCTGCACATCTCCGCCCCTTGCAACGACGTCTTGCCGAGGAGCTTACGGTACTCGTACACAGTCGCGAAGATTGCGAAGCTGCAGTATCTGCCAGCGAGATTCTCTTTGGTAATGGTACGGCAGATGCTCTCCGCTCGTTGGATGAGGAGATGCTTCTCTCTGTGATGGAGGGGGTACCTCACTTCTCTATTGCTCGCGATACACTGGCTACTCAGCCCAAAGCGGTCGATCTCTTTACCGAGGGAGCTGCTATTTTCCCTTCAAAGGGAGAACTTCGCAAGCTCATCAAATCGGGAGGCGTGAGCCTGAATAAGGCGAAGCTTACAGATACAGAAGCTACGGTTAGTGCCAGTGATTTAATTGCCGGTCGCTATCTATTGGTACAGCGCGGCAAGAAGCAATACTACCTCGTAACGGCTGAGTAAAGAATTGCCAATAGGTACTTGTAATGAAGCAGTTAGCCATTGTAATTGTCAATTACAAGGTACCGCATTTTGTAGCTCAGTGCCTCGACTCTGTTTTACAAGCCACACGCAATATAGATGCTGAGGTATGGGTCGTAGACAATGCCTCGGGAGATGGCTCTCTGGAGATGCTCTCTCCGCAATATCCGAGCGTTCACTTCATTGCCAATAGCGAGAATGTGGGTTTTGCACGGGCTAATAATCAAGCCCTCAGGCAGGTTGATGCCGAGTACTCTTTGTTGCTTAACCCCGATACGCTTATTGGTGAATCGACGTTGGAGGCATGCCTCCGCTTTATGCAGGAGCACCCCGAGGCTGGAGCTTTGGGCGTGCGCATGATGAATGCTCAGGGCGAGTTCCTTGCCGAGAGTAAGCGAGGTCTTGTTACTCCCTTTGTGGCATTTTGTAAGATTGCGCAGCTAGGGCGATTATTCCCTAAAAGTGCAGTTTTTAATCGATACTACCTAGGGCATCTCTCCAAAGAGGAGGTGCAGGAGGCTCCCATCCTATCGGGAGCATTCTTTTTTGCACGTAGTGAAGCTCTTCGCAAGGTGGGATACCTTGACGAACGGTACTTTATGTATGGCGAGGATATAGACCTATCGTATAGTATCTTACAGGCCGGCTATCGCAATTATTATCTGCCTATCCCTATGCTTCACTACAAGGGCGAGAGCGAGAGTGCAGCCCAAGGTGAGGGGCGTTATTTGGATGCCTTTTACGGTGCCATGGAGCTATTTTACGATAAGTATCATACGGGGCAGGCATGGCTCCGACGGCTGATGCACGGGGCTATTCGCCTAAAGAAGTCGCTGGATAAGCGCAGCCGAAAGAAGACGCTCCCTCTTACAAACCGACCCATCGCGGTGGATCTCAGGCAGCCTGATGCCCTAGAGGGTGTCCCCTCGGGGAGTGCCGTTGTTGTGGATTTGAGCCTTATCTCCTACGACCTTTTGTTGCAAACCATGTGTGGAGCCGAGGGGCGTGGCATTACCTTTCTCTTGCACGACCCAAAACGGAAAGTAACCTTGGGCCCCGGTGGTATAGTACCGGAATAAAATCCCCCTTTCCTCAGGAAGAAAAGGGGGATTCGCCTGTGGTAAGTCGAACTCGACGTATCGAGCGTCTACTCTAGCTTAGGGAGTGTAGCTACAATTTGGTCTCCAATGCCAATTGTATAGCCCTCGTGGATAAACACAACTCGACCAAACGAATCAGCAATGACCACCAGGGGCAAACTCCCACGTTCTCTATTAGTCGCCTTATAAATCATCTGACGAATAGTGCCGTCTTGATCTACGCCGTAGTGGCTTGCCTTGGGTAGGCGGGGAAACTCCGAAGCCTTGAAGCTCTTGGCCGCAGCTGACGATGGGAAGAGGAAGACGAAGGGGCGTCCCCAAATGTTGAGTTTCTCTTCTACTCGCTCAAGGTCTTTGAGTACGTGGTTGGTTGGCTCCGTTCCTGGTTCGAGTATTGCCAGAATGAAGAATCCGCGCCCTGTGGTGCTGATTAGGCTTTGGGAAGCCATCTTCTCCTCTTTGGTCGGTTCGCCTTGTAGGGTGCAGTAGGGTTGCTCTACGTTGATAGAGCCTAGTACCGAGAGTTCGTCTGCATCTTGGGGGAGGGTTAGGCTCAGCGTGGTTGTGGAGTCCCTCTCTATTTGGAATCGTTGCATCCGCACTTTTACAGCTCCTGAGGCCATACGCGTGCCTGTGATGAGGTAATAGCGTCCTATGGCAAGGGGCATGGGCTTGGCAAATAGGGCAGAGACCTCTAGGGGCCCCTCCTCATCAAAGTAGAGCGTTTGGGGGAGAGCGGAACCTTTGAGCTGGGCAAGGGAGAAATGGCTATAGTATTTGGGTATAATAGCGTTGCCGTTGTCGCTCTGAGACAAGAAGGCAACTTCGCCCTTCGGTTGCTCCTTATGCGGAGTGTCCATAGGGTAGGCCTCCCAAGTTTTTCCCCTATCAAAAGATATTTCTACCACTTGCAGAGTCGCATTATATCGAGAGAAAAGTCCTCGGGTGCGGGCAAGTTGCACGAGGGCAATCTCCATACTTCGCTTATCTCCTCGGTTGTATTTCAGGAGAGGGCCTAGGGAGAGGGGAGAGGGATAAGCCTCGTCTCTTTGGCAGTCGGCAAGTATTTGCAGGGTGTTGGCAAGCCACAATTCATCCTCCACCAAGGCACCTACAAAGGGTTGCTCCTCAGCTACCGAGCGCCAATCACGTAGAGGCTCGTTGGCAACGCGTGGAGAGTATTGGTAGAGTAGCTCCTCTTGTGTAGCACCGGTGGGGACTTGCGCAAAGAGTTTTTCGAGGAGAGGGAGGGGAATGTCTGTCCAATCCTTTTCGCTAAGCACGTGTAAGAAATCGAAGGCGAGCTTTCTACGTCCCGAGGGTTGTGCGTCGAGGAATTTGTAGAGATCTCGAGCATTGGCACGAGCGGTGGTGAAGAGATGGTCTACGGCAGCGGGGTTAAGAGCCCATTTCTTGGCTGCTTCGTTGGCAGATGTGGGGGTGGCGAAAGTGGCTTCGTAGGCGTGGCGGATCGAGTCGTCGACGGCAATACGCTTGTCGCATTGGGCAATCTCCTCTTCTGTTGCTCGTATGGGAAGAGCATCCTCGTGAGGTGGGGTTAGCTTAAACTCCATGCTGTCGGGGATGTCCCCCTCGGGCGTGAGGCGGAGGATAGCGGGCTTGGATAGATCTGCCGGTAGGATGTCGAAGGTTTGTTCTCGGCGTTTTTCGTCTTCTGCCCACACGAAAAGATCTCCGTGCCCTGTGGAAATCCCGGCATAGCCGCTACCGTTGGTGCGAACGGTTGCTACGGGGTAAAACTCGGCATAGTTGTAGATGCAGAAGTGTACCAAGGCGCCCTCGCTGGGCGAGCCATCGGCATTTTTTACCACTACTTCGGCCTTGTGTGTGGGGGTGTAGTGCGCTGTGCAATTGATGGTTGTGCTGTTTCGCTCGGTAGAAATGATCTCTTCGTTCCCTTCGTAGCGGCCAAAAACCTTGGCGAGAACAAACATGGCACGAGAGGCTGCTCCGTTAAACCAGGCAATATCTAGGTTAGCGGCCGGTTCGGATCCTCCTAAGAAGTGCCATTCGCCATCCACCCATACCTCTACCCATGCATGGTTGTCGTCGGTATGTGCCCAGCGTGGGGTGTAGACTTGTCGGGCGGGAATGCCCATGGCTCGTAGGGCTGCTACGGCAAAGGTTGATTGCTCCCCGCAACGCCCCAGTGCGTTGTAGACGGTCTCCAGCGGTGAGTGTGTACGGCCGTCACTTGGGGCATAAGTTACTTTTTCTCTACACCAGTGGTTAATCTCGAGTACGGCATCGCGCATCGAGAGCCCGGCTACACGATCTCGTAGTTCGTTGTAGAAAATTGCCCTGCTACTATCGAGAGGTTCGTTGTTGACTCTCGGGGGGAGCACAAAGTGGAGGAACTCACGATCGGGGATGCGCTTGCCCCAAGGCATCTCTTTTCGGGCCTGGAGGGCAGTGCGCACATTGGTCAAGTGGAAATCTACTGAGTAGTCTGCCACATCCGAAAAAGGCATGTAGGCGTAGAGGAATTGCAGCCCTTCGCGCTCTTCGGTCGTGAGGTCGTCTCGGAAAATGGCATCGTAGAGTTCGCCGCCATTTTGGGCGCGTGCCGAGTCGAAGTCCTCTTGAACGCGTTGGCGCATGGCAGAGTCTTTTATTAGATGCCCCTCACCGCAAGAGGTGAGCAAAAAGCTCGAGATAGCAAAAAAGACTACCACGAGAAGGGGGGAGAGTTTGTGAGATTTCATATCGTATAGTAGTGTGTTTATGATTCTCTTTATCGTAGGTTTTGTCCCCAATGGAGTTTCTCCCTCAGGGTCTCTGCAAAGGTGTGATTGCTTAGGCGGATAAGGCGCACGGGATGCTTGGCTCGGGCAATGGTAAGAGGGGTTCCGGTGGGGAATACAGCCACGTTGCCGTCTGTTACCAGCATGAATGTGCTACTGCGAGAGAAAACCTTGAGGTGTAGGGTTACGGTGTCGGGTAGTACAATTGGGCGCATACTTAGGCTGTGGGGTGCAATGGGGGTGATGAGCAGCACGGGGCAATCCGGAGAGACGAGAGGTCCATTCAAGCTGAGCGAATAGGCCGTGGAGCCCGTAGGGGTTGCAACAATGAGTCCGTCGGCTGCATAGTCTGCCAAGAAATGGTCGTTGATGTGGGTCTCTACGTTGATGATTGACCCTGTTTCTCTTTTTTGTATCGCAATCTCGTTGAGGGCATAGGCTTGGTATCCCTCTACTTCTACCGAGAGCAATCTCCGTTCCTCTATAAGGTAATCGCCTGAGATGAGGCGGTCTATGTACTGGGCCGCATCGTGTATGTCGAGGTCGGTAAGGAAGCCGAGGTGGCCGCTATTAATCGCAAGAATAGGAGTGGTAGGGCTAGCGATGCGGTGTAGAGTGCGTAGGAATGTGCCATCCCCCCCAAAGCAGATAATGTAATCGATCTCCCCCGGGGTGCCGCCGGCAAATCGTTCTATTTGGTCTAAGTAAGACCTGGTCCCCGGGTGCTGTGTCAGCTCCGAAAAAAAAGTCTCTTCGAGGAGCACCCTTTCGCCTTTTTGAGCTAAGGCGGAGAGGAATGCAGCTACATCTACCACTGCCTCTACTACGTGTCCGGAGCCAAATACTGCTACTGTGTTCATAGTCTATGGAACGAAAGTGGGGAGGGGAGAGTGAGTGCGGTATTTTTGCAGGGTAATTTCATTTCCTTTTCTGCCCTATTTCCAAAAAGTTTTAGCCCTAAAAGTAGTCTCACTTTTGCCTGAAAAATAAAACTTTTTTGCCCAGAAGAGGAGAGCAAAACCAGCCAAGGAGAAACAGCTCCAAAGCCTACCTTCTCCGTCGTGGTGAGACTAGCTTGGAAGTCTGTTTTGCCCATTCGTTGCACCTCTTTCTCCGCCATCTCCGCAAGTTGTACTAAATTTGCTACCGACAAAGATAGTATTTACCAATGACTAAGCTAAGTGTAAATATCAACAAAGTAGCTACAATACGCAATGCACGCGGTGGCAATACGCCCAATGTAGTGCAAGTAGCTTTGGATTGCGAACGGTTTGGAGCGCAAGGAATTACTGTGCATCCTCGCCCCGATGAGCGGCATATACGCTATGCGGATGTGCGGGCTCTCAAGCAGGTGCTCTCTACCGAGTTTAATATAGAAGGGAACCCTATTCCTTCGTTTGTGGACCTCGTGTTGGAGGTGCAGCCCGCCCAAGTAACCCTCGTGCCGGACGCTCCCGATGCCCTTACATCCGATTCCGGTTGGGAGGTGGAGCAGCACTTCGACTTCTTACGAGATACTATTCGCCGATTTGAGGCTGAGGGTATTCGCACGTCAATATTCGTTGGCACGGACCTCGATAACATTGCCCGAGCTGCGGATGCCGGATGCCGTAGAGTGGAGCTCTACACAGAGCCGTACGCCTCCGCTTTTCTCGAAGGAGAAGTGGAGCCGGTGATCGAGCGTTTTGCCCGAGCTGCAGAGCATGCTGCCGCTTGCGGGCTGGAAGTAAATGCGGGGCACGACCTCAATCTTGATAACCTCAACTATTTCGTTCGTCGGGTACAGCCCCTTGCCGAGGTGTCTATTGGTCATGCTCTTATCTCCGATGCTCTCTATTTGGGGCTCGAAGAGACGATCCGCCGCTATCGTCACGAACTTATTCTCTAGCATTTTATCCTAACAAGAAAACATTAATAATAGTGATATGTACATACCCTTGATGCAAGTAAATGCCGTAGTGGCAGATACTACTGCCTCCCTCGTTGAGGCTGGTACGGCTACCCCAGTTGCTACACTCTCTGTGTGGGATCTCGCCCTCAAAGGGGGGTGGATTATGCTTGTACTCCTTTTGCTCTCCCTCTTGGCAATCTACATCTTTGTTAAGAAACTCTTACAGGTGAAGGCGGCCCACAAGTCCGACTCCTCCTTTATGGATCGTATTAAAGACTACATCAATACACAGCGGATCGATGCTGCACACAACCTCTGTATCTCGGTTAATACTCCGGAGTCTCGCATGATTGACAAGGGTCTTATGCGCCTGGGTCGCCCCATGAGCGACATCTCGGTAGCCGTAGAGAATGCCGGTAACGTAGAGGCCGGTAAGTTGCAAAGCTCTATGCCTTTGATGGCTACTATTGCAGCTTCTGCGCCTATGATCGGCTTCTTGGGTACCGTTACGGGTATGGTTCGGGCCTTCTTCGACATGGCCAATGCCGGCTCTTCGGTAGATATCTCGCTCCTCTCCGGGGGAATTTACGAGGCTCTCGTTACTACGGTAGGGGGGCTTATCGTAGGGATTATCACCCTTTTTGCATACAACTATTTAGTGGCTCGTATTGACAAGGCCCTCAATGTGTTGGAGGCGCGCAGCATAGAGTTTATGGACGCCCTCAACGAGCATAGTGCGGGCAATGAGGGTGGCAACCAATAATCAGAGGGGAAAGTAGCCATGGCACTCAAGCGAAAACTTAAGGTTTCCGAGGCTTTTAGCATGGCTTCGATGACCGATGTTATTTTCCTTCTCTTGATCTTCTTTATGGTCGTGAGTACTCTAGTGGTGCCCAATGCCATCAAGGTTAATCTTCCCTCTTCGCAGTCTACCGCTCCGAGCGATATGCCTATGGCGAGAGTTACGATTACAGCCGAAGGAAGTTGCTATTTTGCCCTAGAGGGAGAAGAGCCCTTCCTTGTAGATGAGACTCAGCTGCTAGAGCAACTCGCTGTGGCTCACGAGGTAGACCCCGATATGTACGTGGCACTCTATGCCGACGAAGAGGTGCCCTACCGAGAGATTATAAAGGTGCTCAACGCAACGGCTCAGCTAGATATCAGGCTGGTACTTGCCACCAAGGCGTTGCCCTCCGCACCCCAAAACACCCTAGAATAAAGGGCTAAGCAATGACACGAGACAGACTTATCGCTCTTGGGATCACCATTGCCTTTCATGGGCTTATTGTAGCACTTCTCTTTTTGCTGCAACTCACCACTATGGCTCGCTCGCATCCTAAGGAGATTACGTTAGTCCCCGTAGGTGTATTGGGCGAAGAGTTGGCACGGGGAGGCGCCGGCAGTGAGGCTGCCCCTGCTCCCTCTAGCTATACGCCTTCGATGCCTACGACACCACCCGCAACCCCCATGCGGCATAAGGAGCCTCTTATCACGCAAAAGACTCCCGACCAACCCGCCGTGGCTGCTCCAAAGACCAAGCCCACGCCCAAGACCAATGACGCAGCTCTTGCGGCAGAGCGACGCGCCCAAGAGGAGGCTCGTCGCGCGCAAGAGGCAGAGAGAGAGAGGCAGCGTGCCATTAGCAACAAGGTTTCTAATGCATTTGGCAAAAGTGCTTCTCAGGGTACCCAAGGCAAAGAGTCTACCGGTACCGGAGGGGCTCAAGGGCAAGGCGAAGGCTCTGCCACGGGTAGTAGTGTAGGGGGAGGCGCATCTCTTGCCGGCCGTAATGTGGTGGGCAATGGAGGGCATCCTGCTCGACCTACGGGCTTCTCGCCCACACGTGGAACCGTGGTTGTACGCATCGTGGTGAATGCAGATGGTAAGGTGATAGAGGCTACTCAGCGACTGAGAGGTACCAATGTGACGGATAGTCGCACGGTGCAAGCCGCCATCCGAGCTGCCCTGGCTACCCGCTTTAATGCACAGCCCGGAGCCGCCGATCAGGAGGGTACGATCACCTATCACTTCGATATTCAATAGATTTTCAGACCTAAATAGCTATCATCGTATGGAACAAAAAGTTTATGTCTTCCTTGCAGAAGGTTTTGAAGAAATAGAGGCAGTGACCCCTATCGATTTATTGCGTCGTGCCGGTCTTAACGTGGAGACCGTCTCTATAACGGCAGAACGCCTTGTGACAGGGGCGCATGGAGTGCCCTATACGGCAGACCGAGTTCTTGCCGATGTAGAGGGGCAGTCTCCCCTTGCCATTGTATTGCCGGGCGGTCTACCCGGAGCGCAAAATCTGCATGATACGCCTGCTTTGCTCTCTATGATTCGCCGTCAATTAGAGGCTTCTAAGGTGGTGGCTGCTATTTGTGCCTCTCCTGCCTTTATTTTGGGAGAAGAGGGCTTATTGCAAGGGAAAAAAGCCACTTGCTACCCCGGTTGTGAGCCCAAAATGAAGGGCGCTACCGTGTCTACGGAGTTGGTAGAGGTGGATGGAAATATCATCACAGGTAAAGGCCCCGCAGCCTCTATCCCCTTTGGGCTTGCCATTGTAGAGAAGCTTGCCGGGGCTGCCGCTGCCAAAGAAGTAGCCGAAGGCATCCTATATAACTGATTTTGCCACGAAGAGACCTCCTTTCGGTGCGTCTCTTTGCAGGGCGTTGCTGACTTTTAGTTTTGGACTTTTCATACGATCCGAATCGTCCTCTCAGTCGGGAGGAGGCTCTCTATCTTGCCTTAGAGATCGATCGGGAGGCGCTGTACGAATTGGCGCACCGCACCACGGTGGCCCTCGGTCCTGCCTTCGATACCTGCTCCATTATCAACGTAAAGAGCGGGAATTGCCCCGAAGACTGCAAGTGGTGTGCCCAAAGTCGCCATTATACCACGGGGGCCGGGGTTTACCCTTTGCTCTCGCCGTACGAATGTACTCGCCAAGCCAGCTACAACCGCCGGCAAGGAATTCGCCGATTCTCGCTCGTGGCGGGAGGGCGCTCTGTCTCCCTAAGTGAGACGCGCCAACTGGCGGAGATATATCGGGAGATCCGCTCGGAGACCGATATAGATTGCTGTGCCTCGCTTGGCTTGCTCGACGAGGAACGGCTACAGATACTCTACGATGCCGGCGTCTCTACCTACCATTGCAATATGGAGACGGCCCCCAACTTTTTCTCCACGCTCTGCACAACCCATACTCAAGCGGATAAAATTGCGACCATCCGTGCCGCACGCAAGGTGGGTATGCGCATCTGCTCGGGGGGAATTATTGGCATGGGAGAGTCCTTAGAAGATCGTATAGACTTTGCGCTCTTTCTCCGTGACTTGGAGGTGCAATCCATCCCTATAAACCTATTGCAACCCATCCCCGGTACCCCTCTTGATCGCCAAGCCCCCCTTAGCGAGGAGGAGTATCTCACTACGGTAGCCCTCTTCCGTCTTATAAACCCCAAGGCCTACCTGCGATTTAGTGGAGGGCGCATACAGCTTCCTCTGCCGGTAGTGCGCAAAGCAATGTATATTGGCATCAATGCAGCCATAACGGGGGATCTGCTCACTACGGTGGGGGCACGTGCCGAGGAGGATATGGATCTGATCCGAGAGATGGGCTACACGACCGATCTGCCTACCGATTGGGAGCGATAGTAGGGCGCCCTATAGAGGCTCTCCCGATTATACAATAGAGGAGCCCAGATAGACCCCTAGTGGATTTGATACTGCTCTCTGCCGATTTATTTGTAAGTTTGTAGACAGAAATTGCAAGAGATAAACGACTAATAAAACAACGATGAATCTATTCTTATTACAAGCAGCTGCTCCCGAAGCTGCAAAGGGCGGTCTAATGGGAGGTAGCTGGGGTACTATCATTATGATGGTGGTACTAATCCTAATTTTCTGGCTCTTCTTTATTCGCCCTCAGTCTAAGCGTCAAAAAGAATTGCAACGCAAGCGCGAAGCAATGACAGAGGGAGATAAGGTGATTACTGCCGGAGGAATACACGGCAAAATCTCTAAAGTACTTGACAAGGAGTTCGTGATAGAGATTGCCAAAGATGTACAGATCCGTGTAGACAAATCTTCTGTTTACGCTGCCGGCGAAGACGTCTCAGCTCAGAAGTAATAGCCCCATATGGGGTGTATTCTCTAGAAGAGGGTAAAACACTTGCGCCGCGGGAGTTTTTAAACCGTGTACTTGCAAGTGTTTCTCTCCACTAGAGAAGAAAAAGATATCCTCCCCTTTTTTCAAAGAAAAAGCTTGCTGCATGGATCTTAAGCTCTTTACTAAACGTGTACTTTCGGTAGGAGAAAAAGTTCCTCGCTCTACCCCTTTGAGCGCACAAACGCTACGGGGGCGTAAGTTTTTTTCTTTCCTTATTTTCTTACTTCTTTCTTTGGCTTGGTGGTTGGTAACGAGTCTGCAAGAGCGTTATCAAACCTCTATTGTTATACCCGTAGAGTACCCGGACTTGCTAGAGTTCGCACCCGATGGAGAGTTGCCCAAAGAGCTAAAGGTAAAGATCGAAGATACTGGCTTTTCGCTTCTTTTTAATTATACCTTCCGCACCTATAGCCCCATAAGGCTGGATGTGGATATGGCTCGTGCTAGGAGTGATAGGCGGTTGCTCATATCCTCCGCACTACTAAACCAGAGTGTGCAGGCTCGATTGGAGTCGAGCTCCACGCGTATTGTCTCGATCTCTCCCGGTGAGATTGACTTCAAACTCTCTCGTTTGGAGTCGAAAGTGGTGCCGGTAGAGAGCCGTGTGGCTGTAGAGTTTAATGATGGGCATCTTCTCAAAGAGCTTACCATAGAACCCGATCATATTACCATCTACGGTAGTAGAGATCAGTTGCGCAAGATAAAGGCTGTCTATACGGATAGCACGCTTTTGCATCAGGAGGGCGAGTCTCTTGTGCAGACAAAGATGGTGCCGCTCATGAAGCATGAAGGAGTGCGCCTCAGCATTCCGCAGGTGCAGGTGCGTGCCGAGTTTGTTAAGTTTACAGAGAAAGTCTTGGAAGTCCCTATCGGGGTAGAGCATAAACCCGAAGGCGTCTCTCTCACATTGCTTCCCTCTCGTGCGCAACTGCGGGTGGCTATCCCCATGTCGATGTATAATACCGTGCAGCCCGAAGATTTTACCCTTATGATTGATTATCGGGAAATCTTTGCTCCCAGTGGTGCCGATACTACCTCTCGGAGCGGAAGTACCCAAGGGCAACTCTTTACGGTCTATTTGGTAACTCCGCCGGAGTGGCTCATCAACTATAGCATTACCCCGGCTCGCATTCAATTCATCAGGGAGGGTGTAGCCGAGTGAACCGACTTGCTACAAGAGTCCTAGGGATTAGCGGAGGTATTGGGAGTGGTAAGAGTGTTGTCTCTCGCCTTTTGTGTCTCTTGGGAATACCCGTTTTCGATTGCGACAGAGAGGCAAAGGCGCTGTACGACAGCGATAAACAACTCAAAAGGGCGCTCATCGAGCGCTTTGGCGAAGGTCTATATCCCGAGGGGCGATTTGCTTCTCGCGCTTTAGCTCAGATTGTTTTTGAGGACCCTCAGGCAAGGCGAGAGGTGGAGCAGATGGTGCATCCTGCCGTATTAAGGCGTTTCGATCAGTGGAAAGAGGAGCAGGAGCGCCCGCTGGTTGCCCTAGAGAGCGCCATCCTTTATCCGAGCGGATTCGACAAGTTTTGTACCGATATTCTATGGATTGATGCTCCGGAAGACGAGCGTTTGCAGCGCATCATACAACGTGACGGATCCACCCGAGAGGAGGCAATGCGTCGCATCGATGCTCAGCGCAATAATTCGCCCCACGAGGGAAGTCCGGTTTATCGGATCGATAATAGTGCAGATCAAGCCCTCTTGCCGGCCGTTCGTGCCCTGGTAGAGGCTCTTCTACCTTAGCTACTATCATTTTCTCTTTTCTCCCTCTCCGATATTGTAGAAGAGGGGGGCGAAGACTCCTTTTTTATCGTTACTTTTGTGTGGTCTTATCAAAGATTAGGAATATATGTTTAGGCGATATCTCGCATTCTTAGGCCTTGTGCTTTTTGCATTGGGTACTGTGGCTTGTAACAAGATCCCCGACGATCATTGCCGCCTTGTACTGCGCTGGGAGGGCGCAGCTACGGATTCCCTTTCTCCTCGTCTCTATCTAATTCACAACGATACCCTAGGGGAGAGTGTGGTCGATACGGTAGAGATAACCGAAAGAAAGGGGAAGCAAGTGCTGGATATATACGTGGACACCACCTATTCTCACCTCACAATTCGTTCCGAAAATCCCTCTCGGGAGTTGGCTTTTGAGATGCCTAGAGCAACGAAAGTGACGGTAGACATAGACTGGGAGCATCCCCATCTTTTGAGAGTCTCGGGCTATCCCGAAGCCGATGTTCGCAGCAAGTTTATTCATGGAGAGCGCAAGTTGCTCCGCCGTTACGACGAGGCTTTGGCCCAAGGGAATATGCCGGAGGCAGACAGCCTTTGGTCTCTTGTGCGTCATCGTCTTGCGGAGTATATTGTGGATAACAAAGAGAAACCTGGAGCCGATCTTCTCATGATGGAGTTCCTCCCCGGGCGAGAAGGAATGCTCTTTTTTCAGCAGCAATATCCCACGGAGTCGCTACCTGAACAGTTCCGTTACTTCCATCACGAAAAAAATCGATGGTCTGCCATAGGAGAGAAAGGAAGGTGGATTGATTGGTCTCTTTTGCCCATGCCGGACTCTCTCCGGAGCCGCTTCACCTCCCGACCGGACTCGGCATTCCGCTACGCCGTTGTGGAGCTCTTGTCAACGGCAGGCCCATCGCCCTATGCAAAAGAGATCAGAGAGGTACAGAAGAAAAAGGCGAATCGATTTATTTTCCTGAGCTATAGCCTCGCTCCCAAGGCGCAAGGCGCTTCCCTCGCTTCGGGGCAGGGCGCTTTACCCAATTACTATGCGATTAAATCCTCGGCAGGTAGTATTCTCTATTTTTCGGATCAAATGGGGATTACCGCCTTCCCCTACTATCTGGTGGTGGATGAGCGTGATATAGTCGTGGCTTGGGGAGAGGATTTTTCTGTTTTGCTGAAAACTCTGAGTTCTTTGCCTTGAGATAAGAGATTGCCATGCTTGTCAAAACCTATACCGCAGCCCTTGTTAGTGTAGATGCTCACCTCGTAACGGTGGAGGTGAATGTAGAGCCGGGGGCAGCTGTTACCCTTGTAGGACTGCCCGATACCTCCGTAAAGGAGAGTTACCAACGCATTGAGACGGCTGCCGAGTACTCGGGCTACCGACTGCATGGCTTCCGAAGTGTAATCAATTTAAGTCCCGGAGATCTCAAAAAAGAGGGCACTGCCTATGACCTCCCCATTGCGATAGGTTTGATAGGGGCGTGCCAATATTTCTCGAGTACTTGCCTCGATCGCTACGTGATGGTGGGTGAGTTGTCTCTTGATGGTGCCATTCGTCCGGTAAAGGGTGCCCTACCCATTGCCATAAAAGCACGGGAATTGGGCTTCGAAGGTCTTATTGTGCCGCGGGAGAATGCACGCGAAGCAGCCGTGGTGAATAATCTGAAAGTCTTTGCCGCTGATACCCTTATAGATGTGGTACACTTCCTCGAGGGGACGGGCGAATTGGATCTTGTACAGGTGGATACAAGGGCAGAGTTTGAGGCGCATCGAGAGTATTATGTACACGACTTTGCCGATGTAAAAGGGCAAGAGAACGTAAAACGAGCCATGGAGGTGGCGGCTGCCGGCGGGCATAATATCCTGATGGTGGGGGCGCCCGGCTCGGGGAAGTCCATGATGGCAAAGCGAGTGCCCGGCATTTTGCCCCCATTCACGTTGGGAGAGTCGCTCGAGACCACCAAGATTTATTCGGTGGCAGGCAAGTTGGCTCACAATACAACCCTTATGACGGCTCGCCCTTTCCGAGCCCCACACCACAGTATCTCGATGCCTGCTCTTGTGGGCGGCGGCACTTCGCCTCGCCCCGGAGAGATTAGTTTGGCGCATAATGGTGTTTTATTTCTAGATGAGCTGGCCGAGTTTAATCGGAGTGTTTTAGAGCTCATGAGGCAGCCCATGGAGGAGCGAACTATCACGGTCTCCAGAGCTAAGGCCACGGTGGATTATCCCGCCTCTTTTATGCTGGTTGCAGCAATGAATCCCTGCCCTTGTGGCTACTATAATCATCCTACAAGAGAGTGTGTTTGTCCTCCGGGTTCGGTGCAAAAATACTTGTCGAAGGTATCGGGTCCCCTGATGGATCGTATTGACATTCAGATAGAAATTGCCCCTGTTCCTTTTGAAGAAATTTCCAAATCCACCCCGGCAGAGCCCTCTTCTCTTATCCGTTCGCGTGTAATAGCTGCGCGTGCGAGACAGACGGCTCGCTTTGCCGACTTCCCCCATGTGCACTGCAATGCTCAGATGACCGCCCCCTTGACGCAGCGTTTTGCTCGCCCCGACGAGGAGGGAATGCAGCTTCTTAAAAAGGCAATGGAGCGTTTTGGACTCTCGGCACGTGCCTATGATCGTATTCTTAAGGTGGCGCGTACTATTGCGGACTTGGCAGGAAGTGAAACCATTGCTGCGGAGCATATCCGAGAGGCAATCCTCTATCGCAATCTAGATCGTGCCTCGTGGGGAGCGGTGTGAAAAGCCTACTTCCCTTTTTCTCTTTAGCTTTGATTAAACTCTTCTTTCTCAGTTTGATAGCAAATCTAGATTACCCTCTTCGCAAGATGTAGGTAAATTATTTAGGGCAAAGTGTTGTTAGTTTGGGATTTTATACTACCTTTGCAGTCGGAAAAGAGAGCTTCCTTAGCTCAGTTGGTTAGAGCATCTGACTGTTAATCAGGGGGTCCTTGGTTCAAGCCCAAGAGGGAGCGCATTTCTTAAAGATAGTCCTCGATACCTATTCGGTTCGGGGACTTTTTTTGTCCATTCACCCTAAATATTTTTGAAGATGTAGTACATTTGTACCAAGAAATGCCTGTTCTCTCCGTCGAGGAATAGAGAGGTCAAGAGGGTGTTTAAGGTTGGGTAAAAACAAATAAAAACTATGACAGAGCAAACTATTAACAACTTCCTCCTTATTAATTCGAAGTATTTTGATATGAGCATGATGCCCGAGATCAAACTTCTCTTGCAGAATGCCGATGAGAGCATGGCTCAAAGTATTTTCGCTATTGAGTTCAAAGATCCTACGACCCTCCTGGTTATCTCTATATTGTTGGGGGCCTATGGGATCGACCGCTTCATGTTAGGAGATGTTGGTATGGGGCTACTCAAACTCTTTACAGGGGGAGTGTGTGGTATTCTTTGGATTATAGACGCTGTGAATATTCAGCAGAAAACGAAAGAATACAACTTCAATAGACTTCGTTCTGCGCTTTCCGGCTATCCAATGTACTAAGAGAAACATTGCACGATAGTATTGCTATCCCTCCCATCATTGCTTCCCCTAGTGGCAGTAGTGATGGGAGGAGTCTTTTTTAGGGGGTGGCTCAGTCTTTATTCTCTTCTTGGCAGTGTCGTTTCCTTTTTCACCCAATATAGAGGCGATTTTTTGCCTGAGAAATAAATATTTTCAGGCTGATTTTCCCAGAGAAATTAGCCTAAAGTAGGAGAGGTCTTAGGGCAAGAACCAGAAAAATAATAGCCAGCTCCACCGATTGATTGATGCGAATCCCCTTTTTGGCGTCCTGCAGTGTTAGTTCACGTGGGTGGCTACCAATGTAGGGTTTGTCAAATAGTTCGCCAAAATAGTAGTGAGGGCCTCCAAATTGGCACTCGAGGATTCCGGCCAAAGTGGCTTCCGGATAACCGGAATTAGGGCTGGCGTGGTTTTTTCCCTCTCTCCAGACAAAGCCTAATAAGTCTAGCCTTCCGCTAACCAAGAGCATAAGTAGGGCTGTAAGCCTAGCCGGTATGTAGTTGGCTACGTCGTCAATGCGTGCTGCCCAGCGTCCAAAGAGAATGTAACGGGCAGAGTGGTACCCAATCATGGAGTCGAGGGTGTTAATCATCTTATAGGTTAGGATGCCCGGCAACCCAAAAAGCAGGTAGTAGAAGAGGGGCGCTACCACGCCGTCGCTGAGGTTTTCGGCCAGCGTCTCAAGAGCAGCGGTGCGAATTTCTTGTGCGGAGAGGGTAGATGTATCCCGACCTACGATGCGAGCTACCTGTTGTCTGCCCTCTTCTTCTGATCTCTCTACCGCATCAAATACCATTCGCACTTCACGGCATAGCGTTGTACCGGCAAGCGAGTAGAATAGGAAAATAAGGTCTAGGGGGACAATTGCCCAAGGGGAAAAATGGGATAGCCCCCTCTCTATGCCCCAGGTCGCGAGGGCGGTCGCACTGATGAGCCCTAGGGCTAGCAAAGCACCTTTGGCAAGTCGGTGGTTGCCTCGATTGAGACGCTTCTCGCCCCAGCTGATCGCCTTTCCAAAAAACACAATAGGGTGAGGGAGCTGTGGAGGATCGCCTAGTAGACGATCGAGTAACCATGCCGGAATTAGGCTCGAGGCAATGAGGAGTAGGGCGGAGAGGTAGGTCATGTTGGGGAGGCTGAGGAGTGATAAGGCTATTTAGAACTCTGCTGTTGATACCAATCTCTGAGCGCATCTACGAGGGCTTGATCGGCCTCTTCGCCTTGGCTCGCCACCCGAATGCAGGCAGAGCCTAGCGCCCCCATGTTGGTAGCATCACGTACTAGAATCCCCCGCTCTCGGGCTAGCCACTCTTTGAGGTCGGCACTGGTTGCGCCCGATACCTCGAAATGAAAAATAAAGAAATGGGTATCTGTGGGTACGATGGATAACCACGGAAAGGCGGATAGTTTGGCTCTTAGCGTGCGGCTACTCTCGAGGAGTTGTGCCTCAATGCCCTCGTATAGGGCTCTGTTTTGGAGTAACCATTTCCCTGCTTCTATGGCTAATGTATTTACAGACCACGGATGGCTGAGCGCTCGGATCCCCTCGAGTGTTGTAGCATTTGAGACAAGATACCCCAGCCGCAGCCCCGGTATGGCAAAACTTTTGGTGAGAGACTGTACGAGTATTACGTTGCCCAAACTAATCGCTTCGCGTGCGCTTAGCACCTCTTGGGGGGAGAATGAAGCGTAGGATTGATCAAAGACAAATACCTGCTCGGGGTGTTTTTGGATGTACTCTACCAGTTCCTTTTTGGGGATGACTTGCCCCGTAGGGTTATTGGGATTCCCACACCAGATAACTTGCGCGCCTTGGGGAGCATCCGGCCATTGGCAAAAGGAGGATAGAGTATGGTGGTAGAGCTGTGCGGCATCTGCGTATTCGCTAAAAGAGGGCGAGAAGATGGCAGAATGCTTGCCCTCTAAGCTGTGGGCAACGAGGTAGATAGCCTCCGTAGCTCCGTTGGTTACCATTACCTCCTCCGGTGCTATGCCAAGCTGCTCTGCAAGGCTAACCTCTAGGCTGCGAGGGGAGGGCTCGGGATAGGAGGTGATGAGGGGCAACTGCTCCGAGAGGTACCGATACAATGCCGTGTGGTCGATGATAGTGGGAACATTACTGCTGAAGTTGTAGCGGATGGCTACCCCCTGGTAGTGATGAAGATCGTCTCCGTGCCCTTCAATCATAGTCTTGCATGATTTGGTAGATGCGCTCTACATCAACGTATTGCCGCACGTGATCGGCTAGTTTGTCGTACTGTTCTTCTTTGTAACTCGCGTAGTCCAGTGCTTTCTCTTGCGTTAGTTTGTGGCTGAATGGGGCGAGTAGGCGATCCACTACTGCCGGATTGTCAAGGATGCCATGGATGTAAGTGCCCCAGCATCGCTCGGAGAGTCGGGTACCCTCCGCACTGCCGTCTGAGAACTGATTGGTAGGCGAGCAACTAGCTCCCTCGAGTAGCGTGGTTTGTCCCATGTGTATTTCGTACCCTCGGCAGAGAGTGGGGTCGCCAAGGTGTGTGAACTCAACTTGACGGGTGACTTTCTCTTGAGTTATGGTGGTTTCTGTGGGGAGCAATCCAAGTCCCGGTAGGTGTTGATAGTCGCTTCCCTCTAGGTTGTCGGGGTCGTGCAGCATTTGCCCCATCATTTGGTACCCTCCGCATATGCCCACAAGGGTGGTGCCTTTGCGGTGAGCTCGTACCAAACACTGCGCCACGCCGTTGTTTCTTAGTTCGGCCAGGTCGCCAAGGGTGTTTTTACTCCCAGGCAGAATGATAATGTCGGCCTTCTCTAGTTCTTTTAGATTGTTGGTGTAGTAGAGATGGATTCGAGGGTCCTGCTCAAGTGTGGAAAAGTCTGTGAAGTTGGAGATATGCCCCGTCCGTACAACGGCTATATTGACTTTTCCTACTTGCGATGTTCGGTTCTTATTGGCAAGGGCTACCGAGTCTTCTTCTTCTATTGTGATGTCTTGGAAGTAGGGGACGACACCCAAAACGGGTACGCCTGTTAGCTCTTCGAGCAGTTTACGCCCTTCGGTGAAGAGGGCCAGATCTCCACGAAATTTATTGATGATAACGCCCTTAATGAGCCGTCTATCTTCGGGCGATTGTAGCATGATGGAGCCGTACACGCTGGCGAACACACCGCCACGGTCGATATCCGCCACGAGCAATACCGCTGCGTGGGCGTGGCGAGCCATGGGCATATTCACAAGGTCGCTATCCTTTAGGTTTAACTCCGATATGCTCCCGGCACCCTCCATTACGATGGGATTGAATCGGCTGCTAAGTCGGTCGAAGGCTCCGTGTACCTCGGCTCGTAGCTCCTCGCGCCCCTCACGTCGGAAGTAGTCGTAAGCATGGGTATTGCCAATCGGTTTTCCGTGGAGTACAACTTGGGAAGTTTGGTCGCTACTCGGTTTTAGGAGCAACGGATTCATATCGGTGTGGCAGGGGATGCCGGCTGCTTCGGCTTGTACGGCTTGCGCTCGGCCTATCTCAAACCCTTCGGGTGTAGCGTAGGAGTTGAGGGCCATATTCTGAGCTTTGAAAGGGGCAGGGTGGTAGCCGTCTTGCTTAAAAATGCGGCAGAGAGCCGTTGCCAAAACACTTTTCCCTACGTCACTACCCGTACCGGCTAGCATAATAGGGCGGAGAGACTGAGGGTGTTTCATACTTCTTTCCCTTTCAGTTTTCGTTTGTAGGCAAAGGCTCGCCAGCGATCTTCTTGGAGCTGTTTTTGCCAAACTTCGTAGCGTGCCATAACAAAGAGGAGGTCGGAGAGTCTGTTGATCAAGACGAGGATTTGTGCGGGCACGGGGTCTATATGGTGGAGGGTGACAAGCCTTCTCTCGGCTCGGCGAGCCACTACTCTTGCTTGGTGTAGGTGGGCAGCAAGGGGAGTCCCCCCAGGGAGGATAAAGTAGCCCTCTCGCTCATTGATCTCGGCATTCATGCGATCCATACACTCCTCTAGGTGCCCAACGAGAGTGGGAGAGAGGCTGTTGGGGTTATGATCTCTAAGGGTAGAGGGGGTGGCAACGAGGCTCATTACGGCCATCAGTTCGAGTTGTATTTCTCGGAGATCCTCTTGCCAAGGATGCTCAGTTTCGAGGAGAGAGCGTACAAGACCAAGGGCGCAGTTTAGTTCGTCTAGGGTGCCGTTGGCTTCAATGCGAGGGTCGTCTTTCGCCACTCGTGCGCCTCCGTGTATGGCAGTTGTGCCTAGGTCTCCGGTTCGTGTGTATACTTTACTCATGCATTCCAGAGGTCAAGGATATTTCGTTCACCCCAGTAGAGGTGCGTGTATCCGGCGATACAGTTTTTTATTCGGTAGAGAGGCGTCTCTACGTCGTTGCCCCGAGCATCTTTTACGCTGGAGGCATAGTTGAAAATCGGTTCGTGGGGCGTGACAATGCTACTATAGTGAAATTCGTGTCCCTGCCACGGCTCCTGCCCTTGGATTGTGAGGGTTCGGTAGCCTAGGTGTAGGCGCATATTTTGCATTGTTGCCTCTTGGGGCAGGATGCCTACCATGGGGTAGCTTTCGCCTTTTTCGTCCGTAATAGAGCGACAGAGATACATCATTCCGCCACACTCGGCAAGTAGCTTCCCTCCTTGGGCTACGTAGTCTCGGATCTCCTCTTGGAGCTGTCGGTTTTGCGCCAATTGGGGCAAAAAGAACTCAGGGTAGCCCCCGGGGATATAGACGAGGTCGCTAAGGGGGAGCGAGGGGTCGGTGAGAGGACTAAAGTAGGAGACGCTACCGAGCTGTTGCAGTTGGTCTAAGTTGGCTTGATAGGTGAAGTTGAAAGCTTCGTCCTTAGCTACGCTGATGCGGAGTGTCCCTTTAGGTGTGTCGGGGGTGAGTGTAGGGGCAGGGGCTTGGGTGGCGCACAGCTCCAGTAGGCGATCTACCTCTACATATTTCTCGAGTGTCTCGGCAATGCGATCGGCATATGCATCGAAGTCGAGTTGGGCATCTAGGGTAAGCCCTAGGTGACGAGAGGGTACCGATAGCTCCTCCATTCGGGGGATGTATCCAAGGCAGGGTACCTTGGCTTCCGACGCCGCTTCTTGTAAAAAAGCATAGTGTCGGGGGCTGGCTACCTTGTTAAAGATAACGCCAATGAGACGGATTTTGGGGTAAAACCGAGAGAAACCAAACAGCGTGGCAGCTACCGAATAGGCGGTGCTTTGTGCATTAACTACCAAGAGGATGGGGAGATCTAATAGCTCAGCAATTCGGGCACTGCTCCCTTCCATTCCCTTATAACCATCGAACAATCCCATTACCCCTTCGGTCACGGAGATATCGGCTTCTTGCGAGTGGCGTGTGTAGAGATTATGCAGATGTTCTCCGCTTGCGAGCCAATTATCCAGGTTGATAGAGACTCGCCCCGAAGCCATTTTGTGGTATTGAGGATCGATGTAGTCGGGGCCACATTTGAAGGGTTGCACTCTATAACCCCTATTGCGAAGAAGGCGCAAAAGCCCTGTGGTGAGGGTGGTTTTCCCTCCTCCCGAAGAGGTGCCTCCGATTAGGAATTGGGCTATCATGGCTTTACGGCTTTTAGAATGGTAATGGGGTTGTGCTCGTCTAGTGTGATGCGTTGCGAGGAGACAATATGCCACTTGCAGCTCTCGGCGCCTTCGTAGAACGCCTCTCGGCTCTCGGGGCTTACGCTGTTGAAGACAATAACGCCTCCCTCAGTGAGATAGCTATCTATACGTTGAATCATGGAGACGAGCTGCCCTCCATGCCCCCCGATAAAAACGGCATCGGGGCGAGGATATTCTGCTAAATCCATCTCCATAAAATCGCCAATGACGGCGGTGATGCCGGGGGTGCCAAAGCGCCGAGTGTTGGTCTCCATGAGGGCGCGTCCTGCCTCTCGTTGCTCAAAAGAGACAATCTCTAGATGGGGAAATTGCAGTTTGGCTTCGATGGAGACGGAGCCTGTGCAGAACCCAACATCCCAGAGCGTTTGATGCGAACGCAGGTCTAGAGCGGCAAGGGAGAGTAGCCGAATGGGCATTTTGGTAATCATCTTGGCTCTGCCGTCGAGGAGGGCAAAGTCGCTCTCGGGTATGCCTAGAGGTCGATGTCGGGGGTGCGTCTGTTTGAGTATAAGACAGTTGGGCATAGAGAACGAGCGTTGGGCTACCTCCTCTATGGAGTACTCCGCCACTCTCTCTAGGGCATTCCCTAGGTTTTCTCCCACAATCATACGATAGTTGTTGTAGCCATAGTCCAGCATTCGTTGGGCAATGGCATTGGGGGTTTTATTCCTATCGGTCAGCACTCCCATGAGGGGCTCCCCTTCTATTAGGGCTTGTTCGAAGCGTTTCAAAGGTCGCCCCGTGAGTGAGAGAGTTCGCATCCCTTCGTAGGGGAGTAGGCTGCGATGGGCGAGTAGTTGTAGCGAATTGAAGGTGGGAAATACCTCAATAATAGCCTCCGGGTCGCGCCTTTGTACCGTGCCGGCAAACCCAAAAAATAGGGGGTCGCCCGAAGCAAAAACAACGATCTCTTGATGCTCTTTGTAGGCATCGAAAACGCCATCTAGAGGTACCGTTATATCAATCCAAGTAGCCCCTAGGGGGAGGAACTTTTCCACCAATTGGTGATGACGAAGTCCTCCGGAGAACACCTTGTTCTCGGCTATTATTTTGAGGACTGCCGAGGTGGGTTCTAATTCGGCGTCGTCGGTAATACCAATGATGTAGTACTTGCGTGCCATACTTTTGTGGGGCTATACGTCTCGCCCGGGATAGAGGGCGGCGGCATCGTCGTAGCAGAGAATGGCGTTGATAAGGGTGGCGGCAAGGTTGCTACCTCCTCGTCTGCCTTCTACGATGATCTTAGGGATATGGGGGAAAGTATGCACTCTATGCTTCGACTCGCAGACGTGTACAAAGCCTACGGGAGCGGCTATAATGCCGGAGGGAGTGGCTTTACCCAGCCGTATTTGTCGGCATAGCTCGATAAGGGCCGTAGGAGCATTACCAAAGGCAAATAGAGCGTTGGGGTCTTCTTCTACGGCTAGGCGAATAGCTTCTTCTGCCCTTGTAGTGCCTCGCGTCTTGGAGAGTTCCACCACACGAGGATCGGTGATATAGCATTTGACCGAGAGCCCAAGTCGCTCCACAGCTCCCTTGCGGATGCCTGCTGCCACCATGGATACATCGGTTACAATAGTCTTGATTTCACCCTTCTTGATGGCTTCGTGCATGCGTGCCACAGCGTTGGGATCTGTATAGAGAATATCCTCCATGGAGAAGTCTGCCGTGGTGTGGATGGCATGGAAGAGAGCCCATCGCCTATCGATAGGCACCTCGGGGTGGCGCATCTCACGCTCTATCGTGCGGAATGATTCCATCATGATTTGCTGCCCCTTGCCCTCAGCTCCTTCGATGCGCTCTCGGTAGTAACCTCGAGGTGTGATGATGGCATCTTGAGTTTGGTAAGACTGAGAGTTGCCGATAAGTACCACGGTAAACATATCAATCTCTTCGGGGTCGAATTGTGCCAACGTGGTGCGTACAACGCGTTCCCCCGGGCGACCTGCTTCTCGCACATACCCTACAGGTGTGGTAGAAGCACGCCGCTCCAAAAAGAGCGCTTTGAGCCGATGGAGCTGCCAATACCGCCCTTCGCTTTTGGGGTTGTAGACTGCAGTTACAAAGTCGGCCTCGGCAGCTGCTATGATGCGTTTCTCTATCTTCTCCCATGGGGTCATGAGGTCGGAGAGGGAGATAATGCAGAGGTCATGCCCAATGGGAGCACCCAAGAGCGAAGCCGCTTTTTGGAAGGCACTGATACCGGGGAGTACCTGGATTTCTATCGCACTATCCCGATCTTTTTTCATCTCGTAGATGAGGGGAGCCATACCGTAGATGCCGGCATCGCCCGAACTGATCACCGTAACGCGCTGCCCCTTCTCTGCCTCTTCGAAGGCAATAGCGGCACGCTCTCTCTCTTTTTTCATCCCGGTGTCGATACAACGAGCCGTGGAGGAGAGCCAGGGTTCAATGAATTGGAAATAGTATTTATAGCCTATTACTACGTCGCTTTGGGCAATGGCTTCGCACACCGCCGGGGTGATGTCTTGAGGGCTGCCGGGGCCTATGCCTGCGACTATGATACTGCCTTTGTTCATAATTAAGGGGAGAGGTTAAGGTTTTGTCTCGGGTCTATTGTCTTTGTATATGAGGTATTGCTGGCGCAACGCTCGGTATTTGCGGAGGTCTTCTTGCCAGCTTTTGCGTATTGCCTCCTCGCTCCATCCCTCTCGGAGTTGCTTGCGGAGTGAGGGAGAGCCTGCGAGAAGGTCGAAAGTGCGCTCGCGGTCAATGAGTTGCTTACCCACCTTTTGGGTGCGCTTCTGCCAATCAATGAGAGGGGCAATACTTAGCCCCCCTTGGGGGAGAGAATCCGTATAATTCGTTCCATAGCAGCGCTGCCCCTTGTACTTTGCGTTGGTGGCGCCCTGCATGGATTTGGGGGTGAAGAGATATTCTCCCAACTCTTTATTAGGATACCCCAGTGCCGTAAAAGGATTGGGGGTGCCCCTGCCTACACTTAGGATGGTGGCTTCGAAAAAGCACAACGAGGGGTAAAGGCGAATGGCTTCGGGCGTCTTGAGATTGGGGCTTGGGGCTACGGGGAGCGTGTAACTATCGCCATGTTGCCAACCCTTGATGGGTATCACACGGAGATCGCACTGTATGCCTCCTGCCAGCCAACGCTCGCCGTTGATCATAAGGGCTAGCTCGCCTACGGTAAGTCCGTGCAGTACGGGGATGGGGTGCATCCCGATAAAAGATTGGCACGAGGGCGTGAGGAGGGGGCCGTCTATGTAGTCGTTGGGGTTGGGGCGGTCGAGTATAACTACTGTGATATGGGCTTCGGCAGCGGCTTCCATTACATAGTGCATGGTGCTGATATAGGTGTAGAAGCGGGTGCCAACGTCTTGTAGGTCGAAGAGAATAAGGTCTAAATCGGCAGTTTGGTTGCGCTTGGGCTTTTTGTTATTGCCGTAGAGAGAAATAATGGGTAAGCCGGTGAGGGCGTCTTTCCCACTTGCCACGGAGGCGCCTGCATTGGCAGTCCCTCGGAATCCGTGCTCGGGAGAGAAAAGGCGACGGACCTCTATATTGAGGGCAAGAAGGCTATCGACAAGGGGGCGTTGGTTTGTGCCGATAACGCCTGTATGGTTACTCACAAGCCCCACTCGCTTGCCACGGAGTAGGGGGAGTAGTTGATCCATCCGTTCCGCTCCCACTTGTATAGAGGAGGGGGGGAGCGTAGGGGCAGCAAAGAGCTTAGGAGCCCCCACCAAGAGGACTCCTAAGACAAAGGGTATAACCCTGAGTAAAAACTTATGGGCTAGGTTGCTCATTTTTTTGCATCGGCTACACGCTTCTGGTCGGCAATGAAGGCGGCCAACCCATTGTCCGTAAGGGGGTGCTTGAGCAATCCCTTGATGGCACCCAAGGGGCAAGTAGCCACATCTGCTCCCACTTCTAGGCATTCGATAACGTGGCGTGTGTGGCGGATACTTGCTGCCAAGACCTCCGTTTCAAAACCATAGTAGCGGAAAACCTCTACGATCTGACGGATAAGCCCTACGCCATCGCCCGAAATATCGTCGATACGTCCCACAAAAGGCGATACATAGGTAGCCCCGGCTTTGGCTGCAAGGAGTGCTTGACCGAGATTGAAGATGAGCGTACAATTGGTGCGAATCCCCTCACGAGAGAACTGGCGAACCGCCTTGATACCCTCTTCGGTAGCGGGCACTTTTACCACGATGTTGGGGTGGAGTGCTGCTAGTTCGCGCCCTTCGCGGAGCATGCCATCGAGGTCGGTGCTCATCACTTCGGCACTGACATCGCCATCTACTATCTCGCAGATTTTTAAGTAGTGTGCCTTGCAGTCTTCTTCGCCGCTGATGCCCTCTTTGGCCATCAAGGAGGGGTTGGTTGTAACGCCATCTAGTACGCCTAAATCGTTTGCTTCTCGGATGCTTGCCAGATTGGCTGTGTCGATAAAAAATTTCATTGTTACTTCCTCACTGTTTATTTGGGTGGTAGATTATTTTTCTTCTTTGTTGAGAGATTCTTCTTGCTCGGGGTACATAAACCACGATGCATACATAGAATAGTTGTGGGCGATGCGTTGGTTTATCTCGGCACTTTGGGTCGGATCCACTTCTTTGATGAAGCGAGCCGGACAACCACCCCAGAGGGTATGGGGCTCAATCTTGGTGCCCTTGAGCACGACCGAACCTGCCGCTACGATAGCTCCTTCGCCCACTTCTACGTGGTCAAGCAGTACCGACCCCATGCCGATAAGAGCGTAGTTGTGTATCGTAGCTCCATGGATGGTTACGTTGTGCCCGATGGAAACGTAGTCTCCCATCTCTATAGTGGAGAGCCCATATAGGGTATGCAGTACCGATCCATCTTGGATATTGACATGGTTGCCAATGCGGATACTATTAACGTCGCCACGCAGTACCGCATTGAACCACACGCTACAATGGTGCCCCATTACAACGTCGCCAATGATGCAGGCCCCCTCGGCAAGGAAACACTCCTCGCCAATTTGGGGGGTAATCCCACGTACAGGGATGATATGCGCTGCCATCGTGGGTTAGAGCTTTTGGGCCTTCTTGCGAAGCCAAGCCGCCTCTTCCGGGGTGAGTAGAGGGCTGATCTCTTGGTATACCTTCTCTTGATAGGCATTGTACCAAGCGATCTCTTCGGCGGTGAGTAGGCTCTTCTCTACAAGACGATTGTCGAGATAGCAGAGGGTAACAGTCTCAAAGCCGAGGAAAGTCCCGAACTCGCTGCGGCAATTCTCCTTGGTGACGATTAGGTTCTCAATACGGATACCCCATTTGCCAGCGCGGTAAAGCCCCGGTTCGTTGCTTGTAAATGTACCCACGGCCATGGGGGTGGGGTTATTGTCTGTACGGATATTCTGAGGCCCTTCGTGTACGTTGAGGGCAATCCCTACGCCGTGCCCTGTGCCGTGTCCGTAGGAGAGCGCTCTATCCCAAAGGGCTTTGCGTGCCAAAATATCAAGCTGATTGCCACGGGTCCCTTCGGGGAATTGTGCCGTAGCAATGGCGATATGACCTTTGAGTACAAGCGTGTAGTCTACTTTGAGATCGGCTTGAGGTTCTGCCTCGCCAAGGGCAATGGTACGGGTAATGTCGGTCGTACCGTCTTTGTATTGAGCTCCGCTATCGAGGAGCAATACGCCTTCGTTGCGGAGGGTGTAGGCACTCTCGGGAGTAGCTCGGTAGTGTACAATGGCGCCGTGATCTTGGTATCCGCAGATGGTGTCGAAGCTATCCCCGATGTACATATCGCTCTGGGCGCGATGCTCGGCAAGGATGCGATCGATCTCCACTTCTGTTGGAGTTTCTCCTCGTTTGAGGGCAGCCTCTAGCCACATAAAGAAGCGTGTGAGGGCCACTCCGTCGCGGTGCATGGAGCGGTGGACGCCTGCCAGCTCGGCCTCGTTCTTATAGGATTTGAGCATGGTTACCACCGATACTCCCTCTATTTGTCGGCAATGGGGAGCGAGAGCGTTGTAGACAGCGTTGGAGATGCGGCTTTTGTCCACATACACCGTAACGCTAGCAGGGAGGGCAGAGAGGTAGCCAAAAATCTCTTGATAGCCCATGACGCGTACCCCTTGAGCTTGTAGTTCGCTTTGGAGGGCGGCATTTACTTTCTCTGCAAAGGTGAAGAGTACCGATTCTTTCTCCCCGATAAAGCCGAAGCCTACGCCTACGGGGTTACACTCTACGTCGCAGTTGCGGATGTTGAATGCCCAGGCAAGTTCGTCTAGGGTAGTCAAGACGGTGGCATTTGCGCCTTTCTTCTTGAGGTGCTCTAGGATGCGTTGTGTGCGAGCTTTGGTCTCTTCGCCCGAGTATTCTACGGGCTGAGGGCGGAACTCGTTCTTGGGGATGGCGGGGCGGTCAGCCCAGATGCCGTCGATAAGATCGTAGTCGCTATTGATCGTGAGTCCAAAAGCGGATAGGGCACGCTCCATTCTCTCTACTTCGGCTTGGCTTACGCAGGTGCCGTCACACCCTACTACCGCACCCTCGGGTAGCTCCGAAGTTAGGAATTCTTCGATGGTAGGTACACCGGATACACCCTCTTTGTATAGCTCAATGGTGCTGCCTTCTAGCTGATCTCCAGCCTGAAGGAAGTAGCGTGAGTCGGTCCATAAACCGGCTTTGTCTAGCGTTACTACTACGCTCCCTGCCGAGCCATTAAAGCCCGAGATCCAGGCGCGGCTTTTCCAGTGCTGAGGGGTGTATTCGCCAAGATGTCCGTCGTTGCTAACAACAAGGTAGGCTTGGATATTCTTTGCACGCATGGCACTCCGGAGTGCTTCGAGGCGTGAGGGAATGTTACTGCTCATAGCGTTTATCGTGTTTAAAGAGTTTGAGATTCAATCTAAGTCGTCTACCTCTCTGTGCTCTTGGCGCAGGAGGTCGGTTACCGTCTTGACGGGGGTAAAGGTGTCGCCGGGGACCTCCACAAAAATCGTGTTCCAGTGGTGCATGGCTCCGTTCCACAGCCCCGGCCGCTCAAGCGCTTGCAGTTGCTTGCCGTTTTGGCTCTTTGTGGTAACAAAGGCTGTGCGTTTATTCACGTAGTCTTGTAGGTGGAAGTGCTGTCCCTTGAAGTCGTAGGGGGAGCAAACAATATCGACGGGATTGAAGTAGCCGCTGGAGGCAAGGATAGAGGCGTCTCGCTCGCTACTTTTGTCGATTTGGGATGCTTCCACGATTTGTAGCGAGGTACTACCATCCGCCTCGCGCACTATATAAGGGCCTCCCCCCGGCTCGCCGTCGTTGCGTACCATGCCGCACACACGTATCGGTCGGTTGAGCTTTTGTTGGATGCGTTCTGCTAGTTCTTTGTCGCCTAAGAGGTCTATTTGGGGGAGCTGGATGCAGAGTACCTTGTGCAAGAAGTCTACCATCTCCTCTAGTTGGGAGTGGTTGCACTTGCCCCTCTCTAGCTGACGAAGATACCCGAAGATGCGTTCTTGCACGGCCAAAAGAACCCCTCCCAAGAGCTTTTTGTAGAGTATCGTATTACTCTTGAGGTGCTCCATGGTAACGTTGTCTATGTTCTTGATAAAGATGACATCGCTCTCCAAGTCTGCTAGATTGTCGATGAGGGCTCCGTGCCCCCCGGGTCGGAATAGTAAATCGCCCTCCTCGGTACGGAAGGGCATCCCCTCCTCGTCGAGGGCGAGTGTGTCGCTACTGCAGCTTTGCGTGCTGAACGAACTCTCGATGATGACGCCGTAGTCGCCCTCAATACGAGGGGTGGCACGCTCGATGTGCTGGCGGAAGAATTCGATATGCTCGGGCGAAACCGTGTAATGAAGACGCACTACACCGTTGCTGTTTTTGGTGTAGAGGGCTCCCTCGGCTAGGTGCTCGGTAGCGGCCGTACGGATGTATTTCCCGGGGTATTTGTGGAAGGGAACAAGTCCTTTGGGTAGGTGTCCGTAATTCAATCCTCGCTCTGTGAGGAGCGACTTTGCCACTAGGTCGTAACGCCCCCCCTCCAGCAGTTTGGCTACGGTACTCCACTCGTTGCGTAGACAGCTCTCGCTAAGTTCGCCAAAGAAAGCGAACTCTTCGATATGCTCGAAGAAGTAATGCTGCTCTTCACTTAGCTCTTCTTTGCTCTTTGCTCCTGCGTCAAGTAACTCGTAGAGGTGCTGAAACATGCGCGTAGCGGCACCCGAAGCCGGTACGAATTTGGTGATTCGGTGTTGGGGATCATAGCGGTAGCGATCCCAGAGATCGAGGTAGTAGGGCATCTCGTCTCGCTTGATGCGCATGATGCCGTACTCTATGCTGCCGCTTCCCTCTAGTTGCAGGTAGTTTCTACCGTCTCGCAAATAGGCAATTTGGGAAGAGGCTTCCTCTTGAGAAATTCCGTGCTCGGCGAGCTGCTCTAGGTCTTTATCCGTGAAGATTGATCCCGTTTCGTCCATTCTGTTTTACTTTGTTTTCCTCAAGTGAGGGGGGAAAGATCCCTATACTTGCCCAAAGTTACGGATTCTTTGTGGCTTACTCACCCCCTCCCTCTATAATGATTGTACGGGGAGGGCGTAGGGCAAACGAGCCGTTGGATTTTACCTGATTCTTTTCTACAAAGATAGGGGATCTTTCGCTATCGGCAGGGGGTATCAAGGGGTGATTATTGGGGATGGACGTCTTGAGAGGAGAGGGGAAGGTGGAGAGCTTTTTCCGAGTCGCTTTTCTCTGCTTGCTCTAGGTGGATTTTCTCTTTAGGGAGGAGGGCTGGAGAGTACAGGGTGAAATATTTTTTGTTCTTGCCCAAAATGTTCTCCCATTTTTGGGTGGAAAACAAAAAAGTTTTGGGCAGAAAGGGGGCAGGGTTTTGCCTGAGAAAAAGTAAGATTCTAGGCAGGGTTTTGTCGCCTCTCCGCTTGACTGGAAAGGTAGGTGCCTTTTAATGGAGGGGTTATTCGGAAACGGGACGGGGGGAGAGGGGGCGAATGGGGTGTGTTATTTCCCTTGCTCGAGATAGGGATTGTACATCATGATGGCGTGGTTTTCGGCAATAAGTTCGGTTCTTTCCTCTTTGGTCGCTTTGTGTCGTACCTTACGCCAAATCTTATTGTGGCGCGTGTAGCCGCCCCACCACTGCTGACGTATGCAAGCGTCTGTCTCAAATACCTCGTACTCCCAAGGGAGAGGAACATCGCACGAGAGGGTACCATGTAGGAATTCCTCATCGAGCCAAAGATGCAGAGAGAAGGTGTGCTCCGTATTGTTACGTACCACGAGGTCTATATAATTATAGGAGAGGGTTGCCCCGCAGGCAAAGGGGATGGTGCGTTGCACATCGGGGAAGACATCGAAGCTGTGCCGCCAGCGTTCTTGTACGGTCAGGGGGCTGTGGAGCGTGATCCAATAGAGTAGATTGCCCAGCTGACATAGGCCTCCGCCTACCCCTCGCTGTACTTTGCCATTGTGTAAAACCATGCCTTCTAGATACCCTTTGCGAGCCGATGGGCGACCCACCAAGCGCCAAATGGAAAAGGTCTCTCCAGGTCGGATGACCACGCCATCTAGTTTGGCAACAGCAAGGCGTAGGTTGGTTATTTTGTTGTATTGCAGCTCCATGTCCACATCTTTGAGCCTACGGAGCAGGGTAGACTGATGCTCAAAGAGGAGGTGCGAAGTCTCAATCCCGGAGCGGACGCGTGCGTAATGCTCGGAGCCGAAGAGCCAGCGAAGTTTTCTTTTGAGGATATAAAACTCTCGGCCTAGGTAGTGCCGCAACTTCCCTCGTTTGATGGGGCTTTCGACTTCTTGGGGTATCATGGGAATTGGTACTAAAAAGGGGGGATACTCTGCCGAGCGAACTCGTCTAGTATTCCCCCCTGCTATTCTTTGGTTTAGCGTGTGGTAATCATTGTTTAGAGCTTGATACCCAATTTTTGGGCAATTGCCTTAGGAAGCGCATTCTTGTGTACTACGATATTCATCGTGCGGCCGGCAGCGTAGTTTTCGCTAACGTACCAAATGCCCTTGTAGGCTCCGGCTTCTCCCCATGAGTTCTTGATCATGAAGAAGGGGCGACCAGCTTGGTTCTTAGCCATACCGTAGATAACCATTCCGTGGTCATCGGTTAGGGTATAGTTGTCGAAGCACTTTTGGCGATATTCTTGAGTAGGATTGATCTCGGGGCAGTTGGGCGTATTGATCTGATTGAGGATCTCTGCACGGCGAGCAGCGGTGCTTAGACCGATCCATCGAGCTTGATCCGAACCGGCAGTTTCGATAGCTTCTACGTCGGCAAGTACACCGATACCATCACGGTTGAAGCCAACTTCGCTCACGTCGGCACCCCAAGCGATGGGATAACCCGTCTGGATAGCGTTACGCATTACCTGCATAAGTTCGTCGATGGGGAGGTTGTAGCTTTCGCTCCAGCGCCAGTTGTCTTCGATTTCGAGACCGAACTTTGTGTAGAAGGGGTGGTGCGTATAGCTTGTAAGAGATACGTAGTCATCTGCATTGATGCCGAGGCTCTTAGCAAAGGTCATGGGCGTGTAGCTCTTGCCTTTGTAGGTGAAGTTCTGAGGAAGTTCTCCCAAGTAACCATCGATCATGGCACCGAAAGCCTTACGCCAGATGGGAGAGAGCTTTTCGTTTGAGTTCTTAACGATAGCATCGAGGTAGCCCTTAGCCGCATCTGCCATTTCGTTGTGAGCATTGCGCTTTGTGCCGTAGTTAAGCCCGGTCATTACCTCTTCGGGTACAGCACCATAGTGCTTGAATACGTAGAGTACATCGTAGAATGAACCACCTTGGCCGAAGTTGAGTTTGCCGTGGAGACGTACGTACTTGTCGGCTTTGTCACGGTAGCTGTGGCTTACCACGAACATGTCGGAGAGGTCGTATTCGGGCTTGCCCATACGGAGGAGTTCGGCTTCGAGGAAGCCAATCGTAGAGTAAGACCAGCACGTTCCTGAGTTCCCCTGATCCTTAATAGAGGTGATGGGGAGTTCTTTTACGACCGTGAATTGGTTGGTTTCTACCTTAGCGTCTTGTGCGTTGAGGCATCCCAACGACAAAAGTCCGGCTAAGAGTGCAATCGAAATCTTTCGCATGATTCTTTTTGTTTTGTACTTATATAATTTCTATTCTGAATATCTTTTTCGCTAGAGAGGGCGCAACTTGAGCGTTTGGATAAACTGATGAAGAGGTGTTTGGGGCTCGGCAGCCAGGGAGCGGAAGATCTCTAGTGGCGTAATGCTTCGTTGGCTGCGCTCCTCTTCTATGGTCTCGATCTGCCGCACTTGTAGCGTGATGTCGCTATTGTGTAGCGCCCCTCGGAGGTAGCCCAAGAGGGAACCCTTGATGCGTTCTACGGCGTTCACTTGCAGCATATTAAACATGATGGCCTCTATCTCTGTGCCGTTGTGGAGCTTGGGTAGTACCTCATTGAAGGCGTTCTTGAGAAAGAGGTTCTTTTGCAAATGTTCCTCTGCATAGGCGTTCCAGGCAATCTGCATTTCGGTCTCTGTAAAGGTCTGTTTCTCTTGAGTGGGAGCCTTTGGGGCAGCTGCAGAAGTCGTAGTGGGAGAAGGAGCTGCCGCGGGACGAGGCGCCGGAGCTACAGGGCGAGGCGCTGCCATGGTAGTGGGTCTTGTCGGCTTGGGCAGGTCAATGGGTTGTGGCGCCTCAGCGGGAGCCTCGGTAGAGCGAGGGGCGGGCGGCGTATTGGGGCGTGCGGGAGCCGGAGCCGTAATGGGTTGCGGTCTGGGAGCGGCAATAGGGCTTGGTGCAGAGGGTGGAGCCGCTACCGGTGTTGGACGTTGATTGGGAGTGTGGCTTGTTGCACCTCCTTCTTGAGCCAGCGAGGTGAGGGAGAGGAGGGTCATTTCTACCAAAAGTCGCTTAGCATTGCTATTGCGATACTCTTTGAGACACTCCATCAGTTTTGCGATCGCTTGGTACAAAAATCCGCGTCCGGAAGCTTGAGCCAATTGATTATATGAGGCCTCTGTCTCTTTGGTTAGGTGCAAAAGAGGCAGCGTCTGTGGGTCGAATGCTAAGAGAAGGTTGCGCAAGAAGTCGGTCAACCCCAAGACAATCGTCCTAGGGTCGAAGCCTCGCATGATGAGTTCGTCTAGGAGAAGGAGGGTCGAGGCATAGTCGTTGTGTACGAGATGCTCCACGAAGCGGAAGTAGTAATCGTCGTCTAGGATGTTGAGGCTCTCTAGGGTGCGACTATAAGAGACTTCGCCATCGGTATAGCTCGCAATTCGGTCGAATACGGAGAGGGCGTCGCGCATCCCCCCATCGGCTTTACGGGCAATTAGCTCTAGAGCCTTTTCCTCTACTTGGATCTCTTCTAGCTGGGCAATATGCCGCAACTGCCCTATGATAACATCGCTAGGGATGGGTTTGAAGTCGAATACTTGGCAGCGAGAGAGGATGGTGGGAAGTATCTTTTGCTTCTCGGTGGTAGCCATGATGAAGACAACATACTCGGGCGGCTCCTCCAGCGTTTTGAGGAAGGCGTTAAACGCTGCCGTCGAGAGCATGTGCACCTCGTCAATGATATAGATTTTGTAACGCCCTACCTGGGGAGGAATGTTTACCTCCTCGATGAGCTGTCGTATGTCGTTGGCCGAGTTGTTGGAGGCTGCGTCCATCTCAAAAACGTTGAACGAACGCTGCTCTGCAAAGGCTCGGCAACTATCACACTCGCCGCACGCCTCGCCGCTGGCAAGGGGTGAGGCGCAATTGATGGCTCTAGCAAAAATACGGGCTGCGGAGGTCTTCCCGACCCCTCTTGGTCCACAAAAAAGATAGGCGTGCGCCGTCTTTTGCTGTAAAATAGCCCTTCGGAGAGTTTCGCTTACAGCCTCTTGACCGAGCAAGCTCTCGAAGGAGTCCGGACGAAATTTCCGGGCTGATACTACAAACTTTTCACTCATAATGATTGCAACGCACTGGGTAGACTCCTAAAGTCTATCTTGCTACAAATGTACGTATTGTTGCGAGAATACCCAACTAATATTACCCCAAGGCGGAGAGGATGGAGGGTAGAAAAGGAATTGCCACGTGCCCTTTCCCGGGGGCTTGTGGGGGTATACCTATATATATGGAGTGGCCATTCTCTCCCACCCTGCGTCCCTAAGAGCCTCGAGAGGGCTCGGCCTGCGCTCCCCTCTTTCCTCTCAAGCATTTGCTCCGGAAAAGCCCCCTCGGCCTAAAGGTGGCGGGAGGAGCCTCCTTCCGATTTAAGAGTAAATGTAAAAAATAGTACGTCTGTATTATATCCACTGTTGCGTGTTGATTATTCATTTATTGTTTGATTTTCTATCATTTTGTTGCCGTTTTGATGTATATTTTGCCTAATTGTGCTGATGGAAAATAATTCGCCTATATTTGCGTCGTGGGTGATTTCAGGAGTGAAAATCTCCCGATATAGTAGGAAGTAATAACCCTTAATTGATAAAGACATATGATTGATTTTAGCAAGTATCCCGCAGAGCCGTTTCGCATCAAGAGCGTAGAACCGGTTGCCATGATCGACCGTGAAGAGAGATTGAGAGTAGTAAAGGAAGCCGGTTACAACACCTTCCTAATCAACTCTAAAGACGTGTATATCGACCTTCTTACCGATAGTGGTACGAACGCAATGAGCGATCGCCAGTGGGGTGGTATCATGGTGGGCGATGAGGCGTATGCCGGTAGTCGTAACTTCCATCGCCTACAAGACACGGTGCGTCGCCTCTTCGGGTTCAAATATATTGTGCCTACCCATCAAGGGCGTGGGGCAGAAAATATTTTGAGTCAGATTGCCATCAAGCCGGGGCAGTACGTACCCGGTAATATGTACTTTACCACCACTCGCTATCACCAAGAGCGCAATGGCGGTGTGTTTGTGGATATAATCCGCGACGAAGCCCACGATGCCACGCTCGACATCCCCTTCAAAGGGAATATCGACCTCAATAAGTTGCAGCGCCTTATTGACGAGAAGGGGGCAGAAAACATTGCCTACGTTTGCCTTGCCGTTACGGTGAATCTCGCCGGCGGTCAGCCCGTCTCCATGGCCAACATGAGGGCAGTGCGTGAGCTGACCAATAAGTATGGTATTAAAGTATTCTACGATGCTACTCGCTGTGTAGAGAACGCCTACTTCATCAAAGAACAGGAAGAGGGGTTTGCCGATAAGACCATTACCGAAATCGTTCTCGAGATGTTTAGCTATGCCGATGGCTGCACGATGAGCGGTAAAAAAGACTGTTTGGTAAACATTGGTGGCTTCCTTTGTATGAATGATGAGCACCTATTCCAAGATGCCAAAGAGATGGTGGTTGTCTATGAAGGTATGCCTTCGTATGGAGGTATGGCAGGTCGCGATATGGAAGCGATGGCCATTGGTTTGGAAGAGTCGATGCAGTACGAGTATATCCGTCATAGAGTGTTGCAAGTACGCTATTTGGGCGATTTGCTCAAAGATGCCGGAGTGCCCATCATTGAGCCGGTAGGGGGGCATGCTGTCTTCCTTGATGCTCGCCGCTTCTGTCCGCATCTCACACAAGAGCAATTCCCAGCCCAGAGTTTGGCCGCAAACCTCTATGTGGAGAGTGGCGTGCGCAGTATGGAGCGTGGTATTGTATCGGCAGGTCGTGATAATAAAACGGGTGAGAATCATACTCCCAAACTAGAGACGGTACGTCTTACCATCCCTCGCCGTGTCTACACCTATAAGCATATGGACGTTGTGGCAGACGGGGTGATTCGCCTCTTTAAGCACAAAGAAACCATTCGAGGATTACGCTTTGTGTATGAGCCTAAGCAGCTCCGCTTCTTTACGGCTCGCTTCGAAGAGATCTAATTCATTGCGTTAGTTTACTTCTTCAGGATTCGATACTAGCCCTCGCCCTTTGTTGTGGAGTAAAATCCCAATAAGGGCGGGGGTATGTCGTTTATTATCTGGGAAAGCCGTAACTTCGCTGAGGAGAAAGGTGGTTCGTTATGTCCTAAGATCTCCCTAGAGGGAGGGCTACGGGCTTCTCTTTCTCGCTGTACCACTAGAGCGTGTTAGAAGTAATGGCAAAAGCATCTGTAGGAGATCGAGTGCGTTTTTTGAATGCCCAAGGAGGTGGCATTGTGCGCCGTATTGAAGGAAAAGTAGCTTGGGTGGAGGGTGACGATGGCTTTGAATTGCCCACCCCGTTGCATGAGTGTGTCGTGGTTAATGAGCGAGACACCTTTGTCCCCGCCTATCGTACTCCCCGAGAGATTCAGGAGGAAAAAGAGGCAAAGCGAGAGCGTCGTGCCGGGTCTTCGCAGGCATCCCAAAAGGTCGTGCCTACCCCTTCTCATACCATATCCCAACATAAAAAAGAGGAACTTCCACCTCCCCAGACCTTCCTCCCGGAGCGACCCGAGGGCGAACAGCTCTCTATTTATATTGCTTGGCTGCCGGAGGATTTTGTTACATTTGGTAATTCTCCGCTTGAGTGCTACCTGATCAATGATAGCAATTACCACGGATATTACACGTTGTCTGCCCAGCAGAGCAATGGCTATTACCGCCTTGTCTCTACAGGGATAATAGAGCGCGATACTAAACTGTTGGTCGATACCATTCCCCTTGCAGAGCTCAATGATCGGGAGTGTTTACACCTTTCTTTCCTTCCCTATAAGCCCCACAAAGCCTATAAGCATAAGGAGCCGGTCTCAATCGATTTCAAGCCCGATGGAGTCAAGTTCTTTAAGCGTCACTGCTACGTAGATAACCCGTTTTTTGATGAAGATGCCCTTGTGCTCCCTCTTGTGGAGCAGGACAAATCGCGTCACGCCACGGTAGCTCCTGCCGATCTCGAAGCCTTGGCGGAGTCGATCAGGCTGCCTAGAGCGCAAAAAGAGGTGGCTCGCCCCCAGCGCGAGGAGAAGCGAAAAGCGCATAAAGAGCCGCTGGTAGTGGATTTGCACGCAGCGGAATTGCTCCCCACGTTGCAGGGTATGTCTCACCACGACATCTTGCAGCATCAGTTGTCGGTTTTTAGGGAAACAATGGATAAGCACCTTAGGAATAAGGGAATGGAAATCATCTTTATTCATGGTAAGGGTGAGGGTATCCTGCGCAAAGCAGTTCTTGATGATTTGCGTAAGCGTTACCCAAAGGCTTCGGCTCAAGATGCCTCGTTCCAAGAGTATGGCTTTGGCGCCACTAAGGTGACAATTCACTAGCATTTAATTATAGTGTAGGGTATGGCTCTAGAGATCGAACGCAAGTTTCTCGTTAAGGATAGGGCTTTTTTGGAGGCCGCAGAGAGGCATGTCTCTATATGCCAGTACTATCTACATCAAGATGAATCGGGGAGTGTGCGCCGTGTTCGCTTCCTAGATGATAAAGTATATCTCACGATCAAAGGACTTTCTTCTCCCGATGGATTGGTGCGAGAAGAGGTGGAACGTGAGATTTCTCTGGAGGAGGGGCACGCTCTCCTTGTAGAGGGGTATGAAGGTAGGGTGTGCAAAACCCGCTACTATATCCCCTATGCCTCTTTTATGTGGGAGGTAGATCTCTTTCACGAGGAGCTCGAAGGGCTTGTTATGGCCGAGGTGGAGCTCCCGAGTAGAGAGGCTCAGCCCTTGCTCCCCTCTTGGGTGGGAGAAGAGGTGACCGGAGATGTTCGTTATTACAATAGTGCGCTGGCGCGAGTGGGGCAGTACCCTTTCCCTGCGGCCGACCAGAGCAAACAACCGTCCAATACTTAAGTAGCATAAACTTATGAACAAACGATTTTTTCTTTCCCTTTTGTTGGCTGTTGCCTGCACTACACTCGCCCACGCCGATGGGGGAATGTGGCTGATGCAGCAAATCAACGGGCAGGTAGCGCGGATGAAATCCCTCGGGATGCAACTCGAAGCTGCCGATATTTATAATCCCAACGGCACCTCGCTCTCCGATGCGGTAGTGTTGTTTGATGGTGGATGTACGGGTGTGTTGGTTTCGGATCAAGGCTTGCTCCTTACCAATCACCACTGCGGCTACGATCAGATACAGCAGCATAGTAGTGTACAGCACAATTACCTCAAGGATGGTTTCTGGAGCTATTCTTTTGCTGAAGAGCTTGTAAACCCCGGACTCGAAGTGGAGATCGTAGACGAGATAACAGATGTAACCGCAGCGGTAAAGAAGGCTCTCGAACGTATCAAGAACCCCACAGGGCTGGAGTTCCTCTCTCCAAGATACCTCTCCTCTCTTGCCCCCGAGATTGTGGGTAAGAAGGCTGCTTCGCGCCCTGGGTATCGCTACGAAATCAAGGCTTTCTATGGCGGCAATCGCTACTATATGTTTACCAAAAAGGTATTCCGCGATGTCCGTTTGGTAGGAGCTCCTCCCAGCTCTATTGGTAAGTTCGGTAGCGACACAGACAACTGGGCTTGGCCTCGCCATTCGGGGGACTTCTCTATCTTCCGTATTTATGCTGATAAGGATGGCAATCCTGTGGACTACTCAAAAGATAACGTCCCCTACCGCCCGAAGCGTTGGGTGAAGGTGAATGCTCAAGGCGTAAATGAGGGGGATTTTGCCCTCATCATGGGCTATCCCGGTACTACTTATAAGTTCTTTACGGCTGACGAAGTGACCGAGTGGAGCGAGATTGATAATAATATTCGCATAGAAATGCGAGGCATCCTCCAAGATGTGATGCTACGTGAGATGCTTGCCGATCCCAAGATTAATATCATGTATGCGGCTAAATATGCCTCTAGTCAGAATGGCTACAAGAGGGCACAAGGGGCTAACTGGGCTATCCGTCGCCGCTCTCTTCGTGAGATCAAGTTGGCTCAGCAACAAGAGGTGCTGGCTTGGGCAAAGCAAAAGGGTATTGCCACAACCGAAGAGGCCGTTCGGGCTATCAGCAAAGCGATAGCAGGGCGTCAGGATCTTCGGATGCGTCAGCGTTATCTCCTAGAGGGGGTTATAATGGGTATTGAGATGAGTAATGCGCCTATCGCCGATGTTGATATCGCACAGCATTGGAACGACCCTGCAAGGCGAGAAGCCAGCTTGCAATCGATTCGCAAGCAGTTCGAAGCCTTCTTTAATAAGGACTATAGCCCCGAAGTGGATAAGGCTTTGGCCATTGCTCTTCTAACTCGCTATGCCGAGCGCATTCCTGCTGAGAAGCAACCCCTTGCTGTCCGAGAAGGTATTGCTGAGTGCAGATCTGCCAAAGCCTATGTAGAGATGATTTTTGATAAATCTATCTATGCCTCTCGTGAGCGTTTCGAAGAGTTTATGAAGAACCCCGATCGAGATCGTCTCTTGCGCGATCCGATGAGTTGTTTTGCTGCATCTGTATCTTATGAGTATAAGAAACTGGCTAACGAAGTGGCTGCCTTTGATGCTCCGCTCGCTGCTGCGCAACGCGCCTATGTGGCCTCCGTGCTTGATATGAAGGGGCAACCCAATTTGGCTCCTGATGCCAACCTAACCCTCCGCTTTACTTATGGTGTAGTCAAGGGTTATCAACCACGTGATGTGGTGACCTATGGCGCCAAGAGTACACTAGAGGGGGTAATGGAAAAGGAGGATCCCAATAACTGGGAATACGTGGTAGATCCTAAGCTAAAGGCTCTCTACGAAGCTAAGGATTATGGCCGTTATGCCAATGCCGATGGCTCGATGCCGGTGAACTTCTGTGCCACAACTCACACAACGGGCGGTAACTCAGGTAGCCCCGTGATGAATGCTCGTGGAGAACTTATCGGGCTCAACTTCGACCGCAACTGGGAGGGCGTAGGTGGTGATATAGAATATCTCCCCAACTACCAAAGGAGTATCATCTTGGACATCCGTTACCTGCTCTTTGTTATAGATAAGTTTGCAGGTTGCCAGCGTCTGATTGATGAGATCCAACCGCAGTTCTAACCCAATATTGTTTTAAGTCAAAATAGAAGAGATGGTATTCCCTTTGCTGTAGAGCGTGGGCTGCCATCTCTTTTTCGTAAGTTATGGAGAATGAATTTCTGAAATTAGAGGAAGACATTGTGCGTATGCTTCGCACAGTCTACGACCCCGAGATACCCGTAAATGTTTACGACTTGGGGCTTATATATAATGTGGATATAAAGGAGGATGGGCTAGTAACCATAACGATGACCCTCACGGCTCCCAATTGCCCTGCGGCCGATTTCATTTTGGAAGATGTGCGCCTAAAGGCTGAGAGCGTGAAGGGAGTCTCTCGCTGCGACATCGAATTGACTTTCGAGCCGGAGTGGAATCGGGATATGATGAGCGAAGAGGCAAAATTGGAACTCGGCTTCCTCTAGGATAATTCTTACCTAAAAGTTGTCTCCTTTTCTGCCCAAAAATTTTTCCCTTTCTGCCTGATTTTTCTTGGAGTCTTGCCCTAGATTTTTTTACTTTCCACCCTGTATCGCTAGAAATTCTAGCCTTCTCGTAAAAATAGAATCGATACTCTGTGATTTACTTTACAAGCGATGCGCACTTAGGTTCGCACTATCACCCTGATGCTTCGGCTGTGGAGCGTAGGTTAGTGGCTTGGTTGGATGCAATAGCATCTGATGCCGAGGCCATCTACTTTTTGGGAGATATGTTCGATTATTGGTTTGAGTACCGTTATGTGGTACCCAAGGGCTATGTGCGTTTCCTGGGTAAGGTGGCCGAGTTGGCAGACAAAGGGGTAGAGATTTATTTCTTCCAAGGAAATCATGATGTGTGGATGCGCGATTACTTCGAAAAGGAGTTGGGCGCACACGTTGTAGATCATGCCATGGAGGTGCAGTTGGGCGGAGCTACTTTTCGTCTTTCACATGGGGATGAGGAGTATCGAAGGGAGCGTTGGATTAATGATACGATGTACAGGCTTTTCCGTGCAAAGTGGGCACAACGGCTTTACGCTGCCGTGCATCCGCGTTGGACGGTAGGGCTGGCTCTCGGGCTTAGCGAGCGGAGTAGGCGAAAGGGGCTGCAGAAGCAGTCTGCCACTTATGGGGGCGATAATCCCTATTTTCACCTTGAGGATGAATGGTTGGTGCGTTGGGTTAAGGCACGTCGTGAGCAGTTCGCCCACGTGCAATACTTCCTCTTTGGGCATCGTCACCTGCTGGTGGATCTAATGCTGGGAGAGGGGCAGCGGCTCCTTATCTTGGGGGATTGGCTTCGCTATAATAGCTATGCGGTATGGGATGGTCGGGAGCTTTCTCTCGAAACATTTGAGCCATCCGACCTCCCATTGAATAGCTGATTCTTTAGGGGACTCCCGGCTGCTGTTTTGGTCGGAATCGGTTGCTATATAGTGATAAATTACTATATTTGTCCCCGGTATATAGCGCAGGGTGTAGTGTGTTTCTCGTGGAGAATGCAAGTGAATTATGCCAATGTGCCGATAATGAAATGGTTAGCACTGAGTGTCGCCTTCTGCGAGGAGAGCCTCTCATCTCCCGCCCCGGGTGATCGTTGGTGCCCCTGAAAAGGGATCCATACTATGTGAGGATTACACCTTAGCCGCAAAAAAAGTGAGATAAAACAGCTGCTAGGAGAGGAAAGTAAAGGGAAAAGAAGAAATAGAATGCGCTAGAGAGCGGCAAGAATGATCAGACAATCGCCCCACTTTGTGTAGCGGTTGCCTTTTTTCGCTCCGAAGATACTCGCATTCACTCTGTGGCCTAGGGTGTAGACCCATCCACATCTGCTCTTCCCCTTTTTTTGATTTTAGAGAAATATAAAAGAAACAGATAATCAAATTAGTAACAAGGAAAAAGAAATGTCTATGAAAAGATTGGCACTATTCTTCCTTACCCTGATGATGGGGTTGGGTTGGGCTGTAGCCCAGAATAGAACAGTGACAGGTACCGTTACTTCGGCAGAAGACAACGAGCCTATCCCTGGCGCAAACATTGTAGTCGTAGGGCATACCAACATCGGTACTACGACCAACCTAGAAGGGAAGTTCCAGATTTCCGTTCCCAGCAATGCAAAGCAACTTCAGATCTCATTCGTGGGGATGAAGACGCAAGTTTTGGATGTAAAGAACGTGATGAATGTGGTACTCGCTTCGGACACAGAAGTGATGGAAACCGTTGTGGTTGTAGGTTATGGTTCCGGCCAGAAGCTTAGCACCGTATCGGGTTCTGTAGCTCGTGTATCTAGCGAAAAACTAGAGAACAAACCCGTTGCTAACGTAATGGACGGTCTCCAAGGTCAGGTTGCAGGTATGCAAGTACAGACCACCAGTGGGGATCCTAACGCTGCTGCTTCGGTGCAAATCCACGGTAATGCTTCTCTTGGAGCAGGGGGTTCACCTCTTTATATTATAGATGGTGTACAAACATCTGCTAGCGTGGTTATGGCCATGAACCCCAGCGACTTTGAGTCTATTACCGTACTTAAGGACGCTTCTTCTACCTCAATCTATGGTGCTCGTGCTGCCAATGGGGTTATCGTAATTACTACCAAGCGTGGTAAGCTCAACGAAGATGGTCGCATCTCTCTCAACGCTATGTATGGTATCTCTACCCTCATTAGCGATCGTCCTATGCGTCAGATGATGACCGGTCAAGAACTTATCGACTACGAACTCCGTCACTATGAGACTAAGGCGGATCGTAAGAAGTTCTTGGATGGTTTCCAAGGTACAGCATTCGACGGTACTATAGAACAAGATGCAAACGGTGACTACGTTGCAACTGTAGCTCGTGACTACGACTGGCTCTCTTTCTTCCTCGGAAAGAAGGCTCCTACGTTCCAAGCCGACATGTCTATCTCTGGTGGTACTGACAACGTTTCGTACTACATCTCCGGGGGGTACTTCTCTCAAGAAGGTATCTCTAACTCAATCTCTAGATATAACAAGATTAACCTCCGTAGCAACATCGATGCTCGTGTAAAATCTTGGCTCCGCGTTGGGGTTAATATTTCTGGAGGTCTTATCCAACAAGTATCTGCAGATGCTTTCAATAGTGCTTATGTTGATGGTGGTACGTTTGGTGCACTCACCATTCCTCGCTACTATAGCCCTTACACTCGTGATGCTGATGGTAACCTCACTACAACAAAAGCAGACTACCTTACTTTCCACCGTCTCTATCCTGCGATCACAGACGCTATCCTCTACAACCCCGAATACAAGGCTAAGTTTGTAAAGGAAGGTTCTAATAGCTACCGTTTTGGTACTTCTGCATACGCACAGCTTCGCCCCGTTGATGGTCTTATCCTCAAGAGCCAAGCCGGTATAGATATGGTCTTCAGCCGTGACGAATTGCTCATGTATCCTAAGCACCCCGAAGCGAGTGGTTATGGTATCAATAGACAGTCTTATGATGGTTCTTATGCTATTACCTGGACCAACACGGGTGAGTACAAGTGGAAGATGGATGATAACAACAACTTCACATTCCTCCTCGGTCAAGAATTTGTAGATAGCAAGAGCGAAGGTTTCTCTGCACGTGCTAGAGGTCTAACGAATGAGAAGTTTATGATGTTGAGCCACGGTATGAAGGGTAACTACCTAAGTCTCCCCAGCCAGTACCGCACAGCTTACGCTTACTTCTCTCTCTTCGGTCGTGTAAACTACCTCTTCAAGGATTATTTGGCGTTCGACGTTACACTCCGTAACGACCGCTCCTCTCGCTTCGGTTCTAAGCACCAAGCTGCTACCTTCTTCTCTGTTGGTGGTATGTATGACTTCCTCCGTTCAGGTCTAGTTTCTGATAAGGGTATTGTAAGCTCTCTCCGCCTCAAGGCCAACTATGGTACACAAGGTAACTCTTCAATCCCCCTCTATGCATCATATGCTCGCACTGGTACAATCAACTATACAGACGAACTCGCATTCGGTGTCACCTCTATTGGTAACGACAACCTCGCTTGGGAACGTCAGGGTATGTTGAGCGTGGGTGTTGACTATGGTATGTGGAATGACGCTCTTACTGTAGACCTCTCTTTCTATAACAGAAAGACTACCGACATGTTGATGAATGTACCTCTTCCTTACTCTACAGGTTATTCATCTCGTTGGGAAAACGTGGGCGCAATGACCAACCGTGGGGTTGACCTTACACTTAACTACAACTTCCTCCAAACTAAGGATTGGGACGCTTTCGTTTCTGCAACCCTCAACTACAACCAAGAACGTATCGATAAGCTCTTTAGCGAAAAGACCAACAAAGACGGTTACCACGTAGGTGAAATTCACTACGCAGTAGGCAAGCCTATGGTATTCTACCAAGCTTCATTTGCTGGTTTTGACTCTGCTACCGGTAAGCAATTGTGGTACAAACTTGATGGCAACGGCAACGTAACCAAAGAAACTACAGATGAGTATAGCGATGCCTTGAAGCACCGTATCGAAAAGGCTGTGCTTAGCGCTCCCTTCTCTGGTGGTCTTCAGATGGGTGTAACTTGGAAGAAGCAACTCTCTCTTACTATGGACTGGACCTTCCTCACCGGTGTTTATTCTATGAACAACGACCGTTACTTCCTCGAAAACAACGTGAGTGGTGGTTTCACGATGCTTAACCGTTCTAAGAAGCTTCTTAACGAGTGGACTAGCGATCTAACACCCGAAGAAAAGGCTAAGGTTACAGCTTCTAAGTTCGACGAACAAATGGTAATCGATGATCGTTTGTTGGAAAACGCTTCTTTCCTCCGACTCAAAAACATCCAATTGGCTTATACATTCCCCAAGAGCGTATTTGGCTCTCAAAAGATTATCACCGGAGCTAAGGTTTATGTTTCGGCTCGTAACCTCTTGACCATTACGTCTAAGGAATACAACGGTTTCGACCCTGAAACAAGTGCCGGTGGCCTTACGCTGAATAGATTCCCTAATACGCGCCAATTCGTTGGTGGTATCCAACTAATGTTCTAATAAAAGACCTATAATTCGTAATTAGACAGATGAAAAAAATAGCATTTTTCCTCAGCGCTATCCTCGCGTTCGCTACGATCTTTACATCGTGCAACGTAACGCGCTTGCCCGAAGGAACTCCTTTGCAGGAGCCTTTCCAGGACATCAAGATGGCAAAGCAGAACCGAGATGCCGTCTATGCGTTGCTTATTGGGGTGGAATCTCCCGACAATCTGAACACTGCAGATGTACAGACGGACCTTTACCACCTTACGTATCTTGATAACAACTCTCTCAAGGGTCTTTATACCTGGCAGGAGCAGTCTGTACTCGATCATGGTGATATTAATTCTTACTATGCAGCTTACTACCAAACCCTGATGCAGGCTAACTACTTCATCATGCGTGCGGAAGAACTTATTGCTAGCGCTGAGTATCAAACTACAGACGAAGAGAAGACTCTCCTCAAGCAGTACATCGGAGAAATCAAGATCATGCGTGCTCTTGCACACTGGCGTTTGATCCAACGTTTCTCTAAGCCTTGGGATGGTACTACTGATAACGATGAGCAATCAGGTATTATCTTGATGACTCAGTATGACCCCCTCAAGGGTGCTAAGTCTAAGAAGGCTACCCGTGCCGAAGTTTATCAATCCATGATTGAAGACCTCGACTACGCTATTGCAAACATCCCCGCTGATGCTAATATGGATGTAAAGCCTGCTATCTATCTCACTCGCGACTTCGCTTATGCTGTAAAGGCTCGTGTATGCCTTACAAAGCATGACTGGCAGGGGGCTGTAGATGCTTGTGATGCATTCATCAATAAGTATGCTATCAATGTTGATGGTGATGCTCCTTCTAAGACGAAGTCTCTCACCTCTATCTGGCAGACCGAAGATAGCCCCGAAATCCTTGTTCGTCTCCGTGCTACGGCTCAAGATGGCTTTGTTACAAGTTCTCTTCTTTCTGCTAGTCACAGAGAAGGTTACAAGAATAATAAAGACTATAAGGATAAGACCAGAGCTTGGTTTATCTACTACATGCCTTCTCTCGTATTGGAAAAGTGGGTCGTTGACCTCTATTCTGCAAACGATATCCGTAAGAAAGTATATGTTGATACAAAGGGATTCTATCGTGATGATCTTGGCGCAGAGTTCAATACTCTTACGAAGTACATCGGTAATCCTTCTCTTAATACTGATGCGAAAGTTCTTCAGTTCAAGTTTGGTGTTCACCTCTTCAACGTAGCCGAAGCATACCTTATCAAGGCTGAAGCTCTTGCTGAACTTGGTAGAACTGCAGACGCTGCCGAAACTATCGTTAAGCTCGAAAAGTCTCGTCTCACCTCCGGATATCCCGATCCTCTAGACTTTGGTACAAAGGATGAAGTGATCAAAGAAATCCGCAATGAGCGTGTACGCGAGCTTGTAGGTGAAGGATTCCGTACCAACGACCTTGTACGTTGGGGAATGGGCTTCAAGCGTGGCGAACCTCAAGTTGGTGGTCTTACCGCTGCCGGACAGATCTTCGGTACATCAAGCGCTGTACAAGAAGTGGGTCGCAACCTCGAAAAGCAAGCTGGTGATAAGATGTTCATTTGGGAATTCCCTCTCCGCGACCGCGAGAACAATGAGAATCTCCAGAACTTCCGTAACTGGCGTTAAGATACTCTCTCAGAGGAGTTGAAAAAGCCTCCGACACCCTGCTAGGGAACGGATTTTAGCTCCTCTCCGAGGTCCTGTAAAAGGCTCTCCCTCTCTTTCGTAGAGAGGGGGAGTTTTTGCTTTATAGAGCTAAGGTGTTGGAGCCTCTAGAGAGAATCTTTATCGTAATAGAGGAAAAATGGGAGAGAATTGGGAGAGTGTGGGGAGTGTAAATACAGAAGGGAAAGGATGTTTTTTTGTTGTATCTTTGCCTAAGTTATGCAGAAGAGATACTTCGTTCACCCTATACTTGTGGGCCTACTCGCCGTTGTTTGGATGGCGCTCCCTCATTCGTCGCTTCGGGCGCAGTCTTTGGAGGAGCTGGTCGCAGCTTTGCCCGAGGGTACAATCCCCTTTTTGGATCTCGAGGCTCGCGATTCTCTACTAAAGGCCAAGCCCAGGCAGGAGGTGGAGGCACAGGGTTTGGGATCCCTTTTCGTGCTCAAGGTGGAGGAGCGCACCAAGCGTTTTCTCTCTTTCGGTACGGGAGCACTCTCTTTTGAGATGGTTGCCTTGCCTCATAGAGGTGGAGATATTCTATGTTACATTACGACTATAAAGGAGCCATTTACCTACTCAAGCATTTCCTTTTTTAATAAGCGAGGCGAAGTACTTTCGCCCGAGAGTCTGCTGTCGGATTGCCCCATAACCAATTTGCTCCTGCCCGAAGCTAGTGACCAAGATCGGGCGAATGTTTTTTCGCTAGCACGCTATATTACCTACTCTTCTAGGGAAGAGGTTTTGACCGTGTCGCTCGTGCCGGAGAGTGCCTCTACGGAAGAAGAAAAAGCACATTGGCGAGCCTTGCTGCGTCCGGATCCCCTTCGCCTAAAGTGGAAGCGTAAGTCTTTTCAACTTCAATAACTCGGATTTCGTTGGGATAGATAGCCCATTAGTTTTATATGCAAGCCCTCACGTCTAAGCAAAAGAAACTCCTTATTGTAGCAGCTTTTGTCGCTGTTGTTTTTCTCTTGGGGTTGTTATTCTTCTCGCTTCTCTCTAGGGAACGTCACCATTTGGAACAAGAGAAAAAAGAACTTGTGGCGATGGAGCGTTCCAAAATGCAGGAGGAGCTCTCAGCTCTTCAGGAGGAATTTGGGATTCAAGCGCAGAAGATTCGAGGTGCTTCCGGCTACGGGGAGAATCGTTTGCACATAGCTTCCGACTCTATTCTCGATCAATTGAGTGAGGCTCAAGCCAAGGTCGATAGGCTTACGGCAGAGCTGCGTGCGGTAAAAGACAACGATGCCAAGCGCATCAATGAGCTGTCGCAGGAGATTACGTCGCTTCGCAAGGTTTTACGTTCCTATGTGGCGCAGATCGATTCTCTTCAGCGAATCAATACGGAGCTACGGGCAGAAAATCAGAAAATGAGCGACCATATAGAGGCTACTGAGGCAGAGACGCGCAAATTGGCAGGGGAGAAAAGTTCTCTCACGGCCCAAGTGGCTCGTGCCGCTCGGCTCGATGCTCAAGGGCTTCGGACTGCCTCTCTTGATAAGCGGGGACGTGCCACCCAACGTATTGATAAGATCCGAACGATAAAGGTTGAGGGGACTATTGCTCGCAATGTTACGGCACAGCCGGGTCGCAGAGTCCTCTATTTGCGCATCCTGAATCCTAACGATCAACCTCTTGCGGGGGATGGGGTGGCTTTCTCTTACGAGGGGAGCACGTTGCACTCTACGGCCTCCAAAGAGATAGAATACGGAGGGGAAGACCTGCCCTTTGTACTCTACTGGAATGTGGCGGAGACCCTGCTTGTAGGCACTTATCGTGTGGAGTTGTTTGCCGATGGATCGCTAATCGGACGCACCTCTTTCTCCCTTCGCGATTAGTCTTAGGCTCCAGGGCGAGAATGCCTGTCACCGAGGGCTCCCTTCGGAGTAATCCATACATCTTGATTTATCCTATACCCTCTCAGCAAAAAAAAAGGTACTTTTGTACGCTAAGACAGCAGTGTATGCCAACGCAGTATGAGTACAGAGCACTTTGTGTGGAGTAATAGGATAACTGCCTTTTTGCTACTCTTCTTCCTAATCTTGGGGGGAGGGTGTACGATGCGTCGTCCTTCCGTTTTTACTACGCCGGTTGTCTTACCCTCTGATACTCTGAGAGAAACGCCTGCTTCTCTACCCGATACAACCCTCACTTCTGAGCCTCCCTTGTCGGATCTGGCAAGTCTGAAAAGCGAAGCTCCGGCACTCGGATTAGACTCATTTCCCCCGGATTCTCTCGGGCGCCCCACGGCATTAGCCGATTCCCTCCCCACTACGACCCGCCCAGATAGTTTGGCTGCAGAAACGGACGAGCCGGATTCTCTTTTTTCCTCTCCCGAGGGGCAAGAAAAACCCATCGTACTAGAGAGTGTGATCGAATTCGCTGCAGAAGACTCCATTGTGATGCTAGGGCAAAACCGGGTTTACTTCTTTGGTAAGGGCAAGGTGGACTATCAGTCGATGAACATACAGTCCAACTTCATGCATATCAATACGGATAGCTCGGAGGTGTATGCGCAGTATGTTTTAGACCACGAGGGGCATCCTACGGCTTATCCCACCTTTACGGATGGGAAGCAAACGTTTGAGAGCGAGACCATGCGCTACAACTTCCGCACGGAGAAGGGCTACATCACGGGTATCCTCACCCAGCAGGGAGAGGGATTTTTGATGAGTGATGAGGCAAAGCGTATGCCCGACAATACCATGTATATACAAGGCGGGCGTTACACTACGTGCGACAATCACCTCAACCCTCACTTCTATCTCCAACTCACCAGAGCCAAGGTCGTACCCGACAAAAACATAGTAGCGGGCCCTGCTTATATGGTGATGGGGGGCGTTCCTCTCTATCTTATTGGGTTGCCTTTTGGCTTTTTCCCTTTCAATGAGCAGCGCACCTCGGGGCTTATCATGCCCTCCTATGGAGAGGAAGCCGATCGAGGGTTCTACTTGCGTGGCTTGGGATTGTACTACGCTATCAACGACTATGTGGATCTGACGGCACGTGCCGATCTCTATACCAAAGGCTCTTGGGGGCTCTCGCTTGAGTCTAACTACCGGAGGCGTTATAAGTATTCGGGGCATGTTACTGCAGGCTATGTCTCCACGTCTCGGGGGGATAAGCAGATCCCGGGCGACTATTCCAAAACCAAGGATTTTACGTTCAATTGGTCGCATACGCAGGATCCAAAGGTAGACCCCTTGCGCACCTTCTCGGCGAGTGTCAACTTCTCTACGAGTAGCTACAACCACAATTCGTTAGAGACAATGTACGACCCCGATCGTAGGGCCGAGAATACAAAAGGATCTAGTGTGAGCTATTCTCGCCGCTTTACGAGCATCCCTCTCTCTCTAACGGCCGCACTCAATATCGACCAGCGGTCGCGAGACTCCACCCTGTCGGTGTCGCTGCCTAACCTTTCGATTTCGCTCAGTACTATTTACCCATTTAAGAGGAAAAAGCGAGTGGGGAAGGAGCTGTGGTATGAGAAAATCTCGATGAGCTATTCGGGTTCCTTCCGCAATAGCATCACTACCAAAGAGAATCTTATCTTACAGAGTAGCCTAGTGCGTGATTGGCGCAATGGGATGCAGCATAGTATCCCTATCTCTGCCTCCTTCACCCTATTCGACTATATTCGCATCACCCCCTCGCTAAACTACAATGCCAGGTGGTACACGAGCCGTACTACGATGCGCTATGATAGCACTAAAGAACGCCTCGTGGATGCCGATACAACCTATGGGTTCTATCATGTCAATGACTTCAGTCTCTCGCTCTCTGCCTCCACTACGCTATACGGATTCTATAAGCCGTGGAAGATCTTTGGAGACAAAGTGCAGATGATTCGCCACCGCATTACCCCCTCTGTGTCGTTGGGGTATAGTCCCGATTTTGGTGATCCATTTTGGGGTTACTACCGCACTGTGCAGTATACAACCCCCGATGGGCAGTTGCACGAAGAGCCTTATAGCCTCTATCGCAATGGTATCTTTGGGGCACCTAGCCGTGGTAAGTCCGGGGCCATTTCGTTTAGTTTCTCCAACAACTTGGAGATGAAGATCCGTGCGCCTCAGAGCGATACTACGGACAACGAAGAGGCCTTCAAGAAGATTAGTTTGATCGACCAACTCGATTGGAGAGCAAGCTACAACATGATGGCAGACTCCATGCGTTGGAGCAATATCTCCGCTTCTATTTCCTTCCGTTTCTCGTCTCGTTTTTCGCTGCGTCTGAGCGGGGATTTTGATACGTACCTCTACGATTATCAGCTCGATGCCAACGGCAACCCCAGACCCTATCGGGTGAATAAACTTCGTGTGCTCAATGGAAAGGGCCTTGGCCGATTGATTGGCACCGGTACCGGCTTCAGCTATCAGTTCAATAACCAGAGCTGGGGTAAATTGGTCGACTGGTACCGAAAAACCTTTAAGAAAAAGGCGAGTGAGGTCACAGAAGATCAGATGGCGGACAATACTTCTGCTCCGCAAGATGATGATATCCCCTCGCAGGGCGATCCTATGAGCCTTGATGGGGCGGCGGGTGTTGTGTCGCGCCAGCGATCGTCTCAAGATATCCTGGGAGCGCATGATGCCGATGGCTATGTGTCGTGGAATTTCCCTTGGAACTTCTCCTTTAACTATAGCATGAACTTGGGGTATGATTATGCAAAGTTTGATACGGAGAGCCGGGAATATCGCTATAAACTGACCCACAACCTCAGTTTCCGTGGCGATTTTAAGCCCACAAAGAACTGGTCGTTTATGTTCGATGCCAACTACAACTTCGACCTCAAACGCATTACCAATATGACTCTTTCTATCGCACGAGATCTCCATTGTTGGCAGCTCTCGGCGAGCATCATCCCCATTGGCCCCTACAAGAGCTATACGGTTACTATTGGCGTCAAGTCACAACTTCTCAAAGATATCAAGTATCAGCAAGCCAATCTCACCACGGGCAACAGTGTCTCTTGGTACTGATCTCCCGTCTATTTTATCCGCTACACTATGAACGTTTACGAATACCTCAAGCAGAGAGTCCCACCGGTTACCCTCAATCTTATCCTGATCAATTTGCTGATTTGGTTGGCGCAGATCGTTTTTCTTCGCCTTGGGTTTGACCTCTCTCAGGTGCTGGGGCTCAAGTACTATGCGGCGAGCTCCTTCTATCCCTTCCAGCTTTTTACTTATGCCTTTTTGCACGATACGAGTAGTTTTTCTCACATCTTCTTCAATATGTTCTCGCTCTTCATGTTTGGAGGAGCCGTAGAGCAGCGGATGGGGGCGTGGCGATACCTATTCTTCTATGTCACTTGTGCGCTTGTGGCCGGGCTTTCTCAAGAGATCTTCTGGTTTACGGAGTTGCACGAGGTAGCCTCCTCAGGGGCAGAGATGATTAACCTTAACGGCGTACAGACGCTTCCCCTACAGAGTTTCCTAAACCTCTTTGTAACCGTTGGGGCCTCGGGAGCAGTCTTTGGCTTGCTCCTTGCTTTTGGGATGCTTTTCCCAAATGTTCCCATGTATATTTTCTTTATTCCTATTCCCATCAAGGCAAAGTATGTGGTGATTGGTTACGGCCTTGTGGAGCTTTTCTTGGGTATCTCCAGCTATGGCGATGGCGTTGCGCATTATGCCCACTTGGGCGGCATGCTAGGCGGTCTCGTGCTCTTGCTCATTTGGAGAAAGAAAGGAGTGGTACGATGAGTCGCCCGGGGCATGTCACCTCTTTGCGTGCATTTTGGCAGCAATCCTCGCCGGTCCTTCGTCTTATTAGCATAACGGTAGGTTGGACGCTGCTCCTTTGGCTTCTCAAAGTGGTGCTCCAGCTCTCGTCCGTCCCCTCTTCGTGGATCGATGTACAGCTTGCACTCCCGGGGAGTCTCTACACCCTCGGCTCCAGACCTTGGACGCTTTTTACCTACATGTGGTACCACAACGACCTCGGTCATCTTGTGGTAAATATGCTCCTTCTGTACATCTTTGGGCGCCTTTTCTTGACCTACCTTACACCCCGACAGTTCTATATTGTCTATGTCTTGGGAGGCGTCTTGGGGGGATTCCTTTACCCGCTGCTTTTTTCCGTTCTCGATGCGATGGGGATTTTTTATATCCATCTGCCCCTCTATGGTTCCTCGGCCGCAATTCTTTCTTTGATTGTTTCGATTGGAGGCTACTGTCCGAAAGAGAAAATCAGATTCCTCTGGATCGGCTCCCTCTCACTATACGTTGTGGCTCTTATTTTCGTTATAACCTCGTTGCTGTTCAACCTGAATAGGAATGTGGGCGGCTCTATTGCCCATATTGGCGGGGCCATTTGGGGGTTGGTTTTTGCACGATCTCTAAGGAGTGGAGTAGATATAACACGTCCGATAGCTCGCTTGTGTGATCGGATAGCATCGCTTCTAAAGGGGCGAAAAACAACCTCCCGGGCGGCTGCCTCTCGGCGGTATCGCCGGGACAATACCTCTTCCTCTTCATCCTCTTTTGAGGGGAGAGCTACTGCTTCTGCCCCCTCTTCGGCAGCCGACTCTTCGCCTAAGGCTTCGGATGGCCCCACCCTAGAGGAGGTGCTAGATAAGGTAAAACGCTCAGGCTATAGCGCCCTCTCCGACGAGGAGCGAAGCCTACTTTTCGATAGGTCTTCTCGGCAAGACGCCCCAAAAGTCTAATTATTTTGCTAGCTTTGTACTACCTCCAGACAAACTCCGGAAGAGGGCTTTACTAGGATGTAAGGCACAAGACTACATGACGCAACGATCCGACATCACACCTCAAGAGCAGACGGCTCGCCACTCTCTCAAGCAGCTTTCGAGACCTCGTAAGAACGCCCCAAAAGCCTCTTCGTCTCGTGTCTCTCGCTATCGTGATTTCTTCTACAATCTTTTCCATTCGGTTTCTTGGCTTATCAACCTCTTTTTGGTGGCCTTGCCCTACTTGTTGGCTCTCTTGGGGCAGTATCTTTCGCCTCGCTTTTTCCTCTTCCCGGCCTATTTGGGTTTAGCCTTCCCCTTCTTGCTTTCGTTGGTCATCATCTTCTTCTTGTTTCGTCTTGTGCGGAGGCAATGGCGGGGTTTCTTCTTTAATTTTCTCTTGTTGGCCCTCTCGTGGTGGAGCATTCGCACGTATATTCCCTTGCACGCCACCCCTTCGGTAGTGCCCCCTCATGCCGTTAAGGTTTTGTCGCTCAACTGCCAGGCCTTTGCTTATGAGAAGCACACGGAGGAGCATCCCAACCCTACACTCCAATACATCAAGGATAGTCATGCGGATATTGTTTGCCTGCAGGAGGCGGCAACGATGCGCGATGACACTCCCTACGTCTCTTCTAAAAAGATTGAGGAGTATCTGCCCGAGTACCCCTATGTGGTAACACGCTATGCCCAGGGAGATCGTGGTACAAGTTTGATGCTTCTCTCCAAATTTCCGGTGCGCAATACCCGTATGTTGCCTCTTGAGTCTACGTTTAATGGAGGGATTGCCTATACGTTGGATGTGGCAGGCCGGGAGCTTACGGTTTTCAATTTGCACTTAGAGTCTTTCCGCCTTAGCAAAGAAGATGGTTCCCGCTACGAGCGCCTAGCCCGGGAGGTAGAGCCAGTTGCACTCAAAGAGCAGATGGAGCAAAAGTTGGGCCCTGCCTTTGTCCTGCGTGCCAAGCAGGCCGATCGAATACATGTAGAGATTATTCATGAGAAGACGCCCTATGTGCTTGTCTGTGGAGATTTCAACGATACGCCCATCTCCTATGCCCACCAACGGATTGCTTCTAACCTTGTTGATGCCTACGCCTCTACGGGATGTGGGGTTGGTTATAGCTTTACCTTCAAGCGTCTAGGCTTCCGTATCGATCATATTTTACACAGTCATCGGGTTAAGTCTTATAATTGTAAGGTGGATAAGTCGGCGACCATAAGCGACCATAAACCCGTATCCTGTTTTATCTCTCTCGAGTAATTAGATCCTCGTATCCCTTACTATGGATCCTACACCCCAACATAAATTACGCGGATTGCTGATTGCCGGTACCTCTTCGGTATCCTTCGGTTTTATCCCTCTTTTTACGCTACCCTTGATGGCTATCGGGTTGCGCACCCCCTCTATTCTTACCTATCGTTTTTTGTTTGCAGCCCTTGCCATGTTCCCTCTTTTGCTCTACAAGAAGATAGATCTTAGGCTCACTGTGCGAGAGATTGGGGTTCTGATCTCTTTGGGGCTCGTCTATATTGCCTCGGCTATGGGACTGCAATTGGGGTATCACTATATGCCCAGTGGGGTAGCCACTGTGGTCCATTTTACCTATCCGGTCTACGTTATCCTGCTCATGCTTATCTTCTACAAACAGAGGCCTACGAGGGTTATGGTGCTTGCCATTCTCCTTGCTTTCTTAGGGGTGCTTTGCCTCTCGGGCTTGGGGTTGGAGATGGTGGATAGTCGCTTTTTGATAGGGATGCTCATCGTGGCTCCTACGGGGTTGGCCTATGCTTCTTATATGGTTATTGTCAATAAGAGTGTGGTGCGTACGATGAACAATATCAAGCTTAGCTTTTACGCCTTGTTGGCTTGTGGTACCGGATTCCTGGTGATTGCCCTGTTTTGGGGCGGTCTGCAAGAGATCCCCTCTCTTGAGGCTTGGGGGTTGACAATTGCTCTTGCGATTATCCCCACAGTAGTTGCCAACATTGCGTTGGTAGAGGGGGTGAAGCAGATCGGCTCTACCATGAGTGCGATATTGGGAGCCTTGGAGCCGCTAACCGCTGTGGTGATTGGATTCCTGGTCTTCGATGAGGTGCTAACGCCTCTGCGCATTGTGGGGGTTTTTCTTATCATCCTCTCGGTGCTCCTTATTGCCCTCTCGGTGCGTATCGCCTACTTCCTCAAGGTTTGGCGTCTTCGCAAGAGGCATCGCTAGCCCTTCTGCTTTTTTGGGGGCGATAGAGCCCGAAGAGAAAACAAAGAGACTTGCCTCGCTTTTGTAAAAGAGTGGGGCGAGTCTTTTTTTTGCCTGTCGGCACAAACTTTTTAGGCTGGAATGTAGTCGCCTTTCTGCCCAAAACTTTTTTATTTCTTAGGTGAAAGTGGAGAGACATTCTGGGCAGGAGCGGAAATTTTTTCACCCTGATTTCTCTCCGTTTTTACACCTCTTCTTATGTGGAGTAGAGGAGGTTGCGAGGGAATCTGCAAGGAAACTTATTTATATTTTAGAATTATCATACCTTTGTGCTAGATTATGAAATAAAAACAACACAGAATGAAAGATGAAAGCAAAAATTACTATCCTCTCTTGGAGTATTGCGGCATTAGGAGCTGTTGTACTCACTAGCTGCAACTCCCAGCCTAAAAGAGATCTTTCTCCTCAAACTCATAATTCACCAACCCTCGTAGAGCAACAAATTGCCAATTTGTACCAATCTATCTTCAATGAGCTACCTCAGGGAGGACTTCGTGCCGCCTCCAATGAGAAAGTAGGTAATGGAGAAACTTATATTACTAATTTTGCTAGTGGAGGCTTTATGCTCTACAATGTGGATTCATTGGGTGAAGTGATACTGCTTGGCATCTCAGAGAGAGGATCTCTTTCCACTCAGGACACTATCCATCAACCGATGCTTCGGAATATCCTAAATCAGGCAGCAATACTCGGAGAAGAAGTAGCTCCGAAGATACACAAAGATCTAGAAGAAAGCAATCATGGGGATCCCTCAAGGCCTCCCCTTCCATGGATTCGAGAACATTTTGGGTTCCCTAGATGCACTTTAGACACAGAAAATTTTGAGAGCAAAAAGCCCATGAAACCCTCAACCCTAGAGTTTGGACAATATGCTCCATTTTTCAACTACCTACCTAAGAACAAAGAGACCAAACACGACTTGTTGGGCTGCGCCAATACAGCTCTTGCCGCCTTCTTTTCATTCTATAAACTTCCCAAAGCAATAGTATGCAACAACAAGACCACAAAAATGGATTGGGAAGAATTGTGGGACTTGAATAGACGTGTATATAAACCTGACGAGGGAGATGGATGGAAAGATCTGCTAGAGAAAAATTCTATTTTATCAGACCAGATAGCTCTCATGTGCATGTACATCTATTACGAAACTGGGCATATTTGGTCAGGCAGCTCTGGCACTGCAGTAGAAAACTGGAGAGTAGAACGTTTTTTGAAAAAACATAATTTCAATCCGGATGTAGTTGATTACGATGAAAAGACCCTTTTGGCTTATCTCCAAAAATATAAGCGACCTGTACTAGCTTATGGAGAAGGGGATAACACATTCAATTCTTGGCACTACTGGGTTTTTGATGGATATATGGAGAATCGGGGTGATCTCATTTCTGTACGGCAAGATTACGAGGGAGGCCCTTGGGTAAAAGACAAGGTTATCAAGAAGAATGTAATCTCTCGTTTCTACCATTGCAATTGGGGATGGAATGGTTATAACAATGGATACTTTCGCAGCCATTTACTGAGACCATTTTACCGCTATGGTATCGTTTCTCCAACTACAGAACTAAGAACCGATCTGCCGGACAGTGAAGAGAATTATGCTCGCCATGGCAAACTGTTTCTAACCTATCCTAAGGATTTGGCAGAGTCTTGGACTGTAAAATAGAGTGGGAAGAATATGAATAGATATAAGAAAGCATTGGCATTGGGGAGCGTATTACTCCTCTTCCTTATCGGGATTTCGGGCTGTTTCGAAAAACCCAAGTATTACCCTCACTATCTTACGGGCTTTGTGGAGCCGGATACCTTTCAGCTGTCGGAAAGATATCTCTACGATCGCCTTTACGACTATTCCGTCGTTTGTAGGCTTAAGGTGTTCAATAAGAATCAAAAAAAAGTCTCACACTATGGCTATGACGGAAGAGATCCCAAAATCAAAAACTTTCTCTCTCTTATCGGGGATACTCATTACCCGAGCAGAAGTAGAGAGGGGCGTCTTGGAGATCACAGAACAGGTGTGATAACGTCCCCTAAAAGTATTGCTGTCACGTGCGACCACGACTATAACGAAACGCTCAAAGCCGGGATGCTACTGAATGAAATTACTGCCATATCATTCATCGACCAGCTAAGCCACATCCGGAGCGGCTATCAACTAGGCTCCAATGTGGCAATCATCGATCTGAAAAACGAAGCAAATCTCAAACGATTATTGGCCTCATCTCCCTTTTGGCATCTCCTGATAGAGAGAGTCCCCGAAGCATGGAATGGTGAGACCGTCCGCTTTACAGTCACCATGGTACTCCCCACGGATAAGGGAGACAAATCCATTACCGACAGCATTGATGTGAAGTTCCCAACTCCGAGCAACAAATAGGTTTATACAAGAGCCCATATGAGAGTAAAAGGGCTTCTCTCTTTTTATTTTCTCTGTATTTCTATTGTAGAGGCAAGAGAGAGGGAGATAAAGGAGGTCGTACGCCCAGCCCCATGGTGGTTTTTGTTTATCTAAGCGTCGTACTTACAACTGGGAAGTACAACCGAATGAAGTTCTAGCACTACTTTCGCCATGCCGTTGCACTTGGTACCGGAAGCTGCATCTTTGGAAAAATAGCCGAGACTATTGCAGAATCAAAAATTATTTGTACCTTTGTCACCGCAATTTGGAATAGGGGTCTGGAACCTTGCGGATGACGCTCTACTCAATTGCTTAGGGTTATGGCCCTTTCGTCTATCGGTTAGGACGCAAGGTTTTCATCCTTGAAAGAGGGGTTCGATTCCCCTAGGGGCTACAAACGAGGGTAAAGGTGCCTCTCAACGTTGAGTTGAGGGGCACTTTTCTTTTGTCATCTCTTGTGGTTTGTTGTATATTTGTGGAGCAGATCTATAAGTTTGTAGTTCTTTCTTTTCATTTGAGTATAGAAGAAGCCCTTTTGTTTTCTCTCAGAGAGGCTTTACTTCTTTTTCTCTCTCCGTTTTAAAGGAGATGAAAGTATGTAGCATTCACTTATTGTGTGGGTTGTATGAATACAAATAGAGTAGCTTTATCCGGATTCCTTCCGTCCACTAGACGCTCTTTCCCCTTACTTCTATTAGGGTTGTTGGTGTTCTTTATTTCTAGTTGTAGTCCCTCAGGGAGTGGCTCCGAGACTTTGCCTCTTTTTTTGCTCTCCGATACGCTTGTGCAGATGGAGGTGGGAACGGACTTTATCCTCAAAGTAAATGTCCCTATCGGGGAGATCGAAAGTGAAGTAAAAGACCCCAATATCGTTTCGATTGATCAGAGGTTGTGCATTAAGGCTCTAGCAGAGGGGAGTACAGAGATCCTTCTCAAATACAAGGGTTCTCGCCAAGTAGTGCATGTCTCTGTGGTTGCTCCGACGTTTGATCAGGAGCGTTTCCCAATGCTTCCTTGGCTCAAAATGGGGGCAACAGAGGAAGAAGTGAAAGCTTGGGAAGCGGAGCATGGCGGCGAAGTTTTTCTTAGTGGAAAGGTGCCTGATAGCGAGGATGAAACTTATATAACCTTCCGGATTAACGAAAATACTTATCCCTTTAGGGAATACTTTTTTGAGAGAGGAACCTTGGCTGAGAGCCGTGTATGTGTAGATGATTACGAGGAGTACTGGACGCTTGACGAAGGGGGAAAGCCCACCCCTAAAGCCCAAGATCTCGTCTCTCAATGGGGCTTCCGCTTCTACGGCTACAACAACGAGAATGTATATCCTACCGCCGTGGGGTGGAGTGCAGCTCTCCGCATGATGTGCTATTATGGGCCTAGGATCATGGCGGGCAAGACCTTTATGATGTTCGATTTCTTCGAAAGTGACGAGCCCTCTGTAGAGCCTGAAGAACCTGGGGAGGCCACTTTCCTCTTGACTCCAACCCCCGGAGGTACATCTTCTCTCTTTATTATGATTGAGTCTCCGGAGGTTTTTACAATAGATTGGGGCGATGGAACAAACAAAGAGTACTCGGCAGGCAACTACGAGCTTGAGAAGACGATTAAAGGCACTATCCTAGGTACGACCCTGCGTGTAGTGGCTCCCAAGGCTACCTCTTTTGGCGTGTTTGGTGCGAAATTAGATGCCATTGCTATAGGCGATGCCTCTAAACTCGAAGAGCTTCGTCTTATTGGGAGCAATCTACAGCAGTTAGACTTGAGCAAGTGTCCTGCCTTGCGCTTCCTCTCTGTTGGTAATAATAAACTGAAGTCTCTTGATCTCCATCGTAACCCTCGTTTGGAGGAATTGCACTGCTATAAAAACGAGATTTCCCATCTAAACTTATTGTCGTGTCCCAAGCTCAATCTCCTCTATGCGCAAAAAAATCAATTGCAAGAGGTGGATCTCGCAGCTAACCTTGCCCTTCGCAACTTGGCCTTGTCCACAAATCCGTTGCGTAGTATAGATGTGAGTAAACATGCTCTTTTAGAAGAACTAACGCTCTCTGATACACAGCTAAAGACCTTGGGAGCACTTCCTCCCCTCTCCCATCTCCTTACCTTACAGCTCGCTCGGGTAGGGCTGACAACCGAAGAGTTGAACGCCATATATACTGCATTGCCCGATGTAAGGGGTATCCCCATCGCAGATGATGAGAAGCCTTGGAAGTGTGTACTCAATCTGCGAGAGGTCCCCAATGCCGCCAAGAGTTCTCTCCAGATCGCTAGAGACAAGGGTTGGAATATCCAGCAATAGACACAAATAGTCATACTCTATAAAACATTTTTCATGATGAAAAAGCAAGTACTCTTATCACTTATCTTCGGGCTATTTGCCCTTGGATGTATCTCAAAAAGTTGGGCACAATACCCCGAGGCCCCTTTGGCTATCATTCTCACCACAGAGAATAAAACGGACGAACTGACCTTGACGATGCAAACGATCAAGCCCATTAAGATCAAATGGGGCGAAGTACAAAAAGACTACACCCCGGAGCAAGTGGCCGAAGCCGGAGGCGAGCTATCGGGTACAACCTCCACGGGGCGCATTGTGATTTATTATTTCGACAAAGATGCCATCACCTCGCTATCCGTTGCAGGGTTGTCGCTTACACGCATAGAATTCGCAGGTATAAGTGACATTTCCGAATTCTCTGCTCCCGACAACAAGCTCTCGTGGATTGCGCTTGAACAATGCCCCAATTTGACCTATCTAAATCTCTCTCGTAATAAGCTCGAAGATATGTATGGAACGTACTTCAAGAAATTGGAAGATCTTCGTCTGGATGGCTGTGGACTGAAATCCTTTAGTCTACAACACTGTCCTAATCTCCGCAATTTTAGTATCAGAGATAATGAATTTACGACGCTAGATCTCTCCAAATTGGAGGATTTGGAAAGCCTAGAATGCAGTAAAAACAGCCTTGCGGGGAGCATTGACTTCTCTGTTTGCCCCAAACTCAAGACGATAAAGGCAAAGGGAAACCAGCTGACCAACATTAATATTTCGGGTCTTTCTTCCCTCGTTAAACTAGAGGTTGATGGGAATGAATTGCTCGAAGTAAAAGCAAAGGACAACTCGTCATTGGCCATTGTAGACCTCACAAACAACAAGATGGATGCGTGTGCTCTTGATGATCTCTACCGAGCCCTCCCCAAAAAGGCGCAGAAAATCACTGTTGGAAAAGATCTTCTTGTAAAGAACAACCCCGGTGCCAAGACTGCCAAAAGTAGCCTCGCAGAAGAAAACAATTGGGTAATAGACCAGAAGGGGGATGCTACCGGATGTGAGAAAGCGTTGGAAGAAACCACCTCGTCTAGCACCCCATATGCTTTTACCTATGAGGGGAAAATATGGGTTGTTACCCCCGCTAGTGGTTATGCGGCAACTCTCTATACTCTTGAGGGAAAGCGCTTGTCCACTCAATCTTTGCCCTATGGTACGGTTTCTCTCTCGGCTGCACTTGCCTCGGGTAATTACCTCGTGGTTGTAGAGGCTGAGGGCAAAGAACCTGTGACCATAAAGGTGACTTTGTAATACCTTTGGACTTAGGATTTATAGCATAGGTGGCCCGTGCATCCCAAGAGGAGCAGAGCGGCCTATGCTTTTATGTGCCTTGATGGAGTGTATGGCCCGATGGATTAAAAGATTGTTGTACCCCTCATGGGGGCTGTCCTCTTCCTTGTTGCAAAGGAGGTTTGCTCAGCGCATTGTAGTGGTAACGGGGGCTTCGAGAGGGATCGGAGCGGCCCTTGTTCGTCTGCTGCAATCCTATCGGGGGCATTTCGTTTTGGTGGCTCGCTCGGAGTCCGAATTGCTGCAACTTGCTCAGGAGGTGGAGGCTTTGGGAGCATCAGCGGAGTGCTACGCTGTAGACCTTCGAGAGCGAGAGGCTCTTGCTGCTCTCTGCCGTACTCTTGCGGAGCGTTACCCTCGAGTGGATTATTTCTTCGCCAATGCCGGAAAGTCGATTTGCCGCTCTTTGGAAGACTCTCAAGATCGGTTACACGACTTTGATCGTACGATTGATCTAAACTACCGTGCCATGGTCTACCTAGCGCAGGCTCTCTATCCGGCCCTCGCAGCGGCTCGGGGAGTAGTCGTTTATACCTCCTCGGTAAGTCTATTGTACCCTCCTGCTCCCCATTGGGCAGCCTATCATGCCTCAAAGGGGGCTGCGGATATTTGGTTGCGTACAGCTCGTGAGGAGTGGGCTTTGCGTGGAGTGCGCGTACGCATTGCCTACATGCCCCTTGTACATACCTCCATGGCCGACGTTAATCCTCGCTACGTCCATCTCCCCGGCTACACCGCGGAGGAGGCGGCTACTCGGCTTATCCGCTTGGCCGTTGGACGGAGATCTTCTTATGCTCCTTGGTGGGCTCGACTCTCTTCTCCTTTGTCTTCCCTCTTTCGTGGGCTCGTAACCTATGTCTACCGACGCATGTCTCACTGATATCTCTTCTATCCCTATATGCACCAACCAACCTATTCCCTCTCTGCGGCTCTCCGTCAATTGCATTTTATTACCCCTCGGGGGATTATTGCATGGGTGCGGGCTTTTTGGCGAGATGGGGTCTCCCTTATGACGCTCCTCGGGTATGCTGCTACCATTTATCCTCAGCGAGAAGCACTCCTCTACGAGGGGGGGGCTCTGACCTATAGGCAACTCTACCAAGAGTCTCTGCGTCTGGCTCGTCGTTTTCAAGAGAAGGGGTATTGCAAGCGAGGGGGGCGAGTCGCTCTTCTCTGTCGCAATCACCTAGAGTTGGCTCTTCTTTTACCGGCTCTCTCCCGCTTGGGGATTGGAGCCTATCTACTCAATACCGATATGAGTGAAGAGCAGTTGGAGCGCTTCCTAGAGGGGCGGAAGTATGATCTTTTGATCCTGGATGAGGAGTTTCGTCAGCGTTATTTTTCTGGCAAAGAAGCGCCCATGCCCCTCCTTACCACGGAAGAGCTGGGTAGAGTGCGCTCGGAAGATAACGGAAAGTCTCACCGCTCTTTACCCCGTATTGGCCGAGGCGCCGAACTCTCTGTGCTTACGGGCGGATCAAGTGGTAGTTACAAATCTGCCGATCGTCGCCCTTCTGCGGTCAATTTCTTACCGCCTTTGCTTGCCCTCATTCGGTCGATTGGGATTCATCGGGGGAGTACAACCTACCTTGCTTTACCCCTATTTCATGGCTTTGGTTTGGCCACCTTGTTCGTCGCTTGGGTGATGGGAAAACGGGTCTGGCTCACCCGCCGTTTTCGTGCTGAGGAGGCGTTGGAGGGGATTGAACGCTACGGAGTGGATGTTTTGCCAATAGTGCCTGTGATGCTGGCTCGTATGATGCTTTTGCCTCAGGCAGCAAGTAAGATGAAGAGTCTGCGTTGTGTTATTTCTGGAGGGGATCGTCTCGACCGCAAGCTTGTAGAGCGAGTGCATCGGGAGGTTGCTCCCATCATTTATAATCTCTATGGCACCTCAGAAGCCGGATTCTTTCTTCTCGCAACTCCTCAGGCTCTGGATGCCTATCCCGAGGAGACAACCTTGGGATTCCCTATCCGTGGGGTAAGATGTAGGGTGCACAACTCGGATGCAGATGGAGTAGGGGAGCTGTGGGTTTCGTCGCGCTGGGCCATGCAGGCTAGGCGCAACAGCTGGCAGGCAACCGGAGATCGGGTGTGGTGCAGTAAGGAGGGATCCTATTTCCACCGGGGGCGAGTCGATAGGATGGCCGTCTGTGGCGGAGAAAATGTTTATCCGGAGGTAGTGGAGCGTGTGATAGAGAGTCATCCCGAGGTAATTGCTGCCCAAGTGTATACGACCCCGCACCCCGAGTTTGGTAGCGTGCTGGCCGCACGTGTAGAGCTTTCTACGGATTCTCATCTCACGGCTGAGGCGCTTTCTGCATGGATCAAGCCCAGGCTCTCTCGAGCGGAGCAACCCCACAAAATTGAGTTCGCAGCTCTAAGTATGCTCTCTACGGGTAAGAGGTCCTCTCTTTAGAGGCGAGTCTACTTCCGTAATTTCTTTGTTTTTGGGAGAGAGATAGGCTTTGTTTAGTGTGAGTTGCTTATCTTTGTAGGGAATAGCGGAGGGCTTGTGACGAAAGAGTTTTCCTTCGGAGAGAAAATATAATGTGGTTGCTAACGACGATAGTACTAGGTTTCTTAATCGGGGTTCTGGTCTCTGCACCTATGGGTCCCGTGGGGGTGCTCTGTGTGCGTCGTACGCTACATCGTGGGCGTAGAGAGGGGTTGATCACGGGCGTAGGAGCCATGATTAGCGATTTGCTCTATGCTGCCGCTTCCTACAAAGGGATCACGATGGTACTCGATTTTATCTACCGATACGAGTTCTTTTTGCAGATTCTCGGAAGCCTTGTGGTGCTCGCTTTTGGTATTCATATGTATTTCTCTCTCCCGAGTTACGATGTGGTGGACGATGGAAAGAGTAAAAGTGCCTGGAAGTTGATGACTTCGTCCTTTTTCTTTGCCTTGGGCAACCCGCTTATTGCTTTCGTGTATATGGCCTTTTATAGCCGCTACAATTTTGTGCCCGATACGCCTACTTTGGGATGGCACTTTGTGGTGGCAATGCTCTCAATAGCGCTGGGTGCGATCTCTTGGTGGTTTGTAATTACCTACCTTGTATTGCGCCTCAAAGAGAATGTGTCGGTGGGAGGCCTGAGGATCTTCAATAAGATATTGGCCCTTGTTTTTATCGGAATCTCTTTTGTTGGGCTAGCTATGTGCTTGATTAAGTTCACTTAATTCCTCTCTGACGATGCAACGTAATTGGCATTATTACCTTGGGGTTTTGCTGACGATTGCATTAGCTGCAATTGCCGTTTGCCTTGCTAAGATCCCTTTTATTACCACACTACACCTATCTCCTTTGATCATTGGTATTGTGCTTGGTCTTATCCTAGCCAATACGATACGGAGCCGTCTGCCCGAGGGGATGACTCCCGGATTAAAATTCGTAGGGAAGCGCATCTTACGCCTTGCGATTGTCTTTTATGGTTTCCGACTTACGCTCTCGGATGTGTGGGCAGCAGGCTGGGCTACGCTCTTAGTCGATACAATCGTGGTTTCTTCTACCCTATTGCTAGGGGCAATGGTGGGGCGTTGGCTCCGTCTAGATAGGGAGACTTCTATGCTAACCTCTGCGGGGAGTGCCGTCTGTGGGGCTGCAGCTGTACTGGCTAGTGAGCCGGTTGTGGGTGCCAATTCTGCCAAAACGGTGGTAGCAGTTTCTACGGTGGTTTTGTTTGGAACGCTCTCGATGTTTCTATATCCCGTCCTCTATCAATTAGGAGTTTACGATATGACCGATGCCCAAGTTGCGGTATATACCGGGTCTACTCTGCACGAGGTCGCTCATGTAGCGGGTGCGGGAGCTGCTATGCAGGCAACTAGTGTGGCAAGTGCCTTTGACATTGCCGGTACGGCCACCATTGCCAAAATGATACGAGTAATACTCCTGGCCCCCGTGCTTATTGTGCTGGGGATGTTCTTCCAAAAGGGAAACAAAGGAGAGACTCGGGCTACAAAACGCATTGCTATCCCTTGGTTTGCCGTTTGGTTCCTTATCATTATTGGGCTCAATACACTCCTCCTATCCTGGGCCGCTAGCTACGGATTAGAAGATACCTATGCTTCTGTGCGCAGCATTATTCGCGGGGTAGACGACTTTATGCTCACTATGGCCATGGCGGCTATTGGTACAGATGCCGTATTTGCTCGCTTCCGTGAGGCGGGATTTAAGCCCTTTGCTCTCGCTGCCGTACTCTATGTTTGGCTTACGGTAGGTGGTTATTTTTTGGTAAAACTTATTGTCTAGATAATCCTAAAGTATATGGAATCAAGTCCTCAAGAAGGCTTCAAAGGTCTTAGTCCTTCTGCCAATCGATCCGTTTTTATGTGGGCAATCTTGTTGCCTATCCTATTGCTTACGCTTATTTTTGGACGAGAGGCCCTGCCCTACTTGAGTGGATTCTTAGGGGCTATTACGCTGTTTTCAGCCTTGCGAGGGCAGATGAGATTCCTCACTAAGAAGTGGCATTTCCCTCGTGGATTAGCTGCCTTTATTCTTATTCTCGAGACGCTTTTCCTTTTCCTGCTCCCGCTTGCCGGTATTGCGTCTATGCTGATAGACCTCTTTACACACACTGAGATCGATCTGAATCAATGGTACCATCAAGCGGTACAATGGGTAGATGAGGCCAAAGACTGGGTTGGTGTGGACTTTATAAAACGGGACGGATTCTTTGTCGATCAGGTGCTCCCGGCCCTTACTAAGATGGGGCAAGCCTTTACAACAAAGATTGTTGTCGGGGTCTATTCTCTCGTGGTCAATAGCGTTGTACTGCTCTTTGTGCTCTACTATATGCTCTACGAGCGAGAGTATTTCGAGACGGCCATCCGAGAGCTACTCCCCTTTACAGAAGAAAATAAACGCATCTTGGTGTCTGAGACTCAGCGCATCATTGCAGCCAACGCTGTGGGTATTCCCCTGCTCGCTATCGTGCAAGGCGGATTTGCCTATCTCGGCTATCTCTTCTTTGGTATAGAGGGAGCGTTGTTCTACGCTGTGCTCACCGCCTTCGCTACCATCATCCCCATGGTGGGTACTATGGTCGTTTACGTACCTCTCGCTCTTGCTCTAGGCTTTGCGGGGAGTTGGGGCTCTTGTGTAGGACTTCTGATTTATGGATTTTTTGTCATCGGGGGGATTGATAATGTAATTCGCTTCCTGCTGCAGAAGTCACTTGCGGATATTCATCCCCTTGTGACTGTCTTTGGGGTTATTTTTGGGGTAAGTATCTTCGGGTTCTGGGGTGTGATTTTTGGCCCCCTTCTTCTCTCGCTTCTGATTCTGCTACTCAACATATTCCGCCACGACTACGTGCCCGGCTCGGCCGCTCGCTCTCATTCAACCCGAGAGGGGAGGAGCGGTCTCTTGCCTAAGTGGCTAAAGAGGAAAAAGAAGTAGTCTCTTTTTGTCGTCTTCTTGGCTGATTTTCTCTCCTTTTTGGGGCGGGAGGGGAGGTGAGAACCAGCTTCGACTCCTAAAGATTCTAGTGTGTACTCCGTTTAAGATTGATCTATTGCTGAGGAGAGATCCCCTCTTAGAGAAAGTGGCAGGAGCGCTACTTTATCTAAGAAAAAAACTACCTTTGTAGCCGAAGATTGTATGCCGTATCCCAAGTCTTGTGGTCGGTTCGTTTTGATGAATATAAAGGAATGAAGAGATTAGATATACTATCCGTTGTACTGCTGTTGCTCTTGACAGCCTCTTGTCGCTCGGCAAAGAATGTACTTTATCTACAAGATCTCGATAGCATTGAGAGTGCCGCTTATACTCGCCTGGAGCCTACAATACAACCCGGTGACCTGCTATCTATTACTGTAAATTCAAAGAATCCGGAGTTATCCGCCCCCTTCAATTTGCCGATGGTGAGCTATACCTCGTCGGTAGGTCGTGGTATAGGGGTACAATACTTGCAGGGCCATTTGGTGGGCACTGATGGTACGATTACCTTCCCTCTTCTGGGGAAAGTAAATGCTTCCGGGCTTACAAAACAGCAACTTATTGATAAGATCTCGCGAGAGCTTGTCGCCGGAAACTATATCAAAGAGCCTATCGTGACCATTAGTTTTCAGAACTTTAAGATAACCGTTTTGGGAGAAGTGGCTCGCCCCGGTAGCTATACAATCGACAATGAGCGAGTTACCCTTTTTGATGCTATTGGGATGGCCGGGGATATGACAATCTATGGCCGGCGAGACAACGTAATAGTGGTGCGTGAAGCCAATGGCAAGCGAGAGATCTATACGCACGACTTGCGGTCTAAAGAGGTCTTCCGATCCCCTTGTTTCTATCTGGCACAAAATGATGTGGTATTTGTGAATCCCAACAATACCAAAATACAGATGAGTGAGATAAACCAAAATAATAACGTTGGGGTATGGCTTAGCCTTGTGGGAAGTGTCACCTCCGTCTCAACCCTCGTTATGACTGTGGTACGCAACTCAAAATCTTCTAAGTAACATCCCCCCACACACACATATCTGCACAACGAACCATGGAGTATAGAGAATCCGAAACAAAATCTATGGACCAAGAGCTCAAACGCTCTTCTCTCGCAGAAGCTGCATCATTTATTACCATTTCGGATATAGGGCTTATCTTACGTTCCAATTGGTATTGGTTTGCAATAACTCTATGCCTTGCTCTGGGAGGTGCCTCCATCTACCTCTTGCGGACTCCCAACGTCTATAAGCGCGAAGCCAGCATATTGGTCAAAGATAAGATGGATGCCTCGAATGTGCTCAGCGAGCTCTTCGAGTCTTCTGCCCTAACCTCTCTGGGAGGGAAGAGCGCCGTGGAAAACGAACTCTTTATCCTAAGGACGGACTTTCTTGTAGACCAAGTAATAGAGCGTCTTAACTTGGATGTATCCTACTCGAGACGTAAGGGGATCGGTAAGCGCATGCTTTATAAAGATGCGCCTATTCAGGTGCGTTTCCTAGATAATAGCGTTGATCTCTCTTGTAAATTGGAGGTCTCTTCGATTGATGCTAACCATGTTTCCCTCCATTGTGAGGAGTCTTCTATCGAAGCGGCTAAGGGTACAACTACTCAGGTGCAACTGGGCGTTCCCCAAAATACGCCTGTGGGGCGAGTGTTGGTTACGGCTACCGAGCATTTCCCCTCGTCCGGGAACTCCATCTCCCTCGAGGTAGATAAGAATACAAGAGAGAGAAGCATCCGCTCGTATTCTCATCTCTTCAACGTCTCGGCTGCAAGCAAACAAGGGAGCATTATCACCTTGACAATGCAGCATCAAAACCCTGAAGTTGCAGAGGATTTCCTCAATACCCTCGTGCAGATCTATAATGAGAACTCTCGTATGGAAAAGGTGCGGATCGCCCAGAAAACTGAGCAGTTTATCGATGGACGTCTCGCAATTATCGGAGGGGAGCTAGGTAGCGTTGATACAGAAATAGAGCAATTCAAACAGAATAATCGTATTGCCGATATCCAGCAGGAGGCTCGAAGCTACATTACGGGTACTGCCGAAATTGCACGGCAGATGGCCGAAGTGAATAATAAGCTTGCGGTGGCCAACTACCTAAGGGATTACTTAAAGTCTCCTAGCTCGAAGAACGAACTTATCCCTGCCAATGTAGGGCTTAATGATATCTCTGCGGATAATTTGATCCGAGAATACAACTCCCTTCTTTTGCGTCGTGACCAATTGATCGCTAATGCCGAAACGCAAAACCCCGTGGTAGAGAGCCTAGAGAAGCAACTGGCCTCCATGCACGTGGCTGTAGTTAAGTCGGTAGACAATCTGATCAAATCTTTGTCGGTGCAGGCCGCAAGTATCAATAGACAGGCCGGACTTAACGAGGATCGTATCTCCTCAGTTCCGATGCAAGAGAAAGTGGTAGGCTCGATCTATCGAAACCAAAAAATTAAGGAGGAACTTTACTTGTTCCTACTCAATGCGAGAGAAAAGAACTCTCTTACTATAGAAGCAGCTGACTCTGAGATTCGTTTGATACAGCCAGCGATGGGGTCTTCCATCCCTATTGCTCCTCGTAAGGGCATGATTCTTTTGGTCGCTTTCTTACTAGGACTTATTTTCCCGGCAGGGGTGCTCTACCTCCGTTTCATCATCAATAATAAGGTGAGGGGACGCAAAGACATTGAGTCGTACACCTCATTGCCATTCTTGGGGGAGATTCCTCGTTACGAAACGCAGTCTTTGCACCACAGAATTATCCCTAAGATTTTCCGTACGAAGGAGAGTGAAAGACGTTTGCGTCAGAAGGAGAGACACAAGAATATCCTGGTGTTTAACGCCAACGAACGTGTGGTTATTAGTGAATCCTTCATGGTGGTTCGTACAAATCTTGCCTATATGCTTCATGGGATAAAGAGCAAGGGAAAGGTGATTATGACCACAAGTGCCATCCCAGAGTCTGGTAAGACATTTATCTCGGCCAACTTCTCTTCTTGCCTTGCTTCCCTAGAGGGGCATAGAGTGCTTCTCATTGATGCGGATATTCGTAAGGCGAGTCTTAGTGATGCTCTGGCCTCTTATATGACCCAACGTAGCAAGGGAGGGCTTTCTTCTTATCTACTTGGAAGCAGTACCGATCTGTCGGATCTGATTGTTCGGATAGATGCAAGTTCGCCATTTGACTTCCTTCCCGCAGGTGTGGTCCCGCCCAATCCTACAGAGTTGCTTTTAGGAGATCGATTCGCTGAACTCATTGATAAGGTGCGCGAAATGTACGATTATATCCTTATTGATAGTGTTCCCTTTGTGAATGTAGCAGATGCTCTTATTACGAATCGAGTAGCGGATATGACTATGGTAATAGTACGCGAAGGTCACTTGCCACGACCCTTATTGTTGGAAATCGAGGCTTTATATAGGTCTAAGAAACTGATCAATCCTGCAATTGTACTCAATGATGCAGGGGCCATGAGTGGTACTACAGGTAGCAGCTATGGTAGCTACGGAGCATATGGATCTTATGGTGGGTATGGATCGTACGGCTCCTATGGTAGCTAGGATGTTGCGCTTTGTAGCAGGGTGATGCGATGTTTTTTCTAAAGCGACGTGAGTTAAATATTGTTCGAGAGGGATGGCTCAAGGGTATGGTTGATGTGCATTGTCATCTCCTGCCCGGGGTAGATGATGGCGCTCGTTCCATGGATGAGTCTCGAGCTCTGTTGCAAGCTCTAGGGGCAGTTGGGGTAGAGAACTTTATCTTCACTCCGCATATTTATCATCGCTATCCCCAGAATAATTCCATCTCCTTACGCGAGCATTTCGATGCTTTCTTAGAAGAGCTTTCGATGCCCGAGGTGTCGATTCGTCTGGCGGCTGAGTACATGATCGACGATCAGTTTGAGGCACATCTTGATGAGCCTTTGCTCACATTAGGAGACTCTCGTTACCTCCTTTTTGAGTTTTCCTTTGCCGGAGCACCGATGGATTATCCCAATTCCATTCGTTCCATCCGCTCTTCAGGGGCAAAGCCTCTCCTTGCACATCCGGAGCGTTATCTCTATTTTTCTACTAAGGAGTACGAAGATCTCAAAGATTTGGGCGCCTCACTCCAGCTCAATCTTTTCTCTCTTACGGGTATGTATGGGGAGGCAGTGCAGAAGCGTGCTCGGCAGTTGTTGCTTGACGATTTCTATGATTTTGTGGGGACGGATACGCATCGGAAGGAGAAGTTCGACCGGGTAACCGAGCAGCCATTGTTGCCCGGACGCTTTGAGTCTCGCCTCGCCGCCTTAATGGACAACAACAGGACCCTCCTAGCCCCTAAGGCCTAGTCCTCCATCCCTTTACGAGTAGGCATATCGCCTTCTCCTTGAGAACTTTCGAGAAAACCCCTGCCGAGTAATCTCAAAATTGCTCGGCATTTTTGTTTGTTCGGGGCATCGCCTCCTAATCTCTTGATGACTTGTCCCTAGAAATGTCGCTGATTTTCTTTCGGTTGCAGGGCAGAATCCGATCCCTTTTTGCCTAAAGAAATATTCTCTCTAGGGCAGGATTTTTCTTAAAATAGGGCAGAGTAAAATACGGACTCGCTGAGAGTTGTTCGTCCTTCTTATCCTTACAATTATCTATCTTTGTGGACAATGAAAGAGCTAATGCACCGTATTTGGATAGGTCTACTTCTCCTTTGCCTTACGGCGGGAGGGGCGTGGTCGCAGCAACGTATCAAGGTATATGGATACGTAATAGACCGTGAGGATAAACCCATAGAGCTAGCTTCTGTAAAGGTGGCAGGCAAGGCAATAGGTACTGCGACCAATCTCAAGGGAGCCTATTCGCTCGCACTTTCGTCCACAACGGACTCTATAGCATTGGAGTTTAGCTGTATGGGTTATCGCTCGGTAACCAAGACGTTCCCAAAAGGCATCACTCAAGACCTTCGGCTCAATGTGACATTGCCCGACGCCTCTACCGAGCTAACCACAGTAGTGGTGGCAGCTCCCTCCAAGAAGCAACAGAATATGACGACCATAGCTGCGGAAAACATCCGTGTAGCGGTAGGCCCCTCTTCGGGTGTTGAGTCCCTTGTTGGAACTTATGCCGGAGTGACGCAAAATAACGAACTGAGTGCGCAATACTCGGTGCGTGGGGGGAATTACGACGAAAACATGGTCTATGTAAATGGCATAGAAATTCCACGTCCCCTGCTTGTTCGCACGGCTCAGCAAGAGGGTTTGAGCTTTGTTCACCCCGATATGACCCAGTCGGTCAATTTCTCTGCAGGAGGATTCACGGCGGAGTATGGGGATAAAATGTCTTCGGTGCTCGATATTCGTTACAAAACCCCGAAGGAATTCGAGGGCTCGGTGGAGGCCGGCTTGCAGGGCGATCAGGTATATATTGGTTCGCATGGGAAGAGATTGAGTCAGATTACAGGCTTAAGATTCAAAGATGGACGCACTCTGCTGGGTTCTCTTGATACGAAGGGAGAATACGAACCTCTCTACTTCGATGCCCAAAGTTATATTGTGGGGCGCTTGAGTGATCGCTGGTCGCTCAGTTTCTTGGGGAATGTTTCCCTCACACATTATCAGTTTAAGCCTCAGACCAGAGAGACGAGTTTTGGTACCCTATCCGACATAAAGAAACTAAAGATCTACTTCGAGGGGCAAGAGCGCGACCGCTTTGTCTCTCTCTTTGGAGCCTTCAGTGCCACTTATACTCCCTCATCGGAGCAGCGCCATGTAGTGAGTGTGCATTTCTACAATAGTCGGGAAATGGAAACCTACGACATAGATGGCTCCTATTTCCTCGATAATGCCAAGGAGGGAGGTGGGGAGCAGCCCAACGTAAGTGACAACTTGAGTGCCCTGGCAACGGGCACCAATATGGAGCATGCTCGCAATCGCTTGCGCTACACGCTGGCTACACTCTCTTATAGTAACCTGCTACAACTGAAACAGGGGCACCTGCTCAAGGGAGGCTTGAGTGCCCGACTTGAGGATGTAAACGACTTTATCAGCGAGTGGACGAGACGCGACTCCGCCGGATACAACGTACCCCACCATAGCGACCGGATAGAGATGTTGCACAACCTCTACTCCCAAAATCACCTCCGTAGCTACCGGCTATCCGCTTATCTTGTAGATCAATTTTCACTCGAACTGCCTCAGGGCGAGCTGTCTCTCTACCCTGGGATTCGTGCCTCTTTTTGGGGATTTAACAAGGAGTTTATCGCGAGTCCGCGCTTTGTTGCTGCCTTTACCCCGACTCGTCAGAAGGCTCTTACCCTGCGATTTGCTACTGGTTTGTACTATCAAGCCCCTTTCTATAAAGAGATTCGCACCTCACAGCGAGACCAAGAGAATAATAATATTGTTGTACTGAATAAGCAAATCCGATCACAGGGCTCCCTGCATGTGCTCTTGGGAGGAGACTACAACTTCCGATTCGATGGGCGCAACTTCCGCTTTACTACCGAACTATATTATAAGTATCTGTACCACCTCAATCCCTACCGAGTGGACAATGTAAAGGTACGCTACCTAGGTACTAACACGGGATCGGGGTATGTGGCTGGGATTGATCTGAAGCTCTTTGGACAATTTGTTCCCGATGTAGACTCGTGGCTCACAGCCTCTCTACTGACGAGTAAGCAGCGTATACCCGGTATCGGAGAGATGCCTCTACCCAATGCACCTAGCTACAACGTATCCCTGTTTTTCCAAGATTATTTCCCAGGCTACAAGCGCATCCGTTTGAGTTTGCGTGGGGTGCTCTCAGGCGGATTGCCTCAGTTCCGCCCCACGGAGGAGTTCCTGCCCCCAGCTTTTATCGGCTCCTCCTACAAACGTGTAGACCTCGGGCTTATATATAGGTTCTTTGATCGCTCAACAGATACAGCGCGAGCCAAGAGCTCTTTTTGGAAGCTTTTCTCGGCAGTAGACCTCAGTCTTGAGTGCTTCAACCTCCTCGATAATACCAACGTAAGTGGCTTCTATTGGGTTACGGATGCCTTTCATCAGCAATTTGCCGTGCCCAATTACCTCACACGCAGGCAGCTCAATGCTCGCCTCCGTATCGACTTCTGAACTTCTATTTAATGAAAGAATTTATACTTACCGAGACCTCTTCTGAGCGTGCCGTGCTCGTGGGGCTTATTACACCGAAAGTAACCGAGCGTCAGGTACAAGACTACCTGGATGAGCTTGCCTTCCTCTCCACCACGGCTGGGATCTCTCCAGTCAAAAGTTTTGTACAACGGCTAGATATGCCTCACTCCGCCACCTTTGTAGGAAAGGGAAAGCTCGAAGAAATAGCCTCCTACATACAAGAAAACGAAATCGGCCTGGCCATCTTCGACGACGAGCTAAGCCCCAAGCAGCTCCGCTGTATAGAAGAGGTTCTGCGAGTGCGCATCCTGGATCGTACCAGCCTTATCCTCGATATTTTTGCCACAAGGGCACAAACGGCACATGCTAAAACGCAGGTGGAACTCGCTCAATACCGCTATATGCTCCCTCGTCTTACGCGTCTTTGGACACACCTCGAGCGGCAGCGTGGAGGCGTTGGGATGCGCGGCCCCGGGGAGACACAGCTGGAGACCGACAAGCGCATCATCTTAGATAAGATCAGTCGCCTCAAAGAAGAACTCGTGCGTATAGACAAACAGAAAAGCGTACAGCGTAAGAATCGAGGAAAAATGGTACGAGTAGCTCTAGTGGGCTACACCAATGTGGGGAAGTCAACACTAATGAACGTCCTCTCCAAAAGCGAGGTGTTTGCCGAGAATAAGCTCTTTGCCACACTCGACACCACAGTACGAAAGGTAATCCTGCACAACCTCCCCTTCTTGATGAGTGACACGGTTGGGTTTATCCGCAAGCTCCCCACGGAACTGATTGAGAGCTTCAAAAGTACGTTGGACGAGGTGCGAGAGGCCGATCTACTGCTTCATGTTGTGGATTTGTCGCATCCCGACTTTGAGTCGCAAATCGCTGTGGTAGAGGCTACTTTGCGAGATATTTTGGGCAACGAGAATAAGCCAACCCTTCTCATTTTCAACAAGATTGATGCCTTCACGTTCACCCCGAAAGATGAGGACGACCTCACCCCCAAGAGTAGAGAAAACTATAGCCGAGAGGAGCTGGAGCGCTCTTGGATGGCAAAGTTGGGGCAGAACTGTTTGTTCGTCTCTGCCCACACGGGAGATGGTATTGAGGGGCTACGAGCTCTCCTTTATGATAAGGTGCGAGAGATCCATATCAAGCGTTATCCCTACAACGACTTCCTATTCCAAGATTATAACGAGGCCTTCTCGGAAGATGGATTGGTGGAGGATTAGTTTCTTAATCTCCTAGAATACAGTTTTATATGCATGTGTGTAGGGCTGGTTGGAGGCAGACTGGAAGAAGTTTTTGTAGAAGTTTTTTGCCCAAGGTGTTGTTTATTTCAAAACTATTCGTACCTTTGTGACCGGTTTCAGGGAGAGCATGCCCTTTGAGAGAGAGGGTTCTTCCTAAAAGACTGATGGTGCCATAGCTCAGTTGGTAGAGCAAAGGACTGAAAATCCTTGTGTCCCCGGTTCGATTCCTGGTGGCACCACTCATGTAAGTTTCATTTCCCCTATGCTTTCGTAGAAGGTGTAGGGGTTTTCTTTTTTTACTCATCTGCAACTTCTGCTACACTATCTCGGAAGCCCTCTCTTTTCTTGGGGGCAATTGTCGGCAAGATGTGCAGGGGGGGGGTACACCTCTGAGCCCTCTTTTGTTTGTACCTTTGCCATCGGTATGCAGGGAATGCTTTTTTGGTCCGGGCAGATTGTAGGCGATGTTGCCTTTTCGGTACTTACTTTAGGTCTTCTACTTATGGGAGTGGTGGCCTATCGAGTGCCCGGATTGATGCGCATGGTTGTGGAGGCTTTTATTTACCAGCGCGAGCAACTTTTTTTTGTTCAGATGCATCGGAATATCCCCAGCTGGCTCTTTCGGGTATCGGGCCGTATGCTCTCTGCGATGCTTTTGGCTCTAACTTCTTTTATTTACCTCGATAGAGAGGGTTTTTGGATAGACAAAGCTCCCCACTACATGGTGATGGGCTATTTGGGTCTCTTGGGGGCACTTCTTCTCTTCTTTTGGGTCCGCCGCATTCTCTATCGCTTCCTAGGGTGGGTCTATCTTCAGCCACGAGTTTACGAAGAGTGGGCTAGTGGTTATGCTCTTTTGGAGTGGATTTGGTCTTTTCCGCTGTATGTTGCTATAATATTGGAGCTTCGAGAGGATACCTTTATGATCGGAGCCTGGCTTTCTCTAGGGGCTTTTTTGCTTTGGAGACTGCTGTTATTACGTCGTACTTTACCGCTGCTACGTGCGCAAGGTGTTTCTTATATGCTACTTTCTTTGTACCTTTGTGCCCACGAAATAGTGCCCTTCGTACTATTGTTTTGGGCACTGTTGCGAGGATAGTATTCACTATACGAATAGACACAAGCGAGATGGCTGCACCAACAAAAAAGATCTTGATTTCGCAACCTATGCCCGTCTCTGGGCACTCTCCTTATTTTTCAATCGCAGAGAAGTACGGCTACGAAGTAGAGTTTCGTCAGCTCATCAAGGTAGTACCCGTGGAGGCGGCAGAGTTTCGTCGCCAGCGCGTGGATATTTTGGGGCATAGCGCAATTATCTTTACTTCGAAGAGCGCAATAGATAATTTTTTTGCACTGACTAAGGAACTTCGGCTCACCATACCCGAGGGGATGAAATACTTTTGCCAGAGTGAGGCCGTTGCCCTCTACCTCCAAAAGTATATCGTGTATCGCAAACGCAAGGTATTCTATGCTCCCAATAGTTTCTCCCTAGCTGATATGCTCACGGTGATAGGGAAGCATGCCAAAGAGACCTACTTTGTACCGGTGGCAGAGGACCATGGTCAAGAGCTTTTTGATAAGCTTACCGAGAAGAAAATAACTTTCCATAGTGCAGTAATGTATCGTACGGTCACTCGAGACTTCGAGGAGCCTCTCCCTATAGATCACGATATAATACTCTTTTTCAGCCCTTACGGGATTCGCTCTGTGAAGGAGCTCTATCCCGATTTTGAGCAGGGGAATACGGTAATTGGCTCCTTTGGTAGCCTCACCACAGAGGCCCTAAAGGAGCGTGGGATGCGTGTCGACTTTACCGCTCCCACCCCAGAGTGCCCTAGCATGGTCGTTGCTCTAGAGAAGTATCTCAGCGAGCATGCCGAGTAAGGCGTTGGGCTTGACCAAACCCGAGCGGCTCTACCTTCGCGACGATATCCGTTGTCTTTTTGAGAAAAGTTCGGGATCCTTTATCGCTTATCCGCTACGGGTTGTGTACCGTATTGGGTCCAGGGGAGAGGGGGGCAAGCCGGCTCTATCTGTCTTGATCAGTGTTGCCAAGAAGCGTTTTAAGCACGCTGTCGACCGCAATAGGGTAAAGCGTCTGATCCGAGAGGCCTATCGTCTACAAAAATCCCCACTCTATAATGAGATAGAAGCCAAGGGGCTTACCATACATTTTGCTTTGCTAATGCTGGATAAAGAGCTCCCTTCATTCTCTCAAGTGACGGCTGCCATGCAAAAGACATTGCGCCGCTTAGAGCGAGAGGTGGCACGTTATGAGCAGTAAAAAAAGAAACCAAAAGAGACTCAGGCATTGGGTCGTAGTGCTTCTCTCTGCCCCCATTCACTTCTACAGAGGGGCGATCTCTCCCTTGTTCCCTCCCTCCTGCCGATTTACTCCCACTTGCTCGCAGTATGCCTTGGAGGCACTCCGTAAGCATGGCCCGATTAAGGGCGTGTGGTTGACGATTTGGCGCATCTTGAGGTGCAATCCGTGGGGCGGAAGTGGGTACGATCCGGTACCTTAAATAGGGTTCTCTACCACTATGGAACATTCTTCAGCCTTAATACAACCAAATTCTTCGATGGATTTCTGGGATTTTCATTCCCATCAAAGGAGGCGTTTTTCCCTCTGTAGCTGCGACCTCTTGCGAGAAGAGGTGCCCTCTAAGGCCGATTGTCCCTATCTCTCTGTGGGGCTACACCCTTGGTCGTTGCCTCGGGAAGTTTCTTCTCCCACTGTAAAAATCGCATTAGATCAGTTGAATAAGTTAGCCCGGGAGGGCCGGATTGTAGCCGTGGGAGAGGCAGGATGGGATGCCCACTCCCTAGCCGCGATGGATTACCAGCAGCAGCTCGTAGAGGCTCAGTGGCAGATTGCCGAAGAGAATCGGCTACCTATGGTTTTGCATGTCGTGAAGCGTTGGCAAGAGCTAGAGTATTTTATTCGCAGATCACGCCCTACGGTTCCTCTTATTGTACATGGATTTCGAGGAAAAGCTCTCCTAGCACAACGATTGCTTCAGCTAGGTGTCTGGCTCTCTTTTGGCCGCTACTATAACAGAGAATCCCTATGTGAGGCCTGGAAGGCGGGTCGATTGCTTCTCGAGACCGACGATTCTTCTCTCCCTATTGAGACTATTTATCAAGCCGTTTCGGAGGATTTGGGGATCGACCTCAGTTTGTTACGCGATAGACTTTCGGGTATTGCCCATCAGCTTTTTAGAGCCGGAAGTCTTTCCTAAGTACGTGTCTTCGGGACAGATTTAGAGTGCCTTGCAGAGTTTTGGTGGGGAATGTCCTAATAAATCTTCGTGCAAGCGGACTTGAGTTGTGCAATAAGGGTTATCTTTGTGCTACATAAAATAGACAAAGTAAGTTGCGATGAACAGCAAATTCTATTGCGTTATTATGGGCGGCGGTATAGGGAGCCGCTTTTGGCCCGTTAGCCGTGAAAACAAACCAAAGCAATTCCTCGATTTTTTTGGAACGGGCGAGTCTCTCTTGCAGCAGACCTTTCGACGGATGAGTCAATTCGTCCCAAAAGAGAATATCCTGATAGTCACAAACGAGGTATATATAGAGGAGACGCTTAGGCAGTTGCCGGAGCTTCTCCCCGATCAGATCTTAGCAGAACCCATACGGCGTAATACGGCACCTTGTATTGCCTACGCCGCCTATCACATCCGCTCGAAATGCCCGGATGCTTCTATTTTTGTCACCCCCTCCGATCATATAATACTGCAAGAGGCACGCTTTGCGGAGTTCGCAACAAAGGCCTTGGAGTACGTAGCCGACCATGATAGCTTGGTGACGTTGGGCATTATGGCCACCCGTCCCGAAACCGGATACGGTTACATCCAGATGGATCCGGAGAAGAGTGGCGACCTAAGTGGTGGCTTCTTGCGTGTGAAGGTCTTTACTGAAAAGCCCGATCGTGAGATGGCAGAACTCTTTGTCAAGAGCGGGGATTTCTTGTGGAATAGTGGTATGTTCGCTTGGAATGTCTCGGCTATCCTCTCGGCAATTGAGGAGCATGCCGGCGAAGTGGCAGAGGTGCTAGGCGCCGGGGCAGAGGTCTATGGTACGAGTGGAGAGTCTGCTTTTATCCGAGAGGCATTCCCTTGTTGCCCTAGTATCTCAATAGACTATGCCGTAATGGAAAAGGCGCAAAATGTACTCGTTTTGCCTAGTGACTTTGGATGGGCCGACTTAGGGACTTGGGGGGCCGTTTATGAGCATGCCGAGAAGGATGAGGCCGGCAATGCAGCCTTGGGTACTCGCTGCATATTCCAGGAGGCCTCGGGCAATGTGGTTAGCCTCTCCGACCCTTCTCGCATCGTGGTGATGCGGAGCGTCTCAGATTGCATTGTGGCAGAGCATGACAATGTGCTCCTCATCTGCAAGCGAAGTGAAGAGCAACGTGTAAAGGGCATGATGGCTGAGGCCGAATTGCAATTTGGCAAAGAATACATCTAAATCTTTCCCTCTTTTTCTTACCGAATATGGCGGGTGGTAAAGGCGATGGTGGCGAGGTTGTACTGCAAACTGCTTGGCTAAGGCGTTTTTACCACTCGTTGCATTTTTATCATATAGAGCCGAGCGAGTCTGATTCTTCTCGTGCCATAGAGGTACTTTACCCCGGGGAGATCAATTGGGATGGTGGCCCCGATTTCTTCAATGCTAGGTTGCGTATAGGCTCCATTGTGTGGGCGGGCAATGTAGAGGTGCACCGAAAGGCCTCGGAATGGCTCAAGCATAAACATCATCTAGACCCCGCCTACGATAGCACCATCCTGCACGTTGTTGTGGAGAATGACCTTCCTATCTATAGCCGACTAACGGGTGCTCCCCTCTTTACCTGCGTGATGGATCTTCGCCCGATAGACCTAGAGCGTGCAACGGATTATCTGCAACACGAGGGGGCTTTGCCTTGCAGTGAGCGCGACTTAGACCCTCTTCCCATCTCGTGGCACTCTTGGAGCCAATCTCTTTTTGCCAAGAGGATTATTGCCAAAGCCCAGCGATTTATTTCCCTCTACGAAACGTCCGGTAGCGACCTGGGCACTGTGTTGCATCTTCTCCTATTGCGCTACTTGGGGAGCCGCGTTAATAATGAGGCCTTTGAGCAGGTAGCTCGATCTCTCCCTTTGAGGGTTATTCGAAAGCATACAGACCGGCTACCCATGTTGGAGGCGCTCTATTTGGGTCAAGCTGCCTTGCTAGAGGGGGCTCCCATGGATAGTTATCAGGAGGATCTCGCTGAGCGTTATCGCTTCCTTCGCACTAAGTACCAATTAACCCCCATCCCCCGAGGGGAGGTGCGTTTGCTCCGTCTTCGTCCCTCCGCTTTCCCCCATAGGCGATTGGCCTATATGGCGGCACTTCGTCATCGCTACCCCCTATTAGAGAGCGAATTGATGAGGATTACTAATACCCGTGAATTGCAGCATCTTTTGGATGTTCCCCCCTCGGATTACTGGCAACTCCACTATACTTTTGGAGCCGAAGCGGAGAAAGCCCTCGCGTCTCTATCTGCAAGTACGATAGACTCCCTCTTTCTCAATGTGCTTATTCCCTTTCCTCTTCTTGATGCCTACGCCCATGGAGTCGAGCCCTCTGCCGAAGCCCTCGAAGAGGCTTGGGCGAGAGCCTCACAACTAAAGCCCGAGAAAAATAGTATTACCAATAGAATTGCCGCTATCAATCTGCCGCAGGAGCACGCTGCTCATAGCCAAGCCGCTTTGGAGCTCTGGGAGAGCCTCTGTTCGCATCGCTCCTGTTACCTCTGCCCCCTAGGGCGAAAGTTATTCTCTCACTCCACTACATTATGACCGCAAACGATACTCTCTATATGCAACGCTGCCTCGATTTGGCAGCTCTAGCTACGGGTTACACCTCTCCCAATCCCCTTGTGGGGGCGGTTCTTGTGCATCAAGATCGGATTATAGGAGAGGGGTATCACCACAGAGCCGGAGAGCCTCATGCCGAGGTCAATTGCTTTGCATCGGTACGCCCCGAAGATGAGAAATGGATTGCCCAAAGCACCCTGTACGTTAGTCTTGAGCCTTGCTCGCACTATGGGAAAACACCCCCTTGCGCCGAACTCGTCTTGCAGAAGAGGGTACCTCGCGTAGTGGTGGCTATGCAAGATCCGTTCCCAGAGGTGGCAGGTCGGGGCATTGCCCTCCTTCGCAGCAAGGGTGTGGAGGTAGAAGTGGGTGTGCTGGAAGAGAAGGCACGGAGGCTCAATCGCTTTTTCCTCACAGCTGTAGAAAAAAATAGACCTTGGGTCACGCTCAAATGGGCGCAGAGCCGTGATGGCTTTATCGATAGGGTACGAGAGGATGCTTCCCAACTCCCCGAGGTCTTTAGCTCACCCACTAGGCTGCGTTATGTCCACTATTTGCGTCATTGCCACGATGCTATTTTGGTAGGGCGGCGCACCGTAGAGCTAGACAATCCCTCCCTGACTAATCGTTTTTGGTGGGGTACCTCTCCCCAGCCCGTTGTACTAGATAGTGAGGGTGTGCTGTGCCATCAAGCCTATAAAATCAATCAAAATAGTACCTCTAAGCCCTGGTTTATCGTCTCTCCCTCAGCGTTTCGCTCTCAGCCTCTGCCCGAGAATTGCATTGCCATAGAGCGCAACGAGCATTTTGTTGCCCGTCTGTTGGAGATGCTCGCCTCTCGCAAGATCCAATCCCTTCTTGTGGAGGGGGGAGCTCAAACGCTACAAGCGTTCCTCAATAGTGGTCTCTACGATGCTGTGGAGCGAGAGGTCAGCCCTCGTTTGCTGCATGAGGGCGTGGCGGCTCCTATTTACTCGGGAGATGCGAAATGTTCTCTCCTAGACTAGACTTAGAATTCCCCTCTGAATAGAGCGCAATAGGCGAGCAAATACTCTTGATGCTGGTAAAAGTGAAGGGGTATTTGGAGCGGCTCTTCGCCCGATGGATGGTAAGAAATGACGGGTCGATGGGGGTAATGAGAGAGGATGTAGTGCCGGCGAAAGTCCACTGAGGCGTTGGGGATGGCTTTGTAGACCGCCTCACGAGCACACCAAGCCGCCAGCGCATAGCGCGATTGCTCACGAGGGGGGAGTGTGGAGAGCAGCGAGAGTTCTTCTTGGGATAAGAAGCGAGCGGCGAGACGGAGAGGGCGTGAGAAATCGGTTTCTAGGTCAACGCCCACACGCCATCGAGGGGGAGCTGTGAGGAGAGCTAGGTAATCTCCCGAGTGACTAAGAGAGAGTTGAATCTGACTCCCTTGGAGCAGTGGGGCACCTTCTGCCGAATGTGCGAGGGGGCTATGGGGGTAGAGTAGCTGGAGAAGATGTTGAGATGCTTGGCGTTGTTGCTCACGACTAAAGCGTGATGGCACGGAGGATAGCCCTAGAAGCCTACTAATATGTACAACGAGAGGTTGTATCATGAGGCGGAGGCGGTAGCGGGCGGAATCACACGCATTTGCATGATTCGATGCTTTTCTACCTTGGTGATTTCAAAGCGATAGCCCCGATAGGTAACAAAGGCTCCCACACGGGGCAACTCCTGTTTCAGCTCCAAAAAGATACCGCCTAGGGTATCAATCTCTTGGGTTAAGGGCTCGAAAAGAGAGTCTTCTAGGGATAGGTAGCGGCAGAAGTCGTTAATCTGAGTTTTACCCTCAAATAAAAAGGATCCATCGGCTAGGCGAGTGTAGGGTAGTTCGTCTTCGTCGTACTCGTCGGTGATCTCTCCTACAATTTCTTCCAAAATATCCTCAAGAGTAATTAATCCTGAGGTGCCTCCATATTCGTCTACGACAATGGAGATATGCCGATGCTCGGAGCGGAACTCCTCAAGCAGATCGTCTATCTTTTTATTTTCGGGTACAAAGTTGGCAGGGCGTATCAGGGTGTGCCAATCGAAGTCGGCCCCGGCTGTGGTGTAGGGTAGGCAGTCTTTGATGTAAAGGATCCCTTTGATCACATCTTGCGTTCCCAAGAAAACGGGGATTCGAGAGTAGCCGGCATCCAGCACAAAGCGTAGTGTGGTCGCAAAATCCCATTGATAGTCAATCATTACCATGTCTACACGCGGCACCATAATCTCGTCCGCCGTCTTGTCGTGGAACTTAATAATCTCGCCAATGAGTTTGCTTTGCGTCTCATTTTTCCCCTCGGTCAGTTCTACCGCTCGTGAGAGATCGTCTACGGATAGCCCATAGTGTTTTTTTCCTCTCCGCTCGAGTATAGAAGAGGTCTTTACAAGAGGTATGGTAAATGGGGAGAGCACCTTCACTAGAGGTTGCATAATGTGCGCCGAAAAGCGACTGAACGAGAGTGGATGCTGCTGGGCATATACCTTGGGGATAATCTCGCAGAAGAGCAGTAGTACAAAGGTGAGTACGATAGTCTGAAGTACAAAGCTAAGTACGCTGTTGATGCCAAAATCAAAGAGAAGGTGTACGAGATAGTTCGACGAAAGTACAATGCCGATGTTGACAATGTTGTTGCCAATTAGGATAGTGGCAAGGAGTTTTTCTGAGTTCTCAAGCAGAGCGAGAAGTTTTTGGTCGTGGGGCGCTTTCGACTCGCGGATGAGGTGAATATCTTGCGGCGATAGCGAGAAAAACGAAACTTCGGAAGAAGACATGTACCCCGATAGGACGATGAGGAGTAGGATAATCCCCAAGGTGATGGCGGCCTGCCAGCCAAAGGGATAAACGATAATACCGGAGAAAAGGCTATCCATCTTGAGCTAGAGAATAAAGGGGCTACTTGGGAGCTTGGGAATATTCGCGCGGTGGATTCCCCACAAAGTGGAGACGCTCCGCTACAATCTCTGTGATGGAGTGCATGGTACCCTGCTTATCGGTATAGTTGCGGTAACTGATCCTACCCTCCACGGCAAGGAGAGAGCCTTTGCGTACCCATTGCTCTGCAAAGGCGGCCTGCTCCCCAAAGGCTACAATGCGATGCCACTCGGTTTGCTCCTCGCGCGCGCCTCCGGTGGCTGTTTTGCCCACGGTGTGTGTGGTAGCTAAGGAGAAGTTGGCTACGGAGAAACGCTCTTTGAGGTAGCGAATCTCGGGGTCTTTGCCTACATAACCAACGAGTATTACTTTGTTTATCGACATTGTCTATATCGGAGTTTCTAGGTAACAAAGGTAGCAGTTTATCCTGACCTCTGCCCTCTTTTGGTGGCTTTTCACTCCCTTTTGCATTGCGTTTGCCCTTTCTAGAGGGCAAGGGAGAAGGCAAAAATAGGGGGAATCGCCCCCACAAAATGGCAAGCCCCTCAAGAGTTCGGCAGACGAACTCTCAAGGGGCTTATGTGTGAAATTTCACCCCATCAAGGGAGGGATGGGGCGGTTAGGATGCCGGAAAGGGCGGGATTTTGATCGCGTTTGAGGTGGAGAGGCTCTTCCCTTCTTTGAATTTGACCCTTACCGAGAAGGTAACCTCTTGCCCTATCAATGATTGAAAAGGCATATCCGTGGTATAAAAATCCCAATCGGGATAGGAGGCTAAAGCCCTTGCTATCTCTTCGGGGATATGGGCACGAGCGAGGGAGCGTTTCTGGTAAAAATCCCAGTTGTAGCCACTTTTGATAAACGAGAGATTATCGAGGAATTGGAAAATAAAGATCCTATTCAACTCGTCTCCTGCCTTAAAATGCTCATTAAAATCGTGATCACATGTAATCGAGATCTCCTCTGGAGTATTAATTTGCCCCACTACATTTCTAGGGGTTGTATCTCCTCGCGATATGGGACACTTCACGTCTCCTATTTTTGCTAAGAAGATGCGGTTTTTCTCTATTCCATCGTCGAAGTCCGTAAAGCGCGTTGTGCTATCTCGCAAGACGAGAGCAAAAATTCCGGGACTTTCCATCTTCAATCCGAGCGAAGAAGCCTCCTGAGACTGCAAATCAGAGTGAGTTGTAGTCAACATGCATGTATCTGCATCTACGAAGTCGGAGATGTAATGATTGTACTTAAGCCGATAGTCACAGCTGCTAAAAGTAACTATGCACCCCAGACACAAGGCGCAACAGCTCAATAAAAAATGTCCTTTTCTCATGTTGGTTCGAACTAATAGGTGTGTTGTTTTATTTCTAATTCTTTTACAAAGATAGGGATGCTGGCTGACTTTTCCAACCTATTTTGTCTTTGTCTAAAGGGGGGGGGAGGCTTGCTACTATGGTTCCGCTGCGAGATAGGGACACAGAGGGGAGGGCGTTGTATTAGGTGAGAAATGCGGAGAAAACGCTGCCTAGAAAAAATTCCGCCGTAGGCTGAAAATAAAAAGTTTCTCGGGCAGGAACGAAAAGTTTTTAGGCTGGTTTTGTAGGGGGAAACCAGCTGCAAAAGAAAAGAGAATTACCCGGAGCTCCCAAGAGGCTCTAGCCCATTGCTTACGCCCGATGCTCCTTGTGGATTTTGTTGCGCGTGAGAATTAGAAAAAGAAATATGTACCTTTGCTCTAGGAAATAGTACGGAAAGAGCGTATTGTGCAATAGACCCTTTGCTCCCTATGGATCGCCCCAATAGCACCTATCAACCGCTAGCAGAGCGCATGAGACCTACTACTCTAGAGGAGTATGTGGGGCAGCGTCATATTGTGGCAGAGACGGCACCTCTGGGGCGCATGATCCGATCGGGCAAGGTGCCCTCTCTTATTTTGTGGGGGCCTCCGGGGGTGGGCAAAACAACCCTTGCGGAGCTGATAGCCCAGAGTGTGGAGGCGCCTTTTTACAAATTGAGTGCGGTAGGATCGGGCGTGGGCGATGTGCGCCGCGTCTTGGAGGAGGCAGAGCGTAGTACCCAGGGCTTTTTTGCTGCCAAGAGTCGCCCTCTCCTCTTTATCGATGAAATTCATCGATTTTCCAAAAGTCAGCAAGACTCGTTGCTGGCTGCCGTAGAGCGCGGTATTGTCACACTCATTGGAGCTACGACAGAAAACCCTTCGTTTGAGGTGATTCGTCCGCTTCTTTCGCGTTGTCAGGTCTTTGTGTTGCAGAGCCTGGAGCCGGAAGATTTGCGACAATTGCTCGAGAGGGCCATCTCTACAGATATTTATTTGGTGCCCCGTAAGGTGAAGATAGAGAGTGACAAGCAGCTCCTTGCCTATGCCGGGGGCGACGCTCGCAAGCTCCTCAATCTACTAGAGATTTTGGCAGGGGCCACCTCGGCTACTCCTCTCGTTATTACAGATGAATTGGTGCGCGAGAGCATGATGCGCCAGCCCATGGCTTTTGACAAAGGGGGCGAGATGCACTACGACATTGCTTCGGCTTTTATCAAAAGTATCCGAGGCAGTGACCCCGATGCGGCGCTCTACTGGATGGCTCGCCTTATTGAGGGCGGAGAAAATCCCCGTTTCGTGGCTCGTCGGATTGTGATTTCTGCTGCCGAAGATATTGGGCTAGCCAACCCCAATGCCCTGATGATAGCCAATGCGGCGGCTCAAGCTGTGGAACTGATAGGTTGGCCGGAGGGGCGTATCCCACTCGCCGAGGCGGTGGTTTATTTGGCAGCATCGCCCAAGAGTAACTCCGCCTACCTTGCCATAGATTCCGCCCTTGCCTATGTGCGCAACTCGGGCAACCTACCCGTACCGCTCCACCTCCGCAATGCGCCTACTCAACTGATGGGGGACTTGGGGTATGGAGTCGGTTATAAATATCCTCATGATTACGACAAGCACTATGTGCCACAAGAGTACCTCCCCTCGGAGGCGCATGGGCAGCACTTTTATACCCCCCAGGTTACCGGGGCGGCGGAGAGAAGGCTCGTGGAGTATCTGGAGTTTATCCATGAGGAGAAAAAAGAATCAGACAAAAACAATCAAAAACAATAAACAACACTATGAACTTACATCAGCGAGCTTTTTCGCTTCGACTTCTCTTATCCCTGGCGTTTCCCCTGCTTTGGGTGGCTTGCGGTACAGTGCCCATCTCGGGGAGAAAGTCGCTTAATCTTGTTCCGGAATCCCAAATCATAGCACAGAGTGCCGCCCAATACACCGAGTATGTGCGGCAGATGCCCCACAGCGACGACCCTAAACAGGTGGAGCGAGTGAGGGTGGTGTGTCAGCGCGTTGCCGATGCTGCCACCAGCTACCTCCGCAAGAATAACCTTAACGACCTTGCCCAGCAGATGAAGTGGGAGTTTACGGTAATTGCAGACAGACGCGTCAATGCTTTCTGTATGCCGGGCGGGAAGATTGTTATCTATACCGGTATTTTGCCCCTATGTGCTACCGATGACGAACTTGCCACGGTCGTATCGCACGAGGTAAGTCACGCTATTGCTCGCCATAGCAATGAGCGACTCAGCACCGAGATCCTGCGTCAGATGGGAGGTCGAGTGCTTGTCTCTGCCGTTGGTTCTACCTCCGCTATCACCAATACCGTGATACAGCAGGCTTACGGCTTGGGTTCGCAAGTACTTGTTTCGCTACCCTATAGTCGTAAGCAGGAGCACGAAGCCGACCAAATAGGGCTTGTATTTATGGCCATGGCGGGCTATAACCCCGAACAGGCAATCAGCTTTTGGAAGAAAATGGCGCAGCAGGGCGGAGGCTCTACTTCGGAGCTATTGAGCACGCACCCCAGCGATGCTAATCGTATCAAGGCTATCGGGGAGTACCTGCCCAAGGCTCTGCCCTACTATCAGGAGTACCTGGCCCAGCATAAGCCGGCCCAGCCCCAAAAGCCCTCTACTCCCACCGAGAGTAAAAAGCCTACGACCTCAAAAACGACCAATAAGAAGTCGAATAAGAAAAACTCTAAAAAGTAAATTTTCGCCCTTTTATCCCCCTGATCTCTCATGAACTCATACCAATTGATAGCGCAACTTTTGCCCGAGCTAGAGGCGTACGGAGCCATCTGTCCCGAAGGAGAAGAGACCGATCTCGCCTCCTTTGCTGCCTTCCTAAGTGAGCGAGTACGCTACCGAGCCGATAACCTTCCTGAGGGACAAGAATTCCCCCGGACTGAGCAAGATGAGGTGCTCCTCGAGGCGGCCATGGCTCGTGAGATTAGTCACCTATACCGCTATATGCGAGGCTATTTTAGGAAGGCCTTACGCTCCAATAAGTCGGTTATTACGATGGAGGATTATACCTATTTGGTGTGCCTTCTGAGGATACCCATGATGACCAAGACCGAGCTAAACAACCTCAATGTGATGGAAAAAACAAGCGGTACGGAGGTGATCAACCGTCTCTTGCGGAGCGGCCTTATAGAGCAGCATGTAAATGAGGAGGACCATAGAAGTTTCTACGTCTCCATCACGGATAAGGGGCGTGGTGAGGTGATGAGGTTATTCCCCGAGCTCAAAAAGATTGTTACGGTATTCTTCTCGGCGATCTCCCTGCCGCAGAAGATTGTACTCCATCAGCTGCATCAGAGGCTTGCGGATCGTAATCAGGTGTTCTTTTTGGAGCATCGAGATGAGAATATCGAGGAACTTTACCGCCGAGTCAATGAGAAGGTGGCAGGGGAGACTTCTCCCGGAATAGAAGGGTAAGGCTACTTCTACTGAGCGCGTCGCCAAGGGGCTAAGAGATACTCCGCGCAGTCGGTAAGCACAAAAAGTAGGAAGCCCGTAGCTCCCAAGAAGGCGATGCCGGCATACATATCGAGGTAGTCTACTCGCATCCAAGCATTAACTATATAGTACCCCATACCCCGCGAGGTGCCGTATGTCTCCGTAACAAAGAGCACAGAGACAGCGGTGCCTATAGCTATGCGCAGAGCCGAAAGCAGGGCAGGTACAAGAGCCGGTAGTAAAAGATGGCGCAGCATGGCCGGCGTCGAAGCCCCGAGTGAATGCATCACAATGTAGTTGTCTTTGGGGATGGCAGCAAGGGCATCGCGTAGAGAAACTATGAGCTGGAAGAGTACGATTAGGAGGATCATGATAATTTTTGTACTCTCTCCAAGTCCCCCCAAGAGCATGACAATAGGAAGCAACGCGAGCTTGGGAATGGGGTAGGAAAAGTAGATAAAGGCATCGAAGACCTTGCCAAAGTGCCGGTAGCGGTGCATCGCAAGAGCAATAAGGAGCGCCATAAGGAGGGCGAGTGCTAGGCCCACGACAATGCGGCCAAGGCTAGCCATGAGGTGCCCGGCCATACCCTCTTGCCAAGCCGTAGGCATGTGGGCATACACAGCCCAAGGGGAGGGGAGGAGTGCCTTTTGCATGACAAGGGAAAGGGTAGCCCAAAGAAGGTGAAGCAAGAGTGCCCCCAAGAGGATGTATCCTAAGCGTACAAAAAGAGACTGATTGGGCATGAGGGTTAGGCTAACTGGGTCAATAGGGTACGGATCTCCTGCTCTGTGGGGGCATGTAGGTCGGCAATGATTTTTCCCGGCTTCCCCCCTATGAGTAGAACGTGATGGGCCAGCAGTGCTGCCTCTCTGGGGTTATGTGTTACAAAGAGGCAAGTAGTAGGGAACTCCGCGAGCAGACTGAGAAATAGAGCATAGCTGCGCTCTGCCGTTGCCATGTCGAGGGCGGAGAAGGGCTCATCGAGGAGCAGAAGATCGGGCTTCATTACAAAGGCTCTTGCCAAGGCAACCCTCTGTCGCTCTCCTCCACTAAGGGTCTGAGGGTAACGCCTTAGGAGGGTGTTTAGCCCCAGCACGTGCACAATTTCCTCGAAAAAGTCGGGGTCTACAATGTCGTGCCCAAGGTGCGCCGGTAGTAGGATATTCTCCCGCACTCGCTTCCAAGCTAGGAGGCCATAGTTCTGAGGAACAAATGCCAAACGATGGCGCTTGGGGTTGGGGACCTCTCCAAAAATCTGTACAACTCCTTGGGTTGGGGGCATTAGTCCTGCGAAAATACGCATCAGAGAAGACTTACCGCTCCCCGAAGATCCTGCCAAAGCACAGATCTCCCCCCGAGGGATGCTGAGGTTTATATCCTCTACAGCCAAGGCATTGTTGGCACCATGTCCGTAGGAGAGGGAGAGGTGCCGGGCAGTGAGAGCCTCCATACAGGGATGGGGATTGGGGATTATGGAAGGAGCTGTTGGGTGGAGTAGCCCTCGTCCACAAGTTTTTTACTCTTGAGCCATCGGTTCATCTCCTCTAGCTCTTGAGGGGTGGGGGTCGCTACGGGAGTGAAGTCGGGTAGCTCCATGGCTAGCGCTGCCGTCTCGGAGATGCCAAGCTCGCTGATGAGTACCTTTACCCACTCTTCTCTAGGGTGTTGTTGCATGTATTGTACCCCTAGGTTGTATCCTTGATGCAGCAAGTTTACTGCCTCCTTGCGTTCGCTAGCCTCGCGTGTGAGGGCAATTCCCGTAAGGTTAATGCCCAATTCTTTTGTAGAAATAAGGGAGGTGAGCCCGCTCTCTAGCGCCATGGTGGCAAAAGGCTCGGGCAAAACGGCTGCGTCTACCTCTCCATTGCGGAGCATCTCTAGGCGGAGGGGGATTTTTACGATCTCTACTTTCTCCACCTCTTCTGGTGCAATCCCAGCCTGAGCCAGCAGCATGTCGGTTGTGTATTCAATCACCGTGTTGCTGCTAAGTGCCAGCTTCTTGCCTTTGAGATCTTGCAGGGTGGCGATCGACTTGCCCTGCCCAATGATGAGGCGGAAGGCTCCGTCGCATTTCATGTCCAGCACAATGGGCAGTTGGGCGGCATTGAGGAGAGCGGCCGAGGTATAGTCTGTAACGGCGCCGTCTAGTACCCCGCCTTGTAGCGCTGCATCGCGCTCTACGGGAGAGAAAAAGTGCTCAAGCCGGAGGTCGAGCCCCAGAGAGTCGTATATGCCTTTGTCTAGCGCCACCGCAAAGGGTAGGTAATCGACCGAAGCCATTACCCCGAGGGCGAACTCTTGCCGGTCGGGATTCCCATCATTTCCCTTCGAGTTTTTTTTGCCACAACCAAAGAGGAGGGCAAGGGAGAGAAGGGCGAGAGAGATACTGCCGGAGAGGAGTTTGAGTCGCTTCATGTAGGGAGTTTTATGGGTTTGTGGTGAGTTTGTTTTTCTGTGCATAGCGGCACCAAGGGGCAATGCCGCAAGAAGTGCATTTTGGCGAGCGGGCTAAACAGACATAGCGCCCGTGTAAGATGAGCCAATGGTGCGCCTTGGGGATGAGCTCGGCGGGGATATAACGCACGAGGGTTAGCTCCGTATCGAGGGGCGTTTTGGCACGGGTGGTTAGACCAATGCGCTCCGAGACCCTGAACACATGGGTGTCAACGGCCATCGTGGGTTGGTCGTAAAGAACGGCAAGGATCACGTTGGCGGTTTTGCGTCCTACCCCGGGGAGGGTCATTAGCTCCTCACGAGTGGCCGGGATGGAGCCGCCGAATGTTTGCACTACTCTTTGAGCCATTTTGCTTAGGTGCTCCGCTTTGCTATTGGGGTAGCTGATGCTTTTGATAAGAGCGAGTATCTCCTCTTGGCTCGCTTGCGCCATCGCCTCTACGGTGGGCAGGGCGGCGAAGAGAGCGGGAGTAACCATATTCACTCGCTTATCGGTGCACTGTGCAGAGAGCATTACAGCTACCAGCAGTTCGTAAGGCGACCGGTAGTGTAGCTCTGTCTCCGCCACAGGCATATTCTCTCCGAACCACGCCAATATCCCCTCAAAACGCTCTTTCTTGGTCATATCTCTTCTTTCATCCGTTGTACCATCTGGCGTACCGCTACGGGGTAGTATAGGTGCTCGAGGTGATGAATGCGCTCGGCCAGCGAGTCGGGGGTATCTACCGAGGGATAGACGGGGCAGGTCGCTTGGCATAGCGTACTCCCATGGTCGTATTCAGCATCCACGTAATGAATAGTAATGCCCGAGACCACTTCTCCTGCTGCCAGTACGGCCTCGTGCACGAAGTGCCCATACATTCCTTTTCCCCCAAAGCGAGGCAAAAGGGCCGGGTGTATGTTGATAATGCGAGAGGGATAGTGCTCTACAATATTTTGGGGTATGCGAGAGAGGAAACCTGCCAGCACAATGGCATCAATTTTCTCATCTTGCAATAGTTGCAATACGGCACTACCTTCGCGGAAGTCGGCACGGCTGAAAACGTGAGTCGCTACTCCCAATCTTTCGGCTCTTTGGAGCACTCCGGCCTGTGCATTGTCCGTAATAATTAGGGGGTATTGGAGCAGTTCGGAGGGTTGTTGTAGGATCAGATTTTCTGCATTCGAGCCATTACCGCTAGCGAGTATTGCTATTCGTATCATTCTTTTTTAGTCAAAAATCCGCACAAACTGTATTGTGTTGTGCAGAAACATTGTATATTTGCCCTCGCAAAGAGGATCGAGTTCCTAGGTAGTAATACCTATCTTTGCTGCAAAGATAGTGCGAAACGCGCGATTTTTGCACCCAAAATAAATAGTATAAACCCTCTAATAGAGTAAGACAATGAACGAAATTGAAGCAAAAGTAATCGAACTCATCGTAGACAAACTTGGTGTAGATGCTAGTGAAGTAACCCGTGAGGCAAGTTTCGCCAACGACCTTGGTGCAGACTCTCTCGATACTGTAGAACTCATGATGGGCTTCGAAAAGGAATTCGATATGACGATCCCCGACGAAGAAGCTCAGACTATCAAGACTGTAGGCGACGCTATCAACTACATCGAAAGTCACAAGGCATAATCTCGCCATGGAGTTTAAGAGAGTTGTTGTCACGGGTCTTGGAGCACTTACCCCTGTGGGTAATAGTGTGTCTGAGACGTGGGAAAGTCTCCTCCAGGGGAAGAGCGGTGCCGGTCCTATCACCCTCTTCGATGCGTCTCAGTTTAAGACGCAGTTTGCCTGCGAAGTGAAGGGATTTAATCCCAACGATCACTTCGATCGCAAAGAAGCTCGCCGCTACGACCGCTACACACAGTTCGCTTTGGTTGCTGCCAAAGAGGCTCTCGAAGATTCTGGTCTCGACCTCGAGAAGACAGATCTTGAGCGTGTAGGGGTAATCATCTCAGCCGGTATCGGAGGTCTCGAGACCTTTGAGCAGGAGGTGATGGACTATAGCCCTGAGAAGGGACCGCGCTTCAATCCGTTTTTCATCCCCAAGATGATCTCGGATATTGCTGCGGGGCTTGTTTCTATTCAATACGGCTTTAATGGCCCCAACTACTCGGTAGCTTCGGCTTGTGCCTCGTCTACCAATGCTATCATCGATGCCGCTATCATGATTCGTCTTGGTAAGGCAGATGTAATGGTAGCCGGGGGTAGTGAAGCGGCTGTTACTGTTGCCGGTATTGGTGGATTCAACGCTATGAATGCCCTCTCTACGCGCAACGATAGCCCTGAGACAGCGAGCCGTCCCTTTAGTAAGAGCCGCGATGGCTTTGTACTAGGGGAGGGGAGTAGTATCTTGATCCTCGAAGAGCTAGAGCATGCTTTGGCTCGTGGAGCTAAGATCTATGCAGAGTTTGGCGGTTTTGGACTCTCTGCCGATGCGCATCACCTCACAGCGAGCCACCCCGAGGGGCTTGGCGCAAAGCTCGTGATGCAGCGCACGCTAGAGGATGCCAACCTCAAGCCCGGTGATGTAGATTACATCAACGTGCACGGAACGAGCACGCCCGTAGGAGATATTAGCGAAGTGAAGGCCATCACGGCTGTGTTTGGTGATGAAGCTAAAAAGCTCAACATCAGCTCTACAAAGTCGATGACCGGCCACCTCTTAGGAGCCACGGGAGCTCTCGAAGCCCTTGTTGCTGTGAAGTCGGTTTGCGAGGATGTTATTCCTCCCACGATCAACCATCAGCCGGACGACGAGGACCCGGAATTCCCTGCGCTCAACTATACATTCGACAAGCCTTGCCACCGCACCGTGCGTGCTGCCATGTCTAATACATTTGGCTTTGGTGGTCACAATGCTTGCGTTCTTTTCAAGAAATACGCTGGTAAATAACTTCCGATTTCTTACTAAAAAGAAGCGCACAATGTCGTAATATCACATTAGAGAGAGGGATACTCGGAGGCTTTGACCATCTTAGTTAGTGGCTCAAGTCCCTTAGGGTATCCCTCTTGTTTTGTGGTATTCCCATCTACTTTTCTCAGCATCAACCACACTCTCTACATCAACCTCCTAACAAGGAATACGTAGCCGATTTTCACTGTCTACACATGCTTTTTTCAGCCCTCCTCTCACGAATCCTTCCTCCACTGACGAAGAAGAAAAAGAGGCTTGAGCCGGATTGGAAGACGCTGGAGCAAATCCTAGGGTTTGCTATCCGCGACAAAGAATACTACCGGTTGGCTCTCATAGACCCTTCTACCACGGCTTCTGGTAATGGCGGTAAGCGTGCTGCTGGGCGGAGCAAAACAACCAATACCGACAACAACGATCGTCTAGAATTCCTAGGAGACAGCATTATTGGCGCCGTGGTTTCCGAGACTCTCTATCGCTCTTATCCCGATAGTCCTGTGGGGGCTTTGTCGGAGCAAAAGGCGAGGATTGTCTCTCGCAAAATAGGGGATACCATCGCCAAACGTATGGGCATAGACGGATTGATACAGCACTCGAATGAAAATTTCCTGGCAAAGGATGCTCCGGGGAATGCGCTCGAGGCCATTGTGGGCGCCATATATTTAGATCGAGGATTCGACTACGCCCATCAGTTTGTCAATCACAAAATGCTCGGGATTTATCGAGAAATCAGTGAGACGCAGCCCGATCTCGGGACCAATTTCAAGAATAAACTCATCGAGTGGGGTCTCAGGAATAAGTGCACGGTAGAGTTCCGTCTTATCGCTCACGCACCGGGGCCTCGCGGTTATTTCGTCTCACAAGTATTCTTAGACAATCAGCCTATGGGCCACAGCAAAGGCTCCACAAAAAAGGGTTCGGAGCAGGGAGCTGCCAAACTTGCCCTAGAGGCGATTGAGGCTGATGAGGACTTCCTAAAGTCTTTGCAACATAATGGTTTAAAGCAAGCGGGGGAGCTCTCTAATACCGATGCAGGCGCTTGTGGCTTGCAAAATGCGGATCCCCTCCGAGAGGCTATGCCTATATCCAAATAGAAAGTAACTTAATCTCTCTATATGCACCTACTTCAGGAGAAATTAGCACACTATACAGCCCCTCAGGAGGCACAAGCCAAGGGTATCTACCCTTACTTCCGAAAAATTGAGTCCGAGCAAGATACAGAGGTGATTATTGATGGCCGTCGTGTACTCATGTTTGGCTCTAATGCTTATCTGGGACTGACTAACCACCCCAAACTCAAAGAGGCTGCCATTGCAGCTACTGAGAAGTATGGAACGGGGTGTGCCGGCAGTCGTTTCCTAAACGGAACGCTCGACTCCCACCTCGAGTTGGAGCAGCGATTGGCTCAGTTTGTGGGCAAAGATGACGCCATTATCTTCTCTACGGGCTTCCAAGTAAACCTTGGCGTTGTATCTTGTCTCCTAGGCAGAGAAGACTATATAATCTGGGACGAATTGGATCACGCTTCCATCATTGAAGGGATGCGTCTCTCCTTTGCCAAGTCCCTTAAATTCCGCCATAACGATATGGCATCGCTCGAGCGTCGCCTAGCTCAGTGTGCCCCCGATAAGGTCAAGCTTATCGTTGTGGATGGTGTGTTTTCTATGGAGGGGGACGTATGTAATCTCCCCGAGATTGTAAAGCTCGCCGAGCGCTACAATGCTACCATAATGGTGGACGAGGCACATGGATTTGGGGTACTGGGGCAAAATGGTCGTGGGGTGTGCAACCACTACGGCCTCACCGATAAGGTAGATCTTATCATGGGTACATTCAGCAAGTCGTTCGCCTCGTTAGGCGGCTTTATTGCCGGAGATAAGATCCTGATCAACTACCTTCGCCACCACGCTCGTAGCTATATCTTTAGTGCTAGCTGCACACCTGCCTCTACGGCCGCCGCCGGAGCCGCTCTGGATATCATGTTGAGCGAACCCGAGCGTTTGGATCATCTTTGGGAGCTTACGAAGTATGCGCTTGATCGCTTCCGCGCTCTAGGCTTCGAGATTGGTAATACTTCTACCCCCATTATTCCTCTCTTTATCCGTAACAACGAAGCTACCTTCTGCATTACACGCGATGTTTTCGAAGAGGGCGTGTTCGTAAATCCTGTTGTTTCTCCGGCCGTAGCACCCGAGGATACCCTTATCCGCTTTAGCCTTATGGCTACGCATACCAAGGAGCAACTGGACTTTGCGATAGACAAACTCCATAAGGTCTTTGTAAAAAATGGGGTGTTACCTCACTAATATTCCGGCTAATTTCGTTTGATTTTCTGCCCTAAAATAGGCGCAAACATAGCTGAGATTTTTCCGGCTTTAGCCTAGGAATCAAAAAGATTTAGCGCACGAGTTGTTGAGATGCAGCTCGTGCGTTTTTTCATGCCTCGCCTCATCTTTTTTCGCCTCAACTTGAGTTTCTAGATAGAATAGATCGATTAGGAGAGTATTTATCAATACATTTGTAAGTCGTTGGCACAATACTTCTGTAGGAGTGTCAATGGGAAGACTTTCGCGAGAAAACTCTTAATACAAAATGATATGAAGAAAATTTACTCTTTGCATCCCCTGGGACGGATGTTCTTTTTCCTATTGGGGTGGCTATTGCCTCTCTCTCTTGCTGCCGATCCTGTGGAGATTGTAGTTGCGGAGGCAGGCTCTGGCTCTGCGCTTTTTGCCGCCCATGCCGAGGCTACCGACCTTGTTATCAAGGGTACAATTAACCAAATTGACCTCTTAGAGTTACATGCTCAATGTCGTATGGTGGAGCGTCTCGACCTTAGCGAAGCTACCATTGAGGCCTATTCGGATGAGGAGAGTTATGTGGATTATGCAGCCAACGAGCTCTCTGTTGCTCTCGCCAATAGCCCTGCCCTCAAAGAGCTAATTTTACCTAAAACACTCACCAGCATCGTGGCCAAGGCCTTGCAAAAGTGTCCTAATCTTACGGCTATAACCCTGCCCGGGGAGAGTATGGTAAAGGCAAAAAGTCTCTTTGTAGACAAAAAACAACTCGCCACCATCAAACTCTATGTTCCCGAGGCGTTGGTGGAGCAATACAAGCAATTACCTGCGGCTACGTGGGGCTTCTCCGAGATCCTACCCATCCGGCAAGCACCCCACCCGGAGCCAAAAGATCCCTACGAAGGGGTGGTGTTTGACAATGTCTACGGCCCCAACTACTTCCCCATCACAGAGGGGGAGGCGCCCAAAATCTTCTTCACCTACTACTTTACTAATGGCTCCGATAAGCAGATCGATGAGATCGAGTTTACCTATTGGTTTGACAATAATACAGCGGATAAAAAGACCATAACCCTCAAAGAGGTGCAGCTACTGCCGGGTAGCAATATGGACGACCTACAGCAGGCTTGCGTCTTTGTTGCCCCCAACGATACCGAGCTACATACCATCCATATAAAGCCTACCAAACTCAATGATACGGAGGTAGAGCTTGGTGAGCGAGCTCGCCCCTATCGTCGTTACTATGTAGATCATGGCTACATGCGTCAGCACCAATTGGAGCTCTTTATCGACCCCAAAGACCCCGCTAGTCTTGAGGGGTACAAACGTGCTCTTACGAGTATGATAACCCTCCTCGGTAAGACCAGAACGCCCGAGAAGATCACGCTTGTTACTATTACAGGAGACCTCTCAAGCGAGGGTGTTTTTACGCCTCAAGTCGCCTCGCTTAGCCCCGTGGCCCAAGCCTTCCGCATCAATCAATCTCCGCTTATGGTCTACGATCGTGATCTAATGACTGTCTATGGTACGTTGAATAATGCCGAGCAACTTCTCAATCTCTCGCTCTACACGCCTGCGGTGCGCATAGGTTCGCTAGAGGATATCTACAACTATATGTTCTCCAATTCGTTCCATAGAAAGGCCTTTAGTGACCTAGCTATTGGGATGAGCCGTGCCGCTTCGGGTGAGTTCACGGTAGAGCTTACGGGTAAGCTGAGCGTGGATGAGAAGAGTACAAGCGACCTCCGAGCTATGGTCTATCTGGTAGAGAATAGCACATTGCCCACTTTCGATCCTGAGACAGAGGCCGTGTCCGTAGCCGAAAATACCATCTACAATAGGGTGCAACAGGTGCTTAGTGCCGCCGAGGGTACTCCGCTAGAGATCAAAGAAGATGGCTCTTTTGCTCTCCGCCTCCCCACCTTCAAAATGGAAGACTATGCTGCGGATAAGTATAGACTTACGGCTGCTGTATTCCGCCAAGGTACTGCCGAGCAACCCTACCTTACCTATACCTTGCAATCCGCATCTACCCCAATTAACGACGCCTTGCTCACCGGGTGTGCTCCGGTAGTGGCACCTTCTCTTCCCGCTCTCGGTCGCGCCGCCGGCTATCTCTATACCCAATCAATGGAGTGGAATATCGCCCATATCTATACGCTCGAGGGGGTAGAGTATGCCAATGGCTCCCTTGCTCAGGGCGCTTATGTGGTCGTATTGCAACACACCTCGGGGGCGCTCCGCTCTGTAAAGTATATACTCTAAGTCTCAACTATAAGTCGATGAATAAGATTCGTATCGCCCTCCTTGTGGGGGCTTCTCTCCTCCTCGCTGTTCTTACGGGAGGGGCCCAAGAGATCAGGCTCTCCACAGTCGCTGCCAAGGGGACGCCTATTAGCTTTAACCTTGCAGCGGCCCAAGAGGGAACCCCGGCAAGCATTGACTGGGGTGATGGTGTCTTTGTAGAGTATGTTATCGGCCCTACATTTAGCGAACCCTCGGGGGAGGTTAAGGGGGAGGATATTGTGATTAAGGGCGATGTGCGTCGCTTCAATTGCACCTCTTCTAAGCTAAAAATGCTGGATGTGAGTAACTGTCCCCGCCTCGAAGTGTTGATGGCTGCTCTCAATTATCTGAGTGAGATTGACCTGAGCCGGAATACAGAACTTGCCAATATCGAGCTCTTCAGCAACAACCTCAAGAGCCTGGATGTAAAGGCTTGTAGCAAGTTGCAACGCTTGGTTGTTTCGGGTAATTTCTTGAGCGAGTTGGACGTAACTCACTGCCCTGAGCTGGCCTATTTAGACTGTGCTCGTATGGGACGCCTGGAGCGGTTAGACCTAGCCCGCTGCCCAAAACTGACCCACCTCGTTGCAAGTGACTGCAGACTCATGGCGCTAGTGCTAAGTGAACAAGCTCCCCTCGAAGAGCTATTGATAGCAGATAATCGCCTCTCGGAGCTTAATTTGGCCCCCTACAATCAGCTCAAAATAGCCAATTGCTCCGGCAATAAAGAGATTAAAGAGCTCACCCTCAATGCGCCCGAGTTGACCCAATTGCTCGCTATGAATACGGCTATCTCTCAACTCGATTTGACCCATTGTCCGAAGCTATCTTACCTCATGGTGACGGGGGCAAGCAACCTCTCGAAGCTACTGCTGCCTACTCCTTGCTTGCTCACAGACTTAGGGCTGAGCTCGTGCAATTTTGATCAATTTGACTTCGGAGCAATGGCTTCCCTTAGCCAGCTCTGGTGCAATAGCAACAGCCGCCTCTCTCACCTTGATGTGAGTAAATGCCCCGAGCTGACTCGCCTGGAGGCAAAGAAATGCGCCTTAGAGAGCCTAACGTTGCACCCCTCGCCCTCAAAACTTGCCTTCCTACAAGTGCCCTACAATAAGCTGACCGCCCTCTCCCTCAAGGGCATGGCGCAGCTCGAAACGCTTGACCTCGGAAGCAATCAATTGAGCGAGATAGACCTCTCGGAGTGCCCACAACTCAAGTTGCTCAACCTGCGCAATAATCAAATTCATTCGCTAGATCTCTCGCGCACTTCTAAGCTTACGATGTTGGGCATCCCAGAGAATAAGATGACAAGTCAAGAGCTTAATGCCATCTACAGGCAGCTGCCGATGCTCGATGAGAAGCCTACAAAGGTCAATCTTATCAATGGGCTGAAAGGCGATTTTTCCGCCCAATGCAGTAGTACCGATATAGCAGAAGGGCTTAACTGGACACCCCAAATCAAGGGGGATGGATCGGGTGCTGATATAGATGCTTTGCTAGAGCCCGAAGGGGCTAAGGCCGTACGCTTTGTCGTGAGCGATGGCCAACTAGCGATACAAGGGCAGGCGCTGCAAGGCGTGGTGCAGCTCTATGCTTTCGATGGCTCCCTCCTATATACTGCGTCTGTGGAGGGTAGTAAAGTAGTACTCTCTCGCCCTGCCCAGGGTACCTATCTTGCGGTTTATACCGATGCTGTATCGGGGCATAGGCATCTCGAAAAACTCTATTTCTAAGGAGGTGAAGGGCTACTGATTCGGTACAACGTCGCCCCAAAAAGAGAGCGGAGCAATCCTAATAAAGCTAGGGTTGCTCCGCTTGTTTTTTATTCGAAGAACTCGTCGTTGGAGTCGTGGTGTACGCCGCCTTGGGATAAGCGATAGGCGTTGAAGGCTTTGAGCAGCCCCTCCACCTCGTTTAGAGAGATGCGCAGTTGCTCTATTACCTTGCGCTTGTTTTCCTCTTTATTGGGGTTTTGGAGGTAATGTTTTACGCCATCGCTGGTAAACTTTCTCTCGCGGATGAGGAAATGAATCAGCCGCAAGGTCTCTATGTTTTGCGGCGTGTAGCGTCGGTGTCCGCCCCGGCTTCTTTCGATGGAGAGCCCGAAGGTATCTTCCCAATAGTAGAGGGTGTGCACGTCCTCCCCGATAAGTTCGCAAACTTCGTGGGGGGAGTAAAATAGCTTCTCGGGTGTTGTTTTCTTCTTTAGGGGCATAGGGGTTGTAGTTTTTCTCGTAGATATTGCCCTGTAATAGACTGAGGCGAAGCTGCCACCTCCTCCGGAGTGCCGCAAGCCATGAGTAATCCTCCTTTTGCTCCCCCCTCAGGGCCGAGGTCTATAACGTAGTCGGCACACTTGATAATCTCCAGATTATGCTCAATAATGAGTACGGAATGCCCTTTCTCTATAAGGGCTTGCAGGGAGTGGAGTAGGCGGGAGATATCGTGGAAGTGTAGCCCTGTAGTGGGTTCGTCGAAGATGAAGAGTGTGGGCTCTACGGTGCGTTGAGCCAGGTAGTAAGCGAGCTTTAGACGCTGGTTTTCTCCCCCCGATAGAGTAGAGCAACTCTGCCCCATTTGCACATACCCGAGGCCTACCTCTTCGAGCACTTTGAGGCGAGAGACAATGGCTTTGGTGTACTCTTCTTCGGGGTATTGTTGGAAGAAAGCGACGGCTTCGGATATGCTCATCGTGAGGAGATCACTGATGTTGACCCCATGGTATTCCACGTCCAAAATCTCACGTTTGAAGCGTTTCCCTCCACAGGCATCGCAGGTGAGGATCAGGTCTGCCATAAACTGCATTTCCACCGCAATCGTGCCCTCGCCCTTACACTCTTCGCAACGGCCTCCGTTCTTATTGTTGAAGCTGAAGAAGGAGGGTTTGTAGCCCATTTGGCGAGAGAGGGGCAGGCGGCTATACAGTTCGCGGATCGAGTCAAAAGCTCCGATGAAGGTCGCAGGGTTGCTTCGCGCATTGCGCCCTGCCATATTCTGATCTACGTATTCTACGGCTTTCAATCTCTTGAGATCGCCCGAGAGAGAGCCCGGTTCGTGTGTGTCGAAGTAGTGCCGGAGATCTTCGTAGAGCACGTCTCGTACCAGGGTGCTCTTGCCCGAGCCACTAATGCCGGTTACCACGGCCAAGACCCCGAGAGGGAGGTCGAGGGTTAGGTTTTGCAGATTGTTTTTCTGAGCGTTGTGTATGGTGATATGGTGTTTGTAGGCGCGACGTGTTGCGGGGATGGGGATAGAAAGCCGTCCGGATAAATAGCCGGCAGTGTACCCCGGAGTCTCCCGGGTTATGGTTTTTGGGGAGCCTACATAGATCACTTCTCCCCCATGAATGCCTGCATCGGGCCCGATGTCTACGAGTGTATCTGCTGCACAAATCATCTTCTCGTCATGCTCCACCACCACAATGGTATTGCCGGCATCACGCAGGCGCTCTACCACCCCGATGAGTCGCTCCGTATCGCGCTCGTGTAGTCCTATGCTAGGCTCGTCGAGTACGTACATAGCTCCGTAGAGGTTGCTCCCTAGCCGAGTGGAGAGGGTGATACGTTGGCTTTCGCCCCCCGAGAGTGTATTGGAGAGACGATCTAAAGTGAGGTACTCTACCCCCACGTCGCAGAGTACCTGTAGTCGGCTTCGAATCTCGTAAAGGAGTCGCTCTGCGGCTTTGGCTTCGGCTTCGGGTAGTGCGATTCCCTCAAAGAAGTTACGGGCGTCGAGGATAGAGAGTTGGGTGATTTGGTCGATTGTTTTCCCCTCAAATTGTACATATAATGCCTCGGGGCGTAGTCGCCTCCCTCCGCACGAAGGGCAGGTCGTTCGGCCCCTGAAGTGGGCAAGTCGTACCCTATTTTGTACCTTGTAGAGCTCCTTCTCCAGCATTTTGAAGTAGCTGTCGATCCCTACATATTCTTGGTACTGCTCGTGGTAGAATCCTCGCCACACCAGCCTCTGTTGCTCGTCGGTAAGATCTTTATAAGGCGTGTGGATGGGGAAGTCTTCCTTACTGGCAAGAGCCATAAACTCCTTTTTCCAGAGGGAGGATTGGGGCCCGATCCAGCAGGCAACGGCGTCTTCGTAGATGGAGAGTGAGGGATTGGGGATAATCAAGTTGGGCGATAAGCCGAGGATTTTTCCGTACCCTTCGCATTCGGGGCAGGCTCCTGTGGCGCTGTTAAAGTCGAAGAGGTCGGGGCTGGGCTCGGCAAAGGTGATTCCGTCTGCCTCTAGTCGGTTGCTAAAGTCTAGTTTGACGGGATTCTCTCCCTCCGCAACGATGCTACAAGCTCCGTGCCCTTCGTAAAAGGCAATTTCCACCGAGTCGGCAAGTCGGGTCTCGAAGGCTCCATCGGCATGTCGCACCGACATTCGATCCACTACGAGGTAGAGAGCCTCTTCTTGCTCGCCAGGAGAGAAGTCTCCTAGGCGCATCACGCCCCCCTTTTCGCTCCAAACTCGGCTGAATCCGGAGCTCTGATAGATTTGGAGTCGGCTCGTAAGAGCCGCGCCACGCTCGGCTAGAGGAGCCACTATATAGATGCGAGTCCCCTCCGGGAGGGTGCCCACCGCTTTTACTACATCGTGGGAAGTGTGTTTTTTGACTTCGGCGCCGGAGATGGGAGAAATGGTCTTACCAAAGCGAGCAAAAAGCATCTTCAGATAGTCGTAGATCTCCGTACTTGTTCCCACCGTACTACGGGGGTTACGGCTGATTACGCGCTGTTGTATAGCCACGGCTGGCGGTATGTAGCGGATAAAGTCGCAGTCGGGCTTGGGCATTCTGTCTAGGAATTGACGTGCATAGCTCGATAGACTCTCCACATATCTTCGCTGCCCCTCGGCGTAGAGGGTGTCGAAGGCCAGAGAGCTTTTCCCCGATCCACTAACTCCCGATATAACGGTGAGTTTCCCTCTAGGTATGGAGAGATCAATGTTCTTTAGGTTATTGACACGATTCCCACGAATCTCTATATAGCCTTGGTCGTGCTTGATTGTTTCGTTCATAGAGGGAGAGGTTAGTGACGGTGTAGGCAGGCCAATACAATAGCGGTAGCGGCAGCTACGTTGAGGCTTTCTACCTGTTTGCCGTCTGGAGAAGAGGAGGGGATAGTAAGACGTTGAGTTACATATTGAGCAACCGTGGGGGAGATGCCTTGCCCTTCGTTGCCCATAATTAAAAGATAAGGGGAGGAGAAGAGGGGCGTGCTGTGGTGTGCGAGAATATCTTCGCCCTCTAAGAATGTCCCCCAAATAGCAACGCCATCCCTATGGGCTTGCCCGAGTAGAGAGTGGATGTCGGTTACCGGCGTTACCTTGACCCGTGCCAAGGCGCCCATCGTTGCCTGTACCACCTTAGGCGAAAAGGGGTCTGCTGTACCCTCTGTAGTAAATACAGATCGGCAGCCAAACCAATCGGCCGTGCGTAGGATGGAGCCTACATTGCCGGGGTCTTGTACGTTGTCGAGCAAAAGACTCGGAGCGGTAATGGTAGAAGCCGAGGGGGGAATCGGGAGCTCCAGCAAGGCAATCACGGGGCGCGGAGTACGCAGTGTGCTGAGGGAACTAAAGTCGTATTCCTCAGGCAATAGCACCACACGTTGGATCTGACCCAAGCCCTCCACAAGAGGGAGGAATGAGGCGGTAGTAACCAGCAATCGGCAAGGAAAGGTAGCAAGGAGCTCCCCTATAAGTTTGGGACCCTCCGCCACAAAAAGCCCCTCCGCACGGCGCACTTTGGCTTGCTGGAGGGCTACAATGAGTTTTTTCTCACGCTGTGAGAGTGTATTGCTAGAGGTCGTGAACATATTCTATCTCCTTAAAGGCGAAGTGCTTGAGCCCATCCTCTGCCATCATTACAAGGAGCCCATTGGGTTGAACATCGCGTATTATTCCTACGAACTCCCGTCCGTCTTGGGTATTGCGGAAGGTGGCTTTTTCGTCGCGTTTGTAGAGTCTCTCGAGGTAGTCGAGGTGATACATGTTGAGCGTTGGGGTGAGCGTGGCAATCTCCCCGAGGCGTTGCTCCATCGATTGGTAGAGGAGGGAGCGTACGAGAGAGAGGTCTAGCTCTTTCCCAACTATCTGATAAAGGGATATAGGGTTGGGGAGGTCGGAGGGGAATGTACGCTCATTGACATTAAGCCCTACCCCTACGATGCTATAATTGATGCGCATTTCTGAAAATGAATGCCCTACTAATATGCCTGCGAGTTTGCGCTCTCCGTAGTAAATATCATTGGGCCACTTGATGCGTAATAGCTCCGGAGAGGGCACGAGTGGGGCTGCAGCCTCCCAAACGGCGAGTGCTGTAAGCTCCGAGACGGCCCAAGCCATGGGGGCATAGAAGTGAGGAAAGCGAACGAGAAAGGAGGGTAAAAGATTTTCCCCCTCCGAGGAGTACCATGAGTTCCCCTGCTGACCGCGCCCTGCCGATTGGTAGGGCACCTCTAGCACATAGGCGTTCGGGTCTTGAGGGTGTTGTGCAGCCCAATCGTAGAGGTAGGTGTAGGTGCTCTCTACGGGTGAGGTGGGGGATAGTACGCTAAAGCTGAGGGTGGGCATAATCTGCGAGGGAATCCGGTAGGGTAAGTGTGCAGCGAAGTCTCTTGGGTAGCCCTTGTACTACAAGATAGTAGCTGTGTAGGAGCATCTTTTCTACTCGCTCCCAAGAGAGTGTCCCCCCTAAAATAACACTATTCCAATGCTTTTTATTCATGTGAAATGCAGGCTCTACCTCCTCAAATCGGAGCCGCCACTCTTCGGCAAGATCGGGGTCGCACTTGACCATCATTTGGGGATCTTTCTCTAGGGGAATAAGGGCAAACATCTTTCCGCCTACCTTAAAAACGAGCGTTGTCTCGTCAAACGGGAAGCATTCTTCCACCCCCGGAAGAGCTAAACATAGCTCCTGTATTTGGATAATATCTGCCATCTTGCTAATTTTGCTACCTGTGTGGAGTTCACTAACTGCACTCACAAAGATAATGGAAAAACTACTTTTTGCTACGAATAATACGCACAAGCTCGCAGAGGTGCGCCAAATCTTGCAAGAGCGATGCACTCTAATCAGTCTGGCAGAGGCCGGAGTGCAAAGCAATCCCGCAGAAGATGCCCCTACCCTTGAGGGGAATGCCCTCATAAAGGTGCGCGATGCCCATCGCCTTTCTCTGCTCCCTACGATTGCCGATGATACGGGGCTCGAAGTCGATTGCTTGGGAGGCGCTCCGGGGGTACACTCCGCACGATATGCCGGTGAGGCGCACAACGATGCTGCCAATCGGCAAAAGTTGGTGGCAGATCTTCGTGCTTTCGATCCGCCTTACAAAGCTCGTTTTCGTACCGTGGTTGCCTATATCGATGCCACCGGTGATGAGCATCTTTTTGAGGGAAGCGTGGAGGGAACGATCATACTAGAAGAACGTGGAGAGGCGGGCTTCGGGTACGATGCTCTTTTTGTGCCGGAAGGCGAGGAGAGAACCTTTGCCCAAATGTCGGAGCTTGAGAAGAATGCCATGAGCCACCGAGCTCGCGCCATCGCCGCCTTTAGTCAATACCTTAAACAACATCCCCTATGAAGCCGCTACTTCGCTTTGCCCTAGCTTTGGGCGTTTGGGTTATGTCGCTACTCCCTCTTGTCGCTCAGGAGGCTATTTGGAAGCCGATCCTTGCCATGAACGACTATGAGCAAGTAGAGGATACTCCGACCCATATTTACCTTGTTGCCAACGGAAGTCTTTTCGGGATCGAGAAGAAACGCCCCGACCATGTACACCTCTATGGTCATGCCGATGGGCTGACCGATAATCGGATCTCTAGGATCTATTACGAGGCTTCGGCGCAGCAATTATTCATATACTATCTATCCGGTAAAATGGATGTGCTCTCCCCCCAAGGGGTTGTGAGCAATACGGCCTTGTATGACAATTACCGATTGGCAGACAAAAAGCTCCACCGCCTTGTGCCCGATGAGGGCAAGGTATATCTGGCCGGGGGCTTTGGTATCTCCAGAGTATCGCTAGAGCGTGCCCATATCGAGGCCACCTACTTTTTGGGCTCTGAGGTGCGAGATGTTGCCCGGTTGGGGAGCGTTCTTTACGCTTTGCGTCCCGATGGCTTGCTATTCCGAGGCGATGAGGCGCGTAATTTGCAAGACCCCTCTGAGTGGACGCGGGTCACTCTCCCCAACGATACATCTCAATTAGTGCAGATTGCACCCTACAAAGGCGATTTGTTGCTGTTACGCAAAGGTGGCGCTCTCTACCGCCTCCCAAAAGGAGAGGGGACGCCCACTCTTTTCTATTCGGGGATTGAGAATCTTCTTAGAGAGCACAAAACCACGTTGCTACAAGGTAAAAAGAACCTGATTCTTCTCGACGAAGAGCAGGCGCCTCGCCCGCTTTCTTTTCGGCCAGACCTCGTAGACTTGGGAGCCGGAGGCCTTCCCTCGGAGCTTTGGCTTGCCACTTCGTACAGTATAGAGCGCCTCACCCTCTCGGGCTCTGAGGAGAGTGGCGAAGAGTGGAAGCCTCAATACGATAGTCCTTGGGACAATAATTATTTCTACACCCTGCTATCCGGAACCCGTTTTTACGCCGTCTCCGGCGGAAGAGGGGGCGACCGTAGCTATATCCGGGGGTGCATCAAGATACAAGATGGGGCACTCCCCTGGGCCAAGATTACGAGTAAGGAGGTGCAGTGGCGAGTAGAACCTCAGTTCTACGACGTGGTTTCCTTGGCCGTAGACCCTCTCGATCCGAAGCACTTTTTCGCCTCTACTTGGGGCGAAGGCTTGCTAGAGTTTCGCAATGATGAGCTGGTACAGCAATATTCGTTGGACAATAGTCCCCTCTCAAGTGCTATCCCCAATAGGCCCTACAGCAATAGTTTTGTGCGTGTGGGGAGCTTGTCTTTCGACTCGAAAGGGGGGCTTTGGATGTTCCAAGGCTCTGTGGGCAAAAATATTCTCTACCTCGATGCCAAGGGCAATTGGTATAAATTCGAAGAGATGAGTGTGCGTCAGGTAAACGCCTTTGGCCCCTCTTTGGTACTCCCCGGGGATATCGTTTGGAGCACAATTGAGGATGCCGACAAGACGGGTGTGGTAATTGTGGATATCAATGGCACTCCCGATAATACGTCCGATGACGTGATTCGCAATATCTCGCAGTTTGTCGACCGCTCGGGTAGGAGCATTGCCACGCGCACTTTTTACTGTATGGCACTCGACAGAGAGGGCGTGCTTTGGTTGGGATCAGACAAGGGCCCCATCATCGTAAACGCTCCCACTCGTGTGCATAAGGCTTCTTCTCCCATGGCTTCTCGCCCCGTAGGTGGGGTAGAGCCTAACCTATATTACGTCCTCGACAACGTGCGCATCAATGCCCTAGCCGTGGATCGGCTCAACAATAAATGGGTGGGAACCGCAAGCGATGGGCTCTATTTGCTCAGTAGCGATGGTACCCAAATACTGGCACACTATCGTGCCGAGGATAGTCCTCTCTTGAGCAATAGTATAAATACCCTCTCGCTCGACAATACTACGGGGTTGCTCTACATTGGTACTTCTGAGGGGCTAATTACCCTGCAAACCGGCAACTTCGATACAACGAAAGAGTCCTTGAGCTCTATTCATGTCTACCCCAATCCTCTCCGCCCCGAAGACCCGGACTTGGTTACCATTACGGGCCTTAATACCGGTATGGAGCTACGTATTACCAATGCTCAGGGGGGCTTGGTGCATAGCGATGTTGCCACGGGGAGTGAATATCCGCTTACCGTACGCTCCTCGAGTGGGGAGCGCTATGCCCCGGGTGTCTACTCCGTACTTATCAGCGACCCTAAGAGCCATAAGGCTACGGTTGTGCGCTTTGCCGTTTTGTAAATAAATAATCCAAATAGAGTAATAGAACAATGAAAAAAAATCTACTCACCTCGCTATCGCTGGCGTTAGCTTTCACGCTTTCTCTACCGGTTGCAGCTCAAGTGGGCAAGGGCGGTCTTACCGAGCAAGATCTCGCTACTATCCGCTCGGGGTTCGATCAAAGCCCTGCCAATCGAGCCCTCCTTAACGCAATCCAAGCCAATGGAATGGTGCTTACCAGTGCCGCTCCTAAGGACTATCCCACAGGGGAATTCTCTCATAGAGTAGCGAGCCGAGGTATCGCCGACCAAAAGCAGAGCGGACGTTGCTGGCTCTTTACCGGTCTGAATGTGCTCCGTGCCGAGCTAATGCAAAAGAATAATGCGGGTGAGTTCTTCTTCTCGCATAACTATTCTTTCTTTTGGGATCAGCTAGAGAAGTCCAATCTCTTTCTCCAAAGTATTATCGATACTCGTAAGAAACCCATCGACGATCGTACGGTGGCTTGGCTCTTCCACAACCCCATCGGCGACGGAGGTCAGTTCACGGGCGTTTCGGATAACCTTACTAAGTATGGTGTGGTGCCGAGCGAAGTTATGCCCGAGACAACCAACAGCAATAATACAAGCCGTCTCTCTTCTCTTATCGCTAAGGTATTGCGCCAAGGGGGGATTCGCCTTCGCCAGGCTGCTGAGAAGGGGGCCAGTGAAAAGCAACTAGAACAGCAAAAACTAACCGTTCTCAAGAGTGTGTATCGTCTCTTGGTACTCAATTTGGGAGAGCCCCCTACGAAGTTTACCTATACGCTCCGCGATGCTCAAGGCAAGGCTATCAGTACAAAAGAGTACACCCCTAAGAGCTTCTATCAAGAGTTTATAGGGCGCGATCTCCGCAACGAGTATGTGATGATTATGAACGACCCCTCGCGTCCCTACTACAAAACCTACCAGATTGAGTACGATCGCCACATGTATGACGGTAAGAACTGGACGTACGTAAATGTGCCCATCGAAGAGCTAAAAACAATGGCGATTGCCTCTATAAAGGACAGCACAATGCTCTATTATTCTTGCGATGTGGGCAAGGAACTCGATAGCAAGCGTGGGGTACTAAGCCTCGGTTACAACGACTACGAAGCGATCCTCGGTTACCCCATTGATATGACCAAAAAGGAGCGTATCGAGACCGGCGATAGTGGTTCGACCCACGCCATGACTCTCGTTGCCGTGGATCTGAATGCAGCGGGCAAACCTACCAAATGGATGGTGGAAAATAGTTGGGGAGCTACCTCGGGGCACCAAGGTCACCTCATCATGACGGACGAGTGGTTTGATGCCTATACTTTCCGTATCGTAGTGGATAAGAAATACCTTACGGATAAAGTGCGCGCTGTGATGAACGACAAGCCTACCATGCTTCCCCCCTGGGATCCTATGTTCCGTGCCGAAGAGTAATACTTCGCACTGAGTACGAAGCAATCGAATGCTGCTATCTTTCTCTTTGGGTAGAAAGGTGGCAGCATTTTTCTTTTGCCTTGGGAGGGGGTTCCCTTTCTGCCCAGAAAAGGACAGAAAACTAGCCGGAAACGCCTCGCTATATTGCCTGATCTTTGAGGAAATCTAGCCCAAGAAATATTTTCTTTTAGGCCCGTGTACAAAAAAATATAGGCTGTCGTTTTTCTTTTGTTTTGAGTGTGGGGAGAATCGACTTTTTCTCAATGTTTTATCGTGTAGGATTGGGCTGTTAGAGTGATTCTCTGTATATTTGTATCGGTTTGGGAGAGCATTGAGTGGCTCCCTCAGCGCAAACAAATAATCACGACCATAAAAAAGAAAGTATGAGTCCGACAAATCCCATATTCGATAGCCTAGATAAAGGCAAATTGCAGCGCATGCTCCAAATTCGTAGTGAGTACAGCGATGGTTTAATCACCCTAGAAGAGGCACAAAAACGTATGCTCCAAGATGTGGGGCGCATCACTCCCGAAGAGTTTGCCGCAGCTGAGCAGCTGGTAAAAGCTGACGAAGATCCCGATGAATGCCGCACGGAGAATGTACACGAGATCCTGCAAATCTTTAATGGACTTATTGAGCAACCCAAGCTCTCTCTCCCCTTTGGGCATCCCCTCGATGCCTATTTGCGAGAAGCCGAGAAGATGAAAGCCTTGCTCCAAGAGGGCGAGAAGTTGCTGCAAAGCAAGTTCGCTCCAGAGCCTTGGACGGCTTTGATGCAAGAGATCATGCCCTATAAAGTGCATTTTAGTCGTAAACAAAATCAACTCTACTCCGTACTCGAGAGAAAGGGTTTTACTCGCCCCTCTACTACAATGTGGACGTACGACGACTATGTGCGCGATGAGATGAATAAGGCAATGGATCTACTGCAGTTGGGCAATTATGCTGCTTTCCCCGAGGCCTTCCGCACCATGGCAACCGATATGCTCGACTTGATCAGCAAAGAGGAGCTAATCCTTTATCCCACCTCGCTCAAATTGATTTCTGAGACAGAGTTTGAGGCCATGAAGCATGGGGACTACGAGATCGGATTCTTTGGTATAGAAATGCCGGAATACAAGCCTTCTAACGCTCCGGCCCCCAAGGGTGACTTTATGGGAGAGCTGGCCGATTTGCTCGCTCGCCATGGACTTGGCTCCAAGGGGCAGTCGTCCGACGAGGTCCTGCACGTGGCTGAGGGGAGATTGACGTTGGATCAGATCAACCTCCTCTTCCGCCATCTCCCCGTAGATCTTTCTTATGTGGATGAGAACGAATTAGTCAAGTTCTATACCGATACTCCGCATAGAGTATTCCCCCGTAGTAGGGAGGTGATTGGTAGAGAGGTAAGCAAATGCCACCCGCCCAAGAGCGTTCATATTGTGGAGGAAATCATAGAGAAGTTCAGACGAGGCGAGCAGAGTAGGGCGGAGTTTTGGATCAATAAGCCCGGCCTCTTTATCTATATCGTTTATGTGGCGGTGCGTGATGCCGAAGGGCACTTCCGAGGCGTTTTGGAGATGATGCAAGACTGTACTCATATCCGAAGCTTAGAGGGCTCTCGTACGTTGCTTACTTGGGATGAAGAGCAACAGACGCCCGAGGCTCCGGAGGAAGAGGGCAATAGCTCGGTACTATCTCCCAATACTAAGTTAAAAGACTTACTCAAACGTTACCCCCAGTTGAAGGAGGATTTGCCCTCGATCAACCCCAAATTCGCAATGCTACAGACGCCCATTGCCAAGGTGATGTTGCCCATGGCTACCCTCAAAACGATGAGTGAACGCTCCGACATGCCCCTTGACGAATTGATGAGCCGATTGGCTGCCCTTATCTCCTCGTATGGCGGGATTTGATCATTAAGTAGGGTGTCTAGGCAAAAAAGCGTACCTTTGCAGCCGCAAGAGACGAAACTATTTAGATTTGTAAGATATGAAACCGACCCTTCTTGTAATGGCTGCCGGCATGGGAAGCCGGTATGGAGGCCTTAAGCAATTAGACGGAGTGGGTCCCAATGGCGAGACCATTATGGATTATTCGATCTATGATGCATTGCATGCGGGATTCGGTAAGGTCGTATTTGTAATTCGTCGAGATTTTGAAGAAGAATTCCGCTCGAAGGTCTTATCTAAATATGAGCACGCCATTCCTACGGAGGTTGTTTTTCAAGAGATTGGTAAGCTCCCTCACCCTTTTGTTTGCCCGGAAGGGCGTGTAAAACCTTGGGGTACAAATCATGCTGTATTGATGGCTGCAGAGGCTATTCATGAGCCTTTTTGCGTGATCAATGCCGACGATTTTTATGGTAGAGAGGCTTTTGCTGTGATGGCAGAGGCGCTACAAAATGTGGACCCTATGACCAAGGGAGACTACTGCATGGTGGCCTATCATTTGGGTAATACGCTTAGCGAAGGCGGAACGGTATCGCGTGGTGTTTGCTCGGTAGACTCGGAGGGTTGCTTGCAAAAGGTGGAGGAGCAGACGGCTCTTGCCAGAGACCCTAAAGATCCCTCTCGCTGCCTTGATGGGAAGTCCGGCCAAGCCTTCCCCTTGTCTACCCCTGTTTCGATGAATTTTTGGGGCTTTACTCCCGATTATTTCGACTACTCCCAAAAGGCTTTTGTACGCTTCTTAGAGGAGCATATCGCAGAGCCTAAGAGTGAATTTTACATTCCTCTAATGGTAGACACGCTTATAAAAAGCGGTGAGGCAAAGGTGCGCCTTCTCTCGAGTACGGCACAGTGGTTTGGCGTGACCTACCACGAAGATCGTGATAACGTGGTGGCTCGTCTAGCCCTTCTAGCGGCCGATGGTACGTATCCATCACCGCTTTTCTGAGGTCCGATCATCTTTTTTTGAGAACAAAACTTAGTCATTATAAAACCTATGAAAGTAAAGATGTTACTTCTTTTGCCCTCATTTATGGGGGTTATGCTTACGGGTTGTAGCGGTGGCAATGGTACAAAAGACCAAGATGCTATGCCTGCTATTGACCTTACAGCGCTAGACACGACGGTAAATCCTGCCGAAGATTTTTATCTCTTCGCCAATGGCGGTTGGATGAAAAACAACCCTCTCCCCCCTACTCATAGCCGTTATGGCTCGTTTGATGTTCTCCGCGAACGCTCCATCGAACAGATCCGCGACATCGTAGAAGAGCTTGCTGATAAAAAACAAAAAGAGGGTACTAACGAGTATCGCGTTGCTGTACTTTACAAGCAGGCAATGGATAGCACCACCCGCAATGAATTGGGTGCTACGCCTATCAAAAAAGACCTCGAAGAGATCGAAGCCATCGCTAATAAGCAAGACCTTCCCAAGATCTTTGGTAAGTGGGAAAAAGAGGGCCGTTCTGTATTCTTTGGCACTTATGTAGCTGCCGATGACATGAACAGCACCATGAACATTATGCACGTGTCTCAGCCCTCTCTCGCTCTCGGCAATAGAGAATACTACCTATCTGCTGAGAATGCACAGATCCTAGAGGCATACAATAAGTACATCAATAAGGTGCTCACTCTTGCCGGTTATAGCAAGGAAGACGCTGATCGTATTACCAAAAACAATGCAAAGATCTCTCGTGAGCTCGCTCAAATGAGCTACTCGCAAGAGGAGTTGCGCGATAGCCGTGCCAACTATCACTTTGTGGCTGTTAAGGAGTTTGCCGCTTCGCACAAGGGCTTTGATTGGAACGCATACCTTGCAGAGCGCAATCTCTCTAATCTCGAAAAGTGGGACGTAACCCAATACAACTACTTCGATAAATTCGACAAGTGGTTCCCCACGGCAGACCTACGTGAGATCAAGGACTATCTTATCGCATCCGAAATAGATGGCGCTGCTAGCTACCTTAGCGACGACTTCTCTCTTGCCTCTTTTGAGTTCTACGGAAAGACTCTTAGCGGTAGCAAGGAACAACATCCTCGCTGGCGTCGTTCTGTCAACTTGGTTAATGGCGTTCTCGGCGAAGCTCTTGGTGAGGTATACGTAAAGCGTCACTTCTCGCCCGAGTCTAAGAAAAAGATGGCTCAGCTTGTTAAGAACCTCCAGGTTGCTCTCGGTGAGCGCATCGCAAGCCTCGATTGGATGAGCGATGCTACCAAGGCAAAAGCACAAGAAAAACTCAATGCCTTTACCGTAAAGATTGGTTACCCCGACAAGTGGAGAGACTACTCAAAGCTCGCTATCAGTGCTGATAAGAGCTTCTACGAAAACCTCAAAGAAGTAACTCGTTTTGAGCAAGACTTCAACATGAGCGAGCTAGGCAAGCCCGTAGATCGTGAGCGTTGGCTCATGAACCCTCAGGATGTAAATGCTTACTACATGCCTACAACCAACGAGATTTGCTTCCCTGCAGGTATCTTGCAACCCCCGTTCTTCAACCCCAATGCAGATGATGCTGTAAACTATGGTGCCATCGGGGTAGTGATCGGTCACGAGATGACACACGGATTTGATGACCAAGGCCGTAACTACGACAAGGACGGTAATATGAACGATTGGTGGACCTCAGAAGACGCTGCCAAGTTCCAAGCCGCTACCGCTAAGCTCGTAAATCAGTTCAACGCACTCACCGTAGTGGGTAACGTAAAGGCAAATGGTGCTCTTACTTTGGGCGAAAACATTGCTGACCAAGGTGGTCTTATCGTAGCCCACCTCGCGCTACAAAAGGCTCTTGAGGGCAAGGAAGTTCCCATGATTGATGGATTTACCGCCGAACAACGCTTCTTTATCGGTTATGCACGCGTTTGGGGTCAAAATATCACAGAGCAAGAGATGATCCGCCTTACCAATATCGACCCCCACAGCTTGGGTATGTATCGCGTAAATCAGACGCTCCGCAATATCGATGCTTTCTTCAAGGCTTTCGGTATCAAGGCGGGTGACAAGATGTATCTTGCTCCCGAAGATCGCGTACTCGTTTGGTAATATAGTATAGGAGAGAGTCACTCTCTTCCGTAACCCTTTTGTGCTCTAGCAGAGAAGACCTTTTCTCTCTGCTAGGGCACTTTTTTTGCTCTCGAATGAGTACCTTTGTTCTTATCTATGGAACAGATGAATTGGCATACTCTTTTATCCGATAGGCGCCTTGATCGGGAAGTCTCTTCGCTTCCGCCCATTCGCTCTCGGGTGCGCAACGAGTTTGAGCGAGACTACGACCGCATGGTCTTCTCCGCCCCTTTCCGGCGATTGCAAAACAAGGCTCAGATATTCCCTCTCCCCGGTACTATCTTTGTGCACAACCGACTAACGCACAGCTTAGAGGTAAGTTGTGTGGGGCGTTCTCTAGGGAATATCGTCACAAGCGGACTGCGAGAGCGTTACGAGGGGTTGCCTTTTTACGATTCGGATATTGCCAACATCGTTTCGGCCGCTTGCCTGGCTCACGATATGGGCAACCCGCCCTTTGGTCATAGTGGAGAGCGTGCTATCTCTGCGTTTTTCCGTGAGGGAGCTGGCGCCGAATGGGAAGAGGCTGTGCGCAAAGAAGGGGGACGATGGGAAGATTTTATCCGCTTCGAGGGGAACGCCAATGCCTTTCGTCTGCTTACTCACCGCTTTGAGGGGAGGCGCCCCGGTGGCTTTGCCCTTACGTATAGTACGTTGGCTTCCATCGTAAAATATCCCTATTCGTCGCTCTCGGCAGGAGGTAAAAATAAGTTTGGATTCTTTGCAACCGAGGAAGATACTTTTGCCGAGATTGCTCAGCACTTAGGCATCCTTCGCTTGCAGGAGTCGCCCGATGTTTATGCCCGTTATCCTCTGGTCTTCTTGGTGGAGGCTGCCGACGATATTTGTTACCAAATAATGGACTTGGAGGATGCCTACAAGCTACGGATCATTTCGTCTGACGAGGTTTCTGAGCTCTTTATGTCCTTCTTGGATGACGAGGAACAGGCTACCTCGCAAGAGGTTTTGAAGTCCATCGAAGATCGTAACGAGCGTGTGGCTTACCTCCGCTCTAGGGTCATCAATCACCTGACCGAGGCTTGTGGAAAGTCCTTTTTGGAGCACGAACCCGAGATTATGGCTGGGACGTTTCGAGGTTCTTTAGTGGCTGCCATCCCCGAGGCCGAAGCCTATAAGGCGGCCAGTCGGTATGCCTACAAACATATCTATACGGCGCAAGATGTGGTGGATGTAGAGCTGGCCGGTCATCGTGTTTTTTCCGAGATTATAGAGAGGATGATGCACGCCTTGATGCATCCCGATAATGCCTATTCGAGAACTTTTCTCAACCGCGTAAGCAGTCAATACAACGTACACGAGAAGACAATCTATGGTAAAATCCAATGTACCCTAGACTACGTGTCGGGTATGACGGACCTCTATGCCTTAGATCTTTACCGTAAGATTACGGGGATGAATCTCCCCTTCGCTTGATCTACTATCCCCCCATCCCTACCGGGATTTTTTGCTCCTCGTTCTCCCAAGGCTCCTTCCCCGAGACAAACCCGAAATTACCGATGGTAATGGTTTGAGAGAGAGTAGAAAAGGCGGACGAAATAGGGGCTATAGGGCTCTCTTTGCAGAGGAAAGTTGTCAACAATTAAGCAGCCGACTCGCTTTTTATTCGTAGTTTTGCCCTTGTAAAAGATAGAAAACTATGGGAAAGATCATTGCACTGGCAAATCAAAAAGGGGGGGTAGGCAAGACTACAACAACCATCAATCTTGCAGCCTCTCTGGCTACCCTTGAGCAGAAAGTGCTTGTAGTGGATGCCGACCCCCAGGCGAATGCGACTTCGGGGCTGGGCGTGGCTGTAGAGCAACAGGCGAAGACTATCTATGAGTGTTTGGTGATGGAGGCTTCCCCTCGGGAGGCTATAATCCCTACGGGGATAGAGATGCTAGACATCCTGCCCTCGCATGTAGATCTTGTGGGAGCCGAGATAGAGATGCTAGAGTTTGCTCAGAGAGAGTCTGTAATGCGCAAGATGCTTACTCCTCTTGTGGATCAATATGATTACATTCTCATAGACTGCTCTCCCTCTCTTGGGCTTATTACGGTGAATTCTCTCGTGGCAGCCCACTCGGTAATTATACCGGTGCAGTGCGAGTATTTTGCGCTTGAGGGGATCAGTAAGTTGCTATCGACCATACGTATTATTAAGAGCAAACTTAATCCGGAATTGGCCATCGAAGGGTTTTTGATGACGATGTACGATAGTCGTCTTCGCCTTGCCAATCAGATTTATAACGACGTGAAGCAGCACTTTGGGGATATGGTCTTCGAGACCGTAATTAACCGCAATGTAAAGCTTAGCGAAGCCCCCAGCCACGGAGTGCCCGTGATCCTTTACGATATCGAAAGCAAGGGGGCTGTGAATCACTTGCAGCTTGCCGAGGAGCTAATCCGCCGGAATCCCAAGCGACGCAAATAGTCTTCTGTAAAACGATCAATTACTATGAAAAGAGAAAATAGACCTCTTGGACGGGGGCTCGACAACCTACTTGGAGAGGCTTCGGGTACCTCTAGCATCAACGAAGTTAATATAGATAGCATACAACCCAACCCCGATCAGCCCAGACAAGTCTTCGACGAAGAGAGTTTGGCGGAGCTTGCTCTCTCTATTCACTCCATCGGGTTGGTGCAGCCTATTACGCTTAAGCAGCTCCAAGATGGTACCTATTTGATTATATCCGGGGAGCGGCGTTGGCGAGCTTGCAAGCGGGCAGGTCTGTCCACTATCCCCGCCTACATCAAAACGGCAGACGATGAGCAAATTATGGAAATGGCACTCATCGAGAATATCCAACGTGAGGATCTCAACGCCATTGAGATAGCCCTTGCCTACCATCGTTTGCTCCAAAACTCCGATATGAAGCAGGAAGATCTTGCCAAGCGCGTGGGCAAGACACGCTCTTCTATCAGTAATTATCTTCGTCTCCTGAGGCTCCCTGCCGAGATCCAATTGGGGCTGACAGAGAAGAAAATTGATATGGGGCATGCCCGTGCCATATTGGCTCTCCCTCGCCTGGAGGATCAGCTATCGGTATACGCTACCACCATCAAAAAAAATCTATCGGTACGCCAGATTGAGTATTTGATTAAGCGTATGATGCGAGAGTCGGAGCTTGTACGTACGGGGCGCGAACCGCTACCGGACTTTTCCGTTCTCAATACACAGCTATCGAAGTTCTTTGGTAGTAAAGTAAAGATCACGGGCAATAAGTCGGGTAAGGGCAAGCTCACCATCGAATTTGCCAATGAGGCAGAACTCGCTCACATTATAGAGCGACTAGAGGAACAACGTAAGTAGATATCCTATGCGAGTTGCGACATCTCTGGTTCGTCTTTTTGCCCATGGGGCTCCCGAGTGGCACCTGTACCTTGGCCGCTTGGTGGGGTGCTGTCTGTTGCTCATTGGGCTTCTCGTTTTCCCCCACAGAGATGCTTTTGCCCACAGACCTGCCTACACCTTAGACGATCTGGCCCTCCCGCAACTCCAAGTCGATACGCTACAAGGCGACTCCGTTGTTACCCAAATCGCAGAGTTTCCCGCCTCTACCTCTTTATCAGACACGCTGCAGATGCTCCCTACTCCGGAGGCGCCTCTCCGTCGCAACTTCCTTGCTACAAGCAGTCACTTTACGCCCAATTCAACCGTTGCCCTGCTCTGTGCCATCATCCCCGGCGGGGGGCAGTTTTACAACCGTAAGTATTGGAAGATCCCCCTGGTGCTTGCTGCAGCTACCGCTTGTACCTATGCTGTATCGTGGAATGCACGTCTGTATAACGAGTATCACACGGCGTATGTAGATTTTATGAACGAGAATCCGCTCGATAAGGACTCGTGGAAGGGGTTTGTCCCAAGTGGAGGAAACCCCGCAGATTATGTGGGAGATGGTAATATACAGAGCCGTCTCAAAAAAGGTACCGACCTATACCGGCGCAACCGTGACCTAAGTATTATTGTGTCGGCAGTCGTGTATCTTCTCTCCATCGTGGATGCCTATGTGGATGCCGAGTTATTTCTTTTCGATGTGTCCCCTGATCTCTCGATGTCTCTTGCCCCGTCGTTGATTGCTCAGCCGGGGAATCCTATCTCGCCCTCGCCTAGTGTGGCTCCGGGGCTTTCCTATAGATTATTGTTCTAATGGCTTATAAAGAATCTTGCCATGCCTATGGCCTCATCCTTATTGCCTATTTTATAGGCATACTTAGTACGCTAGGTCTCGCTGCTCAGCAACGCAAAGTGCTGACCCACTCTAGTGAGATCGTTACCCCTCCCAGCCTTGAGGCAGATGCCGATGCCCTCATTGCCAAATGGAATCAAGGTTACAGCACCAATCTCCCTGATGATACAACCTGCGGATCTTACCGGCGCAACACTCCTCAAATCACTTCCGAAATGCTCTATCGTGATCGAATATTCCGCCTCCCTACAGCGATGAATATTCCGCTAAACGAGAAAGTGCGAAATGGTATAGAGATCTTTTTGACTCGCAAAAAAACGCTCATCTCTGCCATGCTTAGCTTGGGCGACTATTACTTCCCGACTATAGAGGCGATCCTCGATAAGTACAAACTCCCTCTAGAGCTCAAGTATCTTATTATTGTAGAGTCGGGGATGAACCCCACCGCCGTATCCCCAGCCGGAGCCGCCGGTCTGTGGCAATTTATGGCTCCTACGGCCAAAGCCTATGGCTTAACCATTAATTCGCTCGTGGACGAGCGGCTCGATCTCGAGAAGAGTACAGATGCTGCCGCCCGATACTTGCGCGACTTATACCAAGTCTATCACGATTGGTTTATGGCTCTGGCAGCCTACAATTGTGGATTAGGTAACCTCAATAGAGCGGTGTACCGAGCCGGAGGGCGTACCGACTACTGGAGCGTTTATCCCTTTCTTCCCCGTGAGACGCAAGGATATGTACCCCTCTTTATTGGGGCATTCTATGCCATGCACTATCATGTAGATCACCAGATTTGTCCCAAGAATGTATCGCTTCCCTTGGCTACCGATACGCTGATTATTCATCATTCTCTCTCTATTCGTGAATTGTCTGAGGCGGCCGGAGTCTCTCAAAGTCTTTTCCAACTCCTCAATCCTCAGTATAAGCAGGGCACCGTTCCGGGGCATATCTCCCCTTGTGTCATACGCTTGCCCATGAAGGCAATTAACCGATTGGATAGACGCTTAGAGGAGCTATACGAGAATGTGGAGAAGGTACGTCTTGGCAAGATGACAGTGGCAGCCTCTGAGCTCTCGGCAGTCGAAGGTGAGAGTACTGAAGAGGAAACATTGGAGTCCGCCGAGCCTATTGCGCCATCGGCAAAGACATCCACTTACACGATACGTAAGGGGGATACCTTAGCCGGCATTGCTAAAAAGCATGGTATTACCATGGATCAGCTCATGAAGGCGAATAGTATCAAAAGTACCCAATATAAGCTGGTGCCGGGAAAGAAACTCACCATCCCGCTCAAGGGTGGTAGCTCCAAAGTGACAAAAACAAAGGCTACGAGCAAATCGAAAAAAAAGTCACGTCGTCGCCGTCGTTAGGCCCATTTTGCTGTTTGACCCATGATAAGGTTCTTTTATTACCTCCCTAAGGGGGCCCGTTATTCCCTCCTAGCCTTGTTGGTACTCCTTGCAGGCTACCTGGGCTTTACGAGCAGTCGTCCGCACTCACAAGACCCTTATCCCGACTTGGAGTCTACCGACTTCTCCATTATCTTTTCGCAGAGTCTCTCCATAACTCACTTGCCGGAGGCTCAGCATCGGGTTGTGATACTCGATCCTATGGAGCCTCAAGATACTGTAGCTGTCTATCTATTGGTACCTCGCCAGGATGTGGGAAACGTTACGCACCGTTCCAACGAACGAGTGATTCCCATACCGGTGCGCAGTGTGGTGTGCCTAGGGCTCTCTGGCATTGGTGCATTAGAGGCGCTCAATCAGCAAGCCTCAATTGTGGGGGTAGAGAGCGTAACTCGTCTCTATGATAGTGAATTGAATGAACGTCTCAAGGCACGCACGCTCGATACACTAGGGCGTGGAAAGAATATCAATGCAAGAAAAATAAAAGAACTCGACCCCGATATTATTCTCTGGAGCCCCCTCCCGGGGAACTCCAGATCGACAATTCCCCCGGCAGAGTTCGCTAGTAGAGTGGTGATCTCGTACGACATCTATGAGAGAACGCCCCTAGGACGTGCCGAGTGGCTCAAGTTTATTGGCCTGCTGATGGGCAAGGGGAGGACGGCAGATAGCCTATTTACGTTTAGGGCTTCGCGCTACGAGATGCTACGCCTTATCGCCAAAAGTCGTCCGGAACGCCCCCAGGTCGTTTTTGCTCAAAGGGGCGAGGATGGTTGGAAGATACCCACCCCGGCCGGTTATGCAGACCATCTTTTGCATGATGCCAATAGCACATTTTCTACCCTCAAAGGCTCTATTGTGGGATTTACGCTGAGCTCGCAGGAGTTGCTTCGTCGCTATCGGGATGCTGAGTACTGGCTCTCGTGGGAAATACCGGGGATACAGAGTCTGGAGCAATTTGGGGAGGTCGATCCCGAGGTTCGGAGCATTAAGGCTTTCCGTAATGGTCAGGTGTATCTCAATGCAAGATTGGTAGACATCCAGGGCGGTAACCAGTATTGGGAGCAAGGATGGTATCACCCCGATCTTATTTTGCAGGACCTTGTATACATCTTACATCCCTCTTTGCAGCCGCGTGGCACTGCGCATAACTATTGGGTGAAGCTGCAGTAGCGAGAGAAAAGAAGGAGTGTTGAGGGTCTCTGCGGCAGGAGTTCTCCTCTTATATATCCCTTATTCTTGAGGGATATGTCAAGAAAATAGGGCGGAATTCTTGTGTATATCAAAACTATTTGTACCTTTGCAGCACCAATTACGAGAGGTGCATATAAAAAGCCCTCAGCGAGGTTGGTTTAGTATGGTGGTCGTAGCTCAGCTGGTAGAGCCCCGGATTGTGGTTCCGGTTGTCGTGGGTTCGAGTCCCATCGTCCACCCCATAAAAGAAGAAGAAAGAGTCGGAATAGGGCCTAATATCCTCATTCCGGCTCTTGCTGTTTTACCACAATGGAGCAGGAAAGACAAGATCGTTACGAGACTCTTGCAGAGCAAAACCAAGTAGAGTACTCCATACAGAGAAGCCGATTTATAGCCCATGCCTATCCTATTCAATCGGTAGAGGAGGCTTTGGAGCTTGTAGCCTCTCTGCGCAAAGAGTACTATAATGCTACGCACGTTTGCTGGGCTTATGCTGTGGGGGTTCTGCGAGAGGAGAGTAGAATGAACGACGATGGGGAGCCGTCCGGCACAGCAGGTCGCCCCATCTATGGGCAGATCTTGGCTCAGAACGTAAGCGATGTACTGGTGGCTGTGGTGCGTTACTTTGGTGGGGTAAAGCTTGGAACGGGTGGGCTTATAGATGCTTATAAAGAGAGTGCTCGCCTGGTGCTTATGGAGGCTCCTCGTCGGGAGGTGATTCTCTTGAGCCCTTTTACGCTCCGCTTTGCTCCCTATCTGACCGGCACCGTGATGCGCCTTATCAAAACCATGGGCGCCGAGATCCTAGAGCAGGGGTTTGCTCAGGGCGAAAGCCTTTTGGAGTGCCGCATACGGCAGGGGCAGCTAGGGATCTTGCGGTCGGCAGCTGCTGCCATTTATGGCCTCACTTGTATCGTTGAGGAGCAAGACGCATGAAGCACTCACTCCATCGCCCCCTTCCCGGTCGCTTTATGCGGCGCATCAAAGACTACGGTCTGCCTATTGCGATTCTTATAGGGATTCTTTTTTATCGATGGCTTAGCCCACTGAGCGTTGCCATTCCCTACATGATTGTGTGCATGCTCTTCTTTACGTTCTTAAAGTTGCGCCCGAGAGACCTTCATTTTTCTCCTGTACATGGGCTTCTCGTTGTTCTGCAAATTGGTTTGGCTCTTGGCTCTTACTACTTCCTACGTCCCTTCTTTCCCGAGAGTATAGCTCAGGGGGCTTTCAATTGTTTTCTATGCCCTGCCGCCTCCGCTTCGCCTGTGATCATCGGTATGCTGGGGGGCAATATTGCCGTAGGTACAGCCTATGTGCTGCTCACAAGTATCGGTATCGCCTTTGTGGGGCCCCTCCTCTTTAGTATGGTGGGGGAGGGGAATATGCCCTTTTGGGAGTCGGTTCTAACGATTTTTGCGCACGTGCTCCCCATCGTCTTGACTCCGCTCCTTCTGGCCTGGGGGTTACGTGCCCTCGTGCCTAAGGCGCATGCTCGGCTGGTGGGCTTTTCCTCTGTTTCTTTTTGGGTTTGGGTGGTATCCCTATCCATTATTATAGCTAAGACGGTGCAGTTTATGGCGGAGGAGCCTCGTTCCGAGATCCCCTCCATGCTCCTTCTCGTCTTGGTGGGACTTGTGGCTTGCCTAGTCCAATTCGCCTTGGGTAAGTGGCTCAGTAGACGCTTCCTCAAGGAGAGCATTACCCTAGGGCAGAGCCTGGGGCAGAAAAACTCTAGCTTGGCCATCTGGATGGCTCAGGTATATCTCAATCCTCTATCAAGTGTGGCAATGGCGGCCTATTCGATCTGGCAGAATCTGATCAATAGCCTGCAATTGATGCGCGAAAGTAAACGACAATCTCGGCGCGAGCGAGAGCAAAAGATTCAATAATATGGTATTAACGGACAAATGGTTCACCACCATCGCTAGTGACGATAGCGGTGCGGTAGTAATAATGAATGGGCGACTCGATCTCGAAGCCTTTCGTCTATCGGGGAAGCTCAAGCATCGTATCGAGATCCGACTTCCCTACGAAGCGGACGAAAAGGGGATGCCTACGCGCGAGGCGGAGCGTATCATTGCCCAAGTAGAAGACCTATTGCGCCCCAAGATGGAGCGAGACAAGTTGGCTATCCTCACGGGCAATCACCTCGGGGGCGGGGTTAAATACTGGGTCTACTATGCCCGCACCGATAGGGTTTTCTTCGAGCGACTCAACGAGGCACTTGAGCCGCTTCCTCTTCTCCCTCTAGAGTTCGACAACGAGCTGGATGCGGCGTGGGAAGAATACCTAGATATGCTCTCGATGAATCCCGACGAGGGAGACGACGAAGACGACGAAGAGGGCGATCTTGCCGAAGAATAAGGGCCTTTTATCCCATTTAATCGCTATTATAGAGTAGTTGCTTCCGCAAAAATGCCTATCAGAAGGTATTGCGGAGGGGCGAAATCCATGCTAATTTTGCAGCAGAGATTTAGTTAGATAGCGATTTGATTGGATCTTAGTTCGAGAGGGTGGTTCGGGTAATGCGTTTTACTCTTCTCCCCTTGGGAACGGCAGGGCGACTCCCCGGAGGTGGGAGAGCATGGCTAGAAGTGTTATCCTTACGAAGCCGGAGAGCCGGAGAGCTTTCGGAGTATCTTCTAGAAGGGTTCCCTCTGTCTAAGAATTAGATTTTCTCTCTTTCAAATTTATTTCCTTAATTCGTTTCGTGCCGCCTTCTCTTCGTAGCTAGAAGAGGAGGTGGTACGTTCTTTTGTGGGGTGCAGGCTGGTTTCCCGGAAGAAACTGGGCTGCACTTTTTCCTTTTTAGACCTAAATCTCTGGAAGTTTAGCCCTAGATTTTTTTATTTTCCAGCCGGAAAATCTCCCAAAAATCACCTGGGAATAAAACTCTTTTCATGAAGGAGATTTCTCTGGAAATGTCTACATTTGCGACCGACTTAGTCATAACAAAAACCAGAACGATTATGAAAATCAAAAATGCAATTAAGACCGGAAAAACGAAAAGTACAAAGCTGCAGAACGAAAAGTACAGAATTAACAATCCGAAACAGCAAAACGAAAAGTACGAAGGAGGGGCGAAAAACACACGCCACCTCCTTTTTTACATCATATCGAGGATACTATCGATATGATTAATTAGCACTTAAGCAGCATTTAATCGCTACTTAACTTATAATAGAGCACCTCGGGATTAGCTCCTCCCGACCCGAACGGATTGGATCGGTACAACACTTGAGCATCAACAAATGGATGCTGATAACCCCACGCAGCGGAGGTGCGTCGGAGAAATGGGACGAAGTCGAACTTAGTCGAAGAGAAGTAGAGGTAATTATTGGTTGGCATCGAGGTGAGAAGATCTAGATAATCATCGCACGACCACGAGCTACCTCGGTATCCACCGCACTCAGTCGAGAGATAGGGAGGGTCAAGGATTAGTATCGTATTAGAGGCGTCCTTGTGTGCTGATAGTAACTCTCTGTAATCGACAGACACAATCTCCAGCCCCCGCAAATATCTCTCGGATGCGTTAGCATCGGAGAGAGCCGTACGGCTCGGATGGGCATAGAGGCCTGTCGCCTCAAGGTCTGCTATCGAATAGGCGAACTTATTGGTGAATAACAGCCAGCCTGACAGGGTTATCCAATCTACATAATGGTATCGATCTTGATGAGCTTGTATCACTCGTAGGACAAGAGTCTTGTACTCATCCGGTACGCGAGCATTGCGCTTGATCGAGGAAAGAATAGAGACAATCTCTTGTCTTAGCTGCTCGGTCTCCTTAATGTGGCGGAGACGCTCGGAGTAGTTATCGTAATCGTTGTATATAACTCGTGCAGTAGGATGTACATCCTTGCAGAGGCGGGATACGAGCCCCGAGCCTCCGAAGACATCGACAAAGGTCGCGGTAGAGGACAACGAGCGGATAATAGGCTCGATCTGCCTTAGCCACCTGCGTTTTTGCCCCGCAAATGGCAAAGGGGCTGTAGTGTATTGTATCATGGTCTTAATAAATGCACTACCTTTGTAGTGCCAAACTCAAAATTAAAATAGGTGCTAGCACACTGACGGGATCTATATCCCCTCGCTGGGTGTGCTAGCACCTTTATTTTTGCCCTTGGAGTTTGGCGACAAAAGGGCAGAAAGGCGAGGGGCTTTTTATGCCCCTCTGTGTGTTTATTCTTTAGCGGTTACCTTGGTGGGTTTACCATCATTGACAAAGGTTGCGGAGTAGGTCGAATTGTCACTCGCAGGGTCAGTCTGATCGAAAGAAGAAACGATAAAATCGCCCTCTGTAAAACTCTTGCCACCATTTTTGTCCTGCTTGTACCCGTACTTGAGTTTTACGGTCTTACCTTGCGTGATAGCCGCCTCAATCTCCTCGATGGAGGTATCGCCAGTTTTACAGAATCCATCACAAGTGATTGTGATATCTACTTTTTTTACAACCTTTCTCTCATATAGAGAGTCTTCAACGTCCTTATCGGTAACTACAGCAGTGGTAGTCTTGATTTGGCGCTTGTGCGTTTTGGCTCCAAGCATCACTTTATCCCCAACGGCGAGGACAATGTCACTACCATTTATGTATTTTGTTTCGGTTGTGGATGATGAGGGAGGGTTAGGCATAATCTTTTGGGTTTAGTGTTTTATCTTTTGTTTTTGGCTAATCTATATGTGACATATAGAGCGATGGGTATAGCAGCTCCAAGGCCGAGCAATAGGAGGATATTATTATCCTTTTGCTGAGGGGGAGGGCCCTCTATAATACGCTTAAGTGTCGTGACACTTGGAGGGGGGACAGAGTCTACTCGATGATTACTCTTGCTCTCACTCGTTGCTCTCAGTCGGTCAGAGGTCTCGCGTATGTAGATCGTATCCCCTACTTGTCTGATAATGACGCTATCTACCTGCAAGATCGTATCGCGTTGTATTGTTGCGACACTATCGCGATGGTAGTGGTGCACGTCAACGGGGACGATACGAGCCTTGCACCCTGCAAGGGTGAGGAGAGCAACAAGGAGGAGGGCGGCTCTACTCATTATCATTATCAATTTGGGCTTTAAGATCAGAAAGGGCTTTTATAAGGCGCGTGCGCTCCTCAACCAGCACGGAGTTGGAGTCCATTAGCATGTTGATTGTATCCTGATAGCTTTTGATGCCCTCAGCCTTGCGGCTCCGGCGAGATGTTACGACGTTAACAATCGTTCCAACGAGCCCTCCGCCGACGAGGGCTATAATGACATCGACAATAAGACTCATCGTAGGTACTTACTATATCTAGGTCGCGCGAGTGGGGTACGTATACGCTGCCGCTTAATCTCGGTCAGATTGTTGCTGATAACCGAGTATTGTGTGCGCAGCTCGGCATATTGCGTGCGCAGCTGCTCTTGCTCACGGCGAGTACGCTCAATACTCTCATTAAGCTGCCTAATAGCGCGTCGAGATCGGATATAATACCCATACAGGTAGCCTACCCCAACTCCGGCAATAAAGGCTATAAGGTTGATAAGGATCTGCATAGTTGTAATAGGTTAAGGGTTAGATCATGGCTTGTGCTCGCTCCCACACATCGATGGGGACCTCTTGTCCTGTCTCTACTTTGGTCATTGCACGGGCGAGGGCGACATCCTGTGCGGAGGACAGGTGAACTCCGGCAGCTACTCCGAGACGCTTACTGACATATCGGATATATCCTGGGGTATCATTACCATCGGTGGGCGGTGCCCATCTTGTGATAATACCCTGTATGGTTGTTAGCTTATGCTTAGTGCGGTAGGTAGAGAGAAGCTTGAGCATTGCCCTGCAGCCCCACTCGAGGGTGGCAAACTCGCAATACTTATCACCTTGTCGTGTGATCTCGCCCTGCCACTTTTGAGCCGAGGGGCGGAGGTTACCCGGATTGTTACGTTTGATCATAAGATATTATGCTAGGGGTGCAGGGCGATGGCTCGCTCCTGCAGAGCCCTAGACGGTAAAAGATTAAGGTTATTACTCAGTATAAGCGGTACCGGTTGCATTAACAAGGTAGACGCCCTTAGCATCCTTACGGATCACCGTACCACCGGCGCGCTCTTGCCCCGAGATCACGTCTCCGTACATGGTTGCACTGCCCTCATCCGTAAACAACTCGGGCTCACTTTTGGCGACGCCTACGCAATTTTTTTGCCATGCAAGCATATCGACCCCAGAGGGGAGGAAGAAATCCTGAACGACGGAAAAGCCTAGGATCTTACCTAGCACTCCCTCTGCCACATTTCCGCACTGAGAGAAAGCAAGAGACTCATTTGCAGTCATAGAATCAAGGAGGGCGTAGTAGTTAGCGGGGGAGAGCATCACATACCGCTCGGTTGATAGCACCTTGTCTGTAGCGAACTGTTCTGCAGCATCAATAATCCACTTTTTTACTGTTTCACCGGATTCTGTCTTACGAATCTTTGTGGTCGCTTTACACCACTTCTTGATGACATCTTGAGCGACTTCCTCCTTGAGAGCAAGACGGGCATCAGCGCATACGCTCTCTCGTTTATTATACGAGGTCTCGAGCTCTTCTGTACGCCCAACTCTGATAGGCTGAATAACAAACGTATCAAGCTCAAAATCCACATCTGCATCTTGTCTCTCTCCCACAGAAACAGGAAAAGATGAGGGGTTTTTTGAAATGGTGGCCGGGGTGCCCGCATTGGGAACATGGACTTTATGTCCATTAATAAACTCGGAGTAGTCGTTAGCCTTGGAAAGGATGGAGTCGGACGAAAAGAGATTACCAACAAGGGTATCCGCCCACAATTCTACTAGGATTGGCATGTTTTTAGGTATTAGAAATTAAGGTTAATAGTTAAGGTTGTGTTTTAGTGTTTGCCGAATCGCTCCTCGTACTTTTGTTTGAAGAGTTCGGGGTCCTCTGCTCGGAGGGCTGCAAGCTCGCCTCGCTTATCGAGCTCGTCCCAGGATCCGGAGAATCGCGTCTCAGCGGGAGGGGCGGACTGGAGCATAGAGCCGAGTGATTGAGGCTTGGACATAGATGATAGGACTCTCTTACAGAGCTGCTCATCCTGGGCATAGAGCTGCTCATAGGTCGCTCTATCGGCCTCCTTAATACGACCATCCTGGACGGCTGCTGTAATCAGAGCAGTACGCTCGGCAGTACGGAGGTCGGATAGCTCCCCTTTTAGTTTTGCAAATTCGGCGGACAGGGCAAGGATTGCCTGCGACATCTCATCCGCAGACGCAGATGCATCAAGAGCAAGGGCTTGATACACCTCGGCGTGGAGCAGGACAGTCTCATGGACGGGGGTTGGGTTGGGTTTTGGCATGGTTGCTTTTAATTGTTCTAGATATTTAACTTCTTCTTCTTGGTCGAGAGGCACCCCCTCTCGGCTGTATAGTTTGACAGCCCCTCGATTAGAGGGGATAGAAACGATAGAGATCTCCAGGAGCTCCCACGCGGTTACAGAGTCATAGTCCTCGTGATAGGTCATCTCGGATATAAAAAATCCGGGGGACACACCGCGCAAGAAGCCCTTTTCGGCTTTGCGCTGCACCTCTTTTGCGAGGGGATCATCGGTGTCAAACTCGACACTTGCTATGAGCTTACTCCCATCAATACGGATGTTAGATGCCTTACCCACAATACGCTCTGTATCGTGCTGATAGAGTACGATAGGGTTAGCAGTGTAGCGAGTAAGGTCGCACCCTCGATTGGATAGGCGCCAGCCTCTGTCGTTTGTTATTGATTCGTCGTTGATTATCAGGTCCATCTTGGTGTGGTTGGGCTTAATTCGGGGGCAAAGTTGCCCCTCTTTTTGTTATAGACAAAATCAATACCACGCCGTGTTGTAATTGTTTTTATCTATACATTATCGGCTTTAATTTTGCCCCCGAATTAAGGTTTAACCACTATTTAATCAGCAATTAAACATGGACAAAAAACAATCAATGACTACTCAGACTACTATTACGATTAAGGGCGTAAGCTACCCTTGTTATGTGACGATGGGAGCCCTCCTGCTCTATAAGCGCATCACAGGGCGCGAGATGAACGAAGTAACAACCCCCTCCCTCGAGGACACTATGCAGATCATCTATTGCGTCGCAAAAGCTGCCTCAATGGCAGAGGGTATAGAGTTCCCGTTTGCGGACGTTGTCGAATTTGCGAGCCACCTCACCCCCGATCAGGTCTCTGCTATCCGTATTGCTTAATATCTAATGATCTACCTACACCCCTCCCTCGGCATCTCAAATGCCCCCTCTACACCTCCTCGCATCACAGATCCTAGTTACATCGACAGGATCTATGAGTTTGTCGGGGTGCAGAAGGCGCAGTTTAGCCTTGTGATTGAGGCAAGCAATGGTACTGTACTTGACGACATCAAGGAGACACGCCTTACTGCTCATCTCTTTGATGTGGAGGGGCGCGAGCTCACGGAGCATCTAACCGCCCTGTCTCTCTACTGGGAGGAGCATAATGAGGCATGGACAGAGGTCGGGAGGGGGTGGTCGTACCTTGTTAATGACACCTCTCGCTTTTTGCGCCTCTTGCGCGTACGTGTCTCACAGCTTGACATAATGACTGCACTTGGTGCTACAATCGACGCAGAGACAAAAAAAACACTCGCGGGGATTATGGTACAGCAAGAGGTCAAGATAACAAGCAGCTCCTCTATCTATAATCGCATACCATCTGCAGATCTCATACATCAGCAACTTGTTAATGATGCCAAATTTAGAGAGTTGGTCAAGGGCGAAAAGGGGGAGCGAGGTACACAGGGGGTACAAGGCCCTCGAGGCATCCAAGGCCCCCAAGGAGCTAAGGGTGCTGACGGCAAAAGCGTAACGGCTCAAGAGGTGGTATCGGCAATCAATACTGACTCCTTCCGCGGCTCGATCCGCGATGCACTTAAGGGAGATGCAACTTTTGTCGCAGCCACCAGGGGCGAGAAGGGGGAGCGAGGCGTACAGGGTGTACAAGGCAAGCCCGGGGCAGCGGGGGCACCCGGCAAAGACGGCAAGAGTGTAACGGCTCAAGAGGTGGTATCGGCAATCAATACCGACTCCTTCCGCGGCTCGATCCGCGATGCACTTAAGGGAGATGCAACCTTTGTCGCAGCCACCAGGGGCGAGAAGGGAGAGCGAGGTGCACAGGGTGTACAAGGCAAGCCCGGAGCAGCGGGAGCACCCGGCAAGGACGGAAAGAGCGTAACGGCTCAAGAGGTCGCAGACACTATCAATACGGCCGACTGGCAAAATCAGATTGCAAGCGCAACAGCGTCTAATATAATAAAGACACCCATCCTATCTGACAAGCTCCGCGAGCTGGTACAACCCGACACAACTGAGCTTATCAAGCGTCTATCGTCACGTACTATGCAACAAGATATCCTCTCACAAAATGGGGGTAAATATCTCATTAATGTGCCTGCCTTTGCTCTCTTTGAGCCTGAGGTTGAGGATGGGGCTGCTATCAGCCTCCAAGTGAGTATACGACAGCCGATCGGGAGTTGCACCAACCCTAATAATCACGATGAGAGAGGATACTTTTTTATTGTTAAGAGCTGGGAGCCCATCTATACTACAAGTGCCGAGAAACTTTGCAAAAAGGGAGGAGAGATTAAGGTCTACTACGATAGCGAGCAGTGTGCAGAGTCTCTCCTTAGCATCAAGCTAGAGCGATCCAACGACCACTGGATTTTTGTCAACTACTACGATTTTGCCGCCTCGATACAAGCAGATTGTACGCAGATTGTCCCCCAATCTCACTACAGCAATAAGAGTCAAGATGAGATGCTAAGTTACGCCCCGCTGCAGTACCTATCCGGAAAAAAAAGGAACGCCGTCTTGCCCACAGGACGCGTCGGGATCGTAATCAGGGTATGGGCGAATAAGTGGGTCGGGGATGTACGTGTACGCACAGAGCTAGGAGAGTCTCTCTACAACACCTCTGACAGTACGGGAGGTAATATTGGGAGCGATGGTGCTCTTATCCCTGCCGGGCATATCGGAGAGTTTATCTGCATTAACGAAGAAAAAATTTGGCTTTATACCGATTTATCACGATGAGCTACGACCGCTATACATACGCTAATAATCGCTACTCAGTCTCTCTCTATCGAGATGGGGCATCGAGTACTGCTCCTACACGCCGCATCAAACTATGGGGGGAGAGCCCCCTTGTTGTCGAGCGGGATGCGAGACGTACGATGGACGCACGCTGGGGGACACGTACAGAGCTGCATCTTGTCTCGGAGACGCACTATGCTTACGAGCACATTGTGCTCGATGAGCGCGAGTGGTGGATGGAGGTCAAGACTGGTACTACCCTCATATTTAAGGGGCGAGTAGAGCGCGGGTTGTACGAGGAGCAGTACGACTCGACACCTTACGAGTGTATACTGACCGCGAGCTGCGGTATCAAGCGGCTCGACGACTACCGTCTTGACATCGATGCCCTACCGCGCACTGAGCGGCAAGTTACCTCCTTGTGGGAGGTGATTAAGGGCTGTCTTAGGCTTACCGGTCAGAGTGAGGTAGAGGCGGCCGGGGACGTTGCGCCCTGGTTCACTGCAGCACATATTAACGCAGAAATCTACCGAACAGACGAGGACGGACTTATATCATCCGAGACGGCCGGAGAGGTGCTAGAGGGGATACTATCCTCTCTAGGGCTTGTGTGCTACCATACAGGCAGCACATGGCGCATCGAGCGAGTCTCCCACCTTGCGACATCGACACCCGTAATCCTCGAAACCTCAGAGCACTACCTAGAGGGGACGCCCAGCCTCGAGACGGAGGCAGCCATGGGCTCCATCCGCATCAACCTCCCTGAGGAGAGGAGCCAAAATGTTTACCGGCTTATGCCTACAACGTTTCCCTTACGAACTTGCTCATACTCAGAGGACTACTTTTATGTAAATAATCCGCCATTGTTTATGCTATCCGCCTCGAGTGGCATCGCAAAAAGGGCAACACGCCCCTCAGCGCGAGAGCAAGCACGAGGGATGCAGGTACGTATCCCCTACGTCGCTAAGGAGGCGGTCGCTCTCAGTATCCCCTACAATCCGCCGCGAGAGGCGACGGGTATAAAGATCGATATCGAGCTCGGATTTGAGGGGCTAGAGGATTGGGACGGCGACCTACTCGCCGTCGCTGAGATCAAAGCCGGCAATAGCAGGGAGCCGGAATTTATGAGTGCTCGAGGCGGAGTCTGCTACACAGCGACCGATCGCAAAGACCCGACAAAGTTTCAGCGTCTCCCGCAGACCGCCACTGAGGTGCGCGACAACTCAATAATGGGGCAGTTCCTATTTTGTGTAGGGATGGGCAAGGAGGGGGCGAATACCTTTAGATCGGTATGGTCGGTGACCCCAAGAGACAAGATGCAGTACCAAGCATACTACAAGACCTCTATCGATGACTACCTCCGCAACCACCTCCCTTACGCTAAAGTCTCTCGCTCCGAGCTCGAGGGGGGCAGACTGGCAAAATTTGGCTTTGCCACTGACCTCGTCTACCCTCAGACAATTGAGATACACGAGCGACGCCTGCAAGATAGGGGCGTTAGCTTTAAGACAAATCTTACGACCCTTGCCGTCTATATACCCCTGCGTTTTTATGCCGTGCGAGATGGGCTCGAGGCGACAGAGATCGCCCCGACGACGGTGATGGTAGGACGTATCTACATCACGTACGAGTATGCCAACAAGGGCGAGTACGACCGCTTTGTCGTGGCCGATATGGGCAAGGCCTACTTGCGCAAAGGAGAGCCCATCGACTTAACCTACACGACTGCAATAAAGGGGGTAGCTCTCCCCCCGTCACTCAAGGGGCAACTCACCGACAAGGATGGTAAACCCCTGCAGGATCTCGGGGGGCGTACCGTCCCCGAGTGGGTCGCTGCCTCCTATTTTGCAACGATGGCCAAGCCGAACGACACCCTGAGTCTCACAACAGCCACCCCCACCCCCTACCCCGTGGGGACGCTGTTTAGGCTCCGCAACCGCCCCCATCACACCTACCGCCTCATGGGCTCTCGGTACGACGCTCGACTAGGGACAAGCGAGCTCACTCTATCCGATGCCCCCTCACCCTTAGATGCTACGCGCTATGATCTATGACGACCTTGCGTTTGCTGTGACGCATTGCGGGCTGAGCCCCACCGATTTTGCCCGCCTCACTACGGCAGAGTGGCACGCAATTGCTACGATGCAACTCAAGCGAGAGGAGCAGGAGGCGCACACCACCTGGGAGCAAGCGCGGAGCATTATGTACGCCTCCGTTGTCCCTCATCTCTCCTCTCCCATCTCCGCGCACGAGGCTTTCCCCCTCCCCTGGGACACTCCAAGAGAGGAGGCCCCTCCCGACATCCTAACCCCTGAGGAGCTCCGCGCCATCGAGGAGCGATACCGATAAGACCCAATACACCAACCCTAATACTATGAGCCAATCTATCCATACTGCCACTATCCACGTTGACATCTCTCAAGCCCTCACAGCGACCGACGACCTCGCTCGTGAGGTCTCGGAGCTGCAGTCTAAGGTCAATAGCGCGGGGGAGCAGGCGACACAATCCGCCCAAGCGGCTGCAAACAAAACAACACAAGCTAGCGAGCAGACCCGAGACGCCAAGCAGCGTCTCACTAAGCAGACCAACGAGACCCGAAATTCTCTCGATCAATTTGGTGAGCACGGGGAGCGGGCAGCGAACCGTATCTCTACTGCGATACAGACTATTGAGCTGTCGGCTATTATCAGTCAAGTACAGGGGATAGCCTCAGCCCTCGGAGATCTAGCCGCCCCCGCCATCAACTTTGAGCAATCGATGGCCGACCTCTCGGCCATTACGGGGAGCGTAGGAGAGGAGCTCGAGGACCTCTCCAAGACCGCGCGGCGGGTCGGAGTGGAGAGCGGATTGGGAGCGTCGGAGTCCGCCCGCGCCTTTGCCATCCTTGCGGGACAGATCGACGTACCGCTCGAGCAGCTCAAGGTGTTGCAGGAGCAGACCATCCTGCTTGCTCAAGCAGGGGCTCTCCCTCTCGAGGAGGCCAGCAACGCCCTTGCGGGGACGATCAACCAGTTTGGTCTTGAGGCGTCCGAGGCGGCAAGGATCGTCAACGTGCTAGCCGCAGGGTCGAGAGCCGGAGGCTCGGAGGTTGTCGACCTCGCCGAGTCCTTTAAGGTCGCGGGGGCGGCCGCAAGTTCCGCCGGCGTGTCCGTCGAGGAGACGGCCGCAGCCCTAGAGATTTTAGCCCAAAACAACACCAAGGGCGCAGAGGCAGGTACGGCGATGCGTAATATGCTTATCGCGATGCAGACCCGGCTTAAGATTGACATCACAAAGACGGGCTTTGCTGGGGGGCTGCAAATCATCCAAAAGCACCTCGACGGGATGAACTCGGAGACTGAAAAAGCTACGTTCCTCGCGAAAACCTTTGGCCGCGAGAACATCGTGGCCGCTCAGTTTTTGCTAAAGAACACAGAGGGCGTTAGAGCCATGACGAAGGAGGTGACGGGGTCAAATGCGGCTATCGAGCAAGCTAATATCCGCAACAGTACCTGGGCACATCGACTCGAGGTGATGCGCGCCAGGATGGACGAGCTGAAGATATCCATCAACGAGGCCACCGGAGGGATGCTCCCCTGGATGGCAGGCCTAGGAGAGCAGCTGGTACCCCTTGCGCAGCTTACCCCCCTGCTTACTAATCTTAAGGGGGCGTTTAGCGGCATCAATAAGGTATTGATTGGCTCACCAATCGGCAAATACGCCCTTATTTTTGGAGCTATTGCAGGAGCCATCTACATCGCGTACGAAAACAGCGAGACGTTCCGCGCAGCCTGCCAGGAGCTGTGGCAGGCCGTACAGGAGACCGCGGGCGAGATGATGGAGCGACTTAAGCCGGCCTTTGATGCGCTCATCGGGGCGGTGCGTGACCTTATGCCCTCTATCACGCAGCTTATATCGACCCTAGGGGGGCTATTAGCCTCTGCCCTCCGCTCCCTAATGCCGATTATCCGCACCATTATAGAGCTGTTTGCCCGTCTCATCCCTCCGATTGTTAAAATCATTGAGGCACTCATGCCCCTTGTGGATCTTATTATCCGCCTCCTTATCCCCGTCCTCGATAAGCTGGGTAAGCTCATCGAGAGCCTCGGACCCATCTTTGAGCTTTGGGGATGGTGGATCGAAAACTTTGTTATTAAGCCATTGGAGGTGGCGATCGGACTTGTGGCTGACCTCATCGACTGGATAGGTGACCTCTTTGCCACCGACCCCCCGACCGATAAAATCGAGGCAACAACACGCGCCATCGACGACCAAACCCGCGCTATACGCGATAACAACCAGGCGCGAGGTGTACAGAGCCTAGGAGGAGCCGGCGGATCTTGGGGGGATGACAAAAAAGAGGTGCCGACTAAGGTCGAGACACCTACCCACTCTCTATCACTACCCACAAAAAAGGATAAGGGGGAGGAGAAGAAGATCTACAACCTCACAACGATTGAGGGCCTCACAAACAACATCTCTAAGCTGCAGGAGCAACTCAATAAGAGCAACAAAGAGGATGCCATCGCCCTGCAAAAGAAAATCAACGAGTATCAACAGATCCTCGACAAGCTCAAGGAAATTATTGCGATTGAGAGTAGGGCGAGTAAGCGTGTCGGCATCGGAGAGACCCTAGACAAAGCGGGCAAGGTCGCAAGTAAAAGCGACCTCTTTGGCCGCGATAAAAAGCAGCAGCAGGAGGACGCAAAAAAATGGGATGCGAAGGAGCTAGTCTCCGGCGCAGTCAAAAAAGCCCCGGAAACGCTGTACAACGCAACAAAAAAGAGCCTAGACAGAGCGCGCAAAGAGTGGGATCGATACGTAGCCGGGGTGCAAAAATCGGTGGGCAACATTGCCAATCTCGCCGGCACCATGGGAGGGATTATTGGCAACCTGGGGGATATGACAGAGAGCTCCATGCTGCAGGCTGCCGGGGCGTGGCTCGAGTGGGGGGCTAACGTGGCAAGCGTCATCAAGGACGCCCTCCCCAACCTCCTATCGCTCTTTAATGCTAATGTGGCGGTATCCGCCTCCGAGGCAGGTAAATCACAAGCCGGTATCCCCATTGTGGGCCCGATTATGGCAGCGGTGAGCATTGCAAGCATCATCGCCTCCCTCACCTCTATCCCTAAAGTTAACGCCTTTGCGGATGGGGGGATTGTGTACGGACCCACGCTCTCCTTGACGGGCGAGTATGCAGGAGCAAGCAACAACCCCGAGGTGATTGCCCCCCTTGATAAGTTGCGCTCGCTGATACAACCGATGAGCGCGGGAAGCGGAGGGCAAGTCGAGTTTAAGATTCGCGGCCGCGAACTCGTCGGTATCCTCTCCAAGGAGGGAACTATACGTAAGCTAAGCTAATACTATGATTATTACAATTGACAGCATCAAGGCTCTCATAAGAGCCCTACAAGAGACCCAGTCCCTCGCCTACATTGCCCTAGACCAGGGGCAGTGTGACGAGTACCTCGATGAGCTTAAGCACCCGCCTATCAAGACCCCGGCGCTCCTTATTGCCCCGGATGGCGAGGAGCGATGCAACGAGGACAAGGAGTGGGATCGATACCGTGCAGACCTTGCCCTCCGCCTCTACGTTAACCTCCCCCTTATTGCCTCGAGTGCCGCACCCGACCGCCATCTCGAGAGTTATGCCCGCTACCTCAACCTCATCGATGAGGTTATCAAGGCAGCGAAAAAAGAGGGATGGAGATTAGAGGGGTATAAGGTAGGGGCAAGGGTAGAGAGCCTGCAGGAGACGAGGATACAGCTAGCCCGCGAAGAGTGGGCGGAGGATTAAAACTCAAGATCGCCAAAGAGCGACGCCTGCACGGGGCGAGACTGAGCTGCACGCATCTGCGTCTGCTCCTCCTTAAGGTTAATCGCCATGATGCGGCGGAGCGTCTCGTAGCACATCGGATAGACCGGATAGACCCACCTACGCCACACTTCGGCAAGGCAGCGGTCCTGCCGCCCCGGCTCGTAGTACTCCCGTACTAGTTGCTGCACCATCTCAACGTGCCTTAGATAGTTTTCATGCTTCATATAGACAAAATCAATACCCAAGCACAAAGTTATAAACAAAATGAATACAAAGAAACCCTTTGCCCCGAAAGACCCTGCTAAGTATGACCATGCCAAGCGATTGTACCTCGACAAGGTCCCCCTCCGAGAGATTGCGGAGCGGCTCGGTATTACCCCTCAGACCCTTACCAAATGGAAAAAAGAGGGGGCGTGGCAAGCGAGCCGCAACGCCTCTCTCCTCTCACCTAAAACCATCTACAATAAGCTACTTAAGCAGCTCGACGACCTTATTGAGAGAGGGGATCCCCTTGCTACTGCGGATGCGATCAGTAAGATCTGCAAACAGATAAAAAGCCTGCAAAAAGAGGCGACAGCCGACGATGTCATCCTCGCCCTCACGGGCTTTGGCGATTGGCTCGTGGCAGAGGGTAAGCGACTCAAGACAAGTCGTGAGTTTGTACAAGAGCTTACTCGCCTGCAGGACATCTATATCCATTATCTCCTCGAGCGCGACAACCTACTAACACAGCAAGCAGATGATTAAGCGACCCCAAAGACAAGTATCGGCGGAGCTCCTCAAGCGTTGGGATGAGCGGGTGTCCCTCATCACCCGCACAACCTTTGACCTCGGGGAGTGTGAGGAGACCAAGGAGGAGCGCGTACGGCGTGCCAAGGAGGACTACAACTACTTCGTGCGTACCTATTTTTCGCACATCGCTCCCTGCGACTCCGCTAAATTCCACCTCGACGCGGCAAAATACATCGCGGGGCATCCGAGGGCGCGCGCCCTTTTCGAGTGGGCGCGGGGACATGCAAAATCTACGCACATGGGCTGCCTTATCCCCTTGTGGATCCTCGCACGAGGGGAGAACTTGTTTCGGTTTATCGTGCTGGTATCCAGCAGCAACGACAACGCCAAGGGGCTGCTAGCCGACCTCCAAGCGGAGCTTGCCAACAACGAGGCCTATATCCAAGACTTTGGCATTAAGGCGGATAAGGGTACCGAGTGGACCTCCGGCAAGTTTTCCTTGGCCGATGGCACCACGTTTGTGGCCATTGGCCGTGGCCAAAGCCCTCGAGGTCTCAAAAAAAACGGGCAGCGCCCTGACTATATCCTTATCGACGATATCGACGAAGACCAACTTAGCAACAACGAGAGCCGCGTCCGCAAGGCTTATAACTGGGTGATGGGGCCACTATACGGTACCATGGCCGGGGGGCGTGGGCGACTTATCATGGTAGGCAATCGATTTGCAAAAAATATGATCCTTGCGCACTTTGCTAATATCAAGAATCTATACCATACGCGCGTCAATATCATAGACAGCAAGGGCAATCCCTCGTGGGGTTACTACTCGCGCGAGGATATACAAGCTATGCGCGATGAGCAAGGCGAAATCAGCTTTGCCCGCGAGTACCTTAACAACCCGATCGAGGAGGGTGCCGTATTTAAGCCCGAGTGGATGCGGTACACAAAAATTCTGCCTCTCAAGGAGTACGTCAAGATCATAGCCTACACCGACCCCTCCTTTAAGTCGACAAAGGCTAACGACTACAAGGCAACAATGCTCGTCGGTAAGACCAAAGAGGGGTATTACCACGTCCTCAAGGCGTACGCGGGGCAATGCTCTGTCGCTGAGATGGTGGCTTGGCACTACGATATCGAGGCGTGGATTGCGCGCAAAAAAGGGCGCAAGCCGCCCCGCTACTACATGGAGGCGAACTTTATCCAAGACCTCCTACTCAAAGAGTTTAAGGATGAGGGTATTGCCCGAGGAGGGCGACAAATCCCCATCACACCCGATAAGCGCAAGAAACCCGACAAGTACTCGCGTATTGAGACGATGCAGCCTCTTTTTGAGCGCGGGTTTGTCCTCTTTAACGAGGAGGAGCGCGATAGTGAGGGGCTAAAAATCCTCATTGACCAGCTACTCGCAACCGAAAAGGGGAGCCGCCTACATGATGACGCCCCCGACGCCCTCGAGTCCGCCATTTGGATGCTCAACAAGGTAGGGTCAGACCAGCGTAACTATACGACCTCCAAGCGTCCCGACCGGCACTATTAACGGCCGTTTAACCTGCGATTAACCACCACTTAACTAATACCGATTATGCTCGTACAACAACAAGAGATGCTTACCGTCGTCGATGCTTACAAGCTTGAGGAGATGACCGACAATACCCCCGATATTACCCTCACCTGCCTCCGTGCCTCCGAGGCGCGGGTACTTAGTTATCTATCCGCTAAGTACGACATCACCGCGATACAAGCCATGCCCTCTGACGCCCCTTGCCTTGCCGACATCAAGGAGATGATCAAGGATATAGCCCTCTACTATATCATGCGGCGACACAACGTAGATATCGCCTTTGAGCGCGTTGTCGAGGCGTATAAGCTACATCAAGAGTACCTTAAGGGCATCGCGACCGGCACGCTCGGCATCGTAGGACTCCCGCCCCGCAAGACCGAGGACGGGCGGATCGTATCCCACCTCACCATGGGCTCACGCCCTAAAGTCGATTTTGAGTACTAACCTTATCTAGCATTTAATACCATGGCACTACACAAAGCCACTGAAACGCTCCTCGAAAAAATCATACAAAAGCAAGCCTCGCAGACCTCGCGCGACATGCGCTCCTGGCGCGATGCCAAAAGGGAGGCTACCAAGCCCGATTTTCCCCGCCGCACACGACTCGTCGATATTATCGACGATATGTTGCACGATCTCTACCTCGCCTCCAAGATGGAGCTGCGGAGGGACCGGTCGCTGAACAAGCCCTTTGCCATCCTTGATGCTAAGGGGGTAACTAACGAGGAGGTAACAAAGCTCCTTAGCGACTCTATCGCTTTTAACGAGCTATTAACCATCCTATTTGAGACGCCCTACTGGGGGCACTCGCTCCTTGAGCTTACCCCCTCCTCGACGGACCTCTTTACCGTCTCGTTGCTCCCTCGTCGCCATGTTGTGCCGGGGTTGGGGCTAATCCTCCCGGATGTGGCTGACACAAAGGGGATCGACTACCGAGCAGACAGCCGGTACGGCACCTCCATCCTCGAGGTAGGCTCTCCGAGCGACCTCGGTATCCTCTTTGACTGCTGCCCAAATACCATCTTTAAGCGTTATGCGCTAAGTGCCTGGAGCGAGTTTGCTGAGACATTTGGCATACCGCCACGGACGCTCAAAATCGACACTGACGACCAAGAGGCTCTCGCTCGAGCTGAGGAGATGATGACGCGGATGGGACGCGCTAACTGGGCAATTATCGACAGCAACGAGGAGATGTCATTTGCGACCGGTGTCGCCGGCAATGGGGACATCTTTGAGCGCCTTATATGGGCGTGCAAGCAAGACATCTCGATTAAGATCCTCGGGTGTATAATCGGCGAGGATACCGCTAACGGTAACTACAGCAAGGAGGAGTCATCTCTTAAGCTCCTCGACGCTAAATGCGCTAAGGATCGTGCGCTCATCGAAAAATCGATGAACTCTACTATCCTGCCTGCCCTCAGCACTCTCGGACATATCCCCTCAGGCCTCCGCTTTGAGTACCCCGAAGAGGAAGATAAAAACGCTCTATGGCAGCGCACGAAGGACATCCTCCCCTATTACGAGGTAGACGAGAAGTGGATCGAGGATAAATTCGGCGTCGCCGTGACTGGCAAGCGTGCCACCCTGGGGGAGACTAACCAACTCACCGCCTCCGATCCTTTTTTCGGGTGACCCCCTCGAGGTATGAGCGATTAACCTCTATCCTCGAGGGGCTATACACCCCTATCCGCCTCGAGCTCAAGGGGGATGACGACCCCGACAAGAGCGGCCGCCTCCGAAAGGCCTTTAATCGTGCCAAAAAGTTTGTACTCGAGCAGGGGGGCAAGATGACCCCCAACATGCTACGTGAGAAGCCTATCCGCAAGGCTATCGAGGTGAGTGCTCGAGGGTACACCGCCAAGGTAGACCCCATCATTCGAGACCTCTCTAACTCGACGCAGCGCGCACTAAAGCAAGACCTGCACACCTTTGCCGGCTTTAAGACCTACCACCACCTGCAGGAGGTGGCCGGTCGGTCGCGCAACGCCGACGGAACTCTAAAGAGCTGGCAAGAGTTTGTAGCCGACACGGCTAAGATTGACGACAAGTACAACAAAACCTGGCTCAAAGCAGAGTACGCCTTTGTGCAATCATCCGCGCAGATGGCAGCCAAGTGGGAGCGATTTGCCCAATGGGGAGACGCTTATGACCTCCTCTACAAGACGGCAGGCGACGAAAAAGTACGCGCTGACCATGCCCGACTCAATGGTATGTGCCTACCCTTCAGCGACCCCGCCTGGGACACCTGTTTTCCCCCAAACGGCTGGGGGTGCCGGTGCGATGTAATACAGGTAATACCGGGGACGCACCCTCGCTCAGAGAGCAAGGAGGTCGTCGACCTCCTAGAGGAGATGACGCCCGGGAAGCAGGAGATTTTTAGGTTTAATCCCGGCAAGGAGAAAAAACTTATCCCGCCTCGTCATCCCTACTATGGCAAGGAAGGCAACAAGGAGAGTGAGGCAATTATAAAAAATCTCGATAAATACACACCGACAAAAAAAATCATCGAGAAAACAGAAAAAGGGCATACTATTGAGCTATACGACAATGTAGATACAACAAAATCAGACTACAAACAGATACTTGCGTCTGCACGCTATTTTGCTAAAAATGGGGAGGACGTCGAGATCTTGCCAAACGTGCAACATGGGGCAAGAGATTTTGATTACAAGACTATATATGCAGACTTAATCGGGACTGAGTACGAGGGCAAATGTCCCGATTTGCGTTGTACAAAAGATGGAGTAAGCGTATATAGAGAGGTCAAAGGATACAGTGACAACACAGACGGTAAACGTGCAATAAAAAACATGCTCAATAGGGGATTAGAGCAATCTCCTCGAGTCATAATACAACGTCACCCCGATTGGACGGATTACTTTGTAAAAAAGGTAATTGCCAATCGCTGTAGAAACGGCGACAAAATAGACGAAGTTTGGATACAAGAGGGTGAAACCGAAAATGTTATGATTATCTATAAAAAGACGGAAGGCTAACACTTATGAACTAAGTATTAGCCCCCGCGGACGAAGAATAGCGGCATTACCCGGTTAATCCTCACCACAAAGATAATAATAAAATCGGAATAAACAAATCATGGAACTAGATAAGCAAGACCTTGAGCGCTTGTTAGCTAACGATCTACTCGTCATCATGCAGGAGGAGACCGCAGAGGCATTTGTACGCAAGGAGTGGGATGGTAAGGCGTGGCCTCCACGCAAGCACGAGGATGGCATCGGCTCTCTTATGCTGCGCAGCGGGGCACTAAGGCGGAGTATCACGATTGAGGCGGACGGCAACCAGGTCGTTATCAACAGCAGCACTCTCTATGCTCATATACACAACGAGGGAGGGGTTGTACAGGTCCCGGTAACAACCAAGATGCGCAAATATTTTTGGGCGAGGTATAAAAGCACAAAAGAGCCTAAATACAAGGCGCTTGCCATCACTAAGCGTACGCAGCTTACCATCCGCATACCTAAGCGTCAGTTTGCAGGTGTTACTCGTCATACGCGCAGCAAATGGCGCAAGGCTGTAGACCATCGCCTGCAGTCTCTCGACCTCCTAAGCTCCATAAAAGCAAAAATCAAGTGATAAAAAGGGGAGACCCAAGCGAGCCTCCCCAACGATCGAAAACCGAAAACGGTCAACGGGTTATCTACAAATAGTAGAAATTGTCACTAGTGACAATGCAAAGATAATCATTTTTTTGACTCTGCCGTATCCTTATCGACAATAATGATATCTTTGCCGTACGCCTCGAGCAAGCGCAGCAGCGTTGAGAGACGTACATCACGACGCGCCTCCTCGATATCCTGTAGCTGAGTTGCACTCGTCACTACCTTATCCTTAATGAGTCGATACTGCGTAATACCGCTCTCCTCGCGCAATGTACGCAGTATTGCGCCTAACTCTTTGTTTGTCATATTATTACATCAATTATCAAACATATCAAAGCATTGATGCTTTGCAGCCTTGTAGAGCGTCCAGTCGCCTTTATCATAACACCCCCATCCGAGTTCTGTGTTCAGATCGATGTAGTATGTCTCTTCCGTCTCTACAATTGTAATTTCTAGCTTGACCTCTCCTTTTGTCGCAAGAGCGGTCATTATCTTAGCATTTCTAAATGCATCAAGAGGCTCATAATCGCAGAAGCGTACAATATCCTCTATACAATCTTCGTACTCCCCGATCTCCTCCACGTATGCAGGGGTAGTGTCGATAATCGACAACCTAAATCTGTTATCCATATTCTTTTCACTTAGCGGGGGCGGCTGCCCGCCCCCTTGTTGTCTTACTCGCCGATATTAATGTAGATATCACTATCTATCGTTGTGCAGTTCGGGGCGCTGAACTTATACACTCCCCACTCGGGCTCGTACTCCGTCGATTCTGTTATATCTGTAGGAGCCTTGTCCGCAGGCACAAAACCATCGAAATGCATATCCTTAAGGGTCTCAGCAAATTCGATGCACTCATCCCAACAATTGATGTGTCTCTCTCCCGCATTATTTGAGATTAGGAGTCCGTCTGCACTGCTTACCAGCTCAATTACTTGTTCTTTTGTTAGAGTTTTCATATCCTTTATTGTTGTGGGGGTGGTTGTCCACCCCCGGGTTGTTATCACTTACTTAATTACTACTTTTTTACCGCTCTTGAGCGCATCGATAATCTCTGACGCATCAAACTTAGTAAGACTGCGCTGTGCGTTCGTGTTCGAGGGGAAATCCCATCCCTCGATATTGTCCCCTGTCGCAAGGGCATCAATGTATTTAATTTGTGCGTACGTCATTGCGATCTTGTCGGTTGCCTTGTGCCAAGTAGTTGTGATTTCTACTACTTCTGTTGCTTCTGTAGTAGCTTCTTCCTTCTCGTCTTCTACGTTGCTCGAGTAGAGGACTTCCACGTTCTCCATTTTGATTTCGCTTGCCTCAACAATATCCATGATTTCTTTGTCTTCGATTGTGATGTACACGGTCGTAGCCTTGTGCATCATGATCTCTCCCATTTGCACCTCTAGTATCATGCCGCATCCGTCATTGAGGATGCGGATAGACTTAATGGCTTCTGCGTGTCTGTCGCTGCAGAGATAGCATTCTAGTGCGCTGTCGGTTCCTTCAATCGTAAAGTCAATGTACTGACCAGCTCCGAGTTGTTGTAGTTTTTCGATCGTTGTCATTTCGTTTTCTTTTTTCGTTCGTTTCTTTCTGTTCTGTCTCTTTTGACATTACAAAGGTAGTAATATATTTAATACCTGCAATACATTTCTATCACAAAATACTCGCCATGTATAAGATTTATGTTTATATAATATTTGGAGCAAGGAAGTGTAAACAAAACAGCCCGAATTGTAAATAAAAAGGGGTGCTGCATCTCCCGACGTCGCACCCCTGGATGAAAAGATAAGAAATAAACTAACTAACCCTCAGGTGCTGCTCCCTTTGAGAGCACCTCTATGTTGTGCCACTCTCGCTCTGTAAGATGGAGCACAAAACGCAATCCCCCCTCCATCACACACTCCTTGCGAGTGGTAGGGATACGTCTATCTCTTGCTGCCGCAGGGCTTACCACTGCAACAAATCCCTTACCGGATGGAGTAAAACGTATACCCCTGCTCATACCTCTGTCATATTAAGAGGTATGGTCGCCCAGCCAGTTGCCTCCTTAACTTGAGCCTGCACAAATGTGCGAGAGGCATACGGTTGATACGACTCCTCGATGATTTTCACCCCCTCAAGGAGGCGGGCATCTTTCCTCTTGTCAGCAAGCTGACGCAGCTGGATCACCCGAGAGGGCTGTAACACTCCGCGCTTGTTGCGCGAGAGGAGATGCATCACCGTCTCGACGAGATCCGCGCTATCCTGATCTTTAGCTAACGATTGCAGATACTCTGTAACGATTGCAATACCATCCTCTACTGTGTCTCGATAGTCGTCGACAGTACGACAACCGAGCGTTATCCTGTAACGCGAGTCAGAGGTTGTAAAAGTATGCGTATACTGCCCTCCATCGCGCGAGAGATGCATTACCTCATTTTTCATTTTCAGGATTGCTTCAAAGTTGCTGTAGATGGTCGCCTTTATCATCCGCATCGTCTCGCTAAGCTCAGTGAGCTGGGTAACTGCAGTCGACACCTCACAATTGACGAGGATAGCGTAATCCTCGCGTTGCTGCTTGCGCGCTGCCTCCTCACGTTCCTGGGCTTTTTTCGCCTTAAATTCTTCGTATTCAGCCCGTTCTTCGGGCGTCATGGTTACTTGTTCTTCCATATTACTACTTATTTTAGTGATTATATCTAATTGCTAGGGTTAGATCGATATGACAACTCTCGCACAGACGCAAGCAACTACCCCATGGTCTGTGGTACAGATCTACTTCCGGTTTTGTCTTAACTCGTCCGTCATAGTTATCTATAATCTTCTGTGCCTCAATCTTGATTTTTTCGACCTCTTCGTCGGTAAGGAGTTGATGTTTGTATCCATTGGCGAGGGTCTGTAGCTGAGATTCCAGTTTGTTTTTTGCCTGTGTGGCCCAAATGGCAACAAACCACCACTCCTTCCGAGATTCTTTTTTTTGTCCTTCTATCATATCAACCAATCCTTGATTGTGCTAATCGAGAGGCTTAGTAGCTCTATATCCCTTGTCATCATAACACCCCATTGTCGCACACAATTAGCGGCGTCGGCAAAATCATCTGCATTGATAACAAATGATAGCGACTCCTTGCGAGTACGATCCCTCGCGTCGTCATACTCCAGCATTGCACATCGAGCGCGATACCATTTTTCTCGATGCCTTTCCCGATCGCAAACGGCAATTATCTGCTCGACTTTGACCTGCTTGATACTTAGTATATCTACGTCTCGATAAGAGCTAAGCTCGCTAAGCATTGCGATCTCAGCCTCATGCGACATCAACGCAGAGACAAGATAGACCTCTGTTACTTTTTTAGCCTTGCCGGCATCATCAATACGCTCATAGCGTACCTTGACCTCATAATGCAGTTTTGTAATCATAATCTTATAGTGTTATTAGTGTATATATACCTATTGCGTCGAGCACGACAGATAGCATCAGACTTGTCATGACAAATACAGATATAGCGTTGCTCCATGTGCCCATATTTTCCTCGCGCATCGCCTCGACAATAAGACCTATAATATATGCGCATATCCCTGCGTGCGCTAAAAACACGAGCACGCCTAGTATGATTAGTATCATCATCTCCTTGCCTCCTTGTACATTGCCTCTACTCGCTTAATATCCTTGAGCTTAAGCATAAACGCCCCATAGAGCGAGCGGAGTCGCTCCCGGGGAATTCGATTAAACTCGCGTATCCCCGCTGCCCTGCAGGCGGTCGCCTTGATGTACGCTATATCCACATTAAACTTACCGCACGCTGTGAGGTACTTGCCGACAACTGCGATAAGCCGCTTACGCAGCGCATCCATCGATTGATGCCCATCTCGCCGCTCAATCTCCCTCGAGAGGCAAGCGCACACGTCGACAAGCTCATGCTGCGAGAGGTCGACACTGCTCTTTACGTTGTACTGAGAGAGGAGAGCTCGCTTGTCCTCATCCGTCATACCCAGCTGCCCGGCAAGGGTATGGTATTTCTTGAGTAAGTCCTTATGGATCTTATCCATTACCTTAGTTTCTTTCATTGTTTTATACTCCTAACGTTTCTTTTAGTGCCTGATACAGGTGCTTACGAGCTGCCTGTTGAGCCTCCTCAAGATCATAATACTTACCGAGGACATCTTTATGATCCTTTTTAAGGATACACTCATTGTCCTTGATCAAGATTACATATGTAACAAGCGGAGTGCGACAAGCGATGCAGCAGACGTCCGTATTATTGACAACACGCCATCCTAACTCAATATCGTAGATGATATCACACTTAACGCTCTTATGCATATCCTCTACCACGATATCTTCCGCAGCACGGGTCTCCGATAAGACAATATCTACAATTCCCCTCGACTTCTTGCTCTTATACCGCCTATACAGATGCTGTCTAACAGCCTCTCTCATCTCCTCGAGAGCTAACACATACCTATCCGCTATCATACTCCTCCTATATTTTCGTCATATTCTCTATATTTTGGCCCCATTGTCATCATCATTCGCTCAGACCTGATTCTATAATCTTGCAGCGCACGCTTCTTTGCCGATTCTAGGGTGGGATATATCTCCTTAACCCCTCCTGCTTCGAGTACCCATCCGCATACAGCAGTCTTTATTGTGTAGACCATATCGCCCGCTTCCCCGAGCCATGTACGCTGATCATACAATGACCAGCGTATGCCTGCAATTCTGATTTGTTCCATATTACTATTACATTGCTCCATACTCCCCGCCGATTTCAAATTCTTCTGAACCGTCCTCATCACAAGATCTCCACGACCCCTTGATGCGATCGTAGGGTACAAAAGGCCTGCCGAGCAACTCAAAAACCCGGCTCTTAAAGTCCATATTGATAGCCCGGATACCCTCTTTTTTGCTTTCCACGATTGTTTCTACTCCATCCATAGATTCTGCGACCCACCACCCCATATTCTCATAGAGCGCATAAGCCCCAAAAGGGGTAAACCCATAGAGGCAGTCGCCATGCTCATTAGTACCCCAAAACCACTCAATATAGATTCTGCTCTTATTGATCGACATGGTAAATGCCTGACTATCTAAGTCCATCCTATCATCACTTACTAGTGTTACTATCTTACCGTTGCGCACAACAATCGTCATAGTGCCGTTATTTTCCGAGATTTTCATTTTCTGTTCCATCGTTTTTAGTCATTCTTAATATCCATTTCGGGTAGTCGTGTCGCGCGAAGTAGTGCCTCACGATAAGGAGGTTAGCTATCACTGCGCCATACCATACAAGGTATACCCACCAAGGGAGCGTGTCCACAGTTTCTGTCATTAGCGATAGCCCTGTAATAATGAGCCATGCTGTCCTTAGTACGTCTTTCATTCCATTTCCGCATTAAAGTCCTTTTTTCTCTGCTCATAGGCTACAAAGTCTGCACCTCCGTAGCCATCCTCTGTGCTGTACCTCGTCTCGCATTGCGCCACGCCCCCCACGACGCGGATCTTGATGTCCGCATCGTGCTTAATCTTGAGCTGCTTCGTGTTGTAAGCGTCACCATTACGCTCTTGCCCAATCATGATAAATAGCTTGTTCGGATGTCGATGTCTAAGGGCAATGATGTCACTAGCGGATGAGTCCTCTAAGTACATTACGCTATCGACAAAGACGATGTCGGGGGAGTGCTTTTTAGAGAGCCTTTTGCTTAATTCGGGGAGTTGCTCCCCATCAATGAGCATAATACGTCGTCCACACTCCTCTAAGCCGGCTCTTCGCCACGCCATCTGCATAGCAGGAGATAAACCCTGCTCCAGCGAGTTGTAGGCGACCTTTTTCACAAATTGAGTAAGGTACTTAGCGAGCTTAAGGCAGTAGGTTGTCTTACCGCTCCCCGACTTACCGTAGACAAACCAAATTCCACGCAGGGCAGGTCTGCCGAGATGCTTGAGCCATGCCCCCTCAAAGGGGGATATCTCGAAGCGAGCGGATAAAACGTTGTTATTAGAGTAACTCTTAGCCATTACCTCTATCCTCCCTCTTACGCTGCGTTTTTGGCCGCCCACACCGACCGCTTAACCCTGCGCAGATCGCTTTCGCTCTCTTTCGTGATTTTGCGAATTTTGGCGTCACTCTCGATGCCGTTTGCAACGCACACAAGGGCAACATCCTCCTCCCCGATTTTTGCAAGCTCAAAAAACCTTCGCCCGAGTCTCGATAAAATCTCCTCAAATCCCTTTTTCCCAAGCCGTACCCCTCGAGCAATACGAGCCTTAAGGTATTGAGTACCGCAGAGGACAATACCGCAACGCCCCTCTAGCTGATTGTACAGCGTGATAAAAAAGTAAAGGACTTGGTCGCTGAGCTTGTCCGCTTCGTCGAGGATTAAAAGGGGGTTATCCGCCCGACTAAGGGCATCTACCACCTCTTCCATCATATCATTGATGGTGTAGCCGGCAACATTCGCCCCCATCGACTTAAGCACCTTAGAGACAAAGGTGCGCCGGTTCCAGTGCTCGCCGCACGTAATGTGGTACACGTTGCGGTGCTCGTCTGCATACTCTCTGCAGGTCTCTGTCTTGCCCGATCCTGCCGCTCCGATCACACCTGCTACAAGGGCATCTTGTTGTGCTCGAGAGAGGAGCATTGATAGCTCCCTATGTACCGAGGTATCGGCAAGCTGCCACCCCTCCGATTTGGTTCGGGTCTGTTGGGCAACGCTCCGCCACATCTCCTCCGAGATGGTCTCCCAGTCCGTGCCGTTCAGCATCTTATTGATCGTCGCAGAGCTAACGCCATCTAGCGAGTTAGCCGCCTTCTTCTGTGAGCCCTTACGAGCCACATAACTGCGCAATTGCGCTACGATTTCTTCTTTTTTCATTGCTCTAATCCTATTATCTGTCTATACTGCCCCCCTAATCCCCCCGGCATTCTTTGGGGGCGACAGAGAGGCGTTTATATGCCTTTTATCCGTCGTTTAATCGCCGCTTAACTGTGACTTAAGTCTAAAACTTGTCCCAAAAACTATTGTCCGATTTCTTCTCTTTCTCTCGAGGGGCTGGAGTCTCCTCGATCTCCTCTTCCACCTCTTCGTACTCGGCTGCCTCGAGAGCTTCACTCCGTCTGTCCTTATGATTGCCCTTACTATCGACAATCAAGAGACGCCCGAGTAGTGTCTTAATGTCTGAGTGACTCCCGATCAGCCTTTCGGTCGAGCGATGTGCCTCTATTAAGGTCTCCTTAACCTCCGCTTCCATTGCATCGTTAAAGTCAAACACACGTTTCAGCTCCTCTGCATCGCCCTCTACTCGATCTTGCAATGCCATCGGTTGTACGTATTTTTCGTCAAGCAGATAACGCAGACTCTTATCCTTATTGACCACCAATACATTGCTTAAGTCGTCACGATCATAGAGCACTATCCAATCCTCCTTGCGGTGCGTACGAAACGACTGCTCGAAGGTGTCGTACACACGCTCCTTGCCCATCAACGTCGGGCATAATCCCTTACCCTGCATGCGGTTTGTGTAACCCGTTGTCTCGCCAAAGTGGAGCAGGTACTGCTCGCGGGGCATGGGGAATCGCCTATCCTCGGGCATAGCCTCATAGAGGGCGACAAACTGATCGTGCTTTATCCTCCGCTCCTCGGCAATGATGGCCTCCAGCTGCTTGACCACCTCCTTGCGGTCGGGGAAAAACTTGCGCAGCTGATTTAGGGCATCGCTATTGGGTTGGTTATCGGGATCGCTGGTGATATTGTGACCTGCCCAGTTGCCAAAACGTCGACAATACTTCTCATTAAGGATGTCGAAATAGTGCTCGATAGGCTTACTCTTAGCGTTGCCCTGTTTAGCAGGGATTAGCTTCTCGCAGCACCCTTTATACAGCATGGCAAGGTCACCCTCTAGCTTGCGGTCGAGGGCGTAGTGGTCACATTGTATCTGTCCCGTGCGGTACATTGTACCGAAGAGCTCCCTCGTGTGTTGCATCGCATTGCGCAAGGCAGCACGTATCAAGTCCTTACTCTCGTTATCCCCGATGGCATACCCGATAGGATAGTCGCAAGAGGGGTCTAATACCACCTCCAGCGTCAAGCGGTTGGTATAGGTAGTAATAGGCTTGCCCTGCTTAGTACGTGTACGTGCTTGGTAGAGGAGCTCCGCTGTCCAGCCGTCAAGCGACCACATGGCAAGTGCCGTAGTGGGCTTATATCGCTTAACCTGCATAAGACGTTTATTGCGATAGTTGGTGGCTCCGAGACGGCCATAGTCCACAAGGTGCGCATACTCCTCTCTAAAACATCCTACAGCCCGACTCGTAATACCGCTCCAACCCTGCATCTTAGCTATCTTGTTGTACTCGTCTGCTACCATCTGATTGTTAGCATTGATATGCAGGCTAAGCATCGAGAGGAGTACTCGCTTTTGTTCGTCGCTCACGATCTTAGCAGCGTACTTGTTCTGATAGTTCTTGTTGATCATCGATTCGTACCCCTCCTTTTTGTAGCGGTTGTACTTGCGTTGGAGCGAGCGGGGGTTGTCAGGGAGATTGTGTATCCAGCCTGCATCCTTGATGCGCTCTAACGCATTAGCAGCATCAACCCAAAAGTTACCCCGATGGAGACGGGGGTGCGATTGTGAGAGGCGCACTCCATCCGCAACCTCGATCTTACGGCCAAAGGAGTCGAGTACGGAGCAGGCGTGTGTATACTCTCTAATCTTATCCTCCGAGAGATGGCGACCGCCATCAAACGTGTACTCCGTGTAGTACGCCAAGGCCTCTGCGTTAAGTTCGATTTCCTCCACAAACGGCTTGCTTTTTTCTCTTTCCTTCAAATCCGGGTAACGCTCGTAAACTTGTACCTTATACTCAATAGGTAGAGTATCTAAATCATACAAGGCGGGAGTACCTTTGCAAGCACGACGTACAGGACGGAGTTTATTTCTTCTTCGTAGATTGTCAATTGCGATCTTATCAATACCACAATTACACATCTCACGGTAAGTGATGCATCTAGTCTTGTCTTGATACTCCATAACACCTATTATTCGCCCGTTACATCAGTCGCTGGCGATAAATATGCATTGTCTTTAATCCTAACGCCATCCATTATAGTACACCACGCACCAATCTGCACGTTGTTACCAATTTTCACGTCACTACAGATCTCTACATCATCCCCGATTATGCAGCCGTCGCCGATCTTTACATTCTCTCTTATAAGCACATAGTTTCCGAGCTCCACGTCGCTTCCAATCTTAATACGCAGCGAGCGTGGCAAGAGTCGCTTGAGTTGCTCAACATCCTTGTAGCGATACTCGATGACAGCACCATCCTCTGTCTCTATCTTAAGTAGTTTCATTTTTTGACCTCCTTGATTAGTGCGATTAGATTCGTGATTGTAAGCACTATTTTCTTTTCCTCGTTGTCGCCATCCTTGATAATAATAGACTTGCGTGCAAGGTCGATGGTCGCCTTTCGGTTGCCATCATCCCATACGAGGCAATCACCCTCAATTGTAAGGATCTCCTCCGCCGGAGCCTCTACAATAACTTTAGCTCCAAGTGCCAAAGCATCTCTTCTGATTGCTCTTGCAAGTGGAGTGTCTCTATTGAGTAATAGAGCGCAACGCACGGCCTCGCCACTACATCCAAGCTCACCTACAATGTGGTTCTTTGTTCCTCTTGTTACCTTCAACTTCCTTGTTACCATATCATTTTCATATCTTTGCCAGCGTCGCTGCAATAACAACGACACTGCAAAAGTATAGAACATTTCCGACACTCGCAAGTGTTTCGGCAGAAATATTCGACACAATGAATAGTATAATCGGACGAATAAAAGCCTATTCAGACACCAAGGGATTGAGCCTTAGGCAAATAGAATCTAAGATTGGAGCTAGTAATGGGCTTATAAGTGGAGCTATTAAGAGAGACGCAGACATTGGAGGCAGATGGGTCTCTTTGTTTGTAGAAAATTTCCGAGACGTAAATCCTATTTGGGTATTGCTGGGCGAAGGAGATATGCTAAGGGACACTCAACCTCCAACAGCAAAACCCGAAATAATCCCATCACCTGATGGCATACCACTAATACCCATAGAGGCGTGGGCTGGTGCGCTTAATGGAGAGGAGTACAGCATAATGGCGGAGGATTGCGATCGATACATCGTACCCTTATTCAAGGATGCCGATTTTCTTATTACCGTGAGAGGAGATTCCATGATCCCTAAGTACTACTCGGGTGATATAATAGCGTGTCGCAAGGTGTACCTTAGGGATTTATGGTTTCAGTGGGGTAAGGTCTATATTATAGATACTGATCAAGGATCGGTACTTAAGCGAGTCAAACGAGGGTCTACCGATGAGACGATTACTCTAGTATCCGAAAATCCTGAGTACGACTCATTCGAGTTGCGACGAGATCAGATATATAATATAGCTATTGTACAAGGCGTCATAAGAGCTGAATAGTCCAAAAAATGGATTTCAAAAACCCAAAACTCGGAAATTTGAATATAACAAGCTGAAAATCAAATTACTATGCATGCATCTGGCAAAATACATGCGGGTAATATGGGGGTAGATTCTCGCGATTTTTGGGCGTTTTAGCTTCTAAAAAGGGAAATATGGGGTATAGATTATACCTCTAGAGGTGTATCAATTTGACTGCCCATTCCGATAAAAATAGAGTTATCAACAATTAAGCACGACTGCCCATTTGACTGCCCATTTGACTGCCCAATGCCGTTTTTAACACTATCTTAACACAACGAAAGGCGAGTAAAAGAGGTAAAAAGGGAGCCAAAAGGCGGTAAATATGCCCCTCGAGCTCCGATCATTTACCACCCATTTACCAGGCGTTTACCGCCCTCTAAACGACCGCTAAATCCGACGCCACAAGACACACGCAGGGAGCCCTAAATACCCCTCATTTTAGCCCGATGGCAGCGCGGAGGTATGGATCTATCCACCTGCCCCCTGTAACGCCCGCAAACGCCGCTATTACGCGCTCTAGGGGCTTCTGTCGATTATGCGCCACCGACGCTGCACAAAGCCCCACAGAGGGCAAAATACACCCTCTACACACCATGCGATCGATGCCACGACAAGGCACAAAAAAAGGGCGCAAAATGCAACCCAATTCAAGCGGATTCATTTACCGCATTTACCGTTCATTTATCGCTCGAGGCAAAACTTAAAGCCAAATTCAAGCGAATTAAAGCGTAATGTACTTTTCGTTTTACATGCTCACGAGCTAAAAATCGCCCTCATCCTGCTATAACATAACGACTTAGCCACCTCTCCACTCTCTACCAGTCTTGTACTTTTCGTTTTTCCCCCCTTACAATCACCAAAAAGAGCTCTTTGCTCACCCTCTTTTTGAGTGTTTTCTTCGCTTTTAGTTTAACATCTTGCGGTGAGAAAGATCCTGTTGTAGAAGATGTTAATCTTGTCGGAACAACATGGACAGGTTTTGTTGCCACAAGAGATATCGATGGAAAACTTGTGAAAGCACCGGTTAGTATTTCCTTCCTCCAGGAGAGAGGTCGCTGGTACTTTGATGCAGATCCTACGCCTTTTGTCAGCGCCTGGGAGAGAAAATACGAGAATTTGTTCGATAATCGCTTTACCTATTTCACCTACGAAAGAAAAGGGTCTTCTCTGATGGAGCTTTCTAAATTCGATATGAGTTATACCTTTTTGCGCGGCTCTTGGATTATAAACAGACTGACCAGTAAGGATCTTTCGCTGGCAATTCGTGCAGAAGAAGAGTCGCGAGCTATTTGGCTACAACTCACTCGAAAGCCGATTAATCCTACGAACTAAGGTCTGTACGCCGGGCAACCCGAGGATGTTTGTCGGGTTGTGAAAAGTAGGGTCTAAGGGAGAGATTGCTCTCACAATTAGACTAAATTCCCACCAAAGGCTGGGGGATGCGTTACTCTCTTTGTACGCGTTCCTCAGCCTTTTTTCGATATCTCTTGAAGACAAAACCTCCTGTTAAAACATGCCTTTTAGGTTGAGTTCTCCCTTGTACTGAGAGGAGAGACAAATTGTCTTCTTAGCCTATTCCTGCCTCTTGGCATAGTATTTGTATGAAATTCCGATGTCAAGGATGGACTCGGCACTAGCGAGTGTATAGAGAGCCAATCCCCAAGAAGAAATAAATAGAATAGTAACATAATAATCGTATTCGTATGAATATCAAACCGCTTGCAGATCGCGTTGTAGTGAAGCCTGCCGATGCAGAACAGAAGTCTCAAGGAGGTATCATCATTCCCGATACCGCTAAAGAAAAGCCTCTCCGTGGTACTGTCGTAGCCGCTGGTAAGGGTACTAAGGACAACCCTATGGAATTGAAGGAGGGGGATGTTGTGCTCTACGGTAAGTATGCCGGCACAGAAATCGAGCTTGAGGGTGATAAGTTTATCATCATGCGCGAGAGCGATGTCTTGGCTATCCTCTAAGAGAAGTTCGGAGAGAGACAAGCTAACAATATCAAAGTAAGACAATCCAAAATAGAATTATACAGCAACAATAAAAGCTATGGCTAAAGAGATATTATTTGATCAAGAAGCACGCGACCTTCTCAAAAAAGGAGTGGATCAGCTTGCTAATGCAGTGAAGGTAACCCTCGGTCCTAAGGGGCGTAATGTGATCCTTGGTAAGAGCTACGGCGCTCCCCATATCACCAAAGACGGGGTAAGCGTAGCAAAGGAAATCGAACTTGAGTGCCCCTTCGAAAATATGGGTGCTCAGCTCGTGCGTGAGGTCGCATCTAAGACCAACGACGATGCCGGTGATGGTACCACTACGGCTACCGTTCTCGCTCAGAGCATTATCAATGTAGGGCTCAAGAATGTAACAGCCGGTGCTAATCCTATGGAGCTAAAGCGTGGTATTGACAAGGCTGTGGCTACCGTGGTTAAGGACATTGCCGCACAGAGCGAAGCTGTAGGCGACGACCTCAAGAAGATTGAGCACGTGGCTAAGATCTCGGCTAATGGGGACGAAGAAATCGGTCGCCTTATTGCCGAAGCTATGGGCAAGGTGAAGAAAGAAGGCGTTATCACGGTAGAAGAAGCTAAGGGTACCGACACCGAAGTAAAGGTGGTAGAGGGTATGCAGTTCGACCGCGGTTATATCTCTCCCTACTTCGTAACCAATACGGAGAAGATGGAGTGCCAAATGGAGAACCCCTACATCCTCCTCTACGACAAGAAGATCTCAGTTATCAAAGATATTCTTCCTCTCCTCGAGAAGAGCCTACAAACAGGCCGTCCTCTTCTGATCATTGCAGAGGATATTGACAGCGAAGCTCTTGCCACTCTCGTTGTAAACCGCTTGCGTGGTGGCCTTAAGATCTGTGCCGTAAAGGCTCCCGGTTTTGGTGATCGCCGTAAGGCTATGTTGCAGGATATTGCCATCCTCACGGGGGCTACTGTGATTAGCGAAGAGACCGGTTTCTCTCTCGAAGCTGCTACTATCGAAATGCTTGGTCAAGCCGAAAAGGTGACGGTAGACAAGGATAATACCACGATTGTAAACGGTATGGGCGACAAGAGCGAACTAGAGGCTCGTGTAGCTCAGATCCGTGCTCAGATCGAAAATACCAAGAGCGATTACGATCGCGAAAAGCTCCAAGAGCGTTTGGCAAAACTTGCCGGTGGTGTAGCTGTTCTCTACGTGGGCGCTGCTAGCGAAGTAGAGATGAAGGAAAAGAAAGACCGTGTAGAAGATGCCCTCAGCGCCACTCGTGCTGCTATCGAAGAGGGTACAGTTCCCGGTGGTGGTACAGCTTATATTCGTGCTATCGATGCTCTCGAAAGCCTCAAGGGTGAGACAGACGATGAGACAACCGGTATTGAGATCGTAAAGCGCGCCATCGAAGAGCCTCTCCGCCAGATCGTGGCTAACGCCGGTAAGGAAGGTGCCGTAGTGGCACAGAAGGTACGTGATGGTAAGGCCGACTTCGGTTACAATGCGCGTCTTGATAAGTACGAAAATCTTGTCGCTGCCGGGGTAATCGACCCTGCTAAGGTGGCTCGCGTTGCTCTCGAAAACGCTGCTTCCATTGCCGGTATGTTCCTAACAACAGAATGTGTTGTGGCAGACAAAAAAGACGATAAAGCAGATATGAATGCTGCCGCTGCCGCTGCAATGGGCGGTGGTATGGGTGGTATGATGTAATCCTCCCAGAGGATCATCCATAATCTTAAATAGGGTGTTGTCTCGTGTGAGAGACAGCACCCTTTCTTCTAATAGATACGCTTTGGACGAAAAGAATTACCTTTGTGAGTGATGAATATAGGAGATAAAATACCCGAGATATTAGGGCCGGATCAAGATGGTACCCTACTTAAGAGTAGCGACTTTTTGGGGTCGCCATGGATACTCTATTTCTACCCAAAAGATAACACCTCCGGCTGCACAGCTGAGGCTTGTTCCCTGCGCGATCACATTGAGGCTTTGGCCGAGAAGGGCTATCGTGTTGTGGGGGTAAGCAAGGATTCGCAGGCCTCTCACCAACGCTTCCGTAGCAAGTACGACCTCCCTTTCTCGTTGATTGCCGATGAGGAGCATCGCCTGCAAGAGGAAATGGGCGTATGGGTGCCTAAGAAAATGTATGGCAAAGAGTACATGGGTACTCTGCGCTCTACTTTTGTGGTAGATGCCCAAGGGGTAATACGTTATATATTCAGTGGCAAAGAGGTGAATACCTCTAAGCACGCTGAACAGATACTCAAAGTAATAGACAACTTATGAACGAAGAAGAAAAGCTCTCCGAGAGCACGACTCCCGATACAAAGTCTAGTCCCATCAAAGAAAAGGTGGCTATAGACAAAAACAAACTAGCCGCCATACAGATGGCTATGGAGCGCATCGAGAAAACTTACGGGAAGGGCTCCATCATGAACATGGGGGAGAGAACTTCCGATAGTGTAGACGTGATCCCTACAGGGAGCCTCGCTCTGGACGTAGCCCTTGGCGTAGGCGGATACCCTCGGGGGCGTATTATCGAAATCTACGGTCCCGAATCTTCCGGTAAGACCACGCTTGCCATCCATGCCATTGCTGAGGCGCAGCGTATGGGCGGTTTGGCGGCTATCATTGATGCCGAGCACGCTTTCGACCCCACTTATGCCGAGCACTTGGGCGTGGATATTGAGCGTCTTTGGATCTCACAACCCGACAACGGTGAGCAGGCGCTAGAGATTGCCGAGCAGCTCATCCGCTCGTCTGCTGTGGATGTAGTGGTAGTAGACTCTGTGGCTGCTCTTACCCCCAAACAAGAGATTGAGGGCGAGATGGGAGATAAGAACATAGGGCTACAAGCTCGCCTCATGTCACAAGCTTTGCGTAAGATGACTAGCGCGGTAAGCAAATCGAATGCCGTCTGCATCTTCATCAATCAATTGCGTGAAAAGATAGGCGTTACCTACGGCAATCCGGAAACAACAACCGGGGGGAATGCCCTTAAGTTTTACGCCTCAGTGCGTCTTGATATTCGCCGTAAAACTCAGCTTAAAAATGGCGATGATGTCTACGGTAATGAGACGCGCGTAAAGGTGGTAAAGAACAAAGTTTCTCCTCCATTTAAGACTGCCGAGTTTGAAATTATCTTCGGTGAGGGTATCTCTTCGGAGAGTGAAATAATCAACCTGGGTACCGATTTTGGCATTCTCCAGAAGAGTGGTTCGTGGTACAGCTACGACGGCACCAAGCTGGGGCAAGGCAAGGATGCGGTACGTCGTATCTTGCAAGATAATCCGGAGCTTAGCAGCGAACTTCGTGAGAAGATTGGCGAGGCTCTGCGTCAGCAACGAGGGATTTAGTAACCAATCGCCCCGGGCAAAGCTTTGTGGAGAAGGTGACTATCGTTACCAGTCGGACTGAGTATGAGACGTTTGTTGCCGAGCAGGCAGAGACAGTTCCTCTATATTACCATCCTTGGTGGCTCGATGCCGTAACCGGTGGTACCAAGGATTGGCAGCCTTGGTGTGCCCTCTCCGATGATGGTCGAGTGCTTGCTATCTTCCCTTTGTATGCCCCTATTCGAGGGGTGGCCATCCCTCCTCCCTACACGCAAGTAGGGGGGATCTACTTCTCTCCTGAGGGGGAAGGAGAAGGCTGCTCCCCCCAGAGTAAGCATGGTCTCTTTATGCAGAGGCGCAAGATTACGATGGCGTTTGTGGAGGCTATGCCGCAATTCAAGTACTTCGAAGTGCCTTTCTCCTCCTCTTTTACGGACTGGCTGCCCTACTACTGGCAGGGGTATAGTTCATTCGTTCGCTACTCGTATGCAAGGCGGTTGCCCCGGGACGAAAAAGCCCTTCTTGCGAGCGAAAATAGGGATATACGGCACAAAATCACGTTGGCAAAGCAACAGGGGTATCAATACCAAGAGGCCTCTACTCCCGGAGATTTACTGCGCCTCTCTCGTACGCTTTACCGCAAAAAGGGGCTTGCCCATCACCTCCTCACAACCCTAGAGCATACGGTGGATGTTGCGATGAGTCGTGGGCAAGGGCTCCTGCCTACCATCTATTCTAAAGAGGGCGATCTCCTTGCCGCCGGTTTTACTCCCTACGAGGGGTCTACTGGTTATCTCATTGCCACTGCATCCGTTGGGGGCAAAGAGCACAAAGCGGCTCCTGCCTATTTGATTCACTCGACTATGCTTGCCTTGTCGCATTGTCACCTAACTCATTTTGATTTTGAGGGCTCTATGCTGCAAGGGGTTGAGGCGGTATTCCGTTCTTTTTATGGGGAGCAATATCCCTTTTATAGGATAAGCAAAGGCTCCCTATCCCTCAAGCAGAGGGTTCAATTAGCCTACCATTACAGACAACTCCATGCGCACAGATAAAATTGCTCGCTATATTATCTCCTTCCTTTTGAGAGAAGAGGGTTTGCCGGGGAAGCTCACCAATGCGGTGGGTTATACGGACAATCCTGCCGAAATGTTGCGCTATAAGGTGGTGATCAAGCCCTCCGGTTTTTTTGACGTGGGAGTATATGGTACAGAGGCGGCAGACCCCAAACTTCCGCTTTTGGAGTGGGAGGGGATTCCTTTGCTCTTTGGCTCTCCAAGCGTAACGAGGGCGTACGAGGGTGGCCCCATCCTGATTCATGCCGATATTGTGGCCTCCACGTATTATCTGGTCTCGCGCTACGAGGAGATGTATCGCCGTACAGAGCGGGACGTTTATGGGCGTTTCCCCGGCAAGAAAAGCCTACCCTACCGAGCCGGTTTCTTGCATCGCCCTATTGTGGAGGAGTATGGAGAGCAACTCCGCTCTCTGCTGCAAAGTGCTTTTCGAGAGAGTGGGCAAGAGGAGTTTTCTAAGTTCGAATTCCCCCCTGTCCCCCGTAAGTTCGCCCGAGTGCTCCTAACGCACGACATCGATTGCCCGTATGAATACCATGGGGTGCGTAGCCTTTTCCGTGCATATGTAAAGGAGCATAAGAGTCTGTGGAATGCCTATCAATTGGCTTTCCGCTCCCTCTTGAGCGATCGTTATTTCACCTTCGATCGATTCCTCGAGTGGAACAGAGAGGTGGAGCGTAGGCTCCCCAAGGGGAAGTGTAAGACGATATTTTTTTACAAGACGCCGAGCAAAGAGCCCGAGGATCGCCCTAACTATCGAGTTACGCGCGGGGCAGCTCATCGGGTGCATCACTATGCCCGTAAGTATGGTATAGAGGAGGCTTTCCATATCCCCATGGAGGGATCTCTGCATCCCGAGCGCATTGAGCAACAGTTGCATCTGCTGGAGCACGATCTCAAGAAGAGCATCACGCACGCTCGGTATCACTATCTGGCGGCTCGTGAGCCCGAGGATTTTTTATATCTCCTCAATGCCGGCATCCTAGACGACTACACGATGGGGTACCCCGATGTGGCGGGCTTCCGCTTGGGTACTTGCCGTCCGATTCACTATATCATGCCCTCTACCGGTACCATTACCAACCTTGTGTTGCATCCGCTTACCCTAATGGATTGTTCGCTAGACCGCACCAAATATATGGGGCTAGGCGCACGCGATGCTCTAAAGTACAGTTATCAGTTGCTCATTGCAACTGCAAAATATAACGGAGAGCTTAATTTGCTCTTCCATAACGACCTATTGGCCAAAGAGGTTCACCCCTATCACTCTCGGCTTTATCGCGAGTTGTTGCGGATTGTATTGCGTATCGAAGAGAGCAATGCAACGGAAGAAAAACCTCTAGAAGAGCTTATACCATGCCCCGACGTATTCTCGTGCTAGCCGATCTCTACCCGCCCCATTTTGCACCGCGCGTGCTTTCTCTGGTGCGCTATTGGGTCTCTTTGGGGTGGCAAGTGGTGGTAGCTACCGAGGAGATTAAGCAATGGAATAGCTCGGGTCATGGTAGGGTGTTTGAGGGCGTAGAGGATCTTTGCCCCACGTATCGCATCCCACTGAGGAAGTCGTATAGCGTGTGGGAGTCCCTCGGAGAAGCCTTCTTCTCTACGAAAGAACGCGCCTTTGGACAAGTGCTCGAGAGGCAGCTGAAGATGAACGAATTCGACCTGATTGTCTCTTTTTCGTACCGCACTTTCCCTCATGGAACGGCTGCACAGCTTGCCCAAAAGAACCATCTGCCCGTAGTGATGGATTCGCGAGATATTGTAGAGCAGTACCCTCGCTACGAGTTCCTTCCTTCCCATAAGGGGCAAAAATCGTTACCCAAAAAACTCTTTCTTTCCCTCCTGAAATATCAGTATATCCGCCAGCGGAATAGGGCCTTTCGGTCGGCACAAAAGATTGTCACCATCTCCCCTTGGCATCAGAGCGTTCTTCAAAAAGCGACAAAGGGAATACCGGTGGAGGTGCTCTATAATGGCTATGATCGCTCCCTCTTTTACCCTCGGGAGCCGGAGAGAACGCCCCGCTTTACCCTTCTTTTTACGGGGCGATTGCTGACCCTCGCTCGCTCTAATCCATCCCCGCTTTTTGAGGCATTGAGTAGTGACGCTTTGCGCCCTATCATAGAGGAGGGCTTGCTAGAGGTGGCTTGGTATGTAGATGAGCAGTCGCGAGAACTTATTGAGGAGTGTTTGAGTCGTTTTCCCGCCTTTGTGGCCTCTCTGCAGCAGATTCATAGTATGCAACCCTTTGTTCGAGTGCCGCATTTGTTGCAGCAGAGCAGTATGGTACTCATGTTGGGTACCCCCGAGATGCCGCACGGAGCGCATGGCATCGTCTCAACAAAGATCTTCGAAGCCCTTGCCATGGAAAAGCCAATCCTTATGGTTATGGGCGATAAGGCAATAGGCGAGGAGATACTAAAGAGGGCAAGAGGAGGCTGCCCCGCTGGGCAGATTTCCGAAATAATTGACTACATTTGTCACTGCTATGAGCAATGGAGATCGTTAGGTTATACCCAGATTGTGGAGCCTAATAGAGAGTATATTGCTACCTTTGCACGTGATGAGATTGCCAAGCATTACACCTCAATACTCGAGGAGGTGCTAGCATCTTATCGGAGATTATAGGAATAAAAATGAACGAACAACCCGCACCTTCTTCAACGCCTTCCCCCTTGCCGGAAGAGCCTGCAGAGCCACGATCATACCGCTTAATTGCGGGGCCGTGCAGTGCCGAGAGCCGTGAGCAACTACTCGCTACAGCCGAGGGTTTGCAGCCGCTCGGGATTGATCTCTTTAGAGCCGGCATCTGGAAGCCTCGCACTAAACCGGGTGGTTTTGAAGGAATTGGCATCGAAGGTCTTTCTTGGTTGGCAGAGGTAAAAGAAAAATTTGGTTACCGCACTACCACCGAAGTTTGTACCTATAAGCATGCCGAGGCTGCCCTAGAGGCCGGAGTGGATGTGCTCTGGATTGGAGCCCGCACCTCTACAAATCCTTACTCTGTACAGGAGATTGCCGAAGTGCTCCGAGGATCTAATATCCCTCTCATGATTAAAAACCCAATGTGCCCCGACCTGCAGTTGTGGTTCGGTACCATTGAGCGTTTTTGGCAAGTAGGCATTACGGATATTTCTGCCATCTTTAGAGGATTTCCGCCACCCCCTGCCTTCAAGATAGACTACCGCAACGCTCCCTATTGGGGCGTAGCCTTTGAATTCCAAAAAGAACTGCCCGACGTCCCTCTTATCTGTGACCCCAGCCATATCACGGGCCGCCGAGAAGCCATCAAGGCTGTGAGCCAAAAGGCGTTGGATCTTGGCTTTCAGGGGTTGATGATCGAGAGTCATATCCAGCCTGCCAGTGCCCTCACGGATGCCCGTCAGCAGGTTACCCCATCTGAGCTTAAAACCATAATAGATAGTCTCGTAATAAGGAGTAAGGAAACTCGTATAGACGATATCCGTCTCAAGTCTTACCGAGCCACTCTTGCCGAGATGGACAATCTTCTTATTTCCAATCTGGCGCATCGTATGATCGTTGCTGCCCGTATTGGAGAACTAAAGAGACGTGCCGATATCCCCGTCTTGCAGGAAGCGCAGTTTGAAGCCAACCTGGCGGAGTATATTTCGTGGGCCGAGAGTTTGGGGCTAGACCCCTCTTTCGTAAAGAATTTTATGACTCTTATACACGAAGAGTCGGTGCGTATCCAGCACAACAATCGTAAGTAATCCCTATCCATTTAGACTAGAGAGCGCATTATATAACAATGACAAACAAAGCCATTATTAGCATAGGTAGCAACAAGGATCGAACAAACAATATCAACAGTGTTACCCAGCTACTCCAATCTTCGTACCCGGGGAGCCGCTTCTCCACACCCGAGATTACCGAACCCATAGACCTGCCGGAGGGTACAAAGCCCTTTCTAAACCTGGTTGCCATGATCCCTACCGCAGAGTCTTGTGAGGACTTTTGCTCCCGCCTCAAGGCGATAGAAAAAGATTTCGGGCGTGATCCCGATGACGACGAAGAGGGAATTATCCCCCTCGATATAGACCTCATTGAGTGGAACGACGAGGTGATAAAGCCTCACGACTTGGTGCGTCCTTATGTAGTGGCAGGGATGGAAGAGATCGACGAGTTTTAGTCGCTTCTCCTTCTTCCCTAGAGAAGAAAGGAAAGTATATGCAGCCGATAGATGTAACTCCAGAGGGGAACCTTAATCCCACCCCTCCGCAAGAAGAGAATTATTTCTCCCGAGAAGAAAAGGCTCGTCTCTTGGAGTTGTATCGGGAGCTGAGGGGGCTGGCTCATATCCAAGTCCCCCCGTCGGTATATCGGGAGCGGCTCACTTTTTTAGTGAAACAGGGCTGTTTTGCCCGAGATGAGTTTGGCTACAACGGGCTTATTCGTCAGCTCGAAGTAGCCCTTATTGTATCCAAAGAATTTAACCTCAGCAGTGTATCCCTATCGGCAGTACTCTTCTATAGGGCTGTCTACAAGGGTTTTTACACACCGGAGGAGGTGGCGAAGTTTACTCCGGAGGGGACTGTATCCCTTATTGCTCGCATACGAGAGACAGCTCAGATCTATATGCGTCGCTCCCATGTGGAGGACTCTCTCTTTCGCGAACTGCTGCTCACGGTGGCTGAGGATGTGCGCGTACTGCTTCTGATCATTGCAGACCGCCTCTATCGGATGCGCACGGCCAAAAAATATCTGCCCGAGGAGAAGCGTCGCGAGCAAGCCGAGGAGGTGAATAGTTATTTTATCCCTCTAACGCACAAACTTGGGCTCTATGCCGCCAAGGGAGAGCTGGAAGATCTATACCTAAAATACACGCAACCCGAATCTTTCTATGCCATCAAATCGATGCTGGGAGAGACCAAACGTGCACGCGAAGAATACTTGCAAAAGTTTGTCTCCCTCCTTAGGCAGTGTATTGATAGTGGTACCAAACGGTGGTGTTATGAGATAAAATCTCGCACCAAGAGCATTAGCTCCATCCACAACAAGATGCAGAAGAAGGGGGTCTCTTTCGATAATATCTTCGACCTGACCGCCCTGCGCATTATTATCGAAGCACCTCTTCGGGAGGAGCACGAGGCCTGCTGGTACTGCTATAGCTTGATTACGGACAAATTCACGCCCGACACAGAGCGTTTGCGGGACTGGATTACCACACCCAAGGCCAATGGCTACGAATCGCTCCAAATCACCGTGGAGGGCCCCGAAGGGCGCTTCATAGAAATCCAAATCCGTACCCGACGTATGGATGAGGTGGCAGAGCGGGGGGTGGCTGCCCACTGGCGTTATAAGGGCCTTAAGAGTGAGGGAGAACTGGACAAAACGCTTACTTCGGTGCGTAAAATGCTGGAGACAAAAGCGGATGTCTCTGCGGACGAAAACGAAAAGTACAGCCTAGGCGCCCCCAAAGAGATATTTGTCTTTACCCCCCGAGGGGAGCTGAAAAAACTTCCCCCAAAGGCTACAGTGCTCGACTTTGCCTTCGCCATTCACTCCAACGTGGGAGCTACGGCGGTGGCGGCTCAGGTCAATGGCAAGAATGCCTCTCTGCGTACGGTCTTGCAAAATGGGGATACAGTAAGTGTGACAACCAACCGCAATCAATACCCGAGGGAAGACTGGTTACAGATCGTGGTTAGCCCGGCTGCCAAAAATAAAATCCGCCAGAAACTAAGAGAACGGAGTGAGCGAGGGCTTAGCGAAGCACGTGCTACTCTCGAACGCCGCTTCCGCAATAGGCACCTTACTTGGGATGAGAGTCTATTCAATCAGCTCACCCGCAAAATGGGCTATGCTGCGCTTAACGAGTTTTTCCGCGACGTAGCCGATGATAAGATAGATCTAAATCATGTTTTAGAGGAGTACCAACGCCGCTACGAGGCTCAGTACACGACTTTGGAAACAGCCGCCAAGGAGGGAACATTGACCATCCCCCTTACCTACGAAGCTGTGCAGACGGCAGACGCCTCTAAGCAGGAGAGTGCCGTGGCCGGGCGTGGTGCCGGTACCGTGGTGATTATGGACGAAAGTCTTAATGGGGTGGATTATGCGCTTGCTCAGTGCTGCAATCCGCAGTTTGGGGATGCTATCGTAGCTTATCCCTCTCGCTCGGGGATTCGTATCCACCGCAAGAGTTGCCCCAATGTGCCCTATCTGATGCAAAATAACCCCGACAAGTTGCTATCGGCCGAGTGGTGCGGATTAGGAACGGCACAACCCAAGGCCCACCTCTATGTAGAGGCTATCGATAGTGTAGAATTGGTCTCTAGGTTGATTTCTCTTGTCAAGAATAATACTTCCGTTGCGCTACTGAGCTACAATATCCAGACAAAGGGTGGTTTGATTGATGCGGAGTTTACCGTACAGGCTCCGCGCCCACGCATTCAGGCCCTACGCAACCAAGTGGCTGTGCTCCCGGGGGTGCACTCTGTTCGCCTGCGCTTCTAATACTTCTGTTTTTTCATGGGAATCCCCCTTCGTGTAGGCGAAGGGGGATGGGATGGTTTGTTAGCGGCGAGGAGCGCGCTCGGGGCGTTCTTCGGCTTGTTTGGCAACGAGTTTACGTCCCATAAACTCTTGTTCGTTAAGAGCTTCGATGGCAGCCAAAGCCTCTGCGTCGTCCATTTCTACAAAACCAAAGCCGCGAGAGCGACCGGTCTCTCTGTCTGTAATGATGCGAGCATTGGCTACGCTTCCATACTGTTGAGCGAGGGCGATAAGATCCTCGGCCTTTACCTTGTAATTGAGATTACCTAGATAGATGTTCATTCCTCTTGTGAGAATTAAAATTAGTACTATGTCATAAAAGGAACTACTTCTACTATCGGAAGTTATGAGCTAGAGGAGGATTCCCCTTTGTAGAGGGCTGCTCGCTAGCATCTCCACCTACAAAATATATCTCAAAGCCAATCCCAGAGGGATTAGGTGTTCGCTTGTGACGAGACAAAGGTAGGTAAAACTCTCTAACTATCTTTTGTTGGCGCAAAAAACTTACTCTTTGCATTTTAGATTTTCTCTTGTGGCGTTGCCTTCTCTCGCTGGAGCGGGGAGGCCGGGGCTCTCTGCAAGCCTATCGTGCGAGGGGCGCCGGTGACTAAAGGCTAGTTGTCCTGTTTCCATTCCGTTTTAGGCTGATTTTGAGGGGAGTTTCTGCCCTAAAAGTTTTTATTTTTTGCCTGAGATTGGAGAAAATCTTACCCGGAAATCCAAAAAATTTAGGCCTGTGATTTTTGAGCGATCCACCTATTGAGGCGTTTAGAACCGAACGAAAGGATAAAATAGCTAGCAAGCTTATCTCTCTCTCTTGGAGGCTAATTGCTTACGTTGATATTTAGTCTAAAACAGAAGCCGTTTCCGAAGTTTTTTGGTCGAATTGTCGTATATTTGCATCATTGGCGAGGGGCTGATGAGGGGAGTGTGTCCCTCTTCTTATGCTCCAAAATCGGTTGATTTAGGGATAAAGAAAGACTCTCCGGATCCCTCTCTTTTGAGGGAGCGAAGGAGGATGTAAAAGAGAAAATAAGTCTACGTTATGATGAGTTTAAATCCTATTAAGAAGCCTAGAAATAGGTTTTTATGCTTGACTTTTTTGTTGGCTCTATACCTTGGTATAGGTGGAGCCGGAGCTCAAAATGACCATTTGCTGCGAGGCATGGTATTGGATAGCCTTAGCCGTGAGCCGGTACCCTTTGCGGCTGTCTCTTTTACCCCTATTTCGGAGGGGAAGGAGGGGAGTGCTCTACGGCAACTTACCGATGATGGAGGGCGTTTTGCCATATCTGTACCTGTGGCCAATGAGTACAAGGTCGAAGCCTCTTTTGTAGGCAAGAAGATGAAACCTCAGATACTCCCTTACAGCAAAGTGAAAAGTATGGGTATGTTGCGCCTTTTTATGGCCGACGATGCCGAAAATCTTGCAGAAGTAACCGTTACGGCTGCTCGTCCTTTGGTACGTCTTGATGCCGATCGCATTGCCTATAATGTAAAGGATGACCCTTTGAGCAAGGCTGAGTCCCTCCGAGATATGCTCCGAAAGGTTCCCCTTGTAACGGTGGATGGAGAGGGAAATGTTAGCGTTAAGGGGTCGAAGAATTTCCGTATTTACCTCAATGGTAAGCCCTCTAAAATGATCTCCTCAAATCCTAAGGAGGTACTCCGTAGCATCCCAGCTTCTACTATTAAGTCGGTGGAGGTAATCACAGAGCCGGGGGTAAAATATGAGGCCGAAGGGGTCGGTGCCATCCTCAATATTATCACGGAACAAACCTCTTTTGAGGGGTATCAGGCACAGATAGGAGTAAATGGCTCTATCATACAACCCGGTGGGGATGGGAATGTATTTTTCACCAGCAAGGTCGGTAAGTTTGGGGTTACTGCCAACTATCACGGAGGGGTGTACAACTTCTCTATGATGCCGATGCTCAATACCTCAGTCCTTACCTATCGTGATACGGGTATCCGTCTTACTAGCGAGAATACAGTGGAGCGCAATAAAAGTCGCTATGGCTACCACATGGGAGGATTGAACCTAACCTACGACTTTAATGAGCGCAATCTTCTGTCGTTGAATGTAGATCTTTCTAGCCATAACACCCCGGGAGTGAATATTACTACCACACGCACCGAAGACCCCTCGGGCAAGTTGCTTGCCAAGTATGAGTTGTGGGACGATACTAAGAGTAGCTCCACAACGCTCGAAACTCGGCTTGACTACGAGCATACCACAGCTCTAAAGGGTGAGTCCCTAACCCTCTCCTACCAATGGGTTCATACTCCCAATCATAGCGAGGTTCTTACTGATCAGAAAATCTTTGACCCTAAGAATGCCGAGAGTATTCTGCAGACCAATCGACAATTCTCCCAAACCGATGCTGCTTTTAATGAGCATACCGGACAGATCGATTATGTTCGTCCTTTTGGCGATAAGTGGAAGGTAGAGGCAGGGCTTAAGAGTATATTCCGTTTGGGTGCGACCGAGTCTGTGTTTAAGGTCTTGGATAAAATTAGCAACGAATGGGTTGTTGGGAGTCTCTTTGGGCAGCATTTGGGTATTAGTGGCTCTCCTATGGCATATAAGCAAAATATCTATGGAGCCTATGGTAATGTCACCTACCGCAAAGGCAAAGTCAATCTCGTAGCCGGAGCTCGCGCCGAGTATGGCGTACAAAACGTAGAGTTTGCCAGAGAACCCAAAGCCAATTTGCATCATACCTTTTTGGATGTAGTACCACAGCTTATTGCTACATGGACTCTTGCCGATGCAGACCAATTGAAGCTAGGATACAACTACCGCATACAACGCCCCAGCATTACTCAGCTTAATCCTTACCGCGAGCAGGTATCTCCCCTCTTGGTGAAGTATGGAAATGAAAACCTCTCCAACGAGAGGGTACATGCCCTAGATGCTACCTATTCGCACTATACGCAGAAGTTCTCGCTCATGCTAAGTGCCAGCTACCAATTCAGCAATAATAAAGTGGAGGAGTACTTCTTTAGCCAACTTGACGATAAGGGAAATCGTATTTTACACCAAACTTATACGGATAAGGGAAAGATGCGTTCTTTGGGCTTTAACCTCTTTACGCAGTATGTACCGGCATCGTGGGTGCGCCTCTATTTGCAGGGCAATCTAGACTTTGTGACCCTAGATGCTAGTGGTATTAAGATTAATGGGAAAGACGATTATGGCAATACCGTAATGAAAGGGCTGGGAGGTAACAGCTTCGTGGGGGCGACGTTTACCCTTCCCAAGAATTGGAGTCTGGGAGTAAATGCAGGCATATTTATCCAACCTCCTACGATCAACCTAAAGAGCTTCTGGGGATCTTGGCACCACCTGAGTGTGAGCAAGTCGCTCCTCAAACAGCGACTAACTCTCTCGGGATGGATTAGTAATCCCTTCTCGCCCTGGTATAATTTCAATATTGAGATGTCGTCTCCTTCATTCAAGGGTGAGACCCGAGTGCGCAACTATGGCTTATCTACGGGTATCTCGATCAGCTATAGTTTCGGTAACCTTAAGAGTGCTATTCGCAAGGTAAGCCGCACCATTGAGAATAAGGACTTGATGAGCAGCGAAAAGAAGGAGCAGGGGGCTGGAGGTGCACCCGGAGGAGTTGGAGGTAATTAATCCCTTCCCCTACATAAAGGAGAAAAGAGAACTAATATAATTTATAATTATAGCATAGTCCATATGGTGATGTGAAGTATCTTCATTTGTGCGCAGAGAGGTCAGGAGTTAAAAGGTAGATTTTAGGCCTTCTTTGTGGCAAATAGTTGTTGTTTTGCCTTGTACTATGTTAATCCTCTTTTATGTTTGGATTTTATCGTTATATTCGTGGTCAAGAAAGGTGTGAGTATGCTTCTGGGGGGATATCCCTCTCTCGTTTGCATGCGAATGATTTACCCAAAAATACAATTGGATGAGAAAGTTTTTTTATTCTTTGATTAAGGTGGATCCTAGTACTCCGAAGGGTTGTGCTGTACGAGGTCGTCATGCTTGGAGAAAGTTTATGGCGGTAGTGTCCACGTTTTTTGTTATCACAGGTATATCCTCTTGTCAGGAATCTTTGCAGAAGGATTATACGACTGAGGAAATATGGTTGGTATCTCATAAGACAGAGAAGAAGTTGATCTATGAACTTGTAGAGAATGAGGTTGAATGTATGGTTGTCACTAGTCTTAGTTCTCCTCATTCAGAGCCTTTTTATGTTCCACTTAATGGAATAAGAGGATTTGACTACCAAATAGGGTACAGATACAAGATAAAGGTATTGATTACTCATTTGGCAAATCCTCCGCAGGACTCCTCTAATCAGATTTTTGCGCTAGAGTGCATTTTTTCTGAGGAGAAAATTGAATAAATGTGTAATCTTTAGTATGATTGTGTCATGAAGAAAAGTGTTTTGTTTTTTTACTGCTCCTTTTTGTAGACGGATTAAATGCCATATGTCCAGTAGTGCATATGCTGGAGGGATAGGGAAGGAAGCGAGAAGGGTAAGATCTCCTCGTTTCTTTCCCTTCTTGATTCTATCCATAGTTCTGTATATCTGCACCAAGATAGAGCTGGTGTGCATTTAGCTTCTTACTGTGTATAAATCTGATGGTTATGGAGGTCGTTCTTAGCTGTAATCCCTCAGAAATTCCATTCTAACTCCCTATTTTCCCCTAATATATTCATTGGCTAGTGTATTATTACTATATTTGCACCAAGATATAGGCCCTCTCGCCTCTCTTGCCACAGAGAGGGAAGGCGTATAAAAAGAAGCAAACTAATAAGTGTAGAATATGGATCTATCACATATCGAACACCTTGGAATCGCCGTTAAGAGCATCCAAGAAGCTCTTCCTTTCTTTGAAGAAACTTTAGGTCTTAAGTGCTACAACATAGAAGAAGTAGCCGACCAAAAGGTACGCACAGCATTCCTCAAAATTGGAGAAACCAAGCTCGAATTGCTTGAGCCGACAAGCGAAGACAGCCCCATTGCCAAGTTCCTAGAGAAGCGAGGCGAGGGTATTCATCATATCGCTTTTGCTACTCCCGATGCCGGTGTTGCCCTCTCCGAAGCCGGAGAAAAGGGTGTACAACTTATAGACAAACAGCCTCGTCGTGGGGCAGAGGGGCTTAATATCGGTTTCCTCCACCCCAAGAGTACACACGGACTATTGCTAGAGTTGTGTGACGCAAAAGACAAATAAAACAACGAATAAACACTTTAGAGATAATTATATGGGTCAACAATTAGAAAAAACGAGAGAACTGATCGCTAAGCGCGAAGAGGCTCGCCTCGGCGGTGGCGAAAAGCGCATCGAAGCACAGCATGCCAAGGGTAAATACACTGCTCGGGAGCGCATTGCTATGTTGCTAGACGAGGGTAGTTTTGAAGAAATTGATATGTTTGCCCTCCATCGCTCTACCAATTTTGGTCTGGACAAAAAGAAGTTTTTTGGCGATGGTGTAGTAGTGGGGAGTGGTACCATAGATGGGCGACTCGTATATATATTCGCACAAGACTTTACCGTATTGGGTGGAGCCTTGGGAGAAATGCTCGCACAGAAAATCTGTAAAGTGATGGATCTTGCCATGAAGGTGGGCGCACCTGTAATCGGACTTAACGACTCGGGTGGTGCACGCATTCAGGAGGGAGTGAATGCCCTCTGTGGCTTCGGCGAAATCTTCGAACGCAATATCCTTGCCTCGGGTGTGATCCCCCAAATATCGGGAATCTTCGGCCCCTGTGCCGGTGGTGCCGTGTATTCTCCTGCTCTTACAGACTTTAATATAATGGTGCGTGGTACGAGCTACATGTTCCTCACGGGACCAAAAGTGGTAAAGACCGTAACGGGCGAAGATGTAACCCAAGAGGAGCTTGGTGGAGCTGATATCCATGCCGGCAAGAGCGGTGTGGCTCAGTTTGCCGTAGATACCGAAGAGGATGGTATCCAGCTTATCCGTCGCCTCTTGAGCTATCTCCCCCAAAATAATATGGAAGAGGCACCTCTCGTAGAGTGTACCGACCCTGTAGATCGTAAAGAAGACCTCCTCAACGAGATTATCCCCGACGAGCCCAACCGTCCCTACGATATGTACGAAGTGATTGGGGCTGTGGTGGATAATGGAGAGTTCCTCGAAGTGCATGCCGATTACGCTCGCAACATTATTGTGGGTTTTGCACGCTTTAATGGTATGAGTACAGGTATTGTAGCCAACCAGCCTCAGGTGATGGCCGGTAGCTTGGATAGCAACTCGTCTCGCAAGGCAGCTCGCTTTGTTCGCTTCTGCGATGCTTTCAATATCCCTATTGTTACCCTAGTGGATGTACCGGGCTTCCTCCCGGGTACCGGTCAAGAGTACAACGCCGTAATTGCACATGGGGCTAAACTCCTTTACGCTTATGGCGAGGCTACCGTGCCCAAGGTAACGGTAACTCTCCGCAAGGCGTATGGTGGTGCCTATATCGTAATGGGCTCGAAGCACATGCGTAGCGACCTAAACTACGCTTGGCCCAGTGCAGAAATTGCCGTGATGGGGCCCTCGGGTGCTGTAGAAGTTGTCTTCTCTAAAGAAGTGGCTGCCGCAGAAGATCCTGCCAAGGCTGCCCTAGAGAAGGAGGAAGAATATCGTCGCGCCTTTGCTAATCCCTACACGGCGGCATCGTATGGCTACCTCGATGATGTGATCGAACCACGCAATACACGCTTCCGCATCATTCGGGCGTTGGAGCAACTCCGCACCAAGCGTCAGAGCCTCCCCGCCAAGAAGCACGATAATTTGCCTCTTTAATCGATTCCATTCCACAGAGATTATGCAAGTAGATCGTTTACTAAGACGTTGCTCCATACTAGCCTCGGCGATAGTGCTTTCGAGCTTGTCGCTAGGGGCCCAGAGCCAGTCTAAGGCTAATGCTCTCCTCGAAGAAGACCCCTCTGGCATTGTGATGACCATCACAGCCATGCTCGTGGTTTTCTTTGGCCTTGCCGTTCTTTATCTATGCTTCAAGGGGGTGGGGAGACTCTCGCAACAACTCTCGGAGCGTAATAAGAATCGTGATAATGCTCCCAAGAGAGGAGTGGCTCCCACTTCAAAAAATGGAATGTCTCCCGAGGTGGCCGTAGCTATTGGTATGGCTCTGTACGAGGCTGCCGGTGGTATGCACGATGAAGAGAGTGGTCTGATAACCATCGATCACACCTCCTCCCATGCCCCTTCGGGCTGGAGCAATAAAGCCTTTAATCAGCGCGTCTCGGGGGTACCTCGTCGTGCCTCAGTTGCCGGAAGATAATATTATTATGAAACGAACTCCTACCACTCCCTCTCCAGAAGTGCTTGCCGCGATTGGTTTGGCTCTTACGGAGTCTCTTGCAGATTATATGCACGATACTACGGATATGCGCCTTACCATACGGAGACCCTCCGTCGCATCAGCTTGGGCACTCAAAAGTCAGATCGTGCGTAGCGTTCCCTCTATCAAGGGGATTTGAAATCATTATTAGAGAGATAGACAACCTGAAAAATGAAAGAATTCAAATACAAAATCAACGGCAATGAGTATGCCGTTAAGCTCAATAAACTCGAAGAAAAGGAGGCAGAAGTGGAGGTAAATGGCACTACCTACCAAGTAGAACTGCTTACAGAGAAAAAAGAAACACCTCGTCCTGTAGTGAAGCGAGTAACTCCGGTAGTTTCGGCCCCTAAGGCTTCGGCTCCCTCTGCCGGAGGCGGTAGCAAGGGCGGTATCAAGGCTCCTCTGCCAGGGGTGATTCTTGATGTGGTAGTACAGGTGGGCGACGTTGTAAAACGGGGTCAGAAAGTAGCTGTGCTAGAGGCTATGAAGATGGAAAACAATATCAATAGCGATCGCGAAGGTAAGGTGCTCGAAGTCAAAGTACAAAAAGGAGAGTCAATACTCGAGGGTACAGACATTGTCGTGATTGGCTAAGCACAAGCATTAGTATAAATAAAACGTAACAACAATCATGGGTTTCGGTAGTTTCCTCGTCGATAATCTTGAGACCTTCTTTTCCTTTACAGGTTTTGCTAATGCTACCACCGGGCATTGGGTGATGTTGGCTGTAGGGCTTCTCTTCATTTTCTTAGCCGTTCGCTACGAATTTGAGCCCCTACTACTAATCCCCATTGGCTTTGGTATGCTCATCGGCAATATCCCATTTAAGGATGCAGGTTTACAGATCGGTATTTATGAAGAGGGCTCTGTGCTCAATATCCTCTACCAAGGGGTGCGGCAGGGCTGGTATCCTCCTCTTATTTTCTTGGGCATCGGAGCGATGACCGACTTCTCGGCTCTTATCTCCAATCCCAAGCTCATGCTCATTGGGGCGGCGGCTCAGTTTGGTATTTTTGGGGCCTACATGCTTGCTCTCCTTTGGGGCTTTGCTCCCAACGAAGCAGGGGCTATTGGTATCATTGGTGGGGCAGACGGGCCTACGGCTATCTTCCTTTCGTCTAAGCTCGCCCCTCATTTTATGGGAGCTATTGCGGTATCTGCCTACTCCTATATGGCATTGGTACCAATTATTCAGCCCCCCTTCATGCGCCTTCTTACTACAAAGAAGGAGCGTTTAATACGAATGAAGCCCCCGCGTGCAGTCTCCAAAACAGAGAAGATTGTCTTCCCCATTGTAGGTCTTTTGCTTACAACCTTCTTGGTACCTTCGGGGCTTCCTCTTTTGGGGATGCTCTTCTTTGGCAATTTGCTCAAGGAGAGTGGTGTGACCAAACGCCTTGCCGATACGGCCAAGGGGCCCCTTATCGACACCATTACCATCCTACTTGGGGTAACGGTTGGGGCCTCAACGCAAGCAACGGAGTTCCTAACGCTCAATTCGATTAAGATCTTCGGGCTGGGTGCTCTCTCCTTCGTAATTGCCACCTGTGCGGGAGTGCTCTTTGTAAAGGTGATGAATCTTTTCTTGAAGAAAGGGAGCAAAATCAATCCTCTTATTGGTAATGCAGGAGTCTCTGCAGTGCCCGACTCAGCTCGTATCTCTCAGATAGTAGGGCTTGAGTACGACCCCACCAACTACCTGCTCATGCATGCCATGGGTCCCAACGTAGCCGGGGTTATCGGATCTGCTCTTGCCGCCGGGGTGCTTTTGGGCTTCCTCGGTACAAACTAAGTTTTGAGCCTAACACAAGAAAAAGCCCTCTCTTACCACTTGCGGTAGGAGAGGGTTCTTTTTTTGTTTTCTGTGGGAGATGGAGAGGATCTGTTGTTCTATTCAATCCCAACGGAGATCCCTATTCCATTATTGGGGATTTGCTTATACACGATTTGTTCATCTCCCTGTTCCACGGCAATAAGTCTGCCGTTGCGAAACACGAGTCGCTGGTTGGCATAGATGTGGGCTGCAGTTTTATCCCATTCGTTCATCAGAGTCTTGAAATAAAAAATTTCTATTTCCGAGCCATCCTTGTCAAGGTGCTTGGCAACCTTTATGGGGCGCAAGCGTGTTTGCTTATAGACTTCTTCTCGAGTCATACCAAGCTTTACTTTAGTGAAGGTGTACGAATCCGACAGACTCAATAGTGTGCTACAGCTCGTTAGTAGCAGAGTGGAGGCGAAAATCCCTCCAAGGATAATAGTTCTAAATTTGCTCATGATGTTAGGTTGTCTTTCTAGTTTGTTCCTTTTACAAAAGTAGGGAATTCTTCCGCTTCTTTTCATCTGTAGGACAATTATTCTCCCTAGGATAATTAATTGCTCAGAATGTTGTACCTTTGCAGGGCTTTGCGCAATCTCTGGCGAGACGGTAGGCTCCTCTTATTAGTGGAAGCACTTCTTCTGCAGCTCGTTACATTGCGTTTGGTAAGAGTACTAATTAAAAAAGAAAGAGTGTATGGACTTCATTAAGTTGGTCAACGACGAGTTTAAGTCGGGTAAAGAGCATCCTAAGTTTACCATTGGGGATACTATTACTATTGAGTATCGCATCAAAGAAGGTAATAAAGAGCGTATCCAGAAGTATCGTGGAACGGTTATTTCGTTCCGTGGTCATGGTGATAAGCGTCGTTTCACCGTTCGCAAGATTTCTGGCGAAGTAGGTGTAGAACGTATCTTCCCTTACGATAGCCCCTTTATCGAAAACATCACAGTAGAAAAGCATGGTAAGGTGCGTCGTGCTAAGTTGTACTACCTCCGTGATCGTATGGGTCGCGCAGCACGTATCAAAGAACGCCGTAAGCTCTCTGCCAGCGTAAAGTAAGACTCTCTCCCCTCTATGGGTGAGATAGAAGACTTTTCGGAGCCGCCTAAGGAGAAATCCTTGGGCGGTTTCTTTTTATCCAAAGGGGCGGTCGGAGATAGAGAAAGCCCCCTGCACTCACAAGGTTGGAGCGCAGGGGGTTTATACGTTTAGCTCGAGGAGCCGTCTTAGGGTAGTAGGATGAGTTGGTTATTCTCTCCTACACTCAGGAGGTAAACCCCGCTGGGTAATTGTGCGGTCTCTATTGGGTTGCTACCTGTTTGTAGAGAGCCTTGCAGAAGCATTTCTCCCTGCATAGAGGAGAGCGAGAAGGCAGTGCGTTGTGCTGTGTAGAGCTGCAAGGTGCGTCCTTCGAGGCTAATTTGGAAGAATTCCGAAGTAGGAGATGTGAGAGCCGTAGCGGCTTTGATGTCGAAGTGCTTCCAAGGCTCAGTCGCTTTGTAGGCTTCTACTGAAGTCTCGGGAACGAAAAGTTCGCAGCGAGAGTAGTCCATGGTTTTACCAAAAACATCTTCTCCAAGTTTTATATCAGAGGGATTTACAACATCAAGGGTCAGCTGATAAAGCGATGTATTCTCAAATGCCATGAGCTTGATCTCACGGATGGAAGCCGGAAGATGTGCCTTAGATACGCCCTTGCAGTCGGCAAAAGCAGCTCCATTGATGGTCTCTATGCCGTTGGGAATTACCACTTCGCCTCTGAAAGTATTGGGTACGTAGTAGATCGTTTTCCCATCTTTGCTGAGGAGCATTTCGTCCTTTACTTCAAATAGAGACCCCTCGGAAAGGGTGAAGTTAATAGCTGTACTACGGAAGGCCCCATTGGCAATCTTTTTCACCTTTTGGGGTACTGTAAGAGTCTTTAGTGCCGTACATCCTTGGAACGAAAAAGCCCCGATCGTCTCCAGATTATTGGGTAGTGTCACGCTCTTGAGGGCATAGTCTCCGAGGAATGTCCCATAGTCTACTTCGGTGATTCCATTGCCGAGGGTTGCCGTCTGTAGTGCCGTGCAGCCTTGGAAAGCAAACATGCCAAGGGTCTCTACGGCATCGGGTATCTCGATTTGTGTCAGTGTAGAGCAGTTCTCAAAGGTGCTCATGCCGATAGAGGTGACGCTATTGGGGATGGTTATAGAGGCGAGCGATTTACAATCCTTGAATAGCGAGTCGCCAAGTTCTTCTATCTCTCTAGGAAGTGTAATGCCAGCGAGCGAGCTACAGCCTTCGAAGGTAGAAGCTCCAAGATCTGTGATGCCATCGTGCAGTGTGAGGGTCTGAAGGGATGTACAGTTCTTAAAGTTACTGCCATTAAACTCGGTAAGATCTGCTGGGAGTATTACCTCATTTAGGCGAGTACAGCCTTCGAAGCAATTTGCGCCTAGAGAGTTGATCTCTCCCGTTGCTTTGAAGGAGGAGAGGGTTGTATTCCCCTTGAAGCTCTCGGCAGGGAGCTCGTTTTCGGGATATTTTTTGACTCCGGCAATGGGACCGCCATCCCCACGATAGGCCTCGATCTTTACCTCCTCGAGAGTCAGATCATTGAGTTTGGAGAGCTGGCGTAGGGCGGCAAAGTCACGAGCATCGAGAGATCCTTTTAGTGTGAGTTGGCTCACCGATTGCTTATGTTCGTCAGAGAGTTGCGAGGCGAGTGTGCCTGCTGTTGTTACATTCAAGGTGAGAGCCGTGGGGGCAATTGGCTGTGCCTCTGCAAGTTGGATAGGAGTATTCAGGATGCAACGAACGGAGTAGCCCATGAATTTATCTTCGAAGAAGAAGTTTGCCACCTTCTGATCCCAGAATAGTCTGAAGAACTCGCCCTTGGTAGCTTCGTAGTCACTCTGTGTACAGCTCCAGAGATAGGCCTGTAGCCCCTTGCCCGAATAGCCGTTGAAATACTTACTCGTAGAGGTGCTCCCGAAGGGCTTAATGTCGAGTTGAGATAGGTTGTTCCCCACCACAATATCCTCCGGTTTGCCTGAGGGCGAGTGGGTCCAGCCCTCTTTGCTCTTGAGCATCACTCCGGCGGTTAGAGAGAGGATTGAGGGATTATCGTACTCATCGGGCATAAATCCGTTGGGGTCAAGGTATTTTACAATAGCCTTCCAGTCATTGGCCGAAGGGACCTGCCAGCCCTTAGGAGCGAGTGGTGTCGTAGTCTCAGTTACGGCATACCAGTTGTAGAGTGCGCCCATTGCGGTGCGATTAGAGGCGTCGCCATCGTAATAAGTTACGGCCGGAGCCTTTGTGGCTTCCCAGTCTTTTTTGTCAAGGCCGGTCTTGATGGGAGTACCATCTTGGAATAGGGCGGTGCGTAGGTTTTCGCGCATCCATATTTTATTCCCGAGCTTTACCACAGCATAGGTCTCCGTCTCTTCTCCACGTTTATCCTCTAGTATATAGGGACGTAGAGTTGCATCTTTTGCATCGGGTATGGGAGTATAACCGCATTGACCATCTTTGGAAATAAAGAACCCATCTCGCCCCGTTTGATCAAAAAGGACGTCGGTGACAGTTCCATCTTCCAAAAATTTAATTATCCCAACTTCGCCTAGTACAATATAGGCTTGAGAGAAGTCTATTGTACGATCTGCTTTGGGGAGGTAAACGAGTTGCATGATCTTTGCTTTCCCATAGAGTACAACGCACTCTTTGGAGAGTAGGGCAACCTCCTTGTTGCCGTCAAGCACGAGTTGAAGATTGCTCTGTGCGAAGGCGTTTTCGTCCAAGGGCGTGAGTTTGATCTGTGCCAAGGATTGTTGGCTACTACAGAGAACTGTAATAAAACTCACGAGGAGTAAAAGGATTTTTTTGTTACTCATAATAAGGGGGATATGGGTTGATTATTTCTTAGATGTTGGGTCGTCTAGATGGGGTTTTAGTGCGGGGATACTCCAGTGGAAGTGCGCTGCAAGGATTCGCAAGATCATTACGGTGAGGGCTGTTGCCGCTTGGGCAACAGGGGCAGACCAACCCAGGTATAGTATGCCAAGGTAGACAAAAGAGCCTATCACGCAAGCCATGGCGTAGAAGTCGTTACGGAAGATCAGGGGAACTTCGTTGATAAGGATATCTCGCAGAATCCCGCCAAAAGAGCCCGTTACGGTACCCATTACAGGGGCAATCCACCAAGGTAGCCCGGCATGTAAACTCTTGGCAACCCCTACGGCCGTAAAGAGCCCCAGGCCGATGGCGTCGAAGATGAATACGGTGTTGTTGATGCGTACGAGCCAGTGGCGGAATACTATGGTAACAATCAGCGCTAGGGTAGCAATGAGCATGTAAGAGGGTTCGGTCATCCAAAATATGGGGAGATCGAGCATAAGATCACGGATAGTACCTCCCCCAACGGCGGTTACAAGTCCGATAACGAATGCGCCAAACCAGTCGAATCTGTGGGCGGCAGCCAGACGTGTACCACTGATGGCAAAGGCAAAGGTGCCGAGGTAATCTGCCCAGCGGACAAACTCAGTAATACTATACTCGGAGAAGGAAATGCTCATAGCTAAAGGTCAATTTAGGGGGTGTTCGATAGTTCCTTTTGGGGCGTATGCACCTCTTTTCCAAGCAGCGTAGCACTGGTGGCATCGTGCACCTCTACGAGCACGAATTGCCCAATGCGAGCCTGCTCTTTGGGGAATACTACTACCTTATTCTGTGATGTGCGTCCAAAGAGTTCTTCTCGAGATCGCTTGCTTGTGCCCTCCACAAGTACCTCAAATTGCTTCCCGATGTCACGCTTGTTGGAGGCGAGGCTAAGTTCGTTTTGCAACGCAATCATCTCATTAAGGCGGCGTATTTTGGTCTCCTCGGGCACATTGTCTTGGAGGTGTTTGGCGGCGAATGTGCCGGGGCGTTCGCTATACTTAAACATGAAAGCACTGTCGAAAGCGACCTCTTGCATCAGTCGTAGCGTCTCTTGGAAGTCCTCTTCGCTCTCGCCACAGAAGCCGCAAAACATGTCAGTGCCGATGCTGCACTCGGGCATGGCCTCTCGGATAGCTCGCACGCGGTCGAGGTACCACTCCCGGGTGTAGTTGCGTTTCATCTGCTTGAGGATATGGTTGCTCCCGCTCTGTACAGGTAGATGTATTTGCTTGCAGATGTTGGGATAACGAGCCATCACAGCGATGGTTTTGTCGCTCATATCTTTGGGGTGAGGGCTTGTAAAGCGGATGCGCATCTTAGGAGCGCGCTCTGCTACGGCTTGCAATAAATCCGCAAAGTCGAATGGAGGAGCATCGGGCGTTGCCGCCTCTCTACGGTACGAATTGACATTCTGTCCGAGGAGGGTTACCTCTCGATAGCCCAGCTCTACCATGTGATCGATCTCTCGCAAAATGCTCTCTACCTCACGGCTTCGCTCGTGTCCGCGAGTGTAGGGAACGATGCAATAGGTGCAGTAATTGTCGCACCCACGCATGATGGAAACGAAGCCGGTGATGTGGAGTCCGGCGAGCTTGATCGGGATCACATCTCGGTAGGTCTCTGTGCGGGATAGATCTATATTAATAGCCTTTTCGCCGGTTTCTACGGCAGCGAAGAGGTTGGGGAGGTCGTTGTAGGCATCAGGGCCTGCTACAATGTCGGCGCCATGCTTCTCTATCAGTTCTTGCCGCACACGCTCTGCCATGCAGCCTAGTACACCTATTATAGAGGGTCTGCCATGTTTGCGGCGGAGTTGGTTGTAATGCTCAAGACGGTTCAGTACCTTCTTTTCGGCATTGTCTCTTACGCTACAGGTGTTGATGAGAATTGCGTCCGCATGGTCCGGTGTGTCACTCATTTCATATCCTGCAGTTTCCATGATTGCAGCAACGACTTCGGAGTCTGCTACGTTCATTTGGCAGCCGTAGGTCTCTATATGGATTTTCTTCGCAAGCGGAAGGAATTCATCTTTTTGCATTTTGAAAGACTCTTAATGGGGTGGTGTTATAATTAATTTATAGGAGAACTTTTTTCACACCAATACTATTGTTGGTTTGGAAAAAGTTGCTACCTTTGCAGTGGAAAAGTAAGATTTTTCATAGTTAAGGTTTTGGTTATGTCGAAAGGGTGAGCTGGGAAGTTCGCCCTTTTGATCTTTATAGGGAACCCTCTTAGAAAGTATTCCTGAGATAGGAAAGCCATGAAAAACAGAACAAAATGCCACGTTTTACCTCTCTGGCAGGGCTCAAAGAGAAAATAATTGGCCTTGGATAGAGAGCCTTTGCTGAATACTATGTATCTTTGAATGCTCATACTCGGTTACAAATGTACGAAAGAGAGCGCATAGAAATAGAATATAGTTACTAAGAGTGTAGCTAAAAAGTTTCCCCTCGAGGGGAGATATATAGGAAAGTTAGGCTATGGAGAAAAAAAAGATGACTGCCCAAGAAGCGGCGGCATTCGTTCAAGATGGTTTTAATGTGGGCTTTGGCGGATTTACTCCTGCCGGGTGCCCCAAAGTTGTGCCCGCAGCAATTGCCGTACGTGCAGAAGAAGAACATAAGGCGGGGCGCCCCTTTTCGATCGGCGTTTTTACGGGAGCTTCTACAGGCGATCGCCTGGATGGTATGCTTGCCCGCGCCAAGGCGGTGCGTTTTCGAGCCCCGTATCAATCAAATAAAGACCTTAGAACTCTAATCAATTCTGGAGAAACAGACTATACAGACTTGCACTTGTCTTCCCTTGCTCAAGACCTGCGTTATGGTTTTTATGGGGATATAGATGTGGCCATTGTAGAGGCTGCTGAGGTTACGCCTGAGGGGGAAATTGTTCCTACTTCCGGCGTGGGGATTTTGCCCACTATATGCCATTTGGCAAAGAAAATAATCGTAGAACTCAACGATCGTCACCCGGCTGCCATTCGGGGAATGCATGATATTGCAGAGCCCCTTGACCCTCCTTATCGCAAAGAGTTGCCTATCTACAAGCCGAGTGATCGGGTAGGTCAACCTTTTATTAAGGTGGATCCCGACAAGATTGTGGCCATTGTAGAGACAAGTGAACCCAACGACGAAGGGAGCTTTACCCCTCTTGATGATGTGACTAAGGCTATCGGCGAAAACGTGGCTCGCTTTTTACAAACCGAGTTGGAGGCCGGACGCATCCCCAAAGAGTTCCTGCCGGTACAGAGCGGTGTGGGCAATGTGGCAAATGCCGTGCTCGGTTCTCTTGGTGATAATGAGGGTATTCCCTCTTTCGAGGTTTACACAGAGGTGATACAAGACTCGGTAATTGAGCTGATGAAAAAGGGACGCGTGCGCTTTGCCAGCGGTTGCTCCCTATCGGTAAGTCGCTCTGTAATCCAAGAAATATACAGCAATCTCGACTTCTTCAAAGACAAGTTGTTGCTCCGCCCCGTGGAGTATTCTAATAACCCGGAGATCGTGCGCCGATTAGGGGTTATCACCATCAATACAGCCCTCGAAGCCGACATCTTCGGCAATATTAACTCTACCCACGTAAATGGGACCCGCATGATGAATGGGATCGGTGGCTCGGGCGACTTTACACGTAATGCCTATCTTTCTATCTTCACCACGCCCTCCACGGCAAAGGATGGCAAGATCAGTGCCTTTGTGCCCATGGTGTCGCATCTCGACCACAGTGAGCACTCTGTGAAGGTAATTATAACGGAATATGGGATTGCCGACCTGCGAGGCTTGTCGCCTCGCAAGCGTGCTCGTTGCATTATAGACAACTGTGTACACCCCGACTATCGTCCGCTGCTCAACGAATATCTAGAGCGTACGAAATACGGACAAACCCCGCATGACCTGAAAGCCTGCTTCGCCTTCCATCATGCCATTGCCGAGAAGGGCGATATGCGTTTGGCTGACTTCGACAAATAAAACAATTCTCAATTTATAAAAATCAGATTATGAGTAAAATAGATCTTAGCAAGTACAATATCCTCGATCCCGTAGAAGTATTGTATAATCCCTCCTATGACACGCTTTTTGCCGAGGAGATGAAACCCGAGCTTACGGGCTATGAAAAGGGGCAACTCACCGAGCTGGGTGCGGTTAATGTGATGACAGGTATCTACACAGGGCGCTCTCCTCAGGATAAATTCTTCGTCTTGGATGATACAACTCGCGATACCATTTGGTGGACGAGCGACGAGTACAAAAACGATAATAAACCCATCACTCCCGAGGCTTGGACTGAACTCAAAAAGATCGCTACCAAAGAGCTTTCCAACAAACGACTTTTTGTTGTAGACGCTTTCTGCGGTGCCAATGAGAATACTCGCCTCAAACTCCGTTTCATTATGGAGGTGGCTTGGCAAGCTCACTTTGTGACGAATATGTTCATTCGCCCCACAGCCGAAGAGCTCGCCAACTTTGGCGAACCCGACTTTGTAATCATGAATGCCTCCAAGGCTAAGGTGGAAAACTACAAAGAACTCGGCTTGAATAGCGAGACAGCTGTAGTATTTAACCTCACCGAAAAGATGCAGATTATCCTTAATACTTGGTATGGGGGTGAAATGAAGAAGGGTATGTTCTCTTACATGAATTACCTCAATCCGCTAAGTGGACGTGCTTCTATGCACTGCTCTGCCAATACAAGCCTGGATGGTAAGGAGACGGCCATCTTCTTCGGTCTCTCGGGTACGGGTAAGACAACGCTCTCTACAGACCCCAAGCGCAAGCTCATTGGAGACGACGAGCACGGCTGGGACGATGATGGCGTTTTCAACTACGAAGGTGGTTGCTATGCCAAGGTTATTAATCTGAGCAAGGAGAGCGAACCCGACATTTACAATGCAATCCGTCGTGATGCTCTTCTTGAGAACGTAACCGTAGATGCCAACGGCAAGATCGACTTTAGCGATAAGAGCGTAACGGAGAATACCCGTGTATCTTACCCAATCTACCATATTGAGAACATCGTTAAGCCTGTATCGAAGGCCGGTCACGCCTCTAAGGTTATTTTCCTCTCGGCCGATGCCTTTGGTGTATTGCCTCCGGTTTCTATCCTTACGCCTGAGCAAACGCAATACTACTTCCTCTCCGGATTTACGGCAAAACTCGCCGGTACAGAGCGTGGAGTTACGGAGCCTACTCCTACTTTCTCCGCCTGCTTTGGTGCAGCTTTCCTCTCTCTCCATCCTACAAAGTACGGACAGGAGCTTGTAAAGCGCATGAATGCCGTTGGAGCTAAAGCCTACCTTGTAAATACGGGTTGGAACGGAACGGGTAAGCGTATCTCTATTAAGGATACGCGTGGTATCATAGATGCGATCCTTGATGGCTCTATAGATAAGGCGCCCACCAAGGAGATCCCCTACTTCCGTTTTACGGTTCCCACGGAGCTTCCCGGGGTAGATTCTAAAATCCTCGACCCCCGTGATACATATGCTGATGCCTCCGAGTGGGATGCTAAGGCACGCGACTTGAGCGAACGTTTCATCAAGAACTTTACCAAGTTTACCGGTAATGAGGCCGGTAAGGCACTGGTAGAAGCCGGTCCAAAGCTAGACTAAAGTTCTCGCCCATATCCGTTTAGGATATTCCCCAATTGCCCTTTTGTCTAAGGGTGGTTGGGGATTTTATTTTACCCTCTCCGCTATTAAAGTCTTAAAAAAAGAGATTCCTCTTGTTTTATTGATCTAAAAAGAGGAGGTTCCCGTCTTATTTTTTTCTACCTTTGCGCTAATTTGTTAATAGGATTAAGAACAAAATGATGAAGAAATTATCTGTTTTAGGAGTAAGCGCAGTGGCTTTGTTGCTCTCTGCTTGTAATGCAATCTCTAGTATTGTAGGTGTCCCCACGGATACAAAAGAGACATGGGAAAAGGTGCAAGAGATAATCGAAAAGAAGGTCGATGCCGACAAGTTTAAGGTTATTGGCTTGAACCTAAGGAGAGAGACTCGTTCGGGACAAGAATTGGACAACGAACTCAACTATTGCAGTGTATTGATGGTAGACAAGGATGGTGCTGCGTGGCAACAGGTCTTCTTTGTAGATGGCACTATTGGCAACCTTTCTTCCTACTCACTCGGGGAGGGGCGCGATTTTTCGGATGTTCCTGCACTTGATGTAAAGAGCATCTCTCCGGAAGAGTATGTAAAACAGATCGATGCTGCCAAGAAGATAATTGAAGCAGAAGGTCTTAAGTTCTGCTGTGTTGACTCTTATAGTATCGACAATTCTCGTAATGATGGAGAGAGGGTATGTGAGTTCACTTTGAATGTTACTGAGAAGGAGGCTAAGAAGGTAAGCAACGCCGGCCGCACCTCTATCGAATACTACGAAGTTCCTTTTGTTGTTTCAAAGCAAGGTGTAGTTTCGCTTGAGGGTAGTGATGCTGACGAAGATATTGATGAGGACGCTGATCTAGACTAAGAGATAGATATTTCGCCCTCCCTCTTCGCTTTACTCGAGAGGGGATAAAGGGAGTCTTTCCGGGGACGTGCAAGGTGGCTCTTGTAGAGTTACGACTTTGCCGACGGAGAGATTCCTTTTTTTATCCTGAAGGGGAGGCAGAATAAATGGTTTGGGGCTAGGGGATGAGTGAGGTTATTCCCTTTCTGAGTATTCCCCTAAAGATGATTTTTTTCTTGCCCAAGAAGTCGTTCCCTTTTTGCCTGAGAATAAAAAAGATTTAGCCTGAGAAATCTGAGGATTTCAGCCTAAAATGCCCCATCGTTTAGGGTGGTAAATTTTTTATTTCTACCCAGAGAGAAAAAAGATCCTTCGGGGGTTGCTTTGCTCCTTTTGGGAGGTTTTCCCTCTTTTTCTCCCTCTTCTTTCGGAGAAAACAACTGAGAAACGAAGAGGATTGAACGGAATAAGCTAACTTTGTCCCATAAGAACGAGATTCGTATGGAAGATATAGAGCTTTACGGAAGGGTATTTGCACCTTACATTACTTATCGTGAGATTGATGCTGCCATCCGTCGTATGGCAGACGAGATACGAGCAGACATGGAAGGCAAAGATCCCCTCTACGTGGTGATCATGAACGGCGCCTTTATGTTTGCCTCTGAGTTGCTGAGTTATATCGGCACAGAGCATGAGGTCGCTTTTGCTCGCTACTCGTCGTATCAAGGGACGCAGTCTACCTTCAGCCTTAAGGAGGTAATGCCCGTTAGTGCTCCCCTCAAGGGGCGTCACGTTGTGATCTTGGAGGATCTTATCGACTCCGGCTATACGATGCAAAATGTAAAGGCCTTATACCTCGATGAGGGGGCTCTAGAGGTGCGTATCGCAGCCATGCTCACAAAACCCAAGGCTCTAAAGTGTGATGTAAAAGCAGACTATGTAGGGCTTGAGATCGACAACGATTTTATTGTAGGCCACGGCTTAGATTTCGATGATAGAGGGCGTATGCTCCGAGATATTTACAAACTCAAAGAGTGATGATAAACCTAATCTTATTTGGAGCCCCGGGGTCGGGCAAGGGTACTCAAAGTGCCAATTTGGTACAGCGTTATCAGCTAATGCATGTATCGACCGGAGATATTCTCCGTGCAGAGATTAAGGCGGAGACAGCGCTAGGCCTCAAGGCTAAGGCTTTGATAGAGGCCGGTCACTTGGTACCCGATGAGGTGATCATTGGCATGATGGAAGACCTCGTTGCCTCTCATCCCGATGTAAAAGGCTTTGTCTTCGATGGCTTCCCTCGTACCGTAGGTCAGGCCCAAGCCCTCGATCTTTTGCTCAAGCGTCACCAGACCAAGGTGAGTGCTATGCTCGAGCTTTCTGTGCCCGATGAAATGGTAATTGAGCGTTTGCTCCTCCGCAAAGAGAAGGAGGATCGTAGCGATGACAACATAGATACCATTAACAATAGACTTAAGGTCTATCGTACACAGACGGCTCCCGTCTCGGAGTATTATGCCCAGCAGGGTAATCTCCATTTGGTCGATGGTACCGGTAAAGTAGAGGAGATCTCCGAGCGTCTCTACCAAATTATTGATAAACTCGCTTAGGCGACTGCTGAGGGTAGATGGCAGAAAGCAATTTTGTAGACTATGTGAAGATCTACTGCCGCTCAGGTAAGGGCGGTAGAGGTTCGGCACACTTCCGTCGTGAAAAATATATCCCCAAAGGTGGACCCGATGGGGGAGATGGTGGTAATGGCGGGAGTATTTACATTCGCGCCAACCGTAATTATTGGACGCTTCTTCACTTGCGTTTCAATCGGCATATATATGCCCCGAGTGGCGAGAGTGGTGCAGGTGCTCTCAAGACCGGCTCTTCGGGTAATGATGTGATAATAGAGGTGCCCCTTGGTACCTCCGTGTATGACGCTACAACCGGGGAGTTTATCCTCGATGTTACGCGCCACGAAGAGCAAAAACTACTCCTCAAGGGGGGGCGTGGAGGGAAGGGAAATTCTTTCTTCAAAAATGCTACCAATCAGGCTCCTCGTTTTGCACAACCCGGCGAACCGGCACAGGAGCGTGAGATCATCTTGCAGCTCAAGACCCTTGCCGATGTAGGGTTGGTTGGCTTGCCCAATGCCGGTAAGTCTACGCTATTGAGTGCCATAACAGCGGCTAAACCCAAGATTGCCGACTATCCCTTTACTACCCTTGTTCCTAACCTCGGAATTGTTAGTTATAGAGATAATCGCTCCTTTGTAATGGCAGATATCCCCGGTATTATCGAGGGTGCTGCAGAGGGACGTGGATTAGGGCTTCGCTTCCTCCGCCATATCGAACGCAATTCCATCCTCCTCTTTATGATCCCTATTGATACGGAGCATATCTATCGGGAGTATGAAGTCTTGCTTGCCGAGTTGCTCAAGTACAATCCGGGGTTGGGTTCTAAGCGTCGTCTCCTGGCAATTACCAAATGCGACTTGGCCGACGACGAATTGATCGAGATGGTTCGTGAAGAAATTCCTCAAGAGCTACCTCATGTTTTCATCTCGGCAGTGGCGCAACGTGGCCTTACAGAACTAAAAGACCTGCTCTGGCAGGAGCTCAATCGTGAGATGCCCTACGACAATACAGAGCTGGTACGCGAGGCCATGCAGGTAGAGACTCTCCACGACGATGATGCTCTTTACAATAAAGAGGGAGCTATTGAGTGGCTAGAAGACGACGAGGACGACGAGGACGAATTGCTTGATATTGAGTGGGATGATGAGGTAAAAGATGAGCTAGGGCTCAACGATTAACCCTCTCTCCTCAAGTCTAAATCCTTACCAAAGTACTACATATCCATAGCTGCAAACCTATTGGGGCAGCTATGATTTTATCTAAACTTTTATGCGACACCATGTATCCATAGCCCCTGACTTTGCTCGGCTTTGTCCCCATTTTTCCATGGCAATAATTGAGGCAAAGGTCTCTAATATGCCTACAGACCACCTGCTCAAAATGGAGATGGATAGGCTCATGGCACAAGTGGTTCTCACCACGCAACTAGATAAGATAAAGGAGATGCCTGCCATCCATTATACGAGAGCAGCTTACAAACTCTGTGGCAAAGATCCCAATCGCTACCGACCGGCTGCCGAGCAGTTGCGCCGACGTATTGTCAAAGGCTTGGGGTTGTATTGGGTCAATCAGCTTGTCGATTTGGGCAATATCGTCTCCATAGCTACGGGGTATTCACTTGGCGTCTTCGATGCCGATACCCTACAAGGGGATATAACATTGCGTATTGGCTCTGCCGATGACCACTTCGAGGGGATTGGCCGTGGCGTGCTTAACGTGGAGGGGTTGCCCATTTACGAAGATGCTTTAGGTACTTTTGCGACCCCTACAAGCGACTCAGAGCGCAGCAAAGTAGAATTATCTACTCGCAACGCTCTGATCTTTATCAATAATTATGTACCCCAAGAGGAGGGAGGAGACGCCCTTCTGCAAGAGGCAAAAGAGCAGACTATCGAGCTACTCCGGCGGTTTGTACATGCAACAGATATCGACTCTACAACTGTTGCTAGCCGCTCGGTGTAGAGAACTAAATTGCTGGACTAGAGACGGTAGGCAATCCTTATAGATAGTTCCGGAATAGATGCAGGGCTTAGTAGAGAGTAGTAGGCTATCCCCCATTCTCCCCCTCCGACTGACCGATTATCGGGACCGAAAGGAAAGGCTAGTTTTAGGCCTGCCTCAGCGCCCAAGTACCAACGTCCGCTATTCCCTATAGGGCGTAAGAATCCGCATCCTACTCCCCCGCCGGCATAATAGGGCTTGCCTAATGCTGTGGTGGTGCCAAAGAAGGAACCCGCCACAGCCTTTACTTGAGCGTAAAACCCTGACCCAAAAGTTCCCGAGAAGTAGTATCTTGCCATGGGAGAGATGGCTATGTTAGGCATTTCCAAAAGCCAGAGGTGCGTTGTAAGATCGGCACCGAGAGAAAATTTGGGAGAGAGCGCACGTTCGACCCCTAGGTTAATTCCAAAAAGAAGGTGCTGAGGTGCGGTACTTATAAGGGTCTGGGGGACACCGCTTTTTGTGTCACTTTTTTGTTGTGCAAGGCTAGGTGCGATAGAGGCCAAAAGAGCGGCTCCGCAAAGGATTGCGTGGTAGAGCCAATGGTGTTTCCTATTCATCATTGCTTTGTTAATTAGAGTGTTGTTGGTGTTATTTTATTGTAGAGTCGAGACTAAGCAAGAGCGTAGTACAGCAACGAATATCGGCTACGTAATGGTTGCTAGCCGCTCGGTGTAGAGAACTAAATTGCCGGACTAGAGGCTGTAGGCAATCCTAACAGATAGTTCCGGAATAGCTGCCGGGCTTAGTAGAGTGTAGTAGGTTATTCCCCAGTCTCCTCCTAAGGCTGGACGATCTCCTCCGTCACCAAAGGGAATGGCTAGCTTGATCCCGCAATCGGCACCTAGGTGCCAACGTCCGGTTTTCCCTATAGGAAGTAAAAATCCGAATCCTACTCCCCCGCCTGCGTAATAGGGCGCATCGAATACTGTAGCACCGAAGAAGTAACCCGCCACAGCCTTTACTCGAGCGTAAATCCCCGCGCCTACAGTACCCGTGAAATAGTATTTAGCCATCGGGGAGATCGCTATGTTAGGCATTTCCAAAAGCCAGAGGTGCGTTGTGAGATCGGCACCGAGAGAAAAATTGGGAGTGAGGGAGCGTTCGAGCCCTAGGTCAATTCCAAAAAGAAGGTGCTGAGGTGCGGTACTTATAAGGGTCTTGGGGACACCGCTTTTTGTGTCACTTTTTTCTTGTGCAAGGCTAGGTGCGATAGAGACCAAAAGGGTAGCTCCGCAAAGGATTGTACGGTAGAACCAATGGCATTTTCTGTTCATCATTACTTTGATAATTAGTGTGTTGTTGGTGTTTTTTTTGATGTAGATCCGAGACCAGGTAGGCGTAGTACAGCAATGAATATCGGCTATACAATGGTTGCTTATTGCTTGGTATAGAGAACTAAATTGCCGGACTAGAGACGGCAGGCGATCCTAATAGATAGTTCCGGAATGGATGCCGGGCTTAGTAGAGTATAGTAGGGCAACCCCCATTGTGGTCTTACGGCTGGCCGGTTTTTATCGACCCCAAAGGGAATGGCTAGCTTGACCCCGCCATCGATGCCCAGGTGCCAACGCCCGGTTTTCCCTATGGGGCGTAAAAATCCGAAGCCTACTCCTAGGCCTGCATAATAGGGAGCGTCTAATGCTGTAGTGCCAAAGAAGAATCCCGCCACAGCCTTTGCCCGAGCGTAAATCCCTGAGCCTACAGTGCCCGTGAAATAGTACTTTACCATGGGGGAGATCGCCATATTGGGCATTTCTAAAAGCCAGAGGTGCGTTGTGAGATCGGCACCGAGAGAAAATTTGGGAGAGAGCGCACGTTCGACCCCTAGGTCAATTCCAAAAAGAAGGTGCTGAGGTGCCGTACTTACAAGGACTAGAGGTCCCTCTCCTTTTGTGTCACTTTTTTCTTGTGCAAGGCAGGGAGCGATAGCGGCCAAAAGAGCAGCTCCGCAAAAGATTGCGTGGTAGAGCCAATGGTGTTTTCTGTTCATCATTACTTTGATAATTAGTGTGTTGTAGCTGTTTTGGTCGTGGGGTTGAGACGGAGCAAGTGCCTAGTGGCGCTTGCGGAGGTCGGCTCTACAATGGTTACTAGTCACTCAGTGTAGAGACCGAATTTGCCGCATTAGAGACTGTAGGCTATCCTTATCGATAGTTCCGGAATAGATGCCGGACTCAGTATTGTATAGTAGGCAGCGCCCGAAGATCCTTTCTGGGGCGATTGACTTCCTTCGGGGCCAAAGGGGACAGCCAGCTTGATGCCACTATCGGCACCCATGTACCAACGCTTGGATTTCCCTAAGGGAAGTAAAAATCCGAAGCCTATCCCCAGACCCGCATAATAGGGCGCATCTAGAGCCGTTTTGCCAAAGAAATAGCCCACAACAGCCTTTGCTCGAGCGTAGATCCCCGTCCCTACATTTCCCCAGAAATAGTATTTCCCAATGGGAGAGAGAGCTACGTTTGGTGTCTCTAAGAGCCAGAGATGCGTTGTGACATCGGCACCGAGAGAAAATTTGGAAGTGATGGAGCGTTCGAGTCCCAGGTTCACTCCAAAAAGAAAGTGCTGAGGAGCGGTGCTGAGAAGGAGCTGAGGAACCTCTTCTTTTGCATCACTTTTGTGTTGAGCATGGCTAGGAGCGATGGAGGCCAAAAGGGCTGCTCCGCAAAGGATTGTGTGGTAGAACCAATGGCGTTTTTTATTCATCATTACTTTTATAACTAGCGTGCTGTTGGTATTTCCTTGTTGTAGAGGCCAGTCTAGACAAGGGCATAGTAAAGGACCCATCCCGCCGCTCCTGCAAGTGCGATGAGGAGGATTGGGTGTACCCAACGCTTGATTGCGGCCATAAAAGTAATAGAAAATAATAAAATACTGCGCAAGTCTGGGAAGTTCTCTTGTACTACAATGGTCTCAGCATTCCCATGGCTTATCCATTGCCAAACACCCTCTGCATGAATCGAGAGGAGTAGAGCTGCCGAGGCGATAAGTCCAACAGAGGCGGGGCGGATACCTACAAAAGCGGCTTCCACCCATCGGTTTTGTCGGAAACGTGAGAAGGCCATGGAGATGAGCATCACCAGAATAAAGGAGGGGAGCGAGACGGCTAATGTGGCCACAATAGCCCCGAGGATAGAGCCCGTAGCCGTGTAGCCAATATAGGTGGCGCTATTGATGCCGATGGGCCCCGGTGTGACTTGGCTCAGTGCCACTATGTCGGTGAATTGCTGCTCCGTGACCCAGCCTTGCTTTACCACTACTTCGTCTTGTACAAGAGAGAGCATGGCGTAGCCCCCTCCGAAGCCGAAGAGTCCGATTTTGGTGTACGTCCAAAAGAGCTGTAAGTAGAGAAATAGGGTAGTCATACTCTTTTGTTAGGCTCAACCTCGCTTCTGTTGCTTTAGTTTGCGCTTGATGCCTTCTTGGTAAAGTATCCCCAACCCTCCCGATATTAGGATGATTAAGATGGGAGAAACTCCGAAAAACCAAACCAAAAGAGCCGAAAGAATCGGCACGATAAGCCACCTATTGGATAGGCGCATGGTACGCCAAGTGGTGTAAATCGGTACTACAATAAGGGCGACTACCGCAGGGCGAATCCCTTGCATTATAGCCGCAATATGGGGATTACTTTTAGCACTCTCAAAGGTGAATGCAAGTAGAAGGATAATGACAAAAGAGGGGAGAATAGTCCCGAGGGCCGCAATGGTGCCTCCTCTCTTGCCCGCAAGGCGGTAACCCACAAAGATGGATATATTGACCGCAAATACTCCAGGGAGCGATTGGGCAACGGCAAATAGGTCGATGAACTCTTCGTGAGAGAGCCATTTGTGCCGCTCCACTACATCCCTCTCTATGAGGGGCAACATGGCATACCCTCCCCCAAAGGTGAAGCTACCTATACGCAAAAAGGTAGTGAAGAGGGAGAGGAGAAGAGGCGTCATAGGGGGCGAGGCTAGAACCGACCTCGGGCACTCCGCTTGCTACTACTCATTGTCTTAGCCGGTTTTGCTGCTTTGGCAGCCTTTGGAGCCTTGGGCGTTTTCTCCTTGCTTTGTTGGCGGCGAGCTCGTGCTGTATTGTCCTTTATGGTGGTGGCCTTCGTAGTCTCTTTTGCCTCTGTTGTCACCTCTTCGGTGGCATCAGTTTGGGTCGTTTGCATCCAAAGACCTTCCTCAAAGCTTTTTAGCTCCTGCTCAATGCGTTGCTGTTCGTTGCGGAGGGAGTCCGGCGTGGGGCAGTATTGAGCGAGAGCTCGCCCCAGTCTATTCTGAGTCTTATAGATACCTCCGTTGTATAACCTCATGCGGAAGTAATTGTCGAGAGTGGAGGTGGTGGCGTTATTGAGGTCGCTCAGCATTACGGGTTGCATAGCCAGGTAGGGGCGAATGCTTTCGTAGGTAACCCAGAAGAGAGGATACTTAAGCGGCTCTTCGGCCTCACCTGTATCGTGCATTACGGGGCAGAGGGCAATTACTTTGGTATCAATGGTGCTCCGGATGGGATCGAAGTAATATTCTTCCTTCAAGAAGTAGCTTTTTACGAGTTCGGAGGGTATATCGGCTTCGGCTACCACGTAATGCGCATTCCCTTCTCGGTTGGCATCTTCTTCGAATAGGATGCCAAAGCGGTCTAGAAAGTCGGAGAAGTTGAGTTTGTGTTTAGCATCAAAGGCTTCGTATCCATCCGTGTACTCGTAAACATCAATAGCCCCTTTGTTGACGAGTTTGAAGAGGGTAGAGAAGAGGTTCTGCTCCGTCTCGGTAGGACGAGGAGGGTAGTAGAGAGCAGCGTTCTCGGCACTATCGAGGTTGACTTCTCGGTAGATGACCCGCTTCCAAGGGGCGTTGCTGCTGTTCTTTTCTAGCCGTTGGTTTAGTTCAGAAGCACGTACACTCAGTCCATCTTGCCGGGTCTCTTGTTGCTCTTGTTGAGAGCGGCGAGAGGTGGCACTTTTGCGCACAGTGGCGGCTTTTGTAGTGTCGTTTTGAGCCCAACTATAGGTGAGGCTCAAGGAGAGGGCTAATAGGGCTGCGGAGAGGTGGCAGGCTATATGATTATAGAACTTCATGCTTATCTACTTAACTATTACTTCAATGGGCGGGATTTTGCGCTCTACACCATCGGGACCACGGGCTATTACTTCGCTGATGTAGAAGCGTTTGCCACGAGAGAGGGAGCGTATGCGTGAGAGTTGTCGCTCGGAGAATCGGTCCCCTTGTCCGACCTCGGGCATGGCATTTCCCATCTGGTCGAAGAAGGTGAGTTGGAAGCGAACTACCGAGTAGGATACCTCCAAAATATCGTCGTCGATGGCGGCTTTGATTCCTCCGGCTGCTAGGAGATCGCGCTTGGCGAGGCTCCCTCCACGGAATCGTTTGGTGGCTCCGTTGGCATCCTTGTACTCAATGTAGGGGAGAGGATCGGGTAGAGAACGAACTCTCAGCCGCTGTTCGGCTACTTTCTTTACACTACCATCCATCCCTCGTGCCGATACACTTATGACGGCTTCTGTACCTACTTTGGCAGGGCGAGCTACCCACTGATTCCCTCGTTTGGTGAGACTACCATTGCTCATTGTGGCCGATAGGGCTTCACCGGCAACACCGGGTACGGCAATGTTGATGGGGTTGTCTATCCCTGCGTATAGTACGTTCATCAAGGTAGGAGCAATGGAGGCCATGGGAGCTGTGACCGTATATTCGGAGTTAAACTCATGCTTCTCGAGTGTGCCATCTCCGCGTCGCATTTCGATGAATCCCTTGATGGGGAAAGTGCCCGAAGTGCCCGTTGGCACGCTATATACCCCACGACTAGATGCGGGAAGTTCCTTGCCATTGACTACGATACGGGGCTGCTGGGTAGAGTCTACACTGCTCAGTACAATTTGGGCGCGATAGGTTCCCCCACTCATTACGATCTGACTTTCCGGCACTACTTGTGCCTCTATTTTATTGACACGGAAGTCGCCAATATCGATGCTTCGGATAAGTTCGCTCAAAACTTCGCCCTCCACGTTGCGGATATCCGTCTGAATCTGTGTGAGAAGGGTCACTGCAGCAATGGTAGGCATTCCCTCAAAAAGAGAGTTCTCCCAGGGTTGAACCCCTTTCGGAGCTGTGGAAAGGATATTTTCCATAGCGTGACGCTTACCGCTGTCGAGCATCATACTCCCGGCCAATTGGCGGAAGTGCTCGATGCGAGAGCGCAACTGAGCTCCCTTGTGGTCTAGTGGATTGAGCATAATGGCCGCGGAGGCATTCATATCATCCTTGCGGTCAATATTATTTATATCTCCGTCCTTTCCATCCGTTTTTATGACGATAAGTTGTTTGAGTTCGTCTATAAATTGGTAGAGCGAGTCGGCTGCATTTTGTATCTGTTTGCCCCGAGCAAAAGCCGTGGCTGCCTTGCCCGGATTATGGTTGTAGGCTAACTGCAGCTCCATACCGGTGCGGTCGTTTCGTTCAGTCGTGGTAGCAAGCATTTGGGTGAGGCCTTCCCCCACCTTGTCAAAGCCTGCCAGTACATCCGAAGACACATTGAGAGCAACCATGGCAATGAAGACAAGATACATTAGATTGATCATCTTCTGCCGATTGCGGTTGCCCGAAGATCCTCCCGAAGCCATATTGAACTAAGGATTTATTGTTGGGTTTGATGAGGGTTGGGGTACTGCTCGTCTCGTGAGGGGGGATAGGCATCATACGATGACGTATAGCCCGGACGATAGGGGTCGGGATAGGCATTGCGAGACATCATGGAGGCGCCCATATTGATGGTCATAGCATCCAATAGACGTGCATAAATGCGGTTTAAGTCTTGCAATTGGCGAGCCATGTGGGCGTTCTCCATACGGAATGCGTTGCTGTCTCCGAGGCTTCCCTCGTACATCTCGCGCATGCGATCAAGACCCGCATTGATCCCTTCGATGGCTGCAATTTGCTGATTTACGTCATGCAACTGCGCCTCGTAGGCGGCGTTGAGCCCCGTAATGTTCTTGCCGAGGGCAGCTATCTGTTCGTTATACTGTGCCGTATGTTCGTTGAGCGTCTGTAGGTTGATGCTCTGCCATTGCTGGGTCATCCCGCTGGTGAGATCACCTAGGCGAGAGAGCTGGTCGATGGCTCCACTGAGTCTCTGTATGCTGCCACGGAGTTGATCAAGCTCCTCTTGGGAGAGTACTCCGGCGAGTGAAACCTCGGGGGCTGTGGCTCCGAGGTGTGAAGGAGAGGAGGGCTCGAAACTCTCTGCACGCTGCCGTGCTGCCTCTGCCCTTTGGGTGAGATAGTCGCGCTGCTGCATCATATCTTGGGGGCTTGTGCTCTCGAGATCTGTTTTTAGTTCGGGGAATACTTGCTCCCATTTGTAGGTCTCTTCGGGTTGTTCGAAGCCTGAAATGAAGAATACAAGGAACTCGGTCATCATCCCAACGAAGAGCATTTGATCGCCAAAAGACCAGTGTAAGAGCTTAAAAAGAGCCCCTACAATTACGACGGCTGCTCCCCAACTATAGGCTACGTTGAGGACCTTTTTTCCACGGCGGCTCGCCAAGAAAAGACTGAGTTTGCCGGCTTTTTTATCTGTTTTCATAGGTCTCTTTTGCTATTTTTTCTTGTTGCTTCTTTTTTGAGGAGTAAAGCTAACGGCTCTGCGTACGCAGCGGAACCCAATGTATGAGCGAGCTTTACCTTGTGATTCGTAGCTGCGGGTGGCGGATTGGATAAAGCGCACAACATCTTTCCACGATCCCCCACGCACCACTTTGCGGCGGAGTATCTCGGGGTCGCGTAGATCGGCATGATAGTCCAGCTCCGGGTTGATGTCGTCTACATCTTTGTAGCTAGAGGCTGAGTAGGCGGATTCGGTCCACTCGGCAACGTTGCCTGCCATGTCAAACAATCCAAAGTCGTTGGGAGAGAAGGATCCAACCTGACTGGTGATAAGGTGCCCGTCTGCGGTGTAATCGCCTTCCCCGGGTTTGAAGTTGCCTAGGTAGCAACCCTTGTCGCTTTGTAGGTCTTGAGCGCTCCATGGGTAGCGTCGGTTGCTATCGCCCACACGTGCAGCGTATTCCCACTCTGCCTCGGTGGGCAAGCGGAAGTCTTCGAGGATCATGCCCTCGGGTATGTTGAGCCCTTGACGGAAAGAGGCTGAGCGCCAAGCGCAGAAGGCTTGAGCTTGCTCCCAAGATACCCCTACGACGGGATAATTGTCGTAGCCCGGATGGTTGAAGTAGAGGTGTGCATACTCGGCGTTGGTGGAGTTGGGGTAGTCTCGTACCCAGCAAGCTTCGTCCGGATAGATGGCTACTATATAGGTATTGAGGAAGTCGTATTCACTGGCAAGACGGCGCGTAAGGGTTTGGCGTACAATGCGGCCGTTGTCGTCGATATAGGCGGTGTCTTTGGCAATGGTCGGTAGTTCGAGGGCCTCAAGCTCCGCAGGGGTGAGGGAGGGATTGCGCAAGGCGAGCATCTGAGAGCGATAGAGGGCTGCGGCATGATAGTCGTAGCGCTGGTAACGATAGACCATTTGAGAGGGATCCAACCCCCGCTCATGGGTTACGGGGTTGGTGTAATAGACACTGTTGATGGCATTGAGTTCCTCTTCAGTGGCACGCTTTTGGGTAGGGATGGGGCGAGACCAATCGAGGTGTGGCTCAATGGGATTGTCGTACTTGTCGGTCGTGATTTTGTAGTCGGGGTTCCCTCCATAGGCGGGGTCGGCTAGGCGTTCCCTTATGATAGAGTCGCGTACAAAATAGACAAACTGACGGTACTGCGCATTGGTAATTTCCGTCCTATCCATCCAAAAGGCATCTACCGATATTGCCTTCGATTCTGCGGGGAAGCCCCAAAGGCTATCCGCCTGAGTATGCCCAAGCACAATCGAACCGCGAGGGATAAGTACCATGCCGTAGGGCGAAGGCTCTTGCCACGAAGCAAGCGAAGCGCCTACCAATTCGCCACCTGATGTAGAGCGAGGGCGTGAGGCACAAGCTGCGAGGAGCACCAGAGTTACCAAACCAATCAATGCCGGTGCAAGGGGGTGATGTCTTTTTGTCATCTGCTATTCTTCTTATTCGCATTCTGTCTCAGCCCTTTTGGTGCGGGTAGCCTCCTTTGAGGGGAGAGACGTCCTGCTAGCTTAACGCACAAAGTGTATGCTTTAGTATAGACTTTCTAATTTTCTGCCTACGCAATGGAGTAACCCAGGGCATGGAATAGTTGCTTTTCTTCCGGGAGAACCCCCAGTAGTCGATAGGCAGGAGCCTCACGGGGGTAGTCGTAATGCACCCTGAGGGATTCGAATTGCTCGGGTGATTGGCGTAGAGCTTGCTCTATGTGGAAGAGGCCTTTCATGGTGTGAGCAAGGACCCACTCCGGTCGGAGGGCACTTACCGAATGGAGGTCTATCGTGGCACTCTCGGGCGTAGGAAGGCTTATCCGCTCGAAGGGTATGAGGCCGGCGTCGAGCCCAAAATGCTCCAGCGTAGTCTCTACTGCCATTCGCGTGCCTCGGGCTTTGCCATCGGCAGAAAATCCTGCGATATGGGGTGTGGCACGCTCTGCCTGAGTCAATACATCGAGTCGGATATTGGGCTCTCCCTCCCAGCAATCAAGATAAAATGCCTCTATTCTGTCGGAGTTTAGGGCTCGCAGAAGGGCATCGCTATCGGCAATAGCCCCTCGGGCTGCATTGAGTATAAGAGGCCTTTTGCGGCATTGTTGGAGAAACTCCTCTCCCAAAAGATGATAGGTGGGGTACTTCCCCTCTTTGGTAAGTGGGGTGTGAAAGGTTATGATGGTAGCTTCGTGGGCTACTTCTTCCAGCGTAGAGAAGCCTTCTACCCCCTCGTACTCTTCCCTAGGTGGATCCACTAGTAGCGTTTTGATGCCTAGGGCCTCAGCCATTTGCTGTACATTGCCGCCCACATGACCTACCCCTATAATCGCAAGGGTCTCTTGCGCTAGAGGCCTCTTGAGGCGTAGGGCCCGATCGGCAAGCACCCCCATCACCCAGTGAGCTACGGATCGGGCATTGCAGCCCGGGGAGTTGCGCCACAGGATACCATGGGAAGAGCAGTAATCTCTATCAATATGGTCAAATCCGGCCGTGGCGGTGGCTATGGAGCGAATCGAGGTACCCTCGAGGAGACTTTGGTTGCAACGTGTGACACTGCGGATCAGTAGTCCTTCGGCTTTTTCTTCGATAAGTCGCTTGCGGGTGATCTCTTGGGAGGGAAGGTAGGTAACATCGGCCACGACATCAAGTAATCCTGCGAGATAGGGGAGGGATTGGTCGGCTACAAAGCGAGGACGATAATCTGAGGGCATAGGGTATTATAATTAATCCTTTATGCCCTCAAAGGTACAAATTCTCGAACCGTTGCCCTCTCTTTCTTTTCCTCTAGGCTATTTGCGAAAAATTTCTTGCCCTAAAACAAAAGAAAAATCAGCCGGAAATACACCCATTTTCTGCCCTGGAAATTTTTCTTTTTAGGGCAGGAGCGGATTTTTTTCTGGGCAGGGATTTTTTTTGTCACACCGGAGCCCCCAATCTCTGCCAAAAGAAGTAGGGCCTTCTGCCTTTCGGTAAAAGACCCTGCTTCTCGTTTATGTCTCTGGAGCAACTCGCCTTATCAGAGTGTGATACCCTTGCCTACAGAGCCATTGCACTCAGCAATGAATACTCCGTGCAAGTTCTCTACCCCTTCGAAGAGGATTGCGTCGTTATTCGTAACACCGGAGATGATGAGATTGCCATTTTCATCGAAGATATTGACCTTCTTCCGATAGCCTTGGGGGAGGTTGTTTACCTCAATGTTATTCCCCTTGACTCTAATGTTTAGCGCACCTTTAGGCTGTTTTTCAATCTCCTTTAGTCCGTTGCCAATGCCGGTATAGTCGTAAAAGTCACCTTGAGCATTGCGTGCTACTACTTCCCATTTCTTCTTCAACGCTATTACTACCGCCTCGTCCGAAACTTTGTTTTCGTCTTTGGGGTCTCCGTCTAAGAATACACCCCATACGGCAATATCCTCTGTGTCGAGCAGATCGGAGAGGTTAGTTGCAATCTTTTTAGTTACATCAAACCCTAGTTTGTTGCCTGCAATGACAAGGATTCTCATCCTGGGATTCTTAGAGATGTCGAGATCTGTAAACGATCGGCAACCCTCGATAGAGAGCTGGCTGAGCATCGGAGTGTTGGAGAGATCCAAGCTCTTGAGTACGCTCTTAGAGGCTGTCAGTGTCTCAAGCGCAAGCGATTTCGAGAGGTCTATTTCGGCAATCTTTGTGCTGTCGATGCTTAGACTTATAAGATCGGTGCACTTGGTAACGTCCAAGCTTGTCATTTCTCTATTCCCGGCAACAGATAGGGATAGTAGTGCGGGCATCTCCGTTGTAGGGATCGTTTTGATGAAGTTGTCCGAGATGTCGAGCACCTGTATATTGTCGGGTTTCCCCAATTTGAGATTCTTTACCTTGCTGTTCTTGATGGCGATATTCTCCAAGAGGTCAGTATGGGAAAGATCAATATTTTCGAGATTACAATCCCATGCCTCGAAGACCACTAGCTCTTTGTTGGCCGCTAGATCCACACTTTTGATAAGGGGGTTGCTGGAGATATTGATGCGGTTGAGATAGGGGTTTTTGCTGAAGTCGACGGTCTGGATTTTAGGATTCTCGTCGAGGTAGATGGTCTCTAGTCGTGGAAGCCCCGAGAGATCTACACTGGTCAGCTCGTTGTTTGATAGGTAGAGATGCTTGAGCGTGGCCGGGAGCTTGCTAAAGTCGAGAGACTGCATGTCGCAACTCATAAAGCTGACATTCTCAAGAGCTTTGTTGTTGGAGACGTCCAAGCCTTGGGGGAACTCGTTGAGCATAAGAGAGAGTTGCTTGATGCAATCGTTCTCTGCAAACTCTATGTTTGTGAGTCGATCCATAGGCGCTACAAACCCTTGGCAGGTACCATAGATCTTAACAACGTTTCCCTTGAGAGGGATGTTCCCTTCGGCATCCACCGCACTGGCCGGTTTCTTGCCGTAGCCTGCGTCAATTAGGAGGCTCTTGAAATCTTCTTCGGATCCCGAAAGAGAGAAGGAGATAGACCCCTCATAACTGGGAGCATCGATAGTGGTCATGGTAATGAGAGGCGCTTGTGCATTCGCGCAGATAATACCCGTAAATAGTAATAGGGTGGTGTAGATAAGAGGTAAGAGATATCGTTTCATCTTCGATTGTTTAATAGGTCCTATTTTTTTTGTTTTGGTCGTGTCACATCTGCGAAGATAAGCAATGATTTGGATATTCTGCCCCCGAGTTTATTTTTCTTTCCCGTTGCGTATCAAACACTTTGCCTAAAATGATGCGTGGAGATAGGCTTGCTTCGTCTTTTATCGGGCCTCCGGTCTCCTCTCGATCCGATGAGAACTCTCTTTCTCCGGTTGGGATCCTCCGGTTTTATCCTCTTGTGTCGTGTCGTTTATTCGGTGGAAGGATTTTCCTTGTTTGTGTTATTCAGAAATTCTTTGTATCTTCACCCCCAGGGAAGTAGGCTCTTGTAAGAGTCAAGATGTCTCCTCCCTCGGTTTTTAGCACAAAACATAAGTATCACCTTATTAGTTGAAGTATTAAAGTATGAAGAGTGAAGTAAAGTTTGGACTAGGTATTGCTATCGGTGTAGCCTTGGGTGCTGCCATAGCTTATTTCTCTGACAAGGAAAAGCGCAATAGCTTTGTAGATGATGTAATGACAACAGCAGACAAAGCACGCGATAGTGTGGTAGAAGGTTACTACGAAGCAAAAGCAAAGTATAATCAGTACCGCAATAAGTTGAAAAAAGAGATCCAAGAAGTAGAAGAGGATATCAACCTCTCTGCCGGAGATCTCGACTAATATAGAGCTATGGATGAGGCTCTCTCCTCTTAGGTCGCAAGGCTTGGAGGAGAGCGCCTCTTATAGTTTTGTAGGGTTACTCGGGGGTATATTTTAGAAGAGACTTCTTCGGAGGATGTAGCCTCGTGTGCAGTGTTTTCTCTCCTACTCTTGACGGGGCGAAGTGCCTCGAAGGGGAGGCGAGAAGAAGATATGAATAGCATCTCTCTGCTTAATTTGATTGATGGAATCGACTTTTAGTTTGCGCTCATTTGTTCGCCACCTGATGGCGTATGCAATGATCCTTTTGCGTAAGTCCGTATTGGATAGTGCCGAAGGGGCTTCTATGCTTGTTGCTAAGTTGGTTGCCCTGCTTATTATCTTGCTTATAGTGCCTGTCTGTATGGTACTTGTGGCATTCCTCTTTGCCTATCTGATAAGCGACCTACTTGGGGGCAACATTACCCTGGGGGTATTACTTACCCTATTGCTACTGATTGGTATAATGGTAGTGGTAAAGGTGTGGTATAAGCCCCTTACTCGTCCTATACGCGACCGAGTAAAAGCCCTTTTTATTGAGGCTGCAAATCATTGTAAGTCCTCCAAATTCGAAGATGAGTTGGGGAAAGATTTGGATGAATTAGGCCCCTTAGAAGACCCTTTTGATGGCGATGAAGAAGCGTAGTGTAGACGAAGAACTCAAGATGCTGCAAGCTGAGGCAGCACGCGACCTCTCCGCCTCGCGCTCTCGTATACAGTGCGAGTGGCGTTGGATCAGTAGCCCGGAGGGTAAAGATGAAATTTGGGAGGATGTCCGTCGTGATGTGCTGCCCCAACGTTCGTTGGCTCAGTGGATCTTTAGAGTATTCTCCAAAGATAGAGGGAAGAAAGGGTTGCATCCCACAAGCTGTACCATAAGTCCCGGCGATATCATCTCTAGTAGCATTATTGGTAAGATGCTCCCCGCCTCGTGGGTGCGATTTGCTCCTCTGGCAGAAGAATTGTTTGGCCTCCTTCGTCCCTTCTTGGTGAGCTCGGCTTTCGCCTTAGGGCGTAATATGTTGGAGAGAGGCCTTGCTCGGTTGAATCCGTTCCGAAGGAAAAAGAGAACCAAATAGACCTCTCTCCTTATTAGATTGAAATAAAAACCCCCATCAAACTTGGTTTGACGGGGGTTATTTGTAACCTACGGGAGGTGGGTTCAGCGTGTCTGTTCTTCTCTCTCTCTTGGGTAGGAAAAGAGGGGTCATTGCAGCCTCTCTTGTTGCAGCACTAGATACTTCTCTAGTAGCTCGTCTGCGAGGCTTACGGTATCGTTACATGGGATGTGTAGCTCGGCCTTTAGGGCGTGGCATTGAGTAGCTCCGAGGCGAGACTTGAATTCTTCTACGAGAGCTTTCGCCTCCGGGGAGTCTACTCCGAGTATTTGTGTAGCGCTATAGAGGGCTCCGCATAGCCCGCCTTCGGCCTTCCCTCCGCCCTTCGAGCGGAGCTCGGCTTCTATATCTTCGTCCGTAGCACGGGTTATCCCTTGATAGGCTTTAGCAATGGTTTGGGCGCAATTCCAGTTGTTGGGCTTGGCATGGAAAAAGTCCAAAGCAGGTTTGTTCTCTTCGTTTTTCTTCATTTCCTTTAGATGCGTTTGGTTTATTATTCCCTCCAAACAAAGATAACGAAAATGTTTGATTATGAGTCGGATTTACCCAGAAGTCGTTGGGTGCATCCTTGTCATGAAGGATGATTTTGTAGTTATAGAAACTCTCATTTGTGTTCGTGATATTCCGCATCGTGATGATCGATTGAGCGAAGAGTAGGATGATGATGGCAATGCGGTCATATTGGTTCCCTTTTTCGTAGAGGTTGGATACGAGTATCGGCAGGAAGAAGAAGGGATAGTACATAAAGCGATCGGCAACCTGGAAAAACACAAAGGTATTGGTAATGACGGTCGCAATGAAAAAGCTATTGATGTAGGGGAGAAGAGAACGATCTCGGTTGAGTAGGTCTTTTTCTCTCCACAAAATGTAGAAGGCGATCAGGGTATTGAAGTAGTACATGATGCCCGAGCCACCTCCCTCTTGTGTATCGTACATTTGCTGAATGTACGTGGTGTTGAAGGGTAGATAGGGGATCAAAAATAATAATAAGCCCTTGGAAACGATAGGCAGTAGGGTGAGAGAGAGAGCAAACATAACCCCCATAAACACCCTATTGTAGCGGACAAAGAATAGGGGCACAAGCACGAACATTACTATGGCCGAGGAGTGGGTGAGAAAGGCGAGTAGAAGTACGATAAGGGTCTCTAGGTAGCGCCTATCTCTAAAAAACGGTACCGCAAAGAGGCAGATAGCCTGAGCCATACATTGGCGTACGATATTGAAGGATTCGAAATAGAGCTTCCAGACCAGTATAAATGTAAGTGCAGCTAGGGCAAAACGATAGCTCTGCTTCTTGTATCCCCAGAGGGATAAGGGAATGAATAGGGCAGCTACGACCAAGGTCCATACCGAGAAGTCGAGACGTAAGTAGCGAAGTGCCTCGTTGTAGGTCTTCCAAATCCCAGACATGTGCTGGGAGTGTGGAGAAAAAACACTCTCAAACGCATCTTTGTAGATGGGGTAGTCTCTCCCTACCTCAAAGCGCAGTCCTAAGAAAAGGATGAGTAGTACCCCGAAGGCAACTGTGGGTATTTGCGAGGCATATTTGTCCCTATCGATCGTCCAAATCAGGAAGAATGCGAGCAGGAAGAATAGGGTGAAGTATAGGATGGAATAGGGAGGCATGGACTAGAATTATGAGTTTGATTCGGCAAGGAGAGATTGGTAGATCAGATGATACTCTTCGCTCATGCGGGGAGCCGAGTAGTATCGGATAAATCGTTGCAGGTCACTCTGGGAATACTCCATTTGGGCTGCGAGGGCGATACTTTGTGCGCACTGCTCGATGCTGTTAGGGGGGAAGAGTGTTTTTTCGAGGTCGGGAAAGGTACGAGCGAACTCCCGGAAAGCGGCAATATCTGAGAGTGCCATCGGGCATTGAGCCAGTGCAGCCTCTACCACGGTGAGCCCGAATCCCTCCGATTGAGAGGCCGATACGTAAACGGTTGCAGCCTGCATATAGGGGACAACGTCTGGCACATTACCCCAAAAGATAGCGTTAATACCGAGCGATTGTGCCAATGTTTGGTACTCTTTTTCTTGTGCCCCTTCTCCCAAAAACAGGACAGAGGCTTTTTGCCAGTACTCTTCTTTTGAGGCAAGTTGGGCTAGTGCACGTAGTAGTAGCCCATGGTTTTTGAGGGGAGATTGCAGCCCAATGGCGAGGATTAAAGGGGCTTCCGGGTCTACCGGTAGAGCCAAATCTTTGCGGAGGGATGCCTTTTCTTCGCACTTTGCTAGCTCTCTGCCCTCTAGGTCAATGCCGTTGGCTATACTTGTTGCCAGCCTCGGGAGAGAAAGATTTTCGTTGTAATAGTCGGTGGTGGCGTTGCAGATCCCTATAAGATGATCGAAGTGAACGAGGGCGCGCTTTAGCCTCCGCCACATATAGCCTCCAACAAGAGCGCCCTTATTAGAAGAGAAGTCTTCGAGAGCACGATTGTGCAGAGTGCTTAGCTTGATGAACCTCTTGGGAAGCTGTGCTACCACCAAATCGGGGTGGTAAGTATGGCTGTGAACCAAGCGAATTTGCTCTTTGTCGAGAAGATCTTGTAGCTCCCTTGCCACTCGGCAGGTGCCTAATTCGAGACGCCAATGGCTCGCATGGAGGGAGACGACTTTACACCCCCACGATACAAGTCTTTGGCGCAACTCATCACCCTGTTTTGTGGGAGGCTGAAGCTCGACTATGAGGGGGCGGTACACATCTCTAGGCAGGTAATGCACTAGAGCTGCCACCACTTTGAGAGGACCTTTGTCTACAATAGAGCTAACAACAATGGCTAGAGGTGTAGGCATATTCTACTATCGGATAACTTTTTTCACTCCTTCGCGCACCTTTAGTAATAACCATCCTAGGCGTCCCCAGGGGCTAGTGCTTTGGAGTTTGTAGATACATTTATTCAGAGTGCTCTGCGAGATGCCCGAGAGATAGCGGTCATACTCGGGATGGATGCTACGTACTATGGGGTAGTCGCGCACCTGTATTCGGTTGAATAGCATCATCTTAATATTGATGTAGGCTCTACCTATGTAGGGGGCAAAATCCTCCTCCTTCTGCTCCACCAGTAGGTAGTGGGATAGGTATTCGAGCACAGCCTCCAAATCCCTCTTTTGCTTCATATTGATTTGATGGATGAGAGAATTTAGATTCTGTTGTACGTAATGCACGGTAGGGATATGTAGGTGGTCTATCCTTTCTACATGGTAGAGAAAGGGGATAACAGAGCGATAGTCTTCGAGAAGTGCCAACCCCTCTACAAAGCCTCCGTTCCACTCTTCCCATTCCTTGCGGCGGATGAGTTTATTCCAAAGGAAAGCGGGTTGGCTCCCCGATAGTATGGCTTGTATGTATTCTCGCCCGGTCTTTATTTCCAAAACCGGTTGTCGTATTTTTTTCTTGGGGTAGTCTACAACGTAGTCACTAATTACTATGGGGCAATCTGTTTGTAGGGCCGTGGCTATCCATTGGCTTACCACCGAGTCGTTATCCCAATAGTCGTCACTATCGAGAAAAAGTAGGTATTCTCCTGTTGCCAAACTGAGCGAAGTGGCACGCGCTGCCGCAAGGCCTCTATTATGCTCATGGTGCACGATCTGTACTTTATACTGCTGCGAGTTTTCTTTGGCAATAACCTCTTCTGCCAGGGCGATGCTGCGATCGGTAGAGCAGTCATTGACCAGTATAATCTCCATATTGGAGTAATCTTGCCGGAGTACCGATCGGAGACACTTTCCTATAAACGCCTCTACGTTGTAGACGGGGATGAGTACGGATACTAAGGGGGTCATGTGTGTTTGCGATGTATTTTAGAGATGAGCATGGCGATCCCTTGCCTAAAGTCGGGATGCAAAAGGTAGAGCAAAATGCTGGAGATGAGGGCAAATAGACACGTGCCCGAGACTGCCGTCTTGAGCCATCCGAGCCAAGAGGGGGTAGACGAAAAGGAGGTTATACTCGGCAAGAAATAGGAGAGAGCCCACCCTGCGCCCACTACGAGGAGAAGCTCCGCACCTTGGCGTAGGTGATACCCCCAGACCGACTTTTTGAAGGCTCGGGAGTAGAGGAAGTAGGGTTTCCAGCCGTAAATCACGAGAATAAGGCTTATGTTGATGCCGAGTAGAATACCCGTAATCCCCCACATAGAGCCGAGGAGGATAGACAGCCCAAGATTGAGAATGGCCTCAATCATAGGGGCGTAAATATCCTGATACATGCCATAGGCATATATGAATTGATCGGGAAGGCGAGAGAGCTGCAGTAGCATATAAAGCACAAAGAGAAGCAAATCAATCTGCTGAAAGCTGCGCCCCCCTCCAATCCATAGCTCCATGAATCCTTGAGAATACCACAGCATCCCTCCTGCAATTACGAGTGCCATCCAGAGACGGAGGGCATAAAGTTTGCGGAAAACGACCTCTACGCGATTGTTGTCGCCCTCTGTGATAAGGTTCCCGACACTGGCCGTAAGTCCATTGAATATCGCGTAAATTACCCCGCTAATCCCTGCGTAGATAACGAGATAGTTCTGATAAATCGTAACGACGGCAAGCCCTTGGGCACTCGCAAATACGGCAAATATTATGATAGGGGTGCTCTGCTGCAGTACAAAGGTGGCTATCTTGTGGTAGAAAAGTTGCTTCGTGCGGCGTATGATTTCGGGGTAATTACGCCGAACACGATTCCCCTCCTTGGCGTTGGCTTTGAGCCAGGGGTAATCCTTATGGATGAGCCATTCAATAAAAAGAGCCCCCACTACACCAAATAGGAACTCGATGCCGAGCCACCATATATAGGGGGCTGGGAGATAGAGAATCGCCAAGATTTGCAATACCTGTTTGAGTACTCTGGGAAGCTGTATGGCAAGCGTCATCTTGTACTCCTGCTGGTCGCTAGAGAAAATGATTTGCCGGAAATTGAAAAGATATCCCCACAGCGCGTTGAATAGCAGGACTACATACGTGGCGTAGGCATACCAAAGAGGGATGCCTTTATCCTCAAAAATAAGGGGGAAGAAGAGGAGTAAGATGCCCGACGCAACGAGCACAATACGAGCTACCCAGCGGTAAAACCACGCTTGTATGGATATAATCTCGCTGACTTGTTGCCGGTCGTTTTGAGCCAGGGGTTGATAGAGAGCAAAGGCTACTGCCGAAGATAATCCCAGTTCTGCGATATTGAGGAAGCCTAAAATACTCACTAAGGTGGAGTTTAACCCGAGAAGTTCATCCCCCAATACTTGAATAAAATAGCGACGGAAGAAGAAAGCGGCAACAAGTCCGACCATGTAAAACAAAGTGGCATAGCGGGCATTGCGCAGACTATTGGAGGCTCTATCGGTGGCAGACACGAGGTGATCGAAGATTCCTTTCTAGCTTAAACGTACCGCAAAGATACTCTATTGTGCGGTGTTGGCAAGGAAAGTACGGTATTCGCTCTCGGTGAGCACAACGCACTTTTCTATTGTAAAGCTTATGAGTAATTCGATGATTGCCAATTACGAATCCATCGAAAGCTAATTACCAATCTAACAGAAGTGTATTAAGAATTAGACGAAAGCTCATTACGAATACGCCGATTAGTAATGAGTGGTTTGATAATTACTCACTACCAATCTAGCGAAAGCCCATAAGCTTTCGCTGTAAAGAAAAATGATTTTGGGGTAGAAGGTCTCTTGTTTTCTCCCTAACTTCTCTCCATATTTAGCCCTCAGGAGAGAAGGCCCCGCCTCACGCCTAACCAGCATGATACCTCCCCCTTTGACTCAATGTGGTAAATATAGGGGGAGCATACCTGTGGTTCCGGATGTTTTTTGAGGTTACATGTCGGGAATTTTTCTAGGGATCGCAAGCTTGGGATTCTTACGGAATGTCCAAGAAATTAGAAGCCAAGGGCGTAAACTTGCGCTCTCGTAGAATGTCTGTTGGTGGCTGGTATAAGAGCCCTGTTTTATGTCGGTTATGTCACTTTTCGTGCCCCAAAAGTAGGGAAGCCCGAGGGATAGATAGAGCCGATTGGTCGCCTGCCAAGCAATTTGTATATGGGCTTCTAGCGGATTTTTATAGATGGTTTGGCTGATGGCTGTGTAGTTGCGATTGCGCCATGATAGAGAAGAATAGATGAAGAAGTCACCAAAATCCCAACGAAAATACCCTTTTACTCCAAACGAACCTTTGGGAGATTGTCCATTAAAGACCTCTGATGTGTAGTAGGTTGTAGCGGAAATTTGGAAGTCTTCACCCGAGTAGTTAGCTCCTATTCCTCCTTCTGTACTTGTATAGGTGCCGTTGTTGCGATACGATTTTATTTGATATTGTCCTTCTTGGCGTACATAGGGCTCTATCATTTTGTTATAGCGATTGTGGTCGCCAAAGAGCCAAATACGAAAATCCTCAAAAGTGCAATCATATCCTAAATTGAACTGATGAATTTGCATCGGTACAAGGAACGGGTTCCCCTCCTCCTTAAACCAGGGATTGGTCGATAGATTAAAGGAGATAAGATTGCGGCTTTGGGGAAGGACGTTGGTGAGGTAGTAGCTCCCTCGTAGTGATTGATAGTGTGGCAATTTAAGGGTTAGACTTACAGCAGCACGTGGTCTCCAATAGGAGTGATTCTTATCAGCTGCCTTCACAGCTAAGCCTTGTAGCCCGAGAGAGGCCATGTAGTATAATTTCCCCCACTGATTGCTATAGGTTGCGTGAGTGTAGTTGCTCCAAAGCCCTACGTGGGCTGTTAGAGCGGGCGATATGCCTTGGTTTGTTACCTTGTCTTGGGTGTACTCTAAGTTATTCCCAATAGCCAAGGAGCCAAACGATTGCTCTCCCGATTCGTAGTCGATAGAGAGAGCGTACTGATTGCGCAGCGTTGCAAGGTCTACAAGGTAGGAGGCTTGGTCTTTGTCGTAGCTCTCTTGATAGTTTTGATATTGGTCATAGAATCCATAGTTGTAATTGAAAAATGTGGAGAGTGTACTCTGGTTCTGAAATGTATGCTCGTGGAAAAGAGAAGCTAGCATCCCCCCATCCAATACACTATTGTTGTCTGTAGTTTTGAGAGAAGAAGCTTTTCCCAATGTTGTATATGTACCCTCTTGCTTCCCCTCTGTGCGCTTTCTTGATGTTTTAGCCTTGATGAGTGCTGAGAAATAATCAGAAGGAGAGGGGACCCATTTGAGCAATAAATGCCCATCTATTCCTCTTGATTTTGCACTTGAGAAGCCCGATAGGCTTTTCTCTTCTTGCCCCATCTGCTCTTTACTTACGTAGCGAATACAATCGTTGGTAAGGTAGTCTACAAAAGCCCCTCCTGTTACAGCAAAGGTCTTCTTTCCAAGTTCAAAGTTAGCTCCTGCGAAGCCCTCTCTCGGAGGGATGTCGTGCCTTGTGCGAAGATCTACATACGAGTAAAAAGGAATATCCTTGCGGAGACGAATGTTTACAATTTTGGTAACACCCATCTGTAGGTAACGAGCACTTACCACTTCGGAGATCTCTACGGATTCGACATTCTCGGGATGTATCGGTTGTATCCCAGAGTTTACAAGATGACCGTCTACCAATATCAGAGGGGACTCGCCGGTGCGCATCTTGACACTCTGAGAGCTGATGTCAACTTGTAGTAAGGGTATTTCTGAGAGAGCTCTAAAGGGATCTCCCGATGCTTTTGCCTTTTTCGATAGTTTGAATATCTCTCCTGTGGCAGTTACTTTGGGACTTACTTTCCCCGTAACTACCACCTCTCCCAATGCGACCGCAGGTTTGTCCAAAAAGATGTTGAGGGTGCTGTCTGTAGAGAAGAACCGCTCCACTTCGAATGTTTCGTAGCTAGAGCTTGCTAGTTGAACGCTATAAAGTCCGGCTTTGGGGAGTATGAGGTCGGTCGTTTGTGCCTTGATTATCGAAAAGTGTACTACAGAATCGCCTTCTTGTACAAGTAACTCGCCGCTCTCTAGTGGGTGATGATCCCAGGTTTTTATGTCAAGATGCAATTTGATTTGCCCGAAAAGAGCAGAGCTCCCGAACAGAGAAAGGAGAGTTAGGAGAATGATTCGCTTAAAATTCCCCGCAGTTGTCATAGGTCGAATATAGTTAGAAGGTATGTCCTAATTCGGTTTGTTTGCTTTGTAGATGAGGATGATCCCCTTTATGGTGAGGAGGATTGGCACGAGGATTGTCACTAAAAGGAACCAGATTGGTATCCTCTCCATCGAAAATAGAGAAAACCCAATAATCAATAAGAAGAGGAGTAAAATAAATATCCTTAGCTCGTTGAGAAGGCGGACGGTTGCTCGGAGGACAAGCTCGCGATTCTCTTCTCGGATCTCGAATGGGTAATTGTAAAATCGAGGATTTATTTTACCCACAAAGTAGAGTATAAGCTGGAGTGAGACGAGAATGCCATAAATCTCCCACAGAAATACTTTGGGAGAGAAGGCATCCACTTTCCCATTCAAGCCGTAGTGGCTAGGCACCTCCGTGGGAATAGAGGGATAGTACCAGCCGAGGGCAACGGCAGCTAAAAGGAGGATTACTAGGATGGAGGAATCGGTTTTATTCCAAGCTCTCATGCCAAAATAACGTTCTATTCAGTTTGCTGATTTTGCAGTCCTTCTGCTCATCTCTTAATTGAGTTGCAGCACAAATATACTGTAAATATCAAAAACATTTAGGGCGATCTGAAAAAGGAAAGTCGCAGCAAGCGAGGGATGCTTACTGCGACTTGTCGTGTGTGAGATGCCGAGAGCGGACTTACTTCTCTTCTTTACAGCAAATCTATCGGAGCGTAATCTTATAGACCTTCTGCTGAGTTTGTATGATTAGTAGATCTTGAGAATATTCTCTGAGCGAGAGCGACTCTCCTGTGTGTAGATATTGCTTGAGTATAAGTTTCCCTTCTATATCGTAGATGCTTACCAGCTGATCTTTTGAGGAAATGAGAAGTCCATCAGAAAATATAATATCCTCTTGAGAGTCTCTATTGGTTATCAAGGATGTTTCTTTTTCCTTGAGAGTTACATTGGTGTCACTAGAGAATTCTGAGAATATTACATTCTTCCCGATAATTCGGAAGGCTCTAACATGATAGAAGTAGGTGCGATTCTTCTCGTTAATTAGCCCCTGTATGGGATATGTTGTCTGTTTGTTTTTGATGTTTATGCGGTTGTTGATAAAGGATATGGAGTCATTGGTTTCTAATGCCACACTTACTTTTACGGCATCTAAGAGGAAGGGCTCTCCGGACCACGACAAGAAGCTAAGATGCAAATCTGCTTTGTCGGAATAATTAAAAGTGACTTCTCTTTCTAAGAATCCTGTTTCATCGAAGTGAATAGGAGCCAGCTCTTCGGGTCTTTTCCCGTTCACTTGAATTGCTAGATCGGTTCCTTTCTCTGCCCAAACCGTGAGGTTTACTTTTACCTTTCGACTATTCCCCCTAGGTTGTAGTATAATATTTGGGGTAGTAATGGTTGCCGAAAATCCTTTTGTCCCCATCATTCCATCTGCCATGATGAGGTTTGCACCCATCCAGCCCGGGTATTGGGTGTATTCGTCGAGATATGAATTTTCCTGTTTGCCGGCTTTTGCCTTTTCGGGATTTGTCTCTCCCACCTTTACTTTGTCGAACTTCTCGTCGTAAATCACATACTCCGTAGCTTCTGTCGCTTTTATGAGATTGTAGTTCTCGAGTACATACCCTTGTGCCTTAGGTGTAGCCCCCCATTGAGCTGTAAATCGATCTGTATCTATATCTGTTGCTTCTAGAGAAGCAGGGGGTATTAAGCCGTACACAAAAACTTCTTCGGAGGGGAGTGAAACTTCTTGCTCTTTTTTCGATTTGACAGAGAAGAAGTAATCTGTCTCGGGATCAAGCCCTTCGACCTCTATTTGAGTGCTGTTTTTTACTTCTCTGTCTTGATGATTTTCGGCATATTGATGGTCTGGTTCGTAGTAAACTTTGAGGTCGTCAAAGTACATTTCTCCCTCGCCTTTGTAGGAGATTCGTATCGCAGTAGCATTGAAATTGAGGTGTTTGCTTAGGTCTACAAACTTAAACTCGGGCATCCCCTTACTGTCAATTTCGAGTACTTCCATCCATTCTGTACCCAGGTATTGCTCTACTATAATATTTCCTTTGAGACTGTTACTAGGAGATTTTGCCCAAAAACTAGCATGTACTAGAGGCTTATTTGAGGCTTTTAGTTCGAGCCAATCTCCATTTATAAAGTGCAATGCCTGATTGCCTGACTTCGAGTTTTCGGAGCCTATATAAACGGGATGCTCACTAGATAGAGAAGCAGAAACCCTGCCAAAATCGTTAGAAACGGGTTTGTTGTCACTATCTAAATTCAGATGGTCAAAAGTCTCTGCAATGGAGTCTTTTTCTTGGTATTCTGCCTTCGAATATACGCTTACAAGGTAAGTATCTATGCCTTCTAAGGGAAGCCACTTGGCTGTAAATCCATTTGCCTTTAGACCTTCATACCCATCCACTTTGGGGTAGGGGATGAGCGCTTTTTGCCTTGAGATCTCAATATCATCGATAAAAAACTTGACCTCTTCTGTTGCCGAGAATTGAATAATGGCTTGTTGCGATTTGTCGTTGGCCTCAATATTGAGGGTGGTGGTATAGGTCTTCCACTCGTCTGATAACTCAAAATTGTTCCCCCCGAGGGTCTCAGAGCGAAATGCTACATTAACATAGATATGTGCCGGTGAGTCGTATTTCTTTTGATTTCTAGCACGAAATTTTATTGTGATCTTGCCACTATAATCTCCTACCGGTGTATTGAGATAGCCATCTTCAATATCCCATTCTGAGGTGTAGTTGGAGACAAAACAGCAACCTCCGGCTTGATGGATTGCTGCTCCCGTCCATCCCTCTTTTTGCATTAGCTCTGCCGGGATATAGGTCGTGTACTCATCTGCAACATCTTTTGAGGAGGGGTTTTCGATAGAGCCTTCTGTGAATTTGGCAAAGTCTTCGCTTACAATTATATTTTGGGCATTGGCCTTCAGGGAAGTAATAAGCACTAATACGCCCCAAAAGATGGGCAAAAATGATTTCTTCATAACACTGTTTATAAAAGGACATTTGCGCAGTATTGTATCAAAATCCTTGCAGTAGATTTTGTCAATACAGCTTGTTTGCACCTCCAAAGGTAGTGAAAGGCAGCATTTATTGGCCTGCCTATTGGGCATTGTTCAGTATCACTACATGAGAAATACACGGAGAAGTCGTACAATAAAAAAAGAAAATCGCAGCAAGCGAGAGGGTGCTTACTGCGATTTGTCGTGTGTGAGATGTCGAGGGAGAGGTTACTTCACTTCTTCAAAGTCGGCATCGGTCACATCTTGAGCGTTGCTGCCATTGTCTTGCGAGGGGTTGCCTCCGTCGGCACCGGCTTGTGGCCCTTCGGGGTTACCACCGGTTGCGCGGTACATTTCTTCGCTCGCTGCATGGAACGCTGTGTTGAGGGCTTCCATAGCCTTGTCGATAGCAGGGAGATCTTCGGCCTTGTGTGCCTTCTTGAGGTCTTCGAGGGCGGCTTCGATCGGAGCTTTCTTGTCGGCGGGGAGTTTATCTCCTAGCTCTTTTAGTTGCTTCTCGGTCGTGAAGATCATCGTATCGGCTTGATTTATCTTTTCGATACGCTCCTTATTCTGACGGTCGGCATCGGCATTGGCCTGAGCATCTGCCTTCATGCGGTTGATTTCTTCTTCACTAAGACCGCTAGAGGCTTCGATACGAATCTTCTGTTCCTTACCCGTAGCCTTGTCTACTGCTGATACGTTGAGGATACCGTTTGCGTCGATGTCGAATGTAACTTCGATCTGAGGTACCCCACGAGGAGCAGGCGTAATGCCATCGAGATTGAAGCGGCCAATGCTCTTATTGTCCTTAGCCATGGAGCGTTCGCCCTGCAATACGTGGATCTCTACAGAGGGCTGATTGTCTTCGGCTGTGGAGAAAATTTGGCTCTTGCGGGTTGGAATGGTTGTATTGGCTTCGATAAGATGTGTCATTACACCGCCTAGGGTTTCGAGACCCAAAGAGAGGGGAGTAACGTCGAGGAGCAATACATCCTTTACTTCTCCGGTGAGCACACCACCTTGGATGGCAGCACCTATGGCTACTACTTCGTCCGGATTCACTCCCTTAGAAGGAGCCTTACCAAAGATCTTTTGTACCTTTTCTTGGATAGCCGGGATACGAGTAGAACCTCCTACAAGGATTACTTCGTCAATCTGCGAGGGGCTGAGGTTGGCATCTTTGAGCGCTTGCAAGCAGGGAGCTTCACATGCTTGGATCAGCTTGTCGCTGAGCTGCTCGAACTTAGCACGAGAGAGGGTACGAACAAGGTGCTTGGGGATACCATTTACGGGCATTATGTAAGGAAGGTTGATGTCCGTAGAGCTGCTTGACGAAAGTTCTATCTTGGCTTTTTCAGCGGCTTCTTTGAGGCGTTGGAGAGCCATAGGGTCTTGACGTAGGTCGATACCTTCGTCGGCCTTAAACTCTTCTGCGAGCCAGTCGATGATAACGTGGTCGAAGTCGTCTCCACCAAGGTGTGTATCCCCATTGGTAGACTTAACCTCAAATACTCCATCGCCTAGTTCGAGGATAGAAATATCGAACGTACCCCCACCCAAGTCGAAGACGGCAATCTTCATATCCTTGTTGGCTTTGTCAAGCCCGTAAGCAAGTGATGCTGCTGTAGGTTCGTTTACGATACGACGTACTTTGAGCCCGGCAATTTCTCCAGCTTCTTTGGTAGCTTGGCGTTGCGCATCGTTGAAGTAGGCAGGTACGGTGATCACCGCTTCGGTCACTTCTTGTCCGAGATAGTCCTCAGCTGTCTTCTTCATCTTCTGCAAGATCATAGCCGAGATTTCTTGAGGCGTATAGAGGCGGCCGTCGATGTCTACACAAGGTATATCATTGTCTCCCTTCACAACTTTGAAGGGGACGCGGTCAATTTCTTTTTGGGCTTGCTCAAAAGTCTCGCCCATAAAGCGCTTGATCGAATAGATTGTTTTGGTAGGGTTGGTGATAGCTTGACGCTTGGCAGGATCGCCCACTTTGCGCTCTCCACCATCTACAAAAGCAACGATAGAGGGAGTGGTGCGCTTGCCTTCGCTGTTGGCAATAACGACGGGTTCGTTCCCTTCGAGTACAGAGACGCACGAATTAGTGGTCCCAAGGTCAATTCCGATAATCTTAGACATAGTATATATCCTTTTCTTTTGTTTTTTTCTTTCTTTGGTCGGCTCTCACATTGTGTGAAAGCGCACACCCCCATTCATACAACTACCGTGCCACTCCTTTTTTGCTCCCCTCTATTTCGGTTTATTTTTGGCCTGTTGCGTGTTTAGTTTGCCCTAAGATGGGACAAAATGTCTTCTGATTATGGAAAGAGGGTGGCGAGTGTTCTACCACGGCTCCTTTCCAGCGGATTTTTCCCTCTGAGGCGAGAGACGAAAAATTGCTGCCCAAAAAGGAAAAGTTTTTAGGGTAGAATATTTTTATTTTTCAGCCTATTATGGGGCGCATTTTTGGCTGATTTCGGAAATTTTTTCAGCCGGAGTGTTGGAAGGATTCTACCCTATTTCTTTTTTCTTTAGCTTTGTAGGGGTAAGTTGATCTCGTTCGTAGGGAATTTTTTGGAGAGCGACATTGTCGGACATCTACCGGGGAGCTCCACCCCCAAAAAAAGATGTGGAGCAACGGAATATTCACATAAAAAAAGAAGAAAATGAGACGACATTTACTCATTGTTTTCTCGCTGTTGTTGGCCTTGTCTTGGCAGGCCTCGGCGCAGAAAGAAGAACTCAAGTTTAATGTAAACGGAGGCTCTACCCAACTAAAGATGCTCTATCGTCTAGCGAATGTGGGCGATAAAGCAGAGGTTACTCTAGGCAATGGGCAGACGCTGACGCTGGAGCAAAAGAAAGAGGGAAAAGAGCTAGAGACTTGCGAGCTTGACCTCACGGCTCAGACCGAAGACTATGAGCTGACCATAGAAGCCGACAAACTGGTGACCCTCCGCATCGCTGCGAGTAAATGTGTGAATGGGGTAAAAAGTTTGCACTCGAAGTCGCTCGTTCGCCTCAATCTGGACGAAACGAAACTAACAGAAACTCCCGAATTGGACTTCTCCAACTGCCCCAATATCGAGGAAATTACCCTCGGAGGAGCCGATGTTACGGACGTGGTTCTTCCCGACAATCCCAAACTAAAAACCTTTATTGCCAGCCCGGCTCTTTTCTCCCAAAAGGCGATAAAGACGCTGGATTTGAGTAAGTGTAGCCAGTTAGAAACCCTTGGTTTGCAGGGCGTGGCTGTGCGCACTATCGATGTGCGTGCATGCCGAGAAACCCTCAAGCAACTGACCATTAGGGGCGTAAGCAATAAGGAATATCCCACAGTGCTTCTCGGGGGAAAAGATCTCAAAAAACTCACCTTGGTCAATATATCCCAATGCGCCATAGGGATGGACGACTTGCCCGATCTCAATGAAACTCAGCTCGATAACTTCAAGATCGGAAAGATGTATTGGCACTATGTAAAGGCGGAGCGCGTAAATGCTCTTACGGTAGACTTCAAAAATCTCAAATTCCAAAAAGGGATTTCAGAGACGCCCATAGAAACCAAATTTACATGGTTCCAAAAAGTAGATGGCACTTGGGTCAAAGAGCCTCTAGACAATACCAAGGTAACGGAGAAGGATGGCCTCTTTACGTTCGACCCCTCTATCCTCGATGCAAGTGGTAAGGCCACGGTGCGTTGTAAGGTGGAGAATGCGGGCTATCCCGGTCTTGCCAATAATACCAATACAGGGCTTCTCTCCTATAATATTACGCTCACAGATCCCCGCCTCCTGGCTGAGCTCACGATTACTAAAGAGTCTATTGGTAAGGATGAAGATGATGAAGATCTGACTGATTTCAATATGACAATGCAGATCGGAGGAGCCCCCAACACAAATATACAGATTGATTGGGGCGATGGCGAGCGCAAAGATTATACCATTACCTCCACCGAGGCTCAGCAGGTAAGTGCTACGGTAGATTTGGGTAGCGTGGTACGTATCTATGGGGATGTTACCCTCTTGGATGCCTCTCAAACGCACCTCGTAGGGGTTAAATTGCAATCGAATGCAAGCAAACTCAAAACCCTACGTCTTGCCCAAAACAAGATTGAATCCATTAATCTAAAGAGAGCTCCCAATCTCGAGGAGTTGAGCGTGACCGACAATAAACTTACATCGCTGGACCTTGCGTTTACACCCGCGCTCTCGGAGTTGTATTGTGGTTATAACACGATTTCCTCGCTAGACCTTGATAAGGTGCCCCTACTCTCCGTTCTCAATATCAATAACAATGGGTTCGCTTCTCTAGACACAAAGGTGTTGCCACAGCTAGAGATTCTCGTGGCTAGCGACAATACGCTTGCCACTCTCGACCTAAGCGCCAACAAAAAGCTCCGCTCAATTGACTTGATGAACAATAAACTCACCGAGCTAAAACTTGGGACGAAGGAGCTGCAGCGAGTGCTACTCAACAACAACCTCCTCGCCTCAATTGCTTTTGAGGGTAGCGAGGCTCCCAAGTTGTATGCCCTAGATCTAGGTAAGAATCAACTCGATGCTTGTGCTATCAACGACTATCTGATGCTCTTACCCTCTGCTCTAACCGCCGAAAATGCCGGCCCTAATAATGTTGTAAAGTTAGCAGGTAATCCCGGCTCTACTACATACGATAAGGCTCTTCTCCCTGTGGCAAATGGGGATGGGGGGCTCACTTGGAAGTCGGATGTAGAGGGCGATGGCACCGGCTGTGCTACCGCCAAAGTATTCGACCTCTCCAATAGAGAGAATGGTTCTGCCAAACTCCTTGTCTCGGGCACCGAAGTGGCATTTGAGACCCCTATTGCCAAGAATAGTCCTCTAGTAGCTGTGCTCACTCCCAAGCAGGGATACAAGGTGGCGAGTCTCCGTTTTAATGGAAAGGAAGAGAGCGCAAGTAGCAGCAATGCGAATGAGTTCTCCCTCAAGCTTGAGCATAATAGTCGCCTCTTCTATACGTTTGCAGAGGATACGGCTCTCGACGATGTTTTCGCAAGTGCCATCTCCGTGGCTCGTGTAGCAGAGGGGTATCAATTGGGCAATCTCCCCACGGGTGCTACCTACTCGCTCTACTCGGTAGAGGGGGCCTTGTTGGCACAGGGCACTATTGCCCATGGTACGCTCACGCTCTCCCTTGAGCGAGGCAACTACCTTCTCTCCATCAATGGGTCTACGCTAAAGCTCGCCTTCTAACTCGGTAATATGTTTCCATAAATAGGGCTGTATTGGGTTATACAGTCCACGCTATCCACCTCACTTCTCCCCGAGGAGTGGGGTGGTTTTATTTGAGTAAATAGGGGGCGATCTCCCCTATAATCTATACCTTTGCAGAGGCACGATAGCAACAGCAATATAAGTAACTAAATAGAGAGCATTTATGTCCCCCATTGTATCCCCTTCGCTACTGAGTGCAGACTTCTTGCACCTTGAGGAATCTGTGAAGATGATTAACCAAAGTAATGCCGATTGGCTGCATATAGACGTGATGGATGGGGTCTTTGTTCCTAATCTTTCGTTTGGGTTCCCTATCCTTGAGGCTATTAGCCCGATATGCCGGAAGCCGCTGGATGTCCACCTTATGATTGTGGATCCTTTGAAATTCATCGAGCCGCTTGCCAAAGTGGGGACGCATATCATGAATATTCACTACGAGGTGAGTCCGCACCTTCATCGCTCACTCACGGCCATTCGTGCCGCAGGGATGAAGTCGGGGGTTACCCTTAACCCCCATACTCCTGTGGAGGTGCTGGAAGACGTGCTTGAGGAGTGCGACCTTGTGCTACTGATGAGTGTCAATCCCGGTTTCGGCGGACAAAAATTCATCCATCGCACGTTGGAGAAGACTCGCCGCCTACGTCGCATGATCGATGAGAGGGGCCTCGAGACCATCCTGGAGGTGGATGGGGGCGTAAACGCAACCACGGCACCGCTCCTTGTGGAGGCGGGGGCTGATGCACTCGTTGCCGGTAGCTATGTCTTTGGTCATGCCAATCCCTTCGAAGCGATAGATGGACTAAAAGCCCTATGCCGCTGAGGGACGAAATCCCCCAACGGATTATTTTTAGGCGCCATCCTGCCCTATTACAAGCGGTTCTCCTTGTAATAGGGCTTTTGTGTGGCTACTGTTATCCTACGTTCTATTCTCCTGTCTTCATTCTCTTAGGGGCTATCTCTCTTTTCCTTCTAACCTATCTCTCTACACTCTCCCTTCGTCGAGTTGCCCCTCTACTAAGGCATATTGCGCTGGGTAGCACTACATTCGCGCTTGGCTTTATCCTTGCACAGGTTAATTATAGTCGCTTGGATGGAACCTCTACACCTGGAGAAAATGTTTGTGCCATTGCCCACAGCACACCCCGACGAACCGATCGGGGCTACTGGCGTGTGGAGGTCTCTCCGCTCCAAGAGGGGGCAACGGGCCATCTGCTTGTTTACCTCCCGCCCTCGGAGGCTGCACCTATCATCTCTTACGGGGATACCCTCTATCTCTATCCTACAGAGGGGCACATTTTGTCGTCTACTCCCCTCGGTGCCATCGAAAACCCATCGTACCAACATTATCTTGTAGCACGTGGCGCCTCTGCTGCTCTCTATCCTCGTAGCTATCGGGTGGTGCCACGCTCTCGGGGTACCAGCCTCAGAGAGTGGGCAGAAGACCTACGTATAACCCTTGTGCGAACCTTTGAGCAGCTCGATCTCTCGCCCGAGGAGGCGGATTTGATACGCACTATTAGCCTGGGGATGCGAGATGGGTCGAGTGGGGTAGATGCCTCTTTTCGCCATGCCGGGGCCGCGCATTTGCTTTCGGTAAGTGGCTTTCATTTGGTGGTGGTCGTAGGGTTGTTTGCGTTCCTTATTCCGCCCACTCGCCATCGGAGAGGGCGCATTGCTCGAGGTCTCTTCCTCATTATGATGGCATGGCTTTTTGCCCTTCTTACGGGGCTCTCAGCTCCCACGGTGCGAGCAGCCACTATGTACACGCTCTATGGTGTGGGTGTTTTGCTTCTGCTCCCCCAAGACAAACTCAATACATTAGCCCTTAGTGCCATCGTTTTATTGCTCTACCATCCGGGGTATGTTTTCGATGTTGGCTTTCAGCTCAGTTACGCAGCACTCCTCTCCATCCTTCTCTATGAGCCTCTCTTTGCGCTCTATGCGCAGCGTCTTTCACATCCACTGGCACGCTATATTTACCTCTCTTTGTCGGTTTGCCTTTCGGCACAGATACTCACACTCCCCCTTGTCCTCTATCATTTTGGGAGCTCGTCTACACTTTTCCTCTGGAGCAATCTTCCTCTCATGTTGCTGGCCACCTTGCTTATCCCGCTGGCTCTGTTGTACGCTATTCTGGCGAGTTTGGGCGTTGTCTTTCCACCTCTTTCTCAGGGGGTTGAGGCGCTTACGCATGGGCTCTATCAAGCAGCCTCGCTTTTCGACTCCGTGGAGGGAGGGGTATTTTCTCTGCGGCTGAGTGGGGCTGAAGCCTTGGGGCTTGCCACCATTTTGTTGGGGATGTACGGCATCCTTACCTACCTTGTGGCACGCTATAAGAGTGTGCGTCTGGCGCAAGGATACACCGGTACAGATCCTTTTGAGGAGGCAAAAGGGAAGACAAAAAACAGTATGAATGGATAAAAAACAGATCGCTTAGAGTTGGTCTGTAAGTGTTTTGTTATCAGCGGTGTAGTCTTGTTACTGCTTGCTTTTGAATTACCTTAAATGAATATTCAGCCTACTTATTCATAAAACAATTGGCCGGTGTAAATAATTTACATGGTCAATTTGCTAGTATTATTGCTATAAATCTATACTTTTGACAGTAGAATGGTAGAGAGATAGTCTAAGTGATTTTGTTTCTCTTCTCAGTTGGTAAGTAATAACATTATAATAGAGTAGTACTATGCAGATCAGTAAAAACGCACAACATTACATCGATCTAGAGCACCAGTTCGGGGCGCATAATTACCATCCGCTAGAGGTGGTATTGTCACGTGGTGAAGGCCCATTTGTTTGGGACGTAGATGGTAAAAAGTACTTTGACTTTCTCTCTTCGTACAGTGCCGTCAATCAGGGGCATTGTCATCCTAAGATAGTGAAGGCGCTTACTGATCAAGCGGGAAAGATTTGCCTCACTTCGCGCGCTTTCTACAACGATTGCCTTGGGGAGTATGAGGAGTTTATGCACCATTATTTTGGTTATGACAAGGTGCTCCCCATGAATACAGGGGCAGAGGCGGTGGAGACAGCCCTCAAGTTAGCGCGCCGCTGGGGCTATCGAGTAAAGGGAGTGCCCGAAGACGAATCCATTATCGTGGTGTGTAACGGCAACTTCCACGGTCGTACCATTAGTATTATATCGATGAGTAGCGACCCCTCTAGCTATACCGACTACGGTCCATTTACGCCCGGGTTCGCCAAGATCGAGTACAATGATCTGGAGCAACTGAGGACGGTTTTGGAGCGTGAAGGGCATCGTGTAGCCGCTTTCTTGCTCGAGCCGATACAGGGTGAGGCCGGTGTAATGGTGCCGGATGAGGGTTATCTGAAGGCTTGTTACGACCTCTGTCACGAGCATCGTGTACTCTTTGTGGCCGATGAGGTGCAGACGGGTATTGCCCGCACGGGTCGCCTCTTGGCTTGCGATCATGAGGGCGTTCGCCCCGATATTCTCGTCCTAGGGAAAGCCATCTCAGGCGGTGTATTGCCCGTGAGTGCTGTGCTTGCCGATGATGAGATCATGCTTACGATTGGCCCGGGAGAGCACGGCTCTACCTTTGGCGGTTTCCCCCTAGCTTGTAAGGTCGCTATAGCGGCTCTTGAGGTGGTAAGAGACGAGCATCTTGCAGAGCATGCCGAGGAGTTAGGTCAGCTCTTCCGCTCAGAGCTTGCCAAGATCGATAGCCCGTTTATCGAACTGATCAGAGGGAAAGGGCTGCTCAATGCCATCGTAATTAAGCCTCAAAATGGGGTAGAAGCCTGGAATGTATGTGAGCAATTTGCCCAAAACGGCCTCCTTGCCAAGCCTACCCATCGCCATATCATTCGTTTGGCTCCGCCGCTCCCCATTACTCGAGAGCAGCTCATGGAGGCCGTTGCCATTATCCGTCGATCTCTCGAAGAACTCGTCTAAAGGTAGCCGAAGAAATAGAATAATCCTCCAACGAAATTAGCACTATGGAGAGACGGCAAGCAACGAACAAAGTACTGATGGTGCGCCCTGCCTCCTTTGGCTTTAATAGCGAGACTGCGGCTAACAACCACTTCCAAAAAGCCGAGGCCCAGAGCAACGATACCGCCGTGCGTGCCCGACGCGAATTTGATGATTATGTGGATCTTTTGCGTCGCAATGGGGTGGATGTGTGGGTAATACAGGATACTCCGCAGCCCTACACCCCCGATTCGATCTTCCCCAATAATTGGTTTAGTACCCATATCACGGGCGAGCTTATTCTCTATCCCATGTTTGCTCCCAACAGGCAGAAGGAGAGAAAATTATCCGCTCTTGCCACGGTGGGGATGCTGGAGGGGGTGACTAAGATTGTCAATTTGTCCGGTTTCGAAAAGGAACATCTCTACCTCGAGGGTACCGGGAGCATGTGTCTCGATCGCATTCACAAGAAGGTTTACTACTGCGCTAGCGAGCGATCTAGTGAAAAGGTGGTGGAGGAGTATTGCAGCGAACTGGACTATACAAGTCTCTTCTTTCACTCCTACGACAGCCAAGGGCAGCCCATCTATCATACCAATGTGATGATGACGATTGCCACGGAGTACGCTGTGGTTTGTCTTGAAAGCATCCGAGACGAAGAGGAGCGGCAGCGTGTAGTGGAGAGCCTAGAGGCCAGCGGGCACGAGATTGTGCCCATCACGCTGGAGCAAGTGTACCACTTCGCCGGCAATATGCTGGAGGTGCTCGACGACAAAGGGCAGTCCCTACTGCTGATGTCCGCCGCTGCCAAAGCCTCCCTCACCCCCGATCAACTACGCACATTACAACGCTACAGCCGCATCTTAGCGCCCGACCTCTCCACTATAGAAACAATAGGAGGGGGGAGTGCTCGCTGCATGGTAGCCGAAATATTCATCTAGTAAAATCCCAAGAATACATATGAACAACTCTGTATATCTTTTCGAGAAACCCAAAAACGAACCCGTATATAGTTATGCCCCCGGCACCCTCGAGCGGGAAGCCCTCAAAGCCGCATTGGATCGCCAAGCAGCCCAAGAGGTGGAAATCCCGATAATCATAGGAGGGAAAGAGTATCGCACAGGAGATATTGGCAACGTGGTGATGCCCCACGATCACAAGCACCGCCTTGGTACCTATCATAAGGCAACGGAGAAAGAGGTGCAGCTCGCCATCGATACTGCCCTCAAGGCACGGCACGACTGGAGTCGCCTACCCTGGACGGAGAGAGCCTCCATTATGATGCGTATTGCGCGCCTTATTGCCACAAAGTATCGCTACGAACTCAATGCCTCCCTCATGCTGGGGCAGAGTAAAAACCCCATGCAGGCAGAGATCGATGCCCCTTGTGAGCTTATCGACTTTCTTACCTTTAGTGCCTACTATGCAGGGCAAATCTATAGCGAACAGCCTCTGAGCGATGCTACCATGCTTAACCGTATGGAGTACAGAGGGTTGGAAGGATTTATCTTTGCCGTAACGCCATTCAACTTCACAAGTATTGCCTCTAATCTCAACCTCGCCCCTGCTATGATGGGGAATACAACGGTATGGAAGCCCTCTTCTACCTCGCTCTACAGCAATTATCTCCTTATGAAGATATTTAAGGAAGCCGGGTTACCCGATGGGGTTGTGAACTTTGTTCCCGGCCAAGGGAGTACCATCGGCAAGGTGGTAACGGCGAGTGAGTCGCTTGCCGGATTCCACTTCACGGGCTCTACGGCTACATTCAATTCTATTTGGAAGAGTATTGCCTCGGGCATAGATCGTTACCGCACTTATCCACGTATTGTGGGTGAGACCGGAGGAAAAAACTTTGTTATGGTACACCCTTCTGCCGACGCTCAAGAGGTGTCTGTAGCGCTATTGCGCGGGGCCTTTGAGTATCAAGGGCAGAAGTGCTCGGCAGCAAGTAGAGCCTATATCCCCCGGAGCATGTGGGCGGATGTGAAGAGTCGCCTCGGGGATATGCTGGCGACGGTAAAGATGGGCGATGTGCGAGAGTTTGACAACTTTGTCAATGCGGTAATCGATGAGGCCTCCTTCGACAACTTGGCTGCCTACATCCAGAGGGCAAAGCAGAGCAACGATGCCGAGGTTATCTTCGGTGGTGCTTGTGATAAGAGCGTGGGTTACTATGTACAACCCACTGTAATACTTGCCAAAACGCCTAATTACGAAACCATGTGCGACGAGCTTTTCGGTCCCGTTCTCACGGTCTATGTATATCCCGATGGGGAGTATGCCGAGACGTTGCAGCTCGTTGATCGCACGGCTAAGTACGGCCTTACGGGGTCTATCTTCTCCTACGACCGCTACGCCACAGAGCTTGCGCTACAAACTCTAGAGCATGCCGCCGGTAACTTCTATATTAACGACAAACCTACCGGTGCCGTTGTTGGGCAACAGCCCTTCGGTGGCTCGAGAGCATCGGGTACCAACGATAAGGCCGGAGGTCCGATCAATCTACTAAAGTGGTGTAGCCCTCGTTGCATCAAAGAGACCTATACACCGCCTACGGACTATACCTATCCGTTTCTTAAATAGAAGGATAGTGACCCACTGAGAGAGCTTGCTATTCTCTATAGCTTAGCTCTCAAGGTCTTGGTGAAAGGGTAGGAAGCGACCTTCAAGTCTTTCCTCTTCGGAGGGGAGGCTTGGGTCGCTTTTTTATATCAATATGTGTATAAAAAGAAATGCTCCCAACCTAGAGGTTGAGAGCATTCTGTATCGGGTAGAGAACTAGAGAGTAGGTGCTTCTCTATTAGTTTTTCTCTTAGAATGTATAGCCAATAGTGGTGAAAGCACTTCTGTGGTAGAGCTTGACAGTCTCGTCGTTGCTCTGGTTGAGAATGCTATGATCGAAGGTGAAAGAGAGGTTGTAGTGATTGCCCAATTCGAAGTCCCAAGTGACGCGTGTGCCAAGATCGAAACGCTTAAGTGCGGGGAGAGGCTTGACTCTGTCGAATCCTGGGAGAGGGAGCACCTCTAGATTATTTCCTTTGAATACATCCGTCTCATGTACCTCTACATTACCATCTCCTTTACTTACTTTCATGATGGTTGATCCGGCGATAGCATAGCCGCCATACAGCCCACAGCTGAAGCGGAGTCTGAACTCTCCATCACCCAGACTTGTGCCGATAAGAAGGTTGCCGGAGAGCGTATGTATAGGGGTACGTATCGTTGTTACTCCTACACCGGGAGTCTGAGATACAAAGCGTATCCCACGCTGGTTGTAACTAAGTCCGGGACTGAGGAATAGCGTGTGCCTGCTGATGGGGATGAGGACATTAACCCCCGCTGTGGGGCTTAGAAGGCCTTTTTCGGACTCGAATTTAAATCCTTGGCTCAGTAGGGTTGCGTTAGAAGAGCCAAGACCTGCATACAACTGTACACGTACGGGGCGCTCTCTTTCTCTATCGATGGAAATGCGTCTCTCTTTTTTTGTAGCACCGTTGTTCTTGTCATTTTGAACATGTTTTTGGCCAAAGGCCGGAGCGATACCCATCGCAAGGATGGCTGCTGTGAGGAGAATTTGTTTCATCATACAACTATTTTATCATTTAGTTCCTGATTGGAAGGAGGCCCCATCATCCTTCTGGAGTAAGGAGCTCCATTCTATTCTTTGAGTGCAAAGATATTATATTATCAGTGTTTAAGCAACCGTAATGCCCCTACAGCCCTTGCTCGGAGAGGGGGTGGGGCGGAGTTTTTCTCCGACTCTTACTCCCCTCTAATAGGCGAGGCGGCTTCGCAAAGCTCTCTGTCTCCGCTCCTTAAATGCGGAGACAGAGACCGTTGCTTTTGCACCCGACCTCTGTCCTTAGTAATGAGCTATGATCCTCCGATTTAGGGAAGAATTACCTTGTAGCTCTTGTTGTTTATGCTAACGAAGTAAGTACCTGCAGGGTAGCTCTCGGTCTGGATATTGACCTCGCTAGATCTGAGAGAGTTGTATTTTTGGAGCAACTCTCCACTCGTATTGAAGAGGTACACATGGGTGTTTGCATTAAGCCCCTGTATCTGTACTCTCGTAGCTGTTTGGGCGATTTTTACCTCGTCTTCATGGATGGGTGTGCAGATGCCGGTAGGGGTAGATCCCGCATATTCTACGGCATTAGTCATAAAGGCTTGGGGATCTGCTGTTCCATTGATATCATACGGTGTCCAGCCTTTTTCTCTTAGCTCTGCAACCTGTAGTGTATTGCAGACGTTGCTCGTAGGGGAGGGCGTATTTACGACATAGCAGTGCCCCCAGAGGTCTGCCTTCTCCTCTTCTTCATCTTCGTTAAACTCCTTGCATTGAGGGATCTTGGAGACGATCTTCCCCATCAGCTCTTCCGATATATTGTTGTCGGAGAGCGTGATTAGGTGTAGATTGCTGAGCATGGATAGGTCGAGATCGGAGAGCTCATTGACGTGTATGGTCAGCTCTTTCAGTCGCTTATTCTTACTAACATCAACCGTCTTGAGCATATTTTGCTCTAGCTCTAGGATCTCTAGTTTGGGGAGCATGCTGACATCTACCGTTGTAAGTTCGTTGTCGAAGAGGCTCAGATTGGTGAGTTTAGGGGTCTTGCTGAGATCTATTTTCTTGAAGTAATTGCCACCAAGAGAGAGGAGCTCTAGGTTGGGCGTAAGGGAAAGATCAATCTCAGAATACTGAGCCATACATAGATATAGGCCAGTGAGGGCCGGGACCTTGCTGAGATCTACCTGAGAGACCTTGGTAAAGGAGCAGTCCAGCTCAAGCATCTCGGGGCATTCGGCTAGCTTCACGCTCTCAAGTTGCTTGTTGAAAGAGGCTACTAGCACGATTAGTTTTTTAAAGCTGGAGAGGTCTAAGCTCTTGAGGGGAGTGTATTGTATGGAAAGCATCTCGCAACAATCATTCTCTTCGAGAGGTGGGATTATCTTCTCGAGATCCATGCACTCATATAACTTAAAGTATTGTAAAGCGGTGCATTGAGATAGGTCTACGGTTTTAGGAGATGTATGGGTCTCCGAGTCGGTAAACCGTAAGGCCTCTATCTTACCGTAGATGCGTAGCGTCTGCACTCCTTCTACAAGGTCGAAGATCTCTGTCTGGGGCCCATCGTAGAAGACATCTGTATAGTCATCCGGGCGTTCGGTATTTCTCCCGATGCGTTCCTTGGGTTGGCACTGACCATCTCCGTTGAGATCAATCCAGGCATCATTGTCGGGAGCAAAAACCCCTGCGTAGAGTACCTTGTCTTTGGTTTGTGAAAGTTCTATTGTAACGCATTCGCTTGTTGTGGGAGCGTCCAATATTTGCGCCTTCAGGGTGGTGCTTGTCATTGAGAGAAGAAGCGCTGTAGCGAGTGTAACGGGAGTCGAGATTCGTTTCATAATGACTTCGTTATAGATTGATTGTTGGTTGTAGGACCGGTTAGATGTATCGCCTTAGCAAAGATGCGATACGTCTAGCCGGATCCCATTATAAGGTTGAGTTCGTAGGGGTCTTAAGTTAGCCTTTGGGGAATAAATACATCTGATAGACATACTTATCTTGACCGAGGCGAACTATGGAAATCCGACAGAGAGTTCCTTCCTTATTAGAGACTGTTAGGATGGCATCATCCGAGACCTTGTAGTTCTGATCGAAGCCATTTGCCTTGAGGTAGCTCTGTAGCTCCTTAGAGCGTAGGTCTCGTTCGCTTGATACGCAGAGCAACTCGGTAATAATAAGGCCGGTGCCCTCTTTTTCTGTGGGAGCGACGTAGAAGACATACTCCAGATTAGTCTCTTGCACCTTCTCTTCCACGGTGCGGTAGAGGAGGTGGGTAGTGCGTGGAGACTCGCCCGGACGGAAGGTGCGAAGCCCAAGTGCCTCTTCGAAAGCATTGATCTGGAAGGGATCTTTTGTTGCGAACTTCTCTAACGAAGGGAAATCTTTGACATTGGGAAGGATCTTGTGCTTGGTCTTTACGATGGTATTCTCTAATTGTCTCTTGGCAAACTCGATAAACATGGTAGTCCCTAGCTTCTCATTGGGTTGGTCCATTAGGGTGACCGTAACTCTGGGATCAGTGTCGTGGATGGCGCGTAGACCATCGAATTCGTCGCCTAGATAGTTGGTAACTTTCGCCTTTTCCAAACGAGAGAAGCCCAATTGTTTTAGCATGGCTTGGGTGCGCTCACAGTCTGCTACCGACTCCTTACCATAGGCTAGGATGAGGTCGGCATCGCCATCAACGGGGATACCATAGACAACGGCGGGGATGGTCGTTAGATCCGTACCCAAGAAGCCAGATGGGCGGTAGTCTACCTCTTGCTGAGTGCGTCCCAGTTTTGCCTCATAGGCAATTACCTCTTGATCTTCGATCTGCTCATAATCGTTGCGTGGGATGGCAAACTTGAGCATTGGCATCTCTTGAGGTACTTGGATGGGCGCCTTTTTTATCTCTATGGCAACAGTTGCCTTCGCTGCTCCTACCTGCACTACTATCGTAGTTTCGCCTTCGGCGATCCCGGTCACAAGCCCTTGCTCACTTACCGAGGCAATGGCGGGCGCCTGGCTCTGAAAGGTAGCTTTTAGCTCGTTCTTCTGTGGAGTAATCTGTACGGATAGCTGCTGAGTCTCTCCAACATTCAGAGATACTTTGTCGGGAGATACCGTAATCGTAGTCTCTTGCTGAGGCTGAGGTGTGGACCTGTCGCAGGCAGTCCATAGAGTCATCGTAAGTACGATGAATAGAAGGGAAGATAGTTTCGCTTTCATATGGCTTGTGTTTATGAAAAATAATTTACCCGCCCCTAAGGTACTGCTTTTATTTTGATTCGAAGGTGTTTTTGTAAATATTTTCACGAGGGGATTTGCCGATATGGTAAAAAGTGTAGACAAAAGGGGCCCCCTAGCTTGATTGGAACGTACTTAGAGAGTCCCTAGAGAAGGCTAAGAGTCGCCACTCATTCGTGAGAGATTGTCTATCCCGAGAGGCGCTTTTTCGGGATAAAAAAAGTAGCACACCCGGGAGGGGGTGTGCTACCATTACTGAGGAGGATACCAAAGCTATTGCTTACACTTTATTCTATCACAAGGCCTTTGCCTCCCTGATAATAAGTGCTCCGGTATACCTCACTATTCGTGAAGAAAACCTCACAAATAGCTACTTATTCTACAATTACAGGACGCAATACGCTATTGCCTTCTCTGTCTGTAATGCGAACCATATAGGTGCCTGCTGCCAATTGATCTACAGCGATTGTTGTGGTTGCGCTGAGAGCTTCGGCTACAGCTACGCGTGCCCCATCAAGAGTGAAGAGCTCGATTGTGCTACCAATGCGAGTCTGTACTGTCATGAATTCCTTTGCAGGGTTAGGGTAGATTACAGTCTCTACATTGAGCGAAGGAGTCTCAATGGCAGTTGTTCCTCCCATTTCAACCTTTAGTTGATCCACTTGGATAGCGCTAACGCCATTAACTTCGGGTACGAGGGAGATAAGGATGGTCTTGCCCTTGTACGCAGAGAGATCGGCTGTAATCTTGGTCCAATTACCACCTTGTACAGACTGAGGAGCTAAGAGCTCTACAGGATTGCCACCGAGCTCAGAAACCATAACCTTGAGTCTATCTGGTGTATCGGCTGTGAAGAATGTGGCGATGTAGCAAGAGAAAGTCGGATTATTTGCATTGAACGGTATGACAATGGGGGCAGAAAGAAGTTCGTTGTTTGCGTTAATTTCTTCGCCTGAGAATCCATTATTATAACCTGTAGGATAGAATTTTCCGAACGAGATCAGACAGTCATTGCTGTTCTCTGCTCCTGCTTTCGCATTAGGATTTTGGAAAGAAAGTCCAAGGCGCTCCATAAGTCCCTTACCCATAAGAGATTGGAAGCCGATGCCATCACCATCATGGTCAATTGATCTCCAACCCTTGTCGAGTTTGTCTTTGGTATCCATAGGACAGAAGAAGGGGAAGGTAGAGATAGGAGCAGAGACGGTAACCGTGATAGATTCCTTTGCGCTACCATTCTTGTTGGTTACAGTAGCAGAGATAGTGTGTGTACCTATCTTTTCAGCCTTTACCTGATATTCTGTATCGCTTACTTTCGTTAGCTTGATCCCCAAAGGAGCATCCCATTTTACCGAAGTGGCAGGAGATTTTGTGCTATAAGAGAGCTTCATGGTATGAGTCTCTCCTTGATAAAGATCGGTAACACCCGAGAAGACAAGAGCTGAGGGCTTGTCAGTATCCGTCTTAAAGAGGGAAAGGAGTTGCTCGAAACTCTTGAAGTTCGTATCGGACGTTTGCACCGCATTGCGGCATTCAACCCATCTTTTGTCTGGGCCTACGAGTACGAGAGTGGGGAAGCCTGATACGGGGATACCCAATGTTGGAGCCATCTGGGGGTCTGCAAATAGAGGATAAGGAACAGGGTTCCCGTGGCTATCTTTGGTCCAGTCCCCTTGGGTGTAACTACCTTGGCCGTGGATTCTGCTAACGGTAGAGCGAGAGTCTCCTCCGACCCAGAATATTTCTATCTGGTTGGTTCCATTAGGACCAAACTTAGAGTAGAGTCTCTCTAGGTATCCACCGGTGTGTAGTCCCCAGCAAGGGCCGCACCAGGTGGCAGAGATGTCGATCATGATGGCTTTGCCTGACTCGAGAATTGCATTAATGTCGTACTCTTTTCCATTAATGTCTCTAGCAACATACTCTGAGGTTCTTAGAGGAGAAGTCCCAGCGCGAAGCTCTGTTGTCTGATGAAATTGCACATTAGACTTCAAGAGGGGTTGCTGGGCTACGGCACTTGTCGTAGCAACTTGCATGCCGGTAAGCAGTAGGGAGCCTACAGCCAACTTGGTAATAACTTTTTTCATATGAAACTGATTAAGTGTTTACTGTTTAGTCCTTATCTTGTACGCTTCTTGTATTGTTTCAGAGAGCTTTCTTGAGTACTTCACAGACTTCTCCCGTCTTGTGATCGTAGAGGATGGCCACTACATCACAATTCTTGGGTTCGATGACGTCTCGGTCTATGGTGGCGGTATGGTTGTACGCCTTCCCTAAGTCATAGGGCTCTCCATCGATCCCATTAAGGGCTTGACGGAAGATGTGGTTGTGCTCGTACTCCTTATCCAACCCTTTTTTGAGGTGCTGTGGGGCTACAATATGGTTTTCTACGAGCCATAGTTGGATATAAAGTCGGTGCTCCTTGAGCGATGCGGAGAGTTCCTCCGATAGCTCTAGAGCCGATGCACTGAACTGCACGGATACCTTGCGGTCTTGCTCAGAGGCTTGGAGCTGAAGCTTATAAAGCTGAGGTAACTCACGTATTGCTTGCATCTCTGCAGCCCATTTGGTTGCCATAGGACTAAAGGGTTTCTCCCCATTGCTCGCTAGAGGTCTTCTATTGAATGTGGCTATGGGGAGCGAGCCTCCGGCTTGTAGCCGCTCTAGATAAGTCGCAGCGTCGGCATGATACAGGCCTTTGGGGTCTTCTTTTGCACGTGTCCCTATCTGGGTATTGCTCCCATGTAGAGCTACTACTACCACCTTATCGCCATGGGCTATGGCTGCTTCTGTTATAGCTTTTGCCGCTATGGGGCAATTGACGCAACCGACACCACTATAATCCTCAATAAGGACGGAGCGTCCTTTTGAGAGTTCAACTTCGTTGGGGATCAGTCGATTCTCTTCGGGCATAGGCCTGCAGGCTACAAATTGTAGTGCAATGAGGGCGCCTAGTATGAGGGGAGATGTATGACGTTTCATCTTGTAATCTTGGCAAATGTTGAATGATTCAAAAGCACTTTGAGGCTAGAACGAACCGCTGTAGCTCAGATAGATCCCTTTTGTCTCGGGCATGTAGCGACACACTCCACCCGAGCAGTTGATGCCGGCTCTCGTACGGCCATAACCTAGTTGTACTCTGTGGTTGCCGGAGGAGTAAGCTACAGTACCCATATAGTAGTGCTGCTTAGTCACGGTCATGTTGTATTGATCTGAGAGCGAGAGCATCCATTTGGGAGCTATGGAGAGCTCGGCAAGACCGAAGAGCCAGCTACCCTCTGCTTGGCGGCTGTGTAGATACTGGAGTTCGGTACGTAGGGTATATTGGGGTGCTAGCTTGAACTTCCCATCAAGGACAAATATATTGCTGTAGACAAGCGGGTTGTTGATCGCATGTCCCTCAACCACTTGTTGGTTATATATCTGGTTGTAATAGTTAAATACAATAGATACATCCTTAGAGAACTTCTTGCTTAGCTCGACATTCAGATCGGAGTAGTAGAGTTGCCCCATGCCGAAGAAGGGATGTGTATAACCATCTGTCCCATAAAGGTCTTTCTCCGGAGCCTCTAGAGGAAGTCGGTTTGTTGCCACATTCTTTAAGCCTCGTACATGAGAGTAATTAACGCGAATGCCGGTGCCATATTTGCCGCCTAGTAGAGATCCTCTAGGGATGGTGTAGCGGAAGTCCCCCTGGAAAGCCCATTCTCCATCGGGTTGGGTAGCGTAGGGATAGAGAGCGGCAAGCGTATAGGTGTGGTTGGCAGTAAAGGCCGGGAGGTGGTTGACGTGAAGAGGTGTCCCCACGGAGGAGCGTGCAGAGAGGAAGTTGAAGTTCTCGCTTCGTTTGGTCTGAAGAAGAAGGCTCATGCCTCTCTTTGAGTACGATGTTGAGAACATGGCAACAGATCCCGGCGAGTAGATATAGTGGTTACTTGCCGTGGGGTCACTGCTCTTGTAGGCATACTCTCCATTGAAAACCCAGTTCCCTACCGATAGCTTGGCTCTACCTCCGAAGGCGTGTACTTGGCTTGGGAGGTTGAGACGCCATGTGCCTGTCATGCCGAGAGGGGTGGGGACGGGGATAATCTCGTCTCCCTCTACTTTATTAAGATAGGAGCCTCCCACGCTTAGGGTCATCCGTTTACTTCTCATTGCCGGAATCCACTGCTGGATCGCAAGCTCTCCATCTGCCCCACGGATGTATCCGCGTTCGTTGGTAAATAGACGAGCCGTGCGATCGAAGTAGTTGCGTTGCTGACCTACAAAACCCTTGATGCGTATCCCATCATAGGGTGTAAGCAGCACGTGTGCTCCTCTGACAGCGTTGTCAATACCGAGCGTGCGCTCCTCATAGCTACGGAAAAGAATCCCGGAACCAAACTGGTCGTAGAAGTCTCCGAGAGTTACCTCGGCATACTTACCAACATAGCCTTTGAGGTGAATGTGCGGTATGCCACGACCCTGCTCAGGCTCATGCCCGGGCATGGGACGGAGTAGATCTTCGAAGCGTAGGCCTACCTCGAGGTAATTGTTGCGGATTGTACCGGTTACGTAGCTATTGCTCATCCAAGACTTATTCCCGGCTGCTTTATCGTCGAGAGAAAAGAGCATGTCGCTCTGCACACTAAATGAGGGCTTAAACTTTTCCCAGGGCGCCCATTCTTTTTTACTTTGAGCAGAGAGTGTGGAGATGAATCCCACGCTCATCGAAAAGATGGAGACGAAGTGCCAAGTACGGTATAATATCTTTCGCATGCGGTATTGTGCGGAATAAGAAGATAAATAGTCTGTTGCTAGTTGTAGAGAGATTCGAGATCGACTCTTAGGAAGACCTAGATTATTCTTCCGTCTTTAGGAGCTCTCGTACCTTGGCGATGAGCTCTTGCTCCCCGCCTTCGGTGTAACCGGTGTGAGCGTATGCAACATTTCCTTTCCCGTCAATCACAAAGACATGGGGAATCATGTTGACATTCATAGCTCGCTTGAAGTCTCCATTGGGGTCTAGTAATACCTCATATTCGAAGCCCTGTGCATCTACAAGAGGCTTTACACGATCGGCATTCTGCCCTTCGTCAATAGAGATAGCGATAAGCTTGACTCCGGTCTCTTCTTTCCAGTCGGGGTACACTTCGTGGATGGCTTTGAGCTCGCGAAGACAAGGCTTGCACCATGTGGCAAAGAAGGAAACGATAAAGGGTTTGCCATCATTATTGAGTTCGCTCGTATTGACCGAATTGCCTTGGAGGTCTTTGAGTTCAACCTGTGGAAGTTGTGCATAAGCTGCGGGTACAACTAGGAAGAAAAGCAGGAGCGATAGTAGATGCTTCATAGTTTTATAGCGCTTTATGAGTTTGATTAGATGACTTTTACTGTTAGATTGATAGTCCAAGTAAGAGGAGCTCCGCCAGCCTTAGGCGTGAGGGTAACCTTAATTGTATTTGTATAGGTTTGACCTGCCTTGGCATTAGGGATTTCTATATGGGTAGACATGGGGGTCATGGCACCCTTGTCTTTTTCATCGGGGATTCCTTCTTCGTCGGCAGTCAGCTTGATATCTTTTGTATATGAGGTCTGATTCTCAAACAACTCGCAAGAGCCTATACATACAGTACCGGAGGTTCTTTTAGAAAACGAGAGGGCGAAGTTGTAATTCGCAGTCTTTAGCACGCTAAAGCTCAATCGAAGTTCGTAAGACTCAGCCTCATCCTTAGAGGCAGAGACTGTGTAGTCGATTGTTTTACCGGCAGGATACTTCTTTTGGTCTAGTAGGTTTACTAGCATTACATCAGACGCTTTGGCAATCTTGATCATACAAGTGGCCTTTTTCGTGCCAGCCTGAGCGGTAACGGTTACGATACCGGGAGCGATTGCCTTAACGAGGCCGGTCTCCGATACGGTGGCCATTGAGGGGTAGTCAACAGAATAGGTAACCTGGGCATTGGCTGGAGTTGTGGTTGCAGTAAGTTGTAGCGTCTCCCCGGGTAGTAGGCTTGCATTCTCGGGAGTGAGCGTAAGATTGGTAACCTCTGTAGGGGTAACAGGGTTAGGGTTAGGGTTTGGATTGGGGGTTGGGTTGGGGTTGGGGGTTGGAGTTATTGTATCGGGGCCACAAGATGTTAGGAGCGATAGAGCAATAAGTGATAGAGCAACGGCGAAATTCTTTAGTTTCATAGGAGTAATTAATGCTTGTATGGGTTAAACATTGTTCTAAACAATTCGTAATGTCTTTTAATTATTATGCAAGACGTTCTGAAAAAAAGATCTCTCCACGGTTTACAAGACATCCTATCTTGCTTAACAGTGGCCAGCCAAAGGTAATAAATATCTTGTAACTAGCAACACTTTGCACGTGTGAGGGATGGGGGGCTGATGATGGGAGGGGGTCTAAGAGTCTGTCTAATACCCACTTCGCTCCAGAGGAGTGAAGTGGTAGAGTTCTGCTTGGTGGGGCCATGATGGAAGGGGGCGGGGGTGTCCCTTCTCATGGGGTTATTAAACCATGTCGCAATGGGGAGAAGAAATACTTGCCCAGAGCAATACTTGAATGGACTAGGGGGGCTATCGAGTACACCTTTATATATAGTATATAGGGTTATGGGAGCCGATCGCCTTAACCAACCTCTGCGACCTCTGTATTAGGCCTCATGGGAGAAGGATTCTAGAGATATGCGGGTTTTGATGGTTTATGGCGAATTTCTATCTTTGGGTCTCTATTGAAGTAAATGAGGGATTTAGAAGATAGATTCCAGGCATGATTATTAGATTAAGAAGGTGTTATGTATAGTGATTATTGGGCGGATTTAGACGAGTTAGTTGCACTAGTGATGCAGAATAAAGCAGAGCAAGTAATTGAACTGATAGAGTCTGGAAATTTTGATAAGAGTCTTCTAGAGGATGTTGGCTGTTGCGAACATCCTTTACCCTTGTATAAGCTCTCTTTGTGTAATATGATCTTGCTTGACACTGATGGCTGGAGAAGTGAGATCCTTCCTATAGTAGAGCAAAATAGGCAGAATTGTGGGCTCTTATTGGATTACTGGAGGACGAGATGGCACTATCCCGTTGATGTGCCGATGGATTTTGAATCCTATCAATACGAATGTGCTCATTTCAAAGATTGGGATATGGAAGATTTGCTCGATGGGGATCTGGACACGTTAAAAGCAATGGGATATGACGAGGATGAAGTGGAGTTCTGCTATGCGGTGCTGACGTACAAGGCTGATCTGATCCAAAAGCACCTCGGCTTGAGAACCAACCCGGATGTGTATATCTCTGCCTCGCTCGCGCCAGGAGAGGGAAAGTCTTGGGATGGGGAAAGTTATAATGCCTTAAACGATTGTTGTTCTTTTTGTTGGACTGAATTTCATTGCTATGACCTACGGCGCTATTGGAGTTCTTCCCACGTGGAGAAAGTACGAGTTGGAGACGCTCAAGCGCTATTACAAGTGGCAGCCTATTGTGATTTGGAGGAGAAGTTGGAAAAGCTGAAAATAGAGTGCAGTAGATAATTGTTGGATTCTAGCAATCTCTTCTCTAGAATTAATCCTCGAAATGCGATAGCTACGTACGGCTCTCACACTCTTTGCCTGATTGGATATCCGGGGAATAGTAAAAGAAAAGAGTCTTAACTCACGTGAGTTAAGACTCTTTTCTTGTTGTGCCCAGTTGGCTTTTCATCGCCAGAGGCCTCTAGAGCGGAAGCGGGGGGATTCGAACCCCCGGTACGGTTGCCCGTACGTCAGTTTAGCAAACTGGTGGTTTCAGCCACTCACCCACACTTCCTTCCATCAACCAAGGGGCACGCCCTTTTTTGACGTTGCAAAGGTACTATTTCTTTTTGAATACGCAAGTCTCCCGCTATAATAGTTCGTTTTTGAGGAGATAGAGGGGTATTAGGGTTTGGAAAGCTGCTTTTAGGAGACTAGAAAAGTGGGTATAAAAAGAAAGTGAGCTTGTCTCCCGACAAACTCACTCGTATTAACCTTAAAATCTAATACCATGAAAAACACGATGCAAAGGTAGGAAAAAAAATGAGATATCGGTACGCTTCCTCCTCTAGCAATCGGCATGAATAGGATATTGTTTTTCTAATCTCTTGAATTATAGGGCTTAGTCAAAATCATCTTTTTGCGAGGAATATTATCCGAAATGATGTTTTCTGCCTTCTTAGGCCCCAAAGGGGCGATTGTTGCCTCTCTTTGGTTGCCGGAAATCTCACTCAATCTTATCTCTTGTGGAGTCTCTCGCTGATTTCTAAAAAGATTTAGGCCGGAAATGACCTCCGAAACTAGGTGGAAATGAAAAATTTTTTGGGCAGAAGTCCACTCCCTTTTTGGCTGATTGGGGAGAAGGGAACTAGGGCGAAATATTTCGCCTTTTCGCTGAGGGCCAAATTGAGGGCCGCTTTCGGTGTCGTTCCTCCTAGTTACTGGGGTGGGGCGTTTTTGTTGCTTGGCAAGAGGAGTAGGGCAGGGGCTTTGGGGCGAATTCGTGTAAAATAGAGGCCATTATTGCCCAATTAGCACTACCTTTGTGGGAGAGCCTTCCTCTTTATAGATAGGGGGAGGGATCTACAATAATAATTGATATAGATAAATAACACTATGGCATCACGTCGCAAACTTAAGAAGGGAATCAAAGAAATTACAGACTTCCTAATTGACGATATTCTTTTCATTTCTCTCGATGCAAAGGACGAAGAGCTTGCAGCTCTAGAGCTATTGCTCAATCGTGTGGTAGACTTGCACGACGATACAATCGCTAAGATAGGCGCTCCCGATGGCGCAAAGAACCCTCAGCTGGTAAAGAAGTTTTACGCGGACCTCAAGGCTAAGTATAACGAAGAAATAGAGGCTGTAGAGTCTGAGTTGGAGAAGTATATCAACCTCAACAAGTAAGATAGAGGGCGCGATACATTGAGAAATTTTTCTTCGTGGCTCTTGGGAGTGTTCGGCTGGAGGGTAATCTTCCCTCCGGATAATCCCCCTAAGAGCGTCATTTGTGTGGCCCCTCATACCAGTAATTGGGACTTTATATTGGGCAAACTCTACTACTCTGCCATTGGCAGGCATGCGGGGTTCCTAATGAAAAAGGACTGGTTCTTTTTTCCATTTGGGGGAGTTTTGAGATCGATGGGAGGGATTCCCGTGGATCGCTCGCACTCGGGTTCTATGGTAGATCAGTTGGCTGAGCGCATCAAGGAGAGTTCTAAACTCTCTATTGCCATCACTCCGGAGGGTACTCGCCGTGCTACCGACCGTTGGAAAACAGGCTTTTATCGAATTGCTTGTGCTGCAAATATCCCCATCCAGTTGGCGGTGATCGATTATAAGAAGCGCGAGCTGGGCATCCTCGAAACCTTCTATCCTACAGGCAACGAAGAGGCGGATATCCGTTATATACGGAGTCGTTATCACTCAGAACAGGCTCGTTTCCCCAAGAAATTTGTAGAGCAATAATACCCCTCTTTTATTCCTTGATATGGCCCAAGAGACCCTAACTCTCGCCCTTGCGCAGTGTGATATAGCCTGGGAAAATCCCGCAGAAAATCTCCAAGTGATGCGAGAGACAATGGCCCAAGCCGCCCAAGGCGGTGCTGAGATTGTTGTCTTTCCGGAGGTGATGACCTCGGGCTTTTCGATGCACTTGGAGGCAGTGGCCGAGTCTTTCGAGACATCGCCCTCCCTGCAGAGCATCCGTGCCATGGTGCAGCAATACGGCGTGGCCGTAGTCTCTTCTCTCTTGGTAAAGGAGGGGGATAAGTACTTTAATAGGATCTATTTTATCACCCCCGAGGGAGAGGAGTTTTTCCAAGACAAACGACATCTCTTCCGTATGGGAGGGGAGGCTAAGCAGGTCTCTCCGGCTGGGGAGCGGCATATTTTTTCGTATCGGGGGTGGAACATTCTTCTGATCGCTTGCTACGATATGCGCTTCCCCGTCTGGTGCCGCAATAGAGCCAACGAGTACGATCTCATGATCGATGTGGCCAATTGGCCCGAACCCCGTAGACTAGTGTGGAGCACCTTGCTGCGTGCCCGGGCGATGGAAAATTTGGCCTACGTCTGTGGCGTTAATCGTGTGGGACAGGATGCCGAAGGGCTCGTTTATACGGGAGACTCCGCCCTTATCGACCCGAGGGGCAGGGAGGTGGCAACGGCCGAAGAGTGTCGTATCGAACTGAAAATAGCCACCCTGGAGCGAGCTCCCTTGGATAAACTTCGGAAGAAATTCCCTGTTTATCTCGATGCGGATGAGTTCTCCATCGTAGGGGCTACCCTCTGAGTCTTTTCTTTACTTATCCATTGCCAAAGGGGAGTGTTGAGCTCCTCTTTTTTTGTTGTAGGGATTTTTTGCCTCTTCCATGGCGCTGTTTTTCCGTTGGAGGAGGGCTTTTTGTTGGGAATAATTACGTACCTTTAGGGGGGAATAAGGCGAAGAAGCTGCAACCTTCCCACCTTGCCAAAAATAGAATTAGCATGCTAAAGTAAACGAAGACTATGGCTGTAAAACAGAAAAAATCGACCAAGAAGAATTTCGTGCTCGATACGAATGTAATCCTCCACGACTACGAATGCCTCGACAAGTTTGAGGAAAACGATATTTACATCCCCATCACGGTGCTCGAAGAGCTTGATAGATTTAAGAAGGGGTCGGAGCAGATCAATCATAATGCTCGAGCCTTTGCCCGCTTTTTAGATTCGCTAGAGAGCGAGAGCTTTTTCAAAGAAGGAGCACCTCTGGGCGAGGGGAGAGGTCGTCTCTATATCAAGATAGATGGCTTGGAGAATCCGGTCGTTGAGAAGGCATTTTCCGATCGTATTGCGGATCATCGGATCCTCTCTTGTGCCCTCACGCTGAATACAGAGCAGAAGGACGAACCTACCATCCTCGTAACAAAAGATGTCAATCTCAGGATAAAGGCGCGCGCCCTAGGGATGCAGGCAGAAGACTATATTAACGACAAAGTACCCACTCGCACGCTCTTTGATGCGGCCCACGAGGAGTACACCGATATCCCTGCCGAGCTCATCGATACCATCTACGCTCGCAGTGAGGGGATCGCTGTAGAAGAGTTGGATTTCTACTCCAAACTGCAACCCAATCAGTGCTTTATCCTCAAGAGCGACCGCAATAGTGTGATGGTGCGTTACAATCCTTTTTCGGGGCACGTCACTAAAGTAGACAAGGTTACTCGCTCCGGCATTACCCCACGTAATGCGGAGCAGGCTTTTGCTTTTGAGGTGATTACCGATCCCAATATTAAGTTGGTGGGCCTTACGGGGAAGGCCGGTACCGGTAAGACGCTTCTAGCTCTTGCCGCTGCCCTTAGTATGCGAGAAACCTACCAGCAGATACTGCTCGCTCGCCCCATCGTGGCTCTTGCCAATAAGGATTTGGGCTTCCTCCCCGGGGACGAAAAGCAGAAGATCACGCCCTACATGCAACCCCTCTTCGATAACCTCAACTTCATAAAAAATCAACTCCATGCGGGGAGCCCCGAGGTGCGTGCGATTGAAGACATGCAGCGCGAGAACCGCCTTATCATTGAGGCTTTGGCCTACATCCGTGGGCGTAGCTTGTCGGATTCGTTGTTAATTGTGGACGAAGCGCAAAACCTTACCCCTCACGAAGTCAAGACCATTATCACCCGAGCCGGAGAGAATACCAAGGTGGTGCTTACGGGGGACGTGGAGCAGATCGACTCGCCTTACCTCGATGCCGAGAGCAACGGCCTTGCCTATATGATTGATAAGATGGCAGGGCAGCAGCTTTTTGCTCACGTTAATCTTGTACGCGGGGAGCGTAGTGAATTGAGCGAAATAGCCTCAAACCTCCTTTAGTTATATAGTGTAGTTATGTCTCAACCTATGCATATTGTTGTCTCGGGTCTAGGGGCCATCGGGGGGTATTATGGAGGGATGCTTGCAGCTTATACAGCACAGATGCAAGCCCTACATACCTCTTTTTTTATGCGACCCGGGGAGCACCTTGAGCAGGTGAAGAGCCAAGGCCTCCATATCTCCACGCCTACGATAGACTCCACGGTTCACCCATATAGGGTCTCCTCTATTGCGTCGGAATTGCCCACGGCAGACGTGCTTTTCCTAGCAACAAAGAGCTACGATGCCCTAGAGAATATAGAGCAACTTCGTCCGATTATCACCCCCTCCACCGCAATCGTTCCTCTCCATAATGGGTTGGATGTGCCTCCTGCCATACATCAAGCCTTGCCCGATAATCTGATCCTCCCCGGGGTGTGCCATATCACGGGGCGGCGCACGGCTCCGGGCGAGATTGTGGTGCGTTCGGATAGCAACGTGCTGAAGTTCGGAGTCAGCGAGGCGCTCAATAGTCGTATCTCAATAGCCGAATGGGCTACGGCCGAGTGGCTCTATACCCTGATGCAGGCGGCCGGGATCAAGTGTCGCCTCCATCGTGAGATGGCGCCTTATTTACGAGAGAAGTTTTTGATGCTTAGCCCTTCTGCGGTGGCAACGGCCTACTTCGATATGCCTATTGGTAGGGTGCAAGATGAACATGATGAGGAGTTCCGTGCCCTGATGAGTGAGCTGGCTTCGCTTTACCGTGTGGCGGGCTGGGAGCAAGATCTCTTCCTCGAAGAAAAAGGTTATCGGGCTGTGGAGAAAATGCCACGAGAGGCAACTACCTCAATGCACTCCGATATTTTGGCCGGGCATCGCTCGGAATTGGAAAGCCTTGTGGGCTATGTGGTACGAGAGGGGCAACGCCTAGGGGTCCCCACACCGCTCTATCGGAAAATGTATCACACCCTACTAGAGCGTATCACCTCCGCCTCCAACTAAATATTCAGAGGGAAGATTTTTCCCTCTGGAGTGGGGCGAATCTTCCCTTTTTTTGACCTATTTTGACGATGCAACTCAACGAACGATACTTCCCCGTGGTGGGGATGCACTGCGCTGCTTGTGCCGAGAAGGTAGAGCATGCAGTAGCCCATGCTGTAGGTGTAGAGAGCGCAGCCGTTCTTTATACCGAGAAGATACTACACGTACGCTACCGCCCTACGGAGACCTCTCCCGAAGCTCTTGCCAAAGTGGTGGAGGGGGTAGGTTTCGAGCTTATCTTAGCTGATACGGAGTATGAACTGGCCGAGCAGCACCGCAAGGCTCTCCTTGAGGATGCAAAGCGTATGCGGCGCAATCTCATAGGGGCTTGGGTGGCTACCCTCTTTATGATGCTCTTGATGTTGTTGCCTTTTCCCCACCTTGTGCATCAGTTGGGCATGGCTCTTGCTGCGGCTTCTGTCTATTTCTTTTTTGCTGCGGACTATCATAGAGCCGCCCTTCGGCAGATTGTGCATGGGGTTTTCTCTATGGATACCTTGGTCTCGCTCAGTACTACGGTTTCGTTTGTCTCCGGAGTGCTTGCCCTTTTTGGGGGATGGGGGATTTTTACCGATGCACATATCTATTTTGATGCTACTGTAATGATTCCCGCTTTCGTCTTGTTGGGGAAATGGCTAGAGCAACGGGCTACGCAACGGACGGGTGACGCCGTGGCTGCCCTTGTGGAGAGCCGACCGCGATGGGCGTTGCAAATGCGCGATGGAGTAGCTACCGAAGTGCCGGTGGAGACCCTAAAGGTAGGAGATCGTATTCGTGTGCGAGCCGGAGAAGCCATCCCGGTGGATGGGGTCCTTCTCAAGGGCACTACCTCCGTGGATGAGCAACTGATCAGTGGAGAACCCCTCCCCGTAGAGAAGGTGGTGGGTAGCCAGGTGTTTGCAGGTACGCTTAACCGAGAAGGGGCTTTTACCATGGAGGCTACCTCGGTGGGACACGATACCATCTTAGGAACGATTATAGAGACGGTGCGTCATACGCAGCTCGATAAACCCCCTATTCGCCGTATTGCCGATCGTATAGCCGCTATTTTTGTACCCATTGTTATGGGACTATCCCTCTTGACGTTGCTCCTTTGGCTTCTCTTGGGAGACCCGAGCGATGCGTGGCGTTGGGGGTTGCGTTGTGCTATTTCTGTGCTGGTGATTGCCTGCCCTTGCGCATTGGGTTTGGCTACTCCTACTGCCCTTATGGTGATGGTAGGCGAGACAGCACGGAGGCATATCCTAATCCGGAAGGCGGCTTCGATGGAGGTATTGCCCCGAGTAACACACGTTTTTTTGGATAAGACAGGCACCATTACATCGGGGCATCCCCAAGTGGTGGAGGAGACGTGGGCAGACGGCGTTTCTCCCGAGGGGTTAATGCCTTTGTTCGTTGCCATGGAGCAACAGAGTACCCACCCTCTAGCGGCCGCTATTGTGGCGCATGCCGCTCTTCCCAAAGACCTCGTTTTGCCCTCTCTGGATAGCGTTGAGACTTTTGTCGGTAAGGGGGTAGAGGCTTATTCCGAAGGGGTCTGTTATCGGATTGGCAATGCCGGTTTTGTGGGGACTACTCCCCATCCCGAGGCGGAGGGGAGCGAGGTCTTTTTCTCCCGAGAGGGGCAGGTAGTGGCTCGCCTTTTGGTGGCAGATAGGGTAACGGAGGAGAGTAGAGAAGCTGTTGCTGACCTACGAAAGCGCGGCATTGAGGTTGTGTTGCTTACAGGTGATAACCACGGAGCCGCTCAGACGGCAGCCCAAGCGGCGGGGATAGAGGAGTGGCACGCAGCCCTTCTTCCCCACGAAAAACTAGAGATTGTAGCCAAGGCTCGTGCAAAGGGAGCCGTAGTGGCTATGGTCGGGGATGGTATAAACGATAGCGAAGCTCTGGGCGAAGCGGATGTGAGTCTTGCCTTTGCTTCGGGGAGCGACATTGCCGTATCTGTGGCAGATATCACCCTCGCTCAAAACGATCTGCGTCTATTGCCCCAGGCGATAGAGATTGCCAAGCGCAGTCTTCGTACCATTCATGCCAATTTCTTTTGGGCACTGCTCTACAATTTTATTGCCATCCCCCTTGCCGCCGGTGCGCTTTACTCCACGTGGGGTATCCTGCTTTCGCCTGCTATCTCGGGTGCGGCTATGGCATTTAGTTCCCTTTCGGTGGTGACCAATAGCCTATTGCTCAAGAGAAGACTGCGGAGAGAACGCTAAATTCTCCATCGGGAGATCTCCTCGTTTGCATCAAAAGGCAGAGGTCATGTCGTCTGTAAAAAACATTTTTTGCCCCAGAGTGGAAATCTCTGGGGCTGCTTTTTTTGACCATTTTATAGGAAGAGGATATCGGTTGCTTAGCCTGTGGTTTGAGATTTATTTGCTAAATTCGCCCTTGAATCTGGGGGAGAGCCTTTCGCAGAGATAGGTTCCTCCGGTATTTACCATAATGTATAAACTATCATAGATCAATCGTATTGTTATGATGAACCCTGAAGAACTCCGGAAGTCCGGATTCGCAACACGCGCCGTGCACGTAGGTGCCGAAAAAAACCAACATGGTACATTGGCATCTCCTATCTACCAAACATCTACCTTCGTTTTTGAGAATGCAGAGCAGGGCGGTCGCCGTTTTGCCCTCGAAGAAGGAGGTTATATTTATACTCGCTTGGGGAACCCCACCCTTACTACCGTAGAGGAGAAAGTAGCATCCCTAGAGGGTGCAGAGGCTTGTATGAGTGCCTCTTCGGGTATGGGTGCCATCACCTCAGCCGTTTGGGTATGTGTAGAGCAGGGCGATCATATCGTAGCCGGTAAGACGCTCTATGGTTGTACCTACGCTTTCTTTGAGCATGGGCTCAAGCGTTATGGCGTAGACGTTACATTTGTGGATATGCGTGACCCCGAAAATGTACGCAAGGCGATGCGTCCTAATACCAAATTGGTGTATGTAGAGACGCCTGCCAACCCCAATATGTACATTGCAGACATCGAAGCCATTGCCAAGATAGCTCATGCACAAGAGGGCGTGCGTGTGATGGTCGATAATACCTTCTGCACACCTTACCTCTGTCGTCCTCTTGAGTTTGGTGCTGATATTATAGTACACTCGGCTACCAAATTCCTCAATGGTCATGGCGATGTTATTGCCGGATTCATTTGCGGTTCACAAGAATATATCAATCAAGTGCGCCTTGTAGGGGTTAAGGACTTGACGGGTTCTGTACTCGGTCCGTTCGAGGCTTTCCTTATCAATCGTGGTATTAAGACGCTCCATGTACGTATGGATCGCCACTGCGAAAATGCTCAGAAGGTGGCAGAATTCCTCGAAAAGCATCCCAACGTAGAGAGCATTGCTTATCCCGGTTTGGCTAGTTTCCCCCAAAAAGCGCTTGCCGATAAGTATATGAAGCAGCCCGGTTCTATGATTGCCTTCGAAGTAAAGGGTGGCCTAGAAGCCGGTCGTAAGCTGATGAACTCTGTACACTTGGCTACCCTCGCTGTAAGCCTTGGTGATACCGAGACGCTCATTGAGCACCCTGCATCTATGACGCACTCTCCCTACACTCCCGAGGAGCGTGCCGCATCCGATATCTCCGAAGGTCTGGTACGTCTCTCCGTGGGTCTCGAAGATGCAGAAGACATTATTGCTGACCTCAAGCAAGCTCTTGATCAACTTTGATTTAGAGCCGGTTAGATAGAAGATCCCCTCTCTTTGGGGGCGATCTATACCCACGAGGGGTTGTAGTTCCTACTTGCGACTACAGCCCCTCTTTTCTATTTTATTACATCTCTTTGTCTTTTGCTCTAGGTGAGTTTGTGGGGTAGAAGTGGTGGAATACACGTCCTTTTTGTACATTTGCGGACGAAAGTCTCTTGCGGAGCAGGTGCTGCAAGGGGCTGTGGATAGGAGAGAACGAGATGAGTACAGCCGCTGCACAAGGCAAACTGACCATAGTACCTACCCCTGTAGGTAACCTCGGAGACATTACACTCCGGGCCTTGGAAGTGTTGCGGACTGCCGATCTGATCCTTGCGGAGGATACGCGTACATCTTCCGTTCTGCTCAAGCATTACGATGTTAAAAAGCCCCTGGAGAGTCATCATAAATTCAACGAGTTTAAGACCTCTTCGTCTCTGGTTGCACGGATCCGAGAGGGCCTCAATGTAGCATTGATCAGCGATGCCGGCACCCCCGGTGTTAGCGATCCGGGTATTATCTTGGCGCAGGCTTGCATAGAAGCCGGTCTGCCGGTGGAGTGCCTCCCGGGAGCAACGGCGTTTGTTCCCGCCTTGGTTGTCTCCGGATTAGATGCGAGTCGTTTTGTTTTTGAGGGCTTCTTGCCTCAGAAAAAGGGGCGTCACTCACGCATCCAGGCATTGGCAGAGGAGGAGAGAACGGTTATTTTGTACGAGTCTCCCTTCCGAGTGCTCAAAACTTTACAGGCATTTGCCGAGGTGTGTGGAGGGGAGCGTAAGGCTGTAGCGGTACGAGAGCTAACCAAGGTGTACGAAGAGGTGTGCCGAGGGTCTCTCCAAGAACTCATCGAGCACTTCACGGAGGTGAGCCCGCGGGGTGAGTTCGTTCTCCTGATCGCAGGGGCGCCTCAAGAAAAGAAAATACATAAAAGCTATCGCGATAAGCATCGCGAAGAGAATGACAAACTGAATAGTAACTAATTTGTAAAGACAATGAAGAGAACAATCTTAGTAACGGCTTTCGCTTTCCTTATGGCTGCTTGCTTCTCTATGACTTCATGCAAGGGAAACAAGGGCGGAAACAGCGAGCTCGACTCTATTGCAGAGGTAAATAAAAGCCTCGAGACGCAAGTAGAGGAAATGGACGAACTCATCAGTAGTGTACTTGCCAACTTCCAGGAAATTAGCGCCATGGAGGGGGTAATCAACGTTCCTGCCAATGGCGAGATGAATACAAGTCAGAAGGAGCGTGTTGAGAGTAGCATGCAGATGATTACTGAGAAGCTTAAAGCAAATAAAGAAGACATCGATCGTTTGAATGCTAAACTCCAAGCTCTCGGTTCTAAGAACGCCGTAATGACAAAGACAATTAAGGCTTTGCAAAGCGAATTGGAGTCTAAAACAAAAGAGATCCGCCGCCTTACCGAAGAGTTGCAACGCAAGAATATTGCTATAAAGGACCTTGATGATATGGTCAATGACCTCAATCAGAATGTAGAAGCTCTAGCTACTACTACCGAAAAGCAGTCCGAAACAATTGCAGCGCAAGACGCATCTCTCAATACGGTACGCTACTGCGTTGGTACCAAAAATGACCTTAAGGAAATGGGTATCCTCGTAAATGGCAAGGTTGCTACAGAGAACTATACTTCCGATTACTTCCGTCAGGTGGACCTCCGCAAGCTCGCTCGTATTCCCCTCTACTGCAAGAAAGCAGAGCTCCTTACCAACCATCCCTCGAGCAGCTATAGACTATCAGCAGGGGATGACAAGCAGCTCACTCTCGAAATTATTGATCCTCAAAACTTCTGGAGTCTCTCTAAGGTACTTGTTGTACGTACCTATTAATACGGACTCTCTTACAGGAGTAACATACGGCTCTTAGAGCCAAAACACAGCCCTCACCGTATTGCGTGGGTGGCTGTGTTTCGTTAGAAATAAGGGACCCTGCAGCCTCTGGAGAAGGGGTGCAGAGTTCTCTTTGCTTCGAACCTTGCCGCCCGTTCGCTTGTTATTTCCTATGTCACAAACTCTCAATTCGCATGATTAAAAACCTATTTATCGATCTTGATGATACGCTCTGGGATACCTATCACAACAACAAAGAGAGCCTGCGAGAGCTATACCTAGAGGAGGGTTGGCAGCAATTTGCCCCCGACTACGATGCTTTTTGGGAGGAGTATTGGGCGTGCAACGAGGGCTTGTGGGAGTTGTATCGGCACGATAAAATAGATAAGTACACCCTTACTCTGCGCCGAATGAGGGAGCCGATGCCTTGGCTTGCTCCGCTGTCGGATGAAGAGATTCTCGTGCTTAATCGTCGTTTTTTGGCGGCTACAGCTACAAAAACGCGTCTTGTGGAGGGCGCTCTGGAGGTGATGGAATATTTGCATCGCTACTATCGCGTCTACATCTTGTCGAACGGGTTTCGGGAGGTGCAGCATGCCAAAGTAGCGCGCAGTGGCCTTCTCCCTTACATCCATCACATGATACTGAGTGAGGACGCAGGTGTAAACAAGCCCAACGCTGCCATATTCCGTTATGCTTGCTCGGCTACCAATAGTCGCTGTGCAGAGTCTTTGATGATTGGGGATAGCTGGCCGGCGGATATTGTAGGGGCTAAAAATGTGGGAATGGCATCCATTTGGTTTAATCCCCACGGCTTGGAGTGCCCGAGAGACGAGTACACTCCTCGTTATATTATCAGACATCTTAGAGAGTTGCTTCAGCTCTTGTAATTCTCTACTTCTCCTATATAATTATGAAGAAAAAAGGCTCCATAGAGAAACAATTCCACCGTTGGGGAGGATTAGTCCTCTGCTTCTTTCTTATCGCATTTAGCCTTTCGGGTATTCTTCTTAACCATAGGGAGCCGATCTCATCGCTTGATCTCTCGCGCTCTCTCTTACCCTCGTCTTACCATGTGGATGGCTGGACGCAAGGGGCGGCTGTAGGCTCTACGGCTCTCTCCGGCGACTCCGTTTTGCTCTATGGAGGGGAGGGCGTTTGGCTTACGAAAGATGGCGGACGCAGCTTCTCTCGTCTGATGGAGGGCTTGCCTCGTGGGGCAGACCGCTACCAGATGCGCCGCATTCTGCATTCGCACCGCAATGGCACTTTTGCCCTTTCGCAGGATGCTCTCTATCGATGGCAGGGCGCAGCATGGCAGGAGGTCTCCCTCCCGCTCAGAGAGCGTCTCACCGATCTCGCCTTGCAGGGAGACTCTCTTGTGGTGATGGGGCGCTCCCATCTCTTTGTTTTGCAGCTCCCCTATCAGCAATTTAGTACCCTAACCCTTCCCGAGTCCCCGAGTGTCACTCCTCATCGAGCTACGCTGTTTCGCACGCTTTGGGCACTTCATTCGGGCGAACTATTCCACCTCGTTGGGCGTCTCTTTGTGGATGCCTTGGGGCTTGTACTCTTACTACTTTCGATCTCGGGGCTGATTGTCTTTTTCTATCCTCGATGGATGAAAAGGATGCAGAAGCGAGTGCAAGCGGCACACCGAGCTCGAGTGAAAGCACGAACACGTCGTCTGCAGCAGGGTCTCTCGCGCCAGTACAAACTTCATTTGTTGGTAGGCTATTGGTTATTCATCCCGCTCCTTATTCTTGTGGTATCGGGCATGTTTCTTCGTCCGCCTCTTTTGGTGGCAGTGGCGAAAGCGAAGGTACCAACCCTCCCCACCACCTCCCTCCATAGTGCCAACAATCCCTGGCACGATGCTTTGCGCCGCTTGGTCTACGTGCCGGCAAGGCAAGAGTGGGTTCTCTCCACAAGTGAGGGTATATTCCGTTGCAAACGCCTAGGGCTTCCACTGGAAAAGATCGAGAATACTCCTCCTGTAAGTGTGATGGGAGCTAATGTTTTTGAAGTTGATCCCGATAACCCACATGCTCTATTGGTAGGCTCTTTTATGGGGCTCTTTCGTTGGGATTTAGAGAGCGGATCAGTTTTGGATCTCTACACAGGGCAGCCACCCAAGCCTCAGGGAATGATGCCGCTTGGAGACCACAAAGTCTCGGGCTACTCCGCACACTTGGGCGGAAAGAAGGGGCTTGCGTTTGAGTATGATGTGCCGTGCCGTGAGATCTCTCAGCCTAAGGAGATGGGGCGAGGGCGTATTTCTCTCTTTCATACGATGCTTGAGTTGCATACGGGGCGGCTCTATGTCTTTTTCGGACCGTTGGGGATTCTCTGGATCTTTGTCTCGGGGTGTATGATTCTTTGGCTCTTGATCTCGGGTTTCCGTCGGGCTCAAAAGCAAATGCACAAGCGTCGTTCGAGGGCAAAAAGCTAGTCTCAATCCTTTCTCCATGTCCCTTATTTCCTAGGCAATGGGAGCCTCAGTAGAGCCCTTCTTTACCTAGGTATTATCACATTGTTTGTACCTTTGGAGTGGGAAATAGAGAGAAAACGAGCATAACAATCCATGTTTCATTTTTTGCAAGCACTGCTTGTTGCTTTGGCTGTAGCCATAGATGCGGCTACCGTTGCAGCCTGTGAGGGTATTAGCCGCGGGTGTAAACGTTCTTGGGCTACACTTGCTACCATTGCATTACTTTTTGGGGTACTGCAAGGCGGAGTTACTGCAATTGGCTATTGCCTAGGGGCCGAGACGATCGATTTTATAGACGAATACGATCATTGGGTAGTGCTTGTATTACTAGTGGCCGTAGGAGGGCATATGATTTACGATGCCTTTGCTCGGGCTCGCCATGGGCAGCAGATCAAAGGGTACAAAGGAGCGGGCTCTACACTTACTCCGCGCTACTTTTCCTATTTGTTGATGATGGGTTTTGCTACGAGTATTGATGCCTTAGCACTAGGCTTTAGCTTCTCATTCATGACAATTCCCATCCATTTATACGCCTTTATTATAGGTGTTGTAACGGCTTTGGCCTCGGGGTTTGCCTTTTATGTAGGGTGTAAAATTCCCTTCAAATGGATCTCTTGGGCCGAATTGTTTGGGGGATGGGTTCTTATCGCTATCGGGGTGAAAGTCCTTATTGAGCACCTTCATTTGGTGAGCTAAATCGCCCGTGCTAGAGACCGGATCCGACTAAATTAACGGAACTACACCCTGAGAAGGACTTACTTATTCCCCTTTGTATGTAAGGGGGGTATCTCCTTGTTTTTCTAATAGGTAGGGCTAAATCAAATCCTTTTTGCACCATGTCGCCCTGAGTTTTTAGGTGGAATTCTCTATTTGTAGAATATTATGTTTACCTTTGCGGCAAGTATAAGTAAGAACACTGGAGCGGCTTCCTTTGATGCTTTAGAAGAGTACCGAAGAAAAACAAATAGTGGCGTACCTTTAGAGACTCAGAAGAATACGTTCCGCAAAAAGAATGAAGAAAGAATGAAGAAATTTGTAACCTTGTGCGCTGTTGCGCTCGCATCGCTCGTTCTATTCTCTGCTTGTAGCAAGAGCGAAACACCCGAAGAAGTAGCTGTTAAGTTCATGATGGAACTCAACAACGAGAACTATGATGTTGCTAAAACTCTCGCTAATGAGCATGGAGCTCAGGTGGTAGACCTCATGAAAAGCATGAATGACATGTCTGCTATGGGAGGCGAAACCGAAACATCCGAAGCCGTTGAAGGTGCTGAAGGCGAAGCTACTCCTGAAGAAGCTGCTCCCGCTCCAAAAGAAGAAAAGGTGAAGTTTACAGAAGCTGATTTCGAAGTTAAGAAGTCTGAAGTACGTGGCGACTCTGCTTTCGTATGGGTACTTAACAAGAAGGAAGAAGTCCAAGGCGAATTTCCCCTCGTACTCGTAAAGGATGGTGGCAAGTGGAAAGTTGACAAAATCGACAAGGAAAATAAGTAATTCCACGAGATCTCTAGAGGGGGTGGTTGTGCCCTATGAGGTTAGACCTCAGCACCTTCTCCTTCTCTGAATTATAACCCCTACCACTCTAAGGTTTGACTGCTGCTCTTATGTTTGAGAGTTTGTTTAGGAAGGTCTTAGAGTGATAGGGGGTCTTATATTCGGTACTATATGAACACGAATCATAGCACAAAGAGAGGCTGGATGTGGATTTTCTCTCTTCTACTTCTACCCCTAGTGGGTTGCTCTCCTAGTGTGTCTACCACCCAAGAGGCGGAGCCCGAAGAGAAAGCCAAGGAACTGCCTCCTTTGGATTTGTTGCGTTCGGGAGACTTGATCCTGCGCTTAGGGCATGGTGCTAGCTCCGAGTATTTTCGTCAGCATGCCTCCCGTAATCAAGAGTTTAGCCATTGTGGTATTCTCTATCTCCATAGAGGGGAGTGGTTTGTGCTACATGCCGAGTTAGCCTCTTTTAGAGGTATGGATGGCCCCGTAATAGAGTCGCTAGAGAGTTTTGTAGATCACTCGATTCGCTGGGCTGTTTACCGCAATTCGCTCGACGAGGAGGATCGGCGTTCGTTTTGTAAAAGGGCTCTGCAGTGCGTCAAAGAGAAGATAACGTTCGATACCGCCTTCGATAGCACGGATCCTTCTCGGCTTTATTGCTCGGAGTATGTGGCGCATTGCTTCAATAGTGTACTGCCCACGGAAGAGGGTATCAAGCCCTCCTTTGAGATAGCCGGCACAGGCAAGAGGCTTTTTTTGTTGGACGACCTCGTTGCCGGCCTTCCTGAGATTGCTCGAGGGAAGGGAACACCTCAGTAAAAATAGCAACCTAGAATCACTCCGATTGTAGGCTGGTTTTCAAAAAAATCTTGCCCTATACTTTTCAAAATCTTGCCCTATTTCCCAAAAAGTTTTAGGCAGTAGGGGTGCGCGATTCAGTCCTATTCTCAGAAATGAGTAGGCCGGTAGCCCAAAAGAAGAGAGGGCGGAGTAGAAATAGAGGAGAGGGAGTGCCGATTTCCGGCTCGTCTCTCTCCTTTTGTATTGGGAGGCAAAAATCTCCATCCGAGAGCTGACTTTGTCCGACTTTTTGCCCTAAAGTCTCACCAAAAGGCTGTATATTTGCACCCTAGAGTTTGGTATGAGATACTCATACGAAGAGAATGAAACGAGAGCTTAGTTTGGACGAACTACGTGTTGTTATGCGTAAATACCTCGAGGCGCACGACCTCAAGGAGACCTATACGCGTAATATCGTTCTGGAGTATGTGTACCAACTAGAGAAACCTTTTGACGCCGATAGTGTCTACAAGAAACTGCGCGAAGCGGAGGGGAAGCAGATCAGCCGAAGCACCGTATACAGCGCTATCGACCTCTTGTGCCGCTGCGGCATTCTCATTCATTTAACGCGCAATTTAGGAGCTAATTACATCTTGGCATGGCGTTGCCGGGGCTATGCACTTGTGCTTTGTAGCGAGTGCGGCAAGCTCAATCTGTTCCGTCAGGAGAATCTCTCGAAGCAGATGCAGTACGTCAAGCCTCCACGGTTTTCGCCAACGCAGGCCGTAATGGTTGTTTTTGGCGAGTGCAAAGAGTGTACTAATCGCAACCAAGCCGAGAGCTCAGATGGGGCTCAACGCAAGGATAAGAATACAGTAAAAAAAACAAGCCTGCGAGAAAAACGAAGGCAAACGAAATTAAAAAATAAAATACCTATAGGGTAAATACGAATACAGTATGGGAAGAGTAGACGTCTTGTTAGGGCTCCAATGGGGAGACGAAGGTAAGGGTAAAATAGTGGATGTACTTACTCCACGCTATGATATGGTGGCACGCTTCCAGGGTGGTCCTAATGCCGGTCACACCCTGGAGTTTGCAGGGGAGAAGTATGTGCTTCGCTCGGTACCTTCCGGTATCTTCCAGGGGGATAAAATCAATATCATTGGCAATGGGGTTGTACTAGATCCTGTGCTCTTCCGTGAAGAGGTTGAGAGCCTTCTCAGTAGTGGTCATCCCCTCAAAGATCGTTTGGTAATCAGCCGCAAGGCTCATCTCATACTCCCTACTCATCGTCTCTTGGATGCTGCTGGCGAAAAAGCGCTAGGCGCCCAGAAGGTGGGAACTACGGGCAAGGGTATCGGTCCCACGTACACCGATAAGGTAAGCCGTCATGGGGTACGCGTTGGGGATATAGAGGGCGACTTTGCGACTAGCTACAAGCGAGCCAAAGAACGTCACTTGGGCATGTTGCAGGGAATGGGAGTAGAAGTTCCGGACCTGACACAAGCCGAAGCCGATTTCTTTGCTGCGGTAGAATATCTCCGCCAATTCCGTTTCGTGGATAGCGAGTTTGTGATAAACAATACGTTAAAGTCCGGTAAGAATATTTTGGCAGAGGGGGCACAAGGCTCCATGCTTGATATCGACTTCGGTTCCTATCCTTTCGTTACGTCCAGCAACACAATTTGCGCAGGAAGCTGTGTTGGGATGGGAGTTTCCCCCCGAGCTATTGGCGATGTTTATGGTATCTTTAAGGCCTATTGCACTCGAGTGGGTGCGGGTCCTTTCCCTACAGAATTGTTTGACGAAGATGGCCGCCAGATGGCAGAGCGTGGGCGAGAGTTTGGCGCTGTTACGGGGCGTCCTCGTCGCTGTGGTTGGATTGACCTTGTAGCACTTCGCTACACGATTATGCTCAATGGCGTGACCAAGCTCATCATGATGAAGAGCGACGTTTTAGACACCTTTGCCACCATCAAAGCCTGCCGTGCCTATCGTATCAATGGCGTAGAAACGCGCGACTTCCCCTACTCAATTGAGCAGGACATAGAGCCTATCTACGACGAAGTGCCGGGGTGGCAGTGCGATCTTACCGCCTTCGATCGTGAGGAGCAATTGCCCAAGGCTTTCCTCGATTACGTTGCTTACTTAGAGCGTGAATTGGAGGTGCCCATTGCTATTCTATCCGTAGGACCCGACCGAAAACAAACTATCGTGCGAGGCTAATAATCGCTAGCATCGTACATGACTTATCAGCAAACTATCGACTACCTTTTTGCTGCTACGCCCCAATTTGAGCAGCAGGGAGGGAGTGCCTACAAGCCCGGTCTGGAGCGGGTCTTGGCCATGGCGGAGGCTATTGGTAGCCCCCATCTTGGTTCGGGTATTCGCTATATCCATGTGGCCGGCACCAATGGAAAGGGGTCGACTTCGAGCACTTTGGCGGCCATCCTATCGGCAGCCGGCTATCGAACGGGGCTTTTCACATCTCCCCATCTTGTGGACTTTAGAGAGCGCATTCGTATTGATGGTATGCCTATTGAGGAGTGTGCCGTGGTGGATTTTGTAGAACGAACACGCCCCCTCATTGAGCGATTCTCTCCCTCCTTTTTCGAGCTAACAACCTTGATGGCACTGCATCACTTTGCAGAGAAAAAAGTGGATGTTGCCATCATAGAGGTGGGTATGGGAGGCCGGCTCGATAGTACCAATATCATCACTCCGGAGCTCTCCATCGTTACCAATATCAGCCTTGATCATACTCAATTCTTAGGCTCTACGCTAGAGGCGATTGCGGGAGAGAAGGCGGGGATTTTCAAGCCCAACGTTCCTGCACTTGTAGGGGAGGCGAGTGCCTCTCTTCGGTCCGTATTTAGGGAAAAGGCAGAGCTGCTTGATGCGCCTCTTTGCTTTGCAGAGGATAGCGATGTGTTGCAAGATGCCGAGCCCGATAGGGGCGGATGGACGCTTCATACACGTGATTATGGCACTCTGTGGGGCGAGTTGGGAGGAGCGGCTCAGCGGCTCAATGCTCGTACTATCTTGGCGGCTCTTGCTATCCTTACTCGTCGTTCGTTTCAAATCCCTAGGGCTGCTGTGGAGGAGGGCTTTGCGCATGTCGTGGAGCGTTCACACCTCCTAGGACGATGGCAAAAGGTGGCATCTCAGCCCGATACCTATTGCGACACAGGGCACAACGAGGCCGGTATTCGTCTCGTCGTGGAGCAGTTAAAACAAGAGCAGTACCAAACGTTACATATCGTCTTTGGTATGGTGGCGGATAAGGATTGGCATTCGGTACTTCGTCTGCTCCCCACGTCTGCTCATTACTACTTCGTACAACCAACGAGCGATCGGGCTTTGTCTTCCGAAGAATTGGCTCAGGAGGCTCGTTCCATAGGTCTGGAAGGCTTCGTTTTCCCCTCCATAGAAGAGGGGTGCCTGGCTGCCCAGAAAGCGGCTCTACCCCAAGACCTTATATACATAGGGGGTAGTAACTATATCGTTGCTGAGGCGCTCAAAAAGTGCTATCCCCACACACTCGAATCTGTATTCAATACTAATCATTAAATACTCAAACTTATGACTCAAGCAATTCAACAGTCGCTTCGTGACAAGGCGTGGGCAAGGTGGACGGTGCTTATCCTTATCGCCCTGACCATGTTCTTCGCTTACATGTTTGTAGATGTACTATCTCCTCTCAAGTCCATGCTGGAGAAAACAGCAGAAGAAGGGGGCCTCGGGTGGTCGTCTACCGTATTTGGGACTTACGGCTCTAGTGAGTTCTTCCTCAATGTCTTCTTCTTTTTCCTCATTTTTGCCGGGATTATTTTGGACAAAATGGGGGTACGATTTACGGCTGTATTGTCGGGATCTTTGATGGTTCTTGGTGCTCTTATCAAGGTTTATGCACTCGGTTCCACTTTCAATAATGGTGGCTTTGGCTTTGAGTTGTTCAACTCATTTATGCCTTCGATGCCCCCCTCGGCTAAGCTTGCTTGCGTTGGCTTTATGATCTTTGGCTGCGGCTGCGAGATGGGTGGTGTAACGGTATCTCGTGCCATCGTTAAGTGGTTCGAAGGCAAAGAAATGGCTCTCGCCATGGGCTTGGAAATGGCTGTTGCCCGCCTCGGTGTCTTCGCTGTATTCCGCATGTCTGCACCTATTGCTGAGAAGTTTGGTAGCGTACAGGCTCCTGTAATCCTCTGCCTTATCCTCCTCTCTATTGGGTTGCTTTTCTATCTTATCTATGGTATTTTCGATGCTCGTTTGGATAAGACTTCGGGTAATGTTGCTAGTGCAGAAGAGGAAGAACCATTCCGTTTCAAAGACTTGGCAAAGGTCTTCGGTAGTGGTATCTTCTGGGTTGTTGCCCTTCTTTGCGTGCTCTACTATTCTGCCATCTTCCCCTTCCAAAAGTTTGCTACCAACATGCTAGAGACTAACCTCGGGCTCTCTGCAGAGACGGCGTCCGGTATCTTTAGTTACTTCCCCATTGGGGCTATGATCATTACTCCGTTCCTTGGTGCTTTCCTCGACTTCAAGGGCAAAGGAGCCACGATGCTTATGCTCGGCTCTGTCTTGATGATTGTATGTCATACGATTTTTGCTCTTTATCCATTTGTGGCAGGGGATACTACCTCTACCATTGTTGCCTATGCAGCTATTGTGTTGTTGGGTATCTCTTTCTCTCTCGTGCCTGCAGCTCTCTGGCCCTCTATGCCTAAGCTTATCGATGGCAAGGTGCTAGGTTCGGCTTATTCGGCTACCTTCTGGATCCAAAACGTAGGGCTCATGGTTGTACCCATTGTGATTGGTCAGGTACTAGACAAGACGGGCTCTTACCGCTTGCCCATGCTTATTTTTGCTTCGTTTGGTGTAGCAGCTCTTCTCTTGAGCTTGTACCTCAAGGCAATCGATAAGAAGAAGGGTTATGGACTCGAATTGCCCAACAAAAAGAAGTAATAAACGTTTGAATCAGAACTTGTAATACCCTTGTGGCTATGAACTCTATAGACGTCATGAATAAGGCAGCAGACAACATCCGTTGCCTTGCTCTCTCCATGGTGGAGAAAGCAAAGAGTGGTCACCCCGGGGGAGCTTTGGGGGGCGCCGACTTTATTAATGTGCTATTCTCGGAGTATCTCCGCTTCGACCCTGATTGCCCCGGGCGCTGGGCGCGCGACCGATTCTTCCTCGACCCCGGTCACATGTCGCCTATGCTCTATGCACAACTGGCTCTTACGGGTCGCTTTTCTCTCGAAGAGCTCGAAGCCTTCCGCCAGTGGGGAAGTGCAACTCCGGGCCACCCCGAGCGCGATGTAGAGCGTGGGGTAGAGAATACAAGCGGACCTCTAGGGCAAGGGCATACGCTTGCTGTGGGTGCTGCCATTGCAGCAAAGTTTTTGGGTCATCGCTTTGGCTCAGAAGTTATGCCCCAGCAGATCTATGCTTTTATCTCAGATGGTGGTATTCAGGAGGAGATCTCGCAGGGTGCCGGGCGCATAGCCGGTCACTTGGGTCTGGATAATCTCACGATGTTTTATGATGCCAATGATGTACAGCTCTCCACGATGGTGGATGAGGTAGACACCGAAGACGTGGCACGTAAATACGAAGCGTGGGGTTGGAAAGTGCTCACCATCAAAGGAAATGATGTGGCAGAAATCCGCAAGGCGTTGGACGAAGCGTTGGCGACAAAGGGCTGTCCTACCCTCATTATTGGTAAGACCTGCATGGCCTATAAGGCGCTAGATGCAGAGGGCCGTGAGATTGTCAATCGCATCCCTACGCACGGGCAACCCCTTAGCAAGGCCGGTGTTTCTATCGAAAAAACACTTGGAGCGATGGGCTTTGATGCAGCTAATCCTTTTGTTATCGCTCCCGAGGTAGAGGCTTTGTACCGCCAGCGTGACGAAGAGTTGCGCCAGGTTTGGAAGCAATATGACGCTACATTCTCTCAGTGGCAGAAGGCGAATGCCGAAGATGCTGCTCTGATGAAGGATTGGTTCGATGGCAAACTCCCCGTAATCGATTGGGCTGCCATTGAGCAAAAGAGCGGGGACGCAACTCGTTCGGCTTCGGCTACGGTACTCAAGGAACTTGCCGCTCGAGTGCCCAATATGATCGTCTCTTCGGCAGACCTTTCCAACTCGGATAAGACCGATGGCTTCCTCAAGGGAACGGAAGCGATGAGCCGCAACAATTATGGCGGCCGCTTCTTGCAGGCCGGGGTTGCTGAGCTTACGATGGCCGCTCTCTGCGTGGGTATGATGCTCCACGGTGGGGTAATTGCTGCTTGTGGTACATTCTTTGTTTTCTCCGATTACCAGAAGCCGGTGATTCGTTTGGCTGCTTTGATGCAGGTGCCTGTCAAGTTCGTTTGGACGCATGATGCATTCCGTGTAGGCGAAGATGGACCAACGCACGAACCCGTAGAGCAGGAGGCACAAATCCGTTTGATGGAAAAACTACACAACCACTCCGGGCAACGCTCGATGTTGGTGCTCCGTCCTGCCGATGTGCATGAGACTACGGTCGCTTGGCAGATGGCCATGGAAAACGACCAAACTCCTACGGGCTTGATCCTTTCTCGCCAGAATATCGACGACCTCCCCAACGATGGACTTACTCCCTATGCACGTGCCGTGCGCATGATGTGTGGTGGATATATCGTAAGCGATGACGAAGGGGCAGAGATGGCACTCGTTGCAACGGGTAGCGAAGTAGCTACACTCGAAGCCGCTGCTGCCATCCTCCGAGCCGAAGGGCGCAAGCTACGTGTCGTTTCTATTCCATCCGAAGGGCTCTTTATGGATCAGCCTGAGAGCTATCGCCGTGAGGTGCTCCCCGAGGGGATGCCTCGTTTTGGACTTACGGCAGGCCTGCCCATTAACCTTGAGGGCTTGGTGGGTGCAAATGGCGTAATCCACGGATTGGAAAGCTTCGGTTATTCAGCTCCTTATAAGGTTTTGGACGAAAAGCTAGGCTTTACTCCGGAGGCTGTTGCCGAGAAGATCCGCACGTTGTTGCAGAGACGATAGGGATTCTCTCCCAACGAAAATAAGTAGGGGCTCTTCCGCCATGGGGTGGGAGAGCCCTTTTTTTAGGCTGATTTCCTTCTCCCTTTCTAGGTGAAAATTTTTCCGTTCCCGGGCAGAAAATTTTTATTTTTCAGTCAGTTTCCCACTCCCTTTTTGGGTGGAATTTTTTCTTTTTCCAGCTGGGCTTTTAGGGAGAATGTGGGAGCTGAAAAAATCACGGAGCGGAACTATTAGAGGAAAGGGTATTAGGGTGAGGATTGAGGGTAAGTGAATGGAAATGAGAGGGATTTGCGCCATATCTCGGTGGTTTGCACAGAGGGGTAAAGTGCAGAAGATGTGGATTTGTGCAGAAGTTCCGTTACCAAATCGTTAGTTCATTCCTCGAATGGTAACGAGGAGGCAGGAGAAGGTAACCGACAGAAGAGTGTTCGGTAACTCATCTTTCTCGCGTTACGGTGCTTATGCTTTGTACCACAATGTTTTGCGTAGCTGAGAACGCTTCGGTAACGGGTAACTTTGCCCATAAAAACAGAAGCGTATGCAAACAGACAAAATGAAGGTTTTACTCTACCTGAAAAAGAGCGGATTGGACAAGTCGGGGCAAGCTCCGATAATGGGGCGTATAACCTACGAGCGAACCATCGCCCAATTCAGTTGTAAACTCTCGTGCGACCCCAAGTTATGGAACGCTCGTGAGAGCAGGCTAAATGGTAAGAGCCGTGAGGCGGTGGCAACGAATGGCAAGTTGGAACGCTTGCTACTCTCGGTACAATCTTCTTATCAAAACCTTTGCGACCGTGGTGTTACGTTTACAGCATCGGACATCAAGGAGCTGTTTCAAGGAAGTATGCAAACTCAAACCACATTTTTGGAACGATACGACCGAATGGTCAAGGAAATGGAGCAAAAGGTGGGTGTTGAAATAAAGGCAACTACTTTGAACGGTTACTACACTACTCGAAAGCACCTGCAAGCCTTTATTTGTGAGAAGTACCACACGACAGATATTCCATTCGGTCAGATTGAAGAAGATTTCTTAGAATGCTTGCAACATTACTCTGTCGGAAAGTTGGGACATTCGCAAGGTCATTATCGTAAGATGGCTTTGGCGGTGAAGAAAGTCTGCCAATTGGCATATCGTGAGGGCTTGACAGAGCGACAACTATTCGCTCACATAGAAATAGAACGAGGAGAGAACAAACAACCTCGTGCGTTGGACAGAGCTTCATTGGATAAGTTGCAAGCCTTGACTTTTGAACCGTATGAAATAGAGTTGGAAACAGCTCGTAATCTCTTTCTCTTTTCCTGCTTTACGGGCGTAGCCTATTGTGATATGGTTGCCCTTAATCGAGAACACCTTTTTATGGACGATGAGGGGGCGTTGTGGCTGAAGTTCCGCAGACAAAAGACCGAGAACCTTTGTCGAGTAAAACTCTTGCCTGAAGCGGTGCACTTGATAGAGCGTTATCAATCTGACGAACGTGCCACACTCTTTGCTCCCATTGCTTATTCAGCTTACCTCATTCAGCTCAAAGCCCTGCAACTTCGAGCTGGAATCTCTATTCCCCTTTCGGCACACGTCGGAAGGCATACATTTGCTACTTTGATTACTTTGGAACGAGGTGTTCCCATCGAAACGGTTAGCCGAATGTTGGGACACAGCAACATCCAAACGACCGAACGGTACGCCCACGTTACTCCCAAGAAACTCTTTGATGAGTTCGAGCGATTTCTTTCTTTCACCGAAAACCTAACCTTAATCTTGTAAGACTTATGCGTAGCACATTCAAAATTCTATTCTACATCAATAAAAATAAGACCAAAGCGGACGGTACAACGGCAATCCTTTGTCGCATCACCATTGATGGAGCAAACGCGGTGATAACCACAGGCGAAAGCATTGTTCCTCATAGTTGGAGCGTGAAGCGAGGGGAGACTGCGGACAAGAAAATCAATCAACGCCTGCAAACCTTTCGGGAAGAAATCGAACAAGGTTACAATACTTTGCTCTACAAATATGGTGCGGTGAGTGCCGAGTTGCTGAAGAACTACTTACAAGGCATCGGACGAAATCCAATGACACTTCTTGCCCTTAGTACAGAGGAACTCAAAGCCCAAAGAGAAAGCAAGAGTGAGGGAACGTGTTGCAACAATAGAAATTCTGATAAGCAGCTCAATTCCTTTGTGAGAAGTCGTGGTGAGGAGGATATTCCTCTAACGGCTATTTCCATAGAGTTTTTTGATGATTACCGCTTCTATTTGAAGAAGGAGTGCTATGCTCCTGCAACGATAAACAGGCATTTGTGCTGGTTAAGTCGGTTGATGTGTCGAGCCGTCAGTCAAGGGACAATACGCTTTAATCCTTTCGAGCAGATGAAGTATGAAGTGGTGGAGAACAAACCTCGTTTCCTAAGCAAGGGAGAAGTGGCTAAGCTCTTGACATTTCCATTACAAGATGAGGGAGCGGAACTAAGTCGAAGGATGTTTCTTTTCTCCGTCTTTACTGGATTGGCATTTGCGGACTTGAAGAGTTTGAGAGCTTCGCAAATCGAAACGAATAGCGAAGGGAAGCGGTATATCCGCAAAGCAAGACAGAAAACAGAAGTAGAGAGCCTGATACCATTGCATCCGATAGCGGAGCAGATTCTTTCACGCTACACCAAGGAGAAACACAAAGGAGACTACAAGATATTCCCTGATACAATGAGCAAAGGTAAACTATCCACACACCTCAAAACCGTGGGCTTAGCGTGTGGCATTCGCACTCCGCTAACTTGGCATGTAGCAAGGCATAGTTTCGGTACGCTGACTTTGGAGGCAGGTATTCCAATGGAGAGCATCGCCAAGATGTTGGGACATTCGTCTATTGCCAGCACTCAGATTTATGCGCAGGTAACAGACAAGAAAATTTCGGAAGATATGGACAGACTGTTTGCAAAGCAATCGGCAAAGAAAAAAGAAAATGAAGAAAGAGAGGGGGAAAATTCCAGAGATTATAACAACTAATAAAATGGAAGAACGGCATGAGGTCTAAAAAATAAACCAAAGGCTTTGAATGAGATCGGTTGCAATATTTTAGTCGTTCTCAATAGAAAAGGAAACATCTTTATAACGGAGAGAGCTTACGAAGTTCTTCGGTAAAACGAGGAATAAAATAACCTCAACCACAGACTGCAAACGACATAAAATCATCCTATTTGCATCCTGATGAATACTTACAGGGGGAGGAGGATGTCATCATAAACGGGCGATTCAAAGGTTATGGTCTGCTCTATCCACTTCCAATCATGATTGCCCTATTCTTTCATAGCAAATTGCAATTTTCCTTAAAATCACGACATTGCAAAGGGGATCACCCACGTTATTTAAACGTATTGGCTACTTCTTTTTTCTCTTGATAAATTTTGTCATATACTTAATTATAAGGACTCCAAAAATGAATCCACAAGCTATTTCAGCTGCATCTATAATATCCACAATTGAAGATGATTTCTAAAATGTATCTAATTGAGAATAAAGAAGTTACCTTGTTGGTATAACAAAACAGGTAACGATTTGGAAACGAGCGAAGTGCCATTAACCGCAGGTTTCTGCATCAACAAAGAACGCTTGTTATTCTATTTGCAAAGATAATCATTTGCTTTGAATAACAAGCGTTTTTGATAAGATTTTCACTCTTTTGCGTCATCTGTTGTTTGGAAAGATTGAAAAATGAGGAGAATGGTTATATTCCTCTTCCTCGTTTCTTCTTTTTCTTGGCTTGGTTTCTGAGTTTTCGTTGCCATACCGTCTCAGCATAATCATCGCCATGTGGCTGTGGATTGATAAGTCCACCTGCTCCCGAAATCATTTCTTCGGCTGCATTCAAGGCAGTGCTTGCTACATTTCCTACGGCTTGTGCAATAGATGAACTTTCGTTTGTTTTTGTAGGCGGTATGTATGAACGACTGGGAGGAACAAGTTGATAGCCTATATCCGGTTGAGTTTTATTCTTTACTGGCCCATGTTCTATTGTGGGAGCTTTTGTCATTGCCTGTTTCGTCTCGGTTTTATTAGGTGTCTCAAAATTCTTTTGCAAGGAGCGGTATCCGAACTCCCTGCCGATTTCGGAAGCTTTGAATGTCTGCCCACAGTAGGAAAACCTCAAACCATAGACTTTGCCCTGTTTATTCTTCATGCGCTCTATGGTAATGTTGTTCTTATTCAATTCGTAGAGAAACATGGAGTGCCCTGATATGCCACCGCCTTTATGTTTATCCAGCAAGGCATAACAGATTTGTTGTACTTCTTTCTTGGTTTGCTCTCTCGTCGGATTGGATTTTGCTTTCTGATACATCCTTTCAGCCTTTACTTCCTTTGCAATGGTCAAGCCTTTCGAGCGGCTGATTTCCTCCGCCACTCTTGCTGCCCTATTGCTCACAAAGGTGGTATCATAGACCTCTCCGTAAAGGCTGATGCGGTTGGCAATGATATGGATATGCCTGTTATCGGTGTCCTTGTGCGTTACTGCTACCCATTGGTGGTTGTCAAGTCCCATTTGTTTGGCAAACAGATGGGCTATCCGCATGAGTTCAGATACGGGTAGTTTCTTCTCATCCTGAGGTGCTATACCGATTTCAATGCGGAAGACAAAAAATTACCTGTCGAGCAAAAACGACCCTCTCCCATGGGACGCAAAGTCGGATCCTAGGGGAGAGGGGTTAGAAGTTCTAGGGATTCTGGAGGAGACGCTTGTAAGCCGCCTTAGGGGGCTACTCGGGTAGCGTCTTTATGTAGTCTTGGGTAAGGCGGATATAGTCTTCTACGTCGAGCCGCTCAGCCCGTAGCGTGAAAATGGGGTCGGAGAAGTCGTACCCCTCGGGGAAAAGCGTCCGCAGCGAGTTACGGAGCGTCTTCCTACGTTGAGAGAAAGCTGCCTTTACCACCTTCTTAAATAGCTCTTCGTCCACGGGTAGTTCCTTCCTATCGTTACGTATCAATCGGAGCACCCCGCCCTTGACCTTTGGAGGGGGATCGAAGTCGAGTTCGCTTACTGTGAAGAGGTATTCGCAGTGGTACCAGCAACGAAGAAGCACCGACAAGATACCATAATCGCGCCCTCCGGGAGGGGCTGTAAGCCGCTCTGCCACCTCTTTTTGGAGCATCCCTGCACAGCATGGTACGCGGTCTCTCAGCTCCAATAGACGGAAGAAAATTTGGGATGATATGTTGTAGGGATAGTTGCCAATCAGTACAAATGGAGTTTGAGGTTGCCCCGGTATCAATTCGTCGGCAGGGAGTTTGAGTACATCCCCTTCGGTTAGGTGCTCTCCTTGGGCGAACCACGAAAAATTATGCTGTAGGTATTCGACCGACTCGGTGTCAATCTCAAGCGCATAGACCTTCAACCCCAGGTCCAGAAGTTCCTTTGTGAGCATGCCCATGCCCGGCCCTATCTCTAGGATAGGGATATCACGCCACGAGAGTACACTCTCGGCAATGGCACGAGCCACCGATGGGTTGGTTAGAAAGTGCTGCCCCAGGGCCTTTTTGGCACGAACTTTACTCATAGTACTGCGAAAAAAGAGTATATTTGTAGTGTTAGCAACTACGAAGGTAGCGTTTTTCTGCCGTAGAAGGTGGGCAAAGCGCTCCAACCTGATGAATAAAAGTACTACAAGAGTGGATCACCCCCTAGCTCAAGCCTCCGAGAGCGTTGCCTCCGATCTCTCCTCCCAGCACGGCAAAAAGCGTTGGGTGCGCTTGGTTGTTTCCCTCTCTCTAGGGATTGCCTTGATGGTGGTTGTGTACCGGAATTTCGACTTTGGTGAACTTCTGGCGGTGTTGCGTTCCAACTCCATTAGTTGGGGAATTATCCTCCTATCCATCTTGGTGGAGGTCCTGGGGAATGTGATCCGAGGGGCACGCTGGAGGTTGCTCGTGCACCCATTTAGCACCCCGGCGCCTCGTGTGAGGAATACAATCCTTTCGGTACTTGGGAGTTATGCGGTTAATCTCATTTTCCCTCGAGCCGGGGATGTTTGGCGTTGTGCCGCCCTATCTCGCTACGAATCCCTCTCGATGGCAAAACTTGTCGGCTCTCTGCTGATGGATCGCCTTATGGATATGCTCGTGCTGGGGCTTATTGTCTTAATGGCCATTGGAGTATTCTCCGATTTCTTAGGGGGCTATTTTGTTGAGCATCCCGACCTCTCTCTCAAGGTGTCGCACCTCGCCTCCTCCCCCTGGTTCTATCTGACTTTGTTGGCACTGGGCGTATTGGGGTACCTCTTTTGGCGTCTCTCCAAAAAAAGCCGATGGGGCGCAAAGGTGCGTAAGGTGCTACGAGAGATGTGGGAAGGACTGCTTTCCATCCGATTTATGCCGCATCGAGGGCTCTTCATTCTCTATACCATCGGCATTTGGGGATGCTATTTCCTGGGTTTCTATCTCACCTTCTTTGCTTTCCCCTTTACTCAAGACTTAGGGATCAATGTAGGGCTACTTGCCTTTGTAATGGGCTGCTTGGGGGTGGCTGCACCCGTACAATCGGGTATCGGAGCCTGGCATTTCATGGTTATCACGACCCTTACGGCTGTGGGCGTTGAGCGCAGTGATGCCGGTTCATTTGCCCTCGTTGTACATACCTCACAAACATTAGGTAACGCCCTTATTGGGCTAATCGCAATTTTAGTTATACCTTTACTCAATAGAAATTATAGTAGAACTCAATAGTAAGAATACATAATATAGAAACGATTATGGCAAGAGACATTCTAACGCTTAAACCTGAAGCTGTCTGGAGATACTTTTATGATCTTACACAGATACCCCGCCCCACCGGTCAGATGGATGAGGTAACTCGTTACGTGTTCGAAGCAGGCAAAAAACTCGGGTTGGAGACCTTACAAGATGAGGTTGGCAACGTGCTTATCCGTAAACCTGCCACTCCCGGTATGGAAAAGAAGCCTATTATTACCCTACAAGGGCACGTAGATATGGTTCCTCAGAAGAATAGTGATGTACAACACGACTTCGCCAAAGATCCTATTGATGCCTACATAGATGGGGAGTGGGTGACGGCTAGAGGTACAACGCTTGGTGCCGACAACGGTATTGGGGTTGCTCTTGCTCTCGCTATCCTAGAGGACAATAGCCTAAAGCATGGCCCACTAGAAGCCCTCTTTACCATCAACGAAGAGGTAGGGATGGATGGGGCAAATGGCCTCAAATCCGGCTTCTGTAAGGGGGATATTCTCCTTAATATTGACTCCGAAGTAGAGGGTAATCTCTACATTGGTTGCGCCGGGGGGATTGACGTAAACGTAAGCCTCGAATACAAAGATCAGGAGACAACAAGTCAAGAAGATCAGGCTGTGCGCCTTACCCTCTCGGGGCTCAAGGGCGGTCACTCCGGAGTGGATATTCATATCGGTCGTGCCAATGCCAATAAGCTGATGGCTCGCTTCCTCAAGTGCGCTGTAGAAGAGTTTGGTGTGCGTGTGGCCTCTCTAGAGGGCGGTTCTATGCGTAATGCCATCCCTCGCGAAGCCTTTGCGGTGCTTACCATCGCGCCCGAAGATGCCGAAGAATTCTGCAAGTATGTTGCTGAGTTCGAAGCTCTCTTTACCAAAGAATTTGATGGAATTGAAGATAAGATTTCGCTCAAGGTCGAGAAGTGCGATATGCCTACCAATATTCTTCCCGAGGATATTCAAGACAATCTTATCAACGCACTCGAGGCTTGCCAGAATGGCCCCATCTCGATGCTTCAGAGCTTCCCGGATACGGTAGAGTCTTCTACCAACCTAGCCATTGTGCGCGCAGGTGATGGACTTGTGGAGGTGAAATTCTTGGTGCGTAGCTCGTCGGATAGCCGCAAGATGTGGGTGGCATCGAGCATCGAAAGTGCCTTCCTACTCATGGGGGCTAAGGTGGAGTTTGACGCTCCTTACACGGGGTGGCAACCCAATGCCAAGTCGCATATCATGGAAGTAATGAGCAAGGTGTATGAGGAAATCTACCACGAGAAGCCCGATGTTAAGGTAATGCACGCAGGGCTAGAGTGCGGTATTATCCAGGGAGTTATGCCCGATATGGATATGATCTCCTTTGGTCCCGAGATCCGTCACCCGCATTCACCCGACGAAAAAGTACATATCGACTCTGTAGCTCGTACCTACGAGGTCATTGTCAGAACTCTAGAACTTGTATAACCCCACAATCCTTTATAATAAATGAAAACAGCATTTGTATTCCCCGGTCAGGGGGCGCAATTCGTTGGTATGGGTCTCCCTCTTTATGAGGGTAACGCCGAAGCCAAGCGTTTATTCGATGAAGCCAATAAGATTTTAGGTTTCGATATTACAGAAATCATGTTCCGAGGTACGGACGAAGAGCTCAAGCAAACCAAGGTAACACAACCTGCGGTTTTCTTGCACTCGGTGCTCATGGCACGTGCTTTGGGAGCAGACTTCCAACCCGATATGGTGGCAGGTCACTCGCTGGGAGAGTTCTCGGCGCTTGTGGCTGCAGAGGCACTCTCGTTTGAAGATGGGCTTACCCTAGTTTCTAAGCGAGCTATGGCCATGCAAAAAGCCTGCGAAAAGACTCCTTCTACTATGGCTGCAATCCTTGGTCTACCCGATGAAAAAGTAGAAGAGGTATGCCAGAGCATCACGGACGAAGTAGTGGTAGCTGCTAACTTTAACTGCCCTGGTCAGATCGTAATTTCCGGCTCAATGCCCGGTATCGAGCGTGCTTGTGAATTGCTCAAGGCCGCAGGGGCTAAACGAGCACTCCCCCTCAAAGTGGGAGGCGCATTCCACTCTCCACTGATGGAACCTGCTCGCGAAGAGCTGGCTCAAGCTATCGAAGCAACCACCTTTGCAGCACCCAAAGCTCCGGTATACCAAAACGTGGTAGCCAAGGCTGTTTGCGACGCTGCAGAGATTAAGAGCAACCTTGTAAAGCAACTTACCTCGCCCGTGCGTTGGACAGCTTCTGTGCAACAAATGGTAGCCGATGGGGCAGAACGCTTTGTAGAATTAGGCCCCGGTAGCGTATTGCAAGGGCTTATCAAGAAGATTGCTCCCAGTGTAGTTACCGAAGGAAGAGACCAATAAAGAGGGAGGAGTGTATGAATAACGAACATGTTCGCTGTCTTATATTAGGCTCCGGTCCTGCCGGATATACGGCAGCCATATACGCCTCTCGTGCTAATCTCAATCCCGTGCTTTATGCAGGGCTTCAGCCCGGAGGTCAGCTGACCACCACCACGGAAGTAGAAAACTTCCCAGGCTATCCCGAGGGGATCACGGGGCCCGAGATGATGGAGCAACTCAAGCAACAAGCTCTACGCTTTGGCACCGATATGCGTATGGGGGTGGCTACCTCGGTAGATCTTTCTGAGAAGCCTTATAAGGTGACAATAGACGATGCGACCACCCTTACTTGCGATACGCTTGTGATTGCCACAGGGGCTTCTGCTAAGTACCTCGGCCTGGCCGACGAAAAGAAGTACGCCGGTATGGGAGTCTCTGCCTGCGCTACATGCGACGGATTTTTCTATCGCAATAGGTCTGTAGCTGTAGTCGGAGGTGGAGATACTGCTTGCGAAGAAGCTATCTACCTTGCAGGGCTGGCTAAGCAGGTCTATTTGATTGTGCGCAAACCCTATCTCCGAGCATCGCAGGTGATGCAAGACCGCGTTCTCAATAACCCAAAGATTACGGTACTCTTTGAACATAATACCCTAGGGCTATTTGGCGAAGACGGTGTAGAAGGAGCGCACCTCGTTAAACGCAAAGGCGAAGCAGACGAAGAATTAGTGGACATTGCTATTGATGGATTTTTCTTGGCCATCGGGCACAAACCCAATACGGACTTCTTAGCAGGGCAACTTGCCCTTGACGATGCCGGCTATATAGCTACAATCAATGGCTCTCCATTGACCAGTGTGGCCGGGGTATTTGCCGCAGGCGATGTGGCAGATCCTCGCTATCGCCAAGCTATTACCTCCGCAGGATCGGGTTGCAAAGCAGCTCTAGAGGCTGAGAAATATTTGATAGATAATAATCTGTAACAACCTAAAAGGGAGTTCCTTCACTCTGCGAGTTCTACTCAAGGTGGAGGGCTTCCCCCTAACAAAGAACAGAATATAAACTCTAATTATTAAACTAGTAAACGCCATGGAAAAAAAACAAATTATCATTGCTAGTATCCTTGGGATTGCTTTTGTTCTAGGGCTCTCTTTTGCAGCTTATCAGATCTCTCGCATCCGTAAGGTGCCTAGTGAAATCTCGGTTACGGGTATTGCCGAGCGTAACTTTAAGTCCGATCTCATCGTGTGGACAGCTACCTACTCTGTACAAGACAACAGCTCCTCTGAGGGGTATCAGGACCTACAACGGATCGGGAAAGAGGTACGGAATTTTATCAAGAAGAATGATATCCCAGACTCTTCCTACCTGTTTAGTGGGATCTCAATCTCTAAAATGTATGACCAGGTAACCGATGGCAATAACTACTATCGCCAGGTCTTCTCGGGATATAACCTCTCTCAGACGGTGACCATTACCTCACAAGACATTGACCGAGTAGAGGCTTTGTCTCGTAATATCACGGAGCTCATCAACCAAGGTATAGAGATTACTTCGGGAGATCCGAGCTACTACTATACCCATCTCAACGACCTCAAGTTGGAAATGCTCAAGGAATCTTCGGAAGATGCACTTGCTCGTGCAGAGGTTATTGCCGAGGGGAGCAATTGCAAAGTGGGGAAACTGAAACGTTCGCAGATGGGCGTCTTCCAGATTGTAGGGCAATACAGTGACGAAGACTACAGTTGGGGCGGATCTTTCAACACCTCAAGCAAGTACAAAACGGCCTCTATTACAGTTAAGAATACCTATAAAATTCGCTGATGCGGACGAAGACTCTAACCGCCCTCTTGCTGTGGGCAGGTATTTCTCTAGCTAGTGCCCTGGGGCTTTCTGCACAATCTCTGCAGGAAGCCCGTGCACTGCGGGAGATGGGAGATTGGGCAAAAGCCGACAGTGCCTACCGAGTACTTGCGGAGCAATCACCCCTCAATACAGCACTCAAAGAGGAATATGCCTCCCTGCTTTTGGAGGTAGGAAAGTACCAAGAGTCCCTAGATCTGTTGCTATCGCACTCGAATAAGAAATCGCGGGTCTCTACTTCGCTTTTGGCTCAAGCCTATTATGCCAACTATCTCTTTGAGGAGACGCTTACCACTCTTGGCCGTCTTTCGCCTAAAGCGGAGACGCCCGAGGTAGCCACTCTAAGGCAACAAGCCCAACGTGCTCGGCAGATGCTCGACAAGAGTGAGAGACTAGAGATTGTAGATAGCATGCAGATGTCGCTTGATGCGCTCCCCGTCCTCCCAAAGCAATACTTCTCTACGGAATGGGGACGGTTACGCTCCGCTTCGGATTTTAGAAGTGAAGTGGGAGAGCTCAATGCAGAGGGATGGGTTTACGAGACAGCTCTTGGTCTAGAGTCTTTTTACGCACGAAAGTTGGAACACAGAGGTGATTCTGATATTTTTTCTGCCTTAAAATTGCAGGGCCGTATGGCCGAAGAGAATGCTCTCGAGGCCCTCAATACCCCCAATGACGAGGGCTATCCTATCCTACGTCAGGATGGCATAACGCTCATATTCGCACGCAAAAGCAGCGAAGGCATTGGGGGGTACGACCTCTATCTCTCACGGCGCGACCCGGAGACGGGCAACTACCAAACACCTTCTCTCTTGGGGATGCCCTTCAACTCTCCCCAGGACGATCTTTTTCTCATTTACGACGATTTGCGAGGGGTAGGAGTGCTCGCATCCACTCGCTTTTGCCCTCCGGGGAAAGTGAACCTCTATACATTCCGTATAAACGAAGAGCACACTCTCCTCCCTTTCAATACTCTCCAAGAGAAGCGACCGGCCGCCTCCCTCAACCCTTGGAGAGCAACAGCACAAAATCAATAGCTACACTTATTTTATCCTCATTAGGTTATGGAAAAACGTATTATCCCCTCTTCGGAGCTTATTGTCAATCAAGACGGTTCGATATTTCACCTTCATCTCAAACCCGAGCAGCTTGCCGATAAAATTATCCTTTGCGGAGACCCCGATCGGGTAGGCATGATTGCCAACTATTTTGATAGCCAAGAGTGCGATGTACAAAACCGTGAGTTTCGTACCATAACCGGCTCTTACAAGGGTAAGCGTATTACGGTACAAAGCCATGGTATTGGGGGTGATAATATTGAGATTGTAGCGAGCGAATTGGATGCTCTTGCCAACTTTGACCTTGAGAAGCGTTGCGTGCGCGATGAGTTCCGTCAGCTCACAATGGTACGCATTGGTACCTCAGGAGGGCTTCAACCCGAGAGCCCAATTGGTTCGTATGTAGCGAGTGAAAAGGCCATTGGTTTTGATGGCGTTATTTACTTCTATGGTGAGACAGAAAGAGTGCGAGACCTAGCCTACGAAAAGGCTTTGACCCAACAGCTCGATTGGAAGATAGAGGGGCTTAAACCCTATGTTGTATCGGCCGATGCCGAGCTACTAGAGCGCATTGTAGGGAATGATGGGCGCATTATCAAGGGGAGTACCATTGCTTGTAATGGATTCTATGCCCCTCAGGGACGCAAGCTCCGTCTCCCATTGGCAGACGAAAATCTGAACAAAAAAATAGAAGACTTCCGCTACGAGGGATATAAAATCACCAACTTTGAGATGGAAAGTTCGGCTCTCAGTGGCATTGCTTCCCTCCTAGGGCATAAGGCTATGACGGTATGTTGCATTATTGCCGGGCGGCAAAATCTCAACATGAATACCGACTATAAAGGGAGCATCGAAGACCTTATTCGAATCGTGCTCGAGCGCATCTAAGCTCTGTACAGGGGCATCTCCCCGAGACTTAACGGCTATCCCTCTTTTGACAGATAGGAGGGGTAGCCTTTCTTTTTAGAGAGGGCTTCTCTTTCCTCTAAATGAGGGGAGAACATTTTTCGAGGAGGGGGTCTCTTTCTCCTCTCCGAATGGAGTTCGCTTTTCTCCGCAATGTCGGGTAGGAATCCTGAACGTATGCCAAGAAATATAGCTAGATTAGCCAAGAGATATTGTACCTTTGTAGAAGTATGGATATAGATGTACAACAAGTAAAGCAACGCCTAGGAATTATAGGTAACGCCCCAAAATTGCTCCAAGCCATCCGCACAGCCGTGCAGGTTGCTCCTACGGATGCGACTGTCCTCATCACGGGGGAGAGTGGTGTAGGTAAGGAGTTCTTTCCCAAAATCGTGCATCAGTACTCCATCCGTAAGCACAAGAATTATATTGCGATTAACTGCGGAGCTATTCCGGAGGGAACGATCGACTCGGAGCTTTTTGGGCATCGAAAGGGTTCTTTTACGGGAGCGTTGTCCGATCGTAAGGGCTACTTTGAAGAAGCCAACGAGGGAACGATCTTTTTGGATGAGGTCGGGGAGTTGCCTTTGGCTACTCAGGCTCGTTTGCTACGTGTGCTAGAGAATGGAGAATTTATCCCGGTGGGGGCAAGTCAACCCATCAAGACGAACGTCCGCATTGTGGCTGCCACGAATGTAAATATGGCAGAAGCCATACGTAACGGCCGCTTTAGAGAGGACCTTTACTATCGCCTAAATACAGTCCCCATCCTAGTGCCACCTCTACGGGAGCGGGGGGACGACATCGCACTTTTGTTCCGCCGATTTGCTTCGGACTACGCCTCTATGTATCAGGTGCCGCCCTTAGAGCTATCCGCAGATGCCAAGCATATTCTTATCACGTACCGCTGGCCGGGGAATATCCGCGAGTTGCGCAATATTACCGAGCGCATGAGTATCCTTGAGCAAAATCGACTTGTGGAGCCGGAGGTGCTACGCAATTATCTCTCGGAAGAGGGTCTGCAAGATCTCCATCCCGTAGTGTCCGGTGTACAGCAGAGTGTGGATCAGCAAACGTTTGCCAATGAGCGAGAGATACTCTATCAAGTACTTTTTGATCTCCGTCGAGACTTCAACGAGCTCAAACAGACGGTAAACGAGATGAAAGGCGCGCCCCTAGCGGAGACGAATCGAACTATACAAATGGTGGAGCACACCGAGGCTTGCTCTCCCAGGCACGAGGATACTTCGCATACATTGCTCCCCAAATATACGGCACATAGCCAAGAGCATGCTATTGATTACGATGAGGTAGTAGAGCCCGAAGAGGCAGAAGAATCCATTTCTCCCTCCGAGAGCCCTATTAAGGGGATTATTACAATAGAAGAGGCAGAGCGGCAACTTATTACACAAGCACTTGGGTTGCAAAAGGCTTCCTACACGAGGCAACAGATTGCCGACATGCTGGGAATCTCGGCTCGTACCCTCTCTCGCAAGATAAAAGAATATGGTTTGGAATAGTCTCATCAGCCGGCATACAAGGAAATTATTGGGGTTGCTCTCTTTGCTACTCACCCTCACCTCTTGTAAGATCTCTTATAAGTTTACGGGTACATCTATCGACTACGAACAGACCAAAACGGTCTCCATTACGGAGTTTATAAACCAAGCTCCCCTGGTATATCCGCCCCTTAGTCAGTCCTTTACAGAGGCATTGCGCGAACTTTTCCGCCGCCAAACCCACCTAGAGGAGGTGCCCCAATCCGGAGACTTTAGCATAGAGGGGTCGATTGTTGGATACGACCTCACTCCGGTAGCTGTGCAGGAGGATGCCTTTGCGTCCATGACTCGGTTTACGATGACTGTCTCGGTACACTTTGAGAATAATGCGAATCCAAAGAAAAATTTCGACCGCACCTTCTCGGCTTATACCGAGTTTGATAGCAGTAGTCTCTTCTCGCAAGTACAGGATGATTTGGTGCGACAGCTTACCGAAGACATCACCAAGCAAATCTTTAATGCCACGGCAGAAGATTGGTAATTCTCACCCATTCCTCCGGACTTGATACATGACAGCACAAGAGCTACGAGCCTATCTCAATGCACCCAATACCCTGAATAAGGAGACCCTACCCGAGCTTAAACAGCTAGTAGAGGCCTATCCTTATGCGCAGACTTTCATCTTTTTGTATCTATACAATCTGGCTCTTCTTGAGGATCTTCGTTACTTCTCCGAACTGAAAAAGTGGGCAATTTCCCTTCCCTCTCGTAGCCGATTGTACGCACTTGTGGAGAAGCGATATATCCCCCAGAGCTCCGTAGTGTCAGACTCTGATAAGGGTGATTTTTCGTCCATCGATCGCTTCCTAGAAGAGATTGGTTCCTCTCACTCCGGAGATCCTCTCGCCTCGCTAGGCGAAGGCGTTGGAGGCGGTGGTGACTATTTCGATGCCTTAGAGCGAGGAATTATAGCCCCCACTTCTGAGAATTATGAGGAGCGAGAGACGCTCGTTCCCAAGTCTCAAGCCTCTTCCGTACCCTCTCAAGAGGACGTGGAAGAGGAGAATAGAGGTCCTCTTTTTACAGAAACGCTCGCCAAAATCTACATTCAACAGCAGCGTTATGATCGCGCTCTTGATATTCTGCGGGCAATAATGACCAAAAATCCAGAAAAAAACGCTTACTTTGCAGATCAGATTAGGTTCTTAGGGCGCCTACAAGAAATAAGTAATAGAGAATAGTATATAATAAAACACGTAAGTACAATGTTTGTTTTCCTATCCATCCTCATCCTCTTAGCAGCTGTTTTGCTTATACTCGTAGTAGTTATCCAAAACTCAAAGGGAGGGGGTCTCGCCTCCGGATTTGCCTCAAGCAATCAGATTATGGGGGTTCGTAAGACGACCGATTTTCTAGAAAAAGCTACTTGGTGGTTGGCTGGAGCTATCGCCATCCTGAGCATCGTTTCTACTCATTTCCTCCATACAAGTCTCAAGGAAGATCAGGGGATCAATAAAGTTATAGAGCAGAAGGTAGAAGAAACACCTGAGCAGCAGCTCCCCAACTTGGGCGGTGAAATGCCAGCTACTCCTACTCCCGACGCTCCTCAGCAGTAATCCACTTTTTTTGTAGAGTGGAGGAGTAGTCTTTCCTTTTTCACCTATACTCTCTAGGGGTGTAGGCTGATTTGTATTCATAAAGCACCTGGTTTTCATTTTCTTTTAGGGTAATTTCCCCAAGAAAATAGGCTGGGTGTCTTTCTTTTTCTCCCTAGAATTTCTTTTCCGAATTAGGCTGAACGAAAATCGGGGATAGGCAAGGTAAAAGAGGGGGGTATCTCTATTTTTATGAGGTTTTCTTGTAGAAAAAGTATTGGTACATCTAACAAAATCACTACCTTTGTCGCCGGAAATGAAAGCTTCCTTAGCTCAGTTGGTTAGAGCATCTGACTGTTAATCAGGGGGTCCTTGGTTCAAGCCCAAGAGGGAGCGCATCTGATTTCAATAAAAAAGCCCTTCGTATTGGAGGGCTTTTTTGTTGTCTTCTGCTTAGAGGATGGCTGTTGTTTGCTTTCCTACAGGGTGTTTTTCTTTTCCCTCCTTGTCTTATATGACAAAAAGAAACCCCCTATTCTCATGCGAGAATAGGGGGCGTTGTTTGCTTCGATAGCCTAGAGATTAGGCTTCGGCTTCTTGTTGTTTGTTACGGTAATCAGCAAGCTCTTCTACAGCAAAGTTGCGAACAAAGCGTTCGATCTTGTCCTGCTCGGCAAGAGCAAAGCGATGATATACGCGAGCACTTTTGCCAAAGAGTTCGGGTTCGTCGTTGGCTGCAAGGAGCAACAAATGCCCAAAGAGAGCGTGCGAAGTCATCTCCACGAGGCGGCGAGCTTGGAAGTCGAGAAGCTCTTGATTCTTCTGCTCAACAACAAATTGAGTTAGCTGGTGTGCACGTTCGTTCATCGCAGCTAGGCTCTCCTTCATGGCTTTCCATTCGGGTTTAACCTCGGTTGTTTGGTACTCGTGCATACGCTCGTAGTACGTTCCGGTTGTGACGTGGCGGATGGCTGCCACTACCTGCAACTGGGTTGTACCTTCGTAGATATTGGTAATGCGGACGTCTCTATAGAGGCGCTCACAAGTATAGTCTTTCATATACCCACTACCGCCATGGATCTGTACGCAATCATATACATTCTGATTGGCGAACTCGGTGCTAAGCCCCTTACCGATAGGAGTAAAGGCATCGGCTAGACGGGTGTAGTATTTGAGTTCCTTGCGTTCTTCGGGGGTGAGTTTACGCTCTCTCTGGATGTCTTCTAGCGTCTTGTACATATCTACAAAGCGACAAGTTTCGTAGAGATGAGCACGAGAAGCATCCGTTTTTGCTCTCATAATAGAGAGCATCTCATACACAGCAGGGAAATTATCAATGGTCTGACCAAATTGCTTACGCTCAATAGCATAGGCATAAGCCTCCTGATAAGCGGCTTCGCTAAGGCCTACAGCTTGCGACATGATACCCAAGCGAGCACCATTCATCAGAGCCATAATGTATTTGATAAGACCTAGGCGGCGTTCACCACAAAGCTCTGCTTTGGCATTAGAGAAGACCAATTCGCAGGTAGGAACGCCCTTGATACCCATTTTGTGCTCAATGCGGCGCACGGTTACACCCGGGTTGTTTTTGGAGTCGAAGATGAACATCGAAAGCCCACGACCATCGCGTGTACCCTCTTCGCTACGGGCGAGCACGAGGTGGATGTGAGAGTCCCCATTGGTAATAAAACGCTTTACACCGTTGAGGTACCATGCACCATCTTGTTCGTTGTATGTCGCCTTGAGCATTACAGCCTGAAGGTCACTACCGGCATCGGGTTCGGTAAGGTCCATAGACATCGTTTCCCCAGCCGAGATGCGGGGGAGGAAGCGCTCCCGTTGGTCTTCGCTACCAAATTCGTATAGGGTGGTGGCGCAGTCTTGCAAACCCCATAGGTTCTCAAACCCGGCATCACTACGCGAAACAATGTCCGCTGCCATGATGTAAGGAGTGATGGGGAAGTTGAGACCATCGTAACGACGGGGGAGTGCAATACCCATAAGGCCTGCCTGACGCACGGCATCGAGATTAGCCTGTGTGTAGGGGTCGTAGATAGCTCTACCCTCTACGAGAGAGGGACCTGTTTGATCCACGTTTTGGGCATTGGGGGCAATTACATCCCCGCAAAGCTCACCTACGATATGGAGCACCTGCTCATAGCTATCGAGGGCATCTTCGTAGTTTTGGGGAGCGTAATCATATTTATCTTTATCCGCAAAGTCACGCTCACGAAGAGCCACAATGCGCTGCATCAACGGGTGGTGCAGGTGGTATTTTAGTTGGGGGGTATCTGTATAGAAATTAGCCATAATCTTAGATGTTTAGCGTGGTGCTTATTTACTATTCTTTCTGTAAGCTGCGATCATTTTAGGGATCACGTCTTCTACTCTCCCCGTGATTACGTAGTCCGCAATGCTGTTGATGGGAGCTTCGGGATCGTTGTTAATCGAGATAATGAGCGAGCTTTCTTGCATCCCAGCCACATGTTGGATCTGACCACTGATACCGCAGGCAATGTAGAGTTTGGGGCGCACGGTAACACCTGTCTGACCAATTTGGCGGTCGTGATCGGCGAATCCGGCATCCACGGCAGCTCTAGAAGCTCCCACTTCGGCACCCAATACTTCGGCAAGTTGGAAGAGGAGTCCAAAGCCTTCTTTGCTGCCCATACCATAACCACCGGCTACGATGATGGGGCTACCTCCCAAGTTTACTTTGCTTTCTTCGATGTGACGCTCTAGGATAGAAACCACAAAGTCGGTATCCGATACGTAGTCTGCTACGTTGTGTTGGATCACTTCACCCTTGTAAGCGGCATCGAAAATCTCTTTTTTCATCACTCCGGGGCGTACCGTTGCCATCTGAGGACGACAATCGGGGTTGACGATGGTGGCAACGATGTTACCGCCAAAAGCCGGACGGATTTGGTAGAGAAGTTCGGGATAATGTTGCTTGGTTTTGGCGTCGGTGTACTCACCAATCTCTAGCGAGGTACAGTCCGCCGTAAGCCCACTGTGCAGAGCCGACGAAACGAGGGGACCTAAGTCGCGTCCCAGCGTGGTGGCTCCGAGTAGTGCTATTTGGGGCTTTTCTTCATCGAATAGCTTGGTTACGATAGCTCCGTAGGGCTTCGTTGTATAGTACTGTAGGTTGGGAGACTCAAATGTATGCAGGCGATCTACTCCATAAGGGAACACCTGCTCGGCAATCCCTTTGATGCAGTTAGAGATAGCCACGGCCTCTAGTTGGCAACCAAGGCGAGTGGCAAGAGCACGCCCCTTGGTAAGGAGTTCTAAGCTCACTTCTTGTACGATGCCATTTTCTATTTCGAGATAAACAAATAGGTTGTTCATAGTTATCAATACGTCTTTCGGTGCGTGAATTATCCTATGGTGTGATTGGCAATAAGTTCCACAATGAGGGAAGAAATGCCTTCGTCATTGGCTTCGTAGTGACGAGCTTCCTTAGCTTGGAATACTACGTTTTCTATGGTCTTTACCTTTGTGGGAGAGCCAAGAAGCCCGCATTGCTCGAGTTCGGCCTTTACGTCAGCAGCTGTTAGTTCTGTGATCTGTAGGTAGGGACGAGCCTCGAATAGAGAGCGTTGCATTTCGCTAGCCTCCCCAAGTTCGTTGGGCACCATAGCATACTTATACTTTTGTAGCGCCTTGGCATTGCGAGGACGGCATGGAGCCGAGCTTCCGTTTACCGTGATAAGGAGGGGAAGAGAGGCCTTTACACGTTCTACTCCGTGCTCCAAGCGACGGCGAACGATCACCTCTTTTGCGTTTATTTCTTCTAGTTCTTCGGCATACGTTACGGTGGGAAGACCGAGCTTATGAGCCACCTGAGGACCTACTTGAGCGGTATCGCCGTCAATAGCTTGGCGACCCGATAGAATGAGGTCGGGCATCCCTATATGGCGGATTGCCATAGAAAGGGCATAACTTGTGGCAAGTGTATCTGCTCCGGCAAAGGCACGGTCGGTAAGGAGATAACCACGATCTGCACCACGATAGAGAGCTTCTCGGATTACATCGGCAGCACGGAACGGCCCCATCGTAAGCACCGATATGGTTGTATCGGGATACTGGTCTTTGATACGGAGTGCCTGTTCCAGGGCGTTAAGGTCTTCGGGATTGAAGATGGCAGGCAGGGCACCGCGGTTGACAGTTCCGTCTTCGCGCATGGCATCTTTGCCTACGTTGCGAGTGTCTGGCACCTGCTTAGCAAGGACTATAATGTTCATTGGCTACAAGTATATTGGTTTTATATTTATTTCTAATTAGCGATTGAGTACTTTATTCTTAGCTATGACGGCATTGTAAGGCTTGATGTAATCGGGTACCCAGTAGGCTACATCGGCCGTTCTCCCTTGGTCTAGAGCCTGCCATGCGGGTAGTCTCAGGGAAGAGGCTAGCGCCTCGGAGGGCGTGATCCGGAAGCGGGAGTCAGTTAGCACCTCAGCACATTTTGCAGCTCCGTTTCCTATTAGACAAATAGGGGTGTCAAGGGGTACATCCGTATAGCTCTCGGATTGGATAATTTCTGCATGGGGCGCAACGAGTTGGCTCCCCTCGGGCGAATAGGTGGCTGTGTAGACCTCCATGCGTCCGGCATCAATCATCGGCACAATAAGGGCTCCTTGGGGAATCAATCCCTGCTCAATAGCCCCCCAGGCCAATGATTCGAGTGTAGAAACTGCGATTAGAGGCTTACCGGATGCGAAGCAATAGCCCTTGGCAAACGAAGCTCCTATGCGCAGCCCCGTATAACTCCCAGGACCTCCACTTACGGCTACGGCCACAATCGAATAGCCTTTTTCGCCGGCTTCTGATTTGAGTTCATCGGCAAAGCGAGCGATAAGGGCTGCGTGTTCGTTCCCTTTTCGGTCAATGCGCTCGGCAATAACCCCCTCTCTGGAGAGAAGGGCTAGCGAACAAACGTTGGTAGAGGTATCTATGGCAAGAATTGCCTCTAGTTGAGAAGTCGTGGGTTGATGGGCAGAGGTCATGGTGCCAGTCGGTCTATTTTCCAACCATCCCCAGCCTCGTTCGGGGTATATAAGAACCTATCGTGCAAACGGCTTTCTCGGCCTTGCCAAAACTCGATGCGCTCCGGCTTTACAGCGAATCCTCCCCAATTATCGGGGCGAGGAACACTGCGGCCGACATATTTTAGGCTCTCGGCAGCAAACGCTACCATGATATATTCTCTATTGGGTATGGGGCGGCTCTGAGGAGATACTCGGGCTCCCACTCGACTTTTGTAGGGGCGTTGTGCAAAATAAGCGTCGCTCTCCTCGGCAGAGAGGTGGCGTACAGTGCCTTCGATATGGATCTGTCTCTCCATCTCGTGCCATAGGAATGTAAGTGCCACATGGGGATTCGCGCTCATCTGCTTACCCTTACGGCTCTCGTAGTTGCTGTAAAAAACAAACTCATCGTTGAGCACCTCTTTGAGTAGTACTGTGCGCATACTCGGATGCCCATCGGGTGTACTTGTTGCCACAATTACGGCTGTGGGCTCTAGTGCGTTGCCCTCCACAGCTTCGCGCAACCACTGATTGACCTTGTCAAAAGGGTTGGCCGGCATATCTTTGCGCGTGAGACTGAGCTTACTATACTCGCGCCGGTAGCTCTCAAAATGCTGATCCATTCTCTATCTTTTCTACTACAACTGCACTCTATTCTTCTGAGTGTGCAACATTCAGTACTACAAAGCTACTCTTTTTTTCGATATCTTTGACCCCTACTAGTGATGAGAATTAATTAGAACTCTCGATTATGATGGATACAATCAAGCAAATATACCGTATTGGCAATGGCCCAAGTAGTAGTCACACGATGGGTCCTAAGCGTGCTGCAACCCTCTTTCTCAAGCAAATAGAGGGGCTTGCAGTCTCTTCGTTTGAAGTTACCTTGTATGGTAGTTTGGCGGCTACGGGCAAGGGGCACATGACCGATCAGGCGATACTGTCTGTACTCAATCCGACACATCCTACAGAGATCATTTGGGAGCCTTCTGTGGAACTAAAGTTTCACCCCAACGGCATATTGTTCCGAGCTCTTGATGGAGAGGGGAAAGAGATAAAGCGATTTATGGTCTATAGTATTGGGGGTGGTGTGCTTGCCAATGAGGACTTTAACGAGCAGGTAACCAATGAGGTTTATAAGCTCTCGCACATCACAGAGATGATGCCCATCTTACAGAAGTATGGAATGTCTTACTGGGAGTATGTAGAGCATTGCGAGGGGAAAGAGATTTGGGATTACCTAGCCGAGGTATGGAAGGTGATGAAGCAGTCGATACACGATGGCTTGGAGGCTGAGGGCGTATTGCCCGGCGGTTTGGGGCTAAGACGGAAGGCGGCGGAATATATGGTGCGCTCCCTGAGCTATTCGGAGAGCGTGCGCTCTCGTGGTAAGGTATATGCCTATGCTCTTGCCGTGAGTGAGCAAAACGCCTCCGGAGGGCTTGTCGTTACGGCACCCACATGTGGCTCCTGTGGGGTAATGCCGGCTGTACTCTATCACTTGCAAGATACCCGCAACTTTACGGATAAGCGAATATTGCGAGCCTTGGCTACGGCGGGGCTCTTTGGAAACGTTGTGCGTACGAATGCCTCTATCAGCGGAGCAGAGGTAGGATGCCAAGGCGAAGTAGGCGTTGCTTGCTCGATGGCGGCTGCCGCTGCTAGTCAGCTCTTTGGTGGTACGTTGGCTCAGATTGAATATGCGGCCGAGATGGGCTTGGAGCATCATTTGGGCTTGACTTGTGACCCCGTTTGCGGATTGGTGCAAATCCCTTGCATTGAGCGTAATGCCTTTGCCGCCAGTCGTGCTCTCGATGCCAATACCTATGCCAACTTTACGGACGGTAGGCACCGAGTAAGTTTCGACCGCGTAGTAGCGACCATGCACCAGACAGGCAAAGATCTCCCGAGCCTATATAAAGAAACTTCTACAGGAGGACTTGCGACGAACTCGGAGCTAGACGGAGAAACTCAAACCGACGAAGCCAAATTCTCAGAGTTGGATGGGCCACACACTTCTCCCTGCTAAGTAGGATCAGTACAGATAGCGAGAGGTGTATAAAGCCTCTCTTTATATAACACCCCCTCTGCTCTCTAGGCTTTGCCTGGTTGGAGTAGAGGGGGCTTAGTTTTAGGGGAGTAGGATATTACTCTTTGGTCTCGTACAAGACGGAGAGTTACACTGCTTCCCTTTTTAGATCGGCTTCTTACCGCATTACTTATCGGCTTGTTTCTTGAGAAGATCTTTGATTTCGCCAAGAAGTTTCACTTCGTCGCTGGGTTCGGCTGGGGCTACCGGTTCTTCGGGCTTAGCCTTGCGTAGCTTGTTCATCCCCTTAATGAGCATAAAGATCACGAAGGCGATGATGATGAAGTCGAGCACAGCTTGCAAGAAAGTTCCCACAGTCATAGCGACCTCCGGCCTAGTGATTTCTCCCCCTTCTATCACAGCTTCGCGGAGTACCCACTTGAGATCCTCGATATTGCTGCCACTCGTCAGTAGGGTAATGGGAGGCATGATGATGTCTGCCACAAGGGAGGAGACAATCTTGCCAAAGGCACCACCGATGATGATACCTATTGCCATATCCATTACGTTGCCCTTCATGGCAAACTCTTTGAATTCCGAGATTAGTTTTGACATACCTATACTCTTTTTTTTTGTTCTTACTAGTTTTCTATGGGTGTGTGCTTTGTTACTTTTGAGCACGAAGGCTTAGCTCAGCCCCTCAATGTGTCCATCTACGATGTCTATATTGACGGCTTGAGGTATTTTTGGTAGCCCCGGCATGCGCATTATATCACCCATAACCACTACAATCATACCTGCCCCTCTATTGATAACGAGGTCGGTTACTTTCATTTCGAACCCTCTTACATCGCCAAACGCTTTGGCATCGGTACTAAAAGAGAATTGTGTTTTGGCGATACAAACAGGGAGATGCTCGAGGTGCAACTCGCGAATTCGGGAGAGAGCTTTGGCGGCTTTACTGCTGTAGGTTACGTTGCCTGCGCTGTAGACCTTGTGGGCTATCTTCTCGACTTTTTGTTCGATGGTATCGTCTAGGTCGTATGCAAACTGAAGAGGCATTGAGGGCTTATTCTCAATCGTATCAACTACCAGTTGCGCCAATTCTGCGGCACCCTTACCCCCTTCTGCGAAGGCATTGTTTACGGCAAAGCCCACTCCTAGCTCCTCTTGGCAGTGCCGGCGTACCAATTCTATCTCGCTATCAATGTCGGAAGCAAAGCGATTGAAACAAACAACTACACGCTGACCAAAGTTGCGCAGGTTGTGTACGTGCCTATCAAGGTTGGCCAATCCGCGAAGTACTCCCTCTTTATCGGGGTCTTTGATACGCTTTTCGTCCAGACCTCCGTGCAGCTTGAGGGCAGATAGGGTAGCTACCAATACGGTAAGTTTGGGTTGTAATCCTCCTACTCGGCACTTGATGTCGAAGAACTTTTCTGCCCCTAGGTCCGCCCCGAATCCAGCTTCCGTGATGGCATATTCTCCGTACGACATTGCCATCTTGGTAGCGAGTATGGAGTTACAACCATGGGCGATATTGGCAAAAGGTCCCCCATGTACAAAGGCGGGTGTATGCTCAGTGGTTTGTACCAGATTGGGCTTGATGGCATCTTTCAGCAGTACGGTAATAGCTCCGGCAACCCCAAGGTCTTTGACGGTAAAGGGCGCACCCTCTTTTGTATACCCAAGGAGAATATTTTCTATGCGGAGGCGTAGGTCCTCTAGGTCTTTTGCTAGACAGAGTATGGCCATGATCTCCGAAGCCGGAGTAATATCGAAGCCGGTTTGTCTGGGTATTCCGTCTGTGCTGTTGCCCAGCCCTGAGACAATGTTGCGCAACGAGCGGTCGTTTACGTCGAGCACTCTCTTCCAGAGCACTTCCGATAGTCCGGCGCAATTGTCTCTATTTTGGTATATATAATTATCGAGCAGAGCCGTAATCATATTATGAGCCGAGGTGATGGCATGGAAGTCTCCTGTGAAGTGGAGGTTGATATTTTCCATTGGTAGTACCTGGGCATATCCCCCACCGGCAGCACCCCCTTTTTGTCCGAAGCAGGGACCCAATGAGGGTTCGCGTAGGGCTACGATAGCGCGTTTCCCTATGTGATTAAGCCCGAGAGCTAACCCAATAGAGACGGTCGTTTTTCCCACCCCGGCCTTGTTGGGCGTGATGGCGGTAACGAGTATCAGGTTACTCTTGGCAATCTTTTCCGGACGAAGGCTACTCAGTCCTACTTTGGCAATGTGATGTCCATAAGGCTCTACATCAGCGTTGTCGATACCCAAGCCTTGGGCTATATCTTGTATCGGTTTTAGTTTTATATCGCGAGCGATTTCTATATCTGTCTTCATAGAGGCAAACTTACTATTAATTCTTGGAGCAAATATAACTAATCCCTTTGGATACAAGGTATTCCCTACGGCAATATCCTTATAGGAAAAATCAATTAAGGGAGGGGGATCTCCGCCACAGCGTGGTTTTGTAGAAATTCTTCCCTGAAAAGAAAATTTTTTCTACCCGGAATCACTAGACCTTATAGACTGAAAAAGGAAAAACTCTAGGCCAAGATTCTTTTGCCTTTTGGGCTGATTTTTTTTTGACCTCTGTATGGCCTTCAGAAAAAAGGATCGTAGAGAGAGGGAGGGACGCTGCGGAGCCGGAGTAGGCTCTGTCCATCTCTACCTCCTATTTCCCGGTAAAAAGATAGGCGACCCTGCCTTGAGACAGAGTCGCCTATTAAGAAATACGATGAGACTAAGTCTCGGGATTATATTATCTCACGATGGTTGGAACGCCACTTCTAGATTTACCGTAGAGAGGATCCGTTGGAGCATAGTCTACGTTCTTTGTTCCGTCATACTTGAGGAATTCAATATTGTCGACTTTACATTTATCGAACTTCACACCGGTAGCATCAACAATGTCACCAACAAGGCCTGCAATGTCTGTTGTAGACGAGCCATTGACACGTAGGCTTACGTAGTTAGCGCTACATCTGGTTAGTGTGTGATCCTTGTGTAGCGATCCAACCATACCTCCGATTTGAGTGCCTTTTGCCTGGATTGTGATATGTTCTACGCTACAATCCTTGAATTCGAAAGGTGTAGCAGGATTGGTATATCCAACAAGACCTCCTACGTTCTGAGTCTTGAGCCAGCTGTTAGCCCCCTTGATGAAGACGTTTTTAGCGTGTACGTTCTCTAGATTTCCGCAGAAGTATCCGATACATCCGGCAAAGTAAGCCGATTCACTATGGGTCTTTCCGGGTTCTACTTTTACGCCTTCAAGACCATTGATGGTGATGTTTTCGAAGGTTAGGTTCTTGACATCTCCATACCATACACCAAAGACACCTGTTTGTTGCTCTCTCGTGAAGAAGCCCCCTGTCTTGTAGAGGAATTTTTGTACACTGAAGTTACGTAGGGTATGCCCGTTCCCATCGAATGTACCGCAGGGACCTCCATAATTTCCATTGCGAGGGCCGATGGGGAACCAGTCAATACCATTCATATCAATGTCCGACTCGAGCTTGAAGACTTTGTTAGCTCCTAGCTCACTAGGGTGATCGGCAACCCACATGAGTTCTTCACGATTGGTGATGTGGTAGGTCTTGATGGTTGTGCCGGCAACAACACTTGTGGTGATTCTGGGTTCTTGGGCAGTTACTCCTTGAGGAGCAAACCAAGACTGATGATTGTTGTACTCTTCAACAAAGTTTTCTTCAATAACCACCTTGATGCGAGTAGCGGTAGTTAGGAGGTTACCCATGAGCGTAGTTAGGTAGTTACGTTGGATGGGTACATTCACAGTAAAGTCGTAGCTTGAGATTTCCTGACCTGTTGCGCCACCTTTCTTAGCCGTGAAGACAACGTGAAGAGGTGTTTGCTCAGACTTATCGGTCATCAGATAGTCTACAACCATGGTGCGGTTGTGCTCGTCGGAGTCGTAACCGAGCGTGTAGTCTTTATTGTCCTTGTCTATGTTTACTTCGTAGGTAACGATGCCTGCATCGGTCTTAGCCGTGAGAGGTGTACCCGTAGAAACTCCCGTTAGGAGGTTCATAGAGTTGAATCTCTTGCAATCCGTACCGTAGTACTTCATAGAGAAGTAGTCGGGCTTGTCAGCGGGTATTAAGCCCCAGTCTGTAGCAACGACACGGATCTTAGAGAAGGGACGACGGAGCACGAGAGTCTCGTTAATGGCAGTCGTACCAACATTTATATCCTTGGCGATCCAATAAGCATCGCGAGTCTCGTCGTTTAGCTGCTTGTTAGGAGCATCGAGGCAAGTGATATTGAGGAAGTCTGAGGTGTTGTAGTGAAGGTCGGCAGTCTGCCCCTGTTGTACGAAGTCAGCCCAAACAACAAACTTATATTGTCTGTTGGGAGTGAGTCGTAGCTCGTAAGTGATTTCTTCGTAGGAGTCTACGGTCTTGATCATAGGAGCAATGACAAGATCGTTATTCGCATTGTAGACAGCGAGTTTGTATCGGATGTCGTACTGCGACATGTCTACGTTAGTGATACCCCCCTTGGCGCTAGAGCTGTTAGCGGAGGCACGGAGGGCCTGCATATCTTCGGGAAGAGATAGTTTGATCACTACTTTCCCCGGATCGTTAGCGCCTACTGGTTGGTCTTGTCTCTGGCACGAAGCACCGATGAGGAGTACTGCTAGAGAAGCCAAGAAAAATTTGATTCTTTGATTCATACTTCTATTATTGCTGGTTATTTTTGATATATGATAGGGGTCTTTCCTTGGGTTACTAGAGAAAGAGGTCCCTTGTATTTCTATTTGTTTATATCTTGATGACAAACTCTCCATCAAAGTTTTCGTCGATCTGGATCCCATCGTCCTTGCCGTAGCTCTTGGTCAGGAAGTATCCCTCGAGTAGCGTCTCATGGTTCCTCAGAAGAGGAATGTGTACGTCACTTATGTGGCTAATCTCCTTGTTGTGGTCATAAATGTGGAAGTCTGCAACTACCACATTTTCCTCATTCCAAGAGGTGAATATATAGTCCAGGGCAAGAGAAACGGTTTTACGATCCGGAGAAATGTATATCTCGGGTTTGACGTTTACGCTGTAATTTACCCCAAACTTATTCGGTCTGCGCTCAGGTACATTGTATCCAACGGCAGCGAATTGGGTATAGATGATCTTTACCGTGACGTCTTCGATTTTACCTCCGGAGAGGAGATAGTCGCCGTAGTCAATAGCTTTAAGCCAATAGCGAGCATTGGGCCTCTCCATATATACGGGGATCTTGCGATCTCTGATCACTCTATAGGCATCGGCTGCAGTGGCAGGATACCCCTCCGGTGTTAGGGTAAAGTCTATGACAAAGTCTTCCGTCCCCACAGCGCAACTCCTTAGGTGAGCATTCTTTGGATAGGAGGTGAGGTCAGTGCCAATGTGTGTGAGGTCTGATGTGATATAGTGCCAGTCCTTGACCTCATTCTCTTTGATGTAGTCTGCAAAGGCCGCAACTTTATACTTCCCATTGGGCAGATACACATGTATGGTGTCTTGTGGCGGGAGAGCATCGTGAGGTCGAGTGACTACGCGTCGCTCAACTACATTTCCTGCTTCGTCGTAGATCTCGGCAGTAATTCTCATTTGATACCCCTTCCCTAGTTGGTAGGGTAGTGACGGCGTCTCATTAAGCTTGATTACTTCCGATTGGAAGGACTCATTGAAGACTACCTTTTTGTAGTAAGGCGGTGGAGTGCGGTCGGCGTTAAACTCTAGGATTACTAGAGATTTTCCGGGTATGGGGTACTCGTGGATCGTCCTATCACAAGAGATAAAAGAGAGAATGGATAGGACCATTACTATGGCTATGGATAATCTGTACTTCATCTGATATATTTCATTTGCGTGGGGTGTACCACTTGTACATGATGGTTAGTCCGGCTCTGGTTATACCCCAATAGCTTTCGTGTGTGTGGCTTTTGAATTTGGCTCCATTGTGCCAGTTGCGGTATGAGTCGTAGATATAGTCAGCGTACCCAACACCGATGTTCGCTTCTAGAGCCCATCTTTTGTTTTTGCCAAAGTTCCAAGAGTATCCGTATCCAATACCGGCATTCCACAGAGCATGGTTGGGGTCTTGGTAGCGCCCCTTGTCGTTGAGGGCAATGTTGAATCCTAGTAGAGCTCCGTGTACTCCTACGAAATGTCCCTCACCGGCCTTTTGCCCAAGCCAGTATCGAAACTCCGGCTGCGTGCCAAGAAGACGGATCTTCCTATCCGGAACACGAATGTCGTAGGGTGAGTATACAAAAGGAATGTCTATCGAGGTCTTTCTCCATAGTTCGGCCTCTATTCCGATGTTTGCCACGAGGATCGCATCAAAGAGGATATTGTTTTTGATAGCGAAGAAGCGGGTCTCAACAGAAGGCAGGAACTGAGCGTCCATCTTCGGAAGGAGGTTTGTCTTGGGGCGTGGGAGGAGCATTGGGGGCATGGGCGGAATCTTAGGCGTCTCCACGTTATAGGCCTTACATACAATGACCATGCGGGCATTTCTGAAAGGAGTGAAGAGACCATAGATAAGATTGTGCCACGTCTTCCCATTATCAATGGCTTGGATCTTTCTTTTTCTCTGATCCCAATCTTGAGTCTTATCGATAATCTCTAGGAGGCGGTCTCTGTGGGGATAGTCCTTTTCTTTGATCAGAGCTCTACGGAACCCCTCCCAGTCCTCTGCGAGGTTCTGAGTGCGAACCAAGGTTGGATCCACGGCGGTGTTTTCAAGAATAAAGTTCTTGAGAATTTCTGATCTCCAGAAGCCTAGATCATAATTGTGTGCAACGGGGCCTTCGGGGGAGGCACTACCTCCGATCCATAGATATTGAAAGTCTACTCTCTTGTCCTGAAGCACTTGATCAACGAGCGCTGCCACACTGTCGAGCTCTGGCGAGGGGATATATTTGTGCTTGTCGATCTCAAAAATGATGGGAACTAGTCCCGTCTCACTGTATGCAATGACGGAATCCGGTTTGTTGTCTGGGAGGAACACTACGTGCTTAGGGTATACCATGTGCCCGATGATGGGATTTAGTTTATCCTCTTGAGCATAAAGGGATACCCCAAAGACTAATGCAAATAGTGACGTGAGTATAATTTTTCTCATAGGAGAGCTTATATAGATTTGGTCGACAGAGAAGATGCTAAGGTATATAAATATATAGGCTTTTCTTTATCTCCGGAGATGTCGAAATCGGTATCAAGTGGGTCTTTTTTCTTCTTTTTGTGTAAAATGATGTCATGTGTAGGGTGTTCCTTTTGTGTTGTTGTGAGCTGTTTTTTTTGTTTTCAATGACAAAGATAATCTTTTATTTTTAGCTGACAAGGAAAAACGATGGTGAGTGGTGCCTTTTTGGTGTTATTTCTGATTTTTATGTTCGACTTTATCTACGTTTGTAATCTCCTTCTGAGGTGGAAGTGTCTATCCGTTCTATCGAGGGTTATTTGTACTTTTGCCCTAGATTTGTGGAAGGCAACCGCAAGCCCTTGTCCAACTATAAGGCAATGAATGAACCTAAACAAATAGAGATAGAGAACTACGACTATCCTTTACCCGACGAACGCATAGCACGTTATCCGCTCGAAGATCGCGCTGCATGCCGATTGCTTGTCTATCGGTCAGGGGAGATCTCCTCTTCTCAATTTCGGCAGATCACAGACTTTATTCCTGAGCATTCTTTGCTTATACGTAATAATACGCGCGTAATACGTGCGCGCATACATGTGCAGAAGCCTTCGGGAGCACAGATTGAGATCATGTGCCTTGAACCGGCGAATCCTGCCCAATACGAGCGAGCTTTGTCTGCCACCTCGGGTTGCTCGTGGCATTGCTTGGTGGGGAATGCCCGACGTTGGAAGGAGGGCCCTCTCGAAACGTTGGTGACCTTGCCCGCAGAGCCCGATCCTATTCTTTTTCGTATTGAGCGAGGGGAGGGAGACGAGATCCACTTTTCGTGGAATAGCGACCGCTGTACCTTTGGCGAATTATTGTCTGTAGTAGGGATTCTGCCTATCCCTCCCTATCTCCATCGGGAGACCGAAGAGAGCGACAATACAAACTACCAAACAGTCTATGCGCAATGCGATGGTTCGGTAGCAGCCCCTACGGCCGGACTTCATTTTACTCCCGAGCTATTTGAGTCTATCAAGGCAAAGGGTGTCTCCCTAGGGGAGATTACATTGCATGTGGGGGCCGGGACTTTTATGCCGGTCAAGACGACCAAGATTGGCGATCATCGGATGCACCAGGAGGTTTGTAGGGTAGAGCGAGGTATCGTGGCTCAATTAGCCAGCGGCTCTTACTCTCCCATTATTGCGGTGGGCACTACCTCTGTACGTACCTTGGAGAGCCTTTATCTGTTGGCTCTTAACCATATCGACGAATTAGGGCAGGAGGGGCATTTGCCCTTTGTGGCTCAGTGGGAACCCTACGAGACGGACTATCCGGAGGCCTCCATGCCTCAAGTGATGAGCGCTCTGCTCCGCAAAATGGACAGCCTCTCCCTCGAAGAGGTGGCTTTTAGCACGGCTTTGCTAATTGCCCCGGGCTATACCTTCCGTATTGTAGAGGGGATGGTGACCAATTTCCACCAGCCCAAGAGTACACTTCTACTGATGATCTCGGCCTTCCTAGGGGAGGATTGGAAGCGTATCTACGACTATGCCCTCAGTCACGACTACCGATTTTTGAGTTATGGTGATGGCTCACTGCTATTGCCGTAAGAACCACTTTATACGATCACACAAACTTAATCCTAAATATGATTATGAGTACGAAACAATACAGCATTGTAGGTATGCATTGTGAGCACTGCGTTGCAACCGTAGCGCGTGTGGCCTCTGAGGCAAAGGGTACTAGCCAAGTATCCGTATCTCTTGCGCAAGGGACGCTAACCATGGAGGTGGATGAGACAATCTTTGACGAAGCTCTCTTTGTAGAAACTCTGGGCGAAGAGGGATTTGGCATTAACCGATAAGTACTCCGAAAAATAGAAAGAGAGAATAAGTATTATGATAGTGATAAGTAGTAAGAAGGAGCTACAAGCCCTTCTTGAGAGAGAGCGTGAGTCTCGTAAAACTATCGGATTGGTACCCACAATGGGGGCTTTGCACGAAGGGCATCTCAGCCTTGTAAGGCAGGCAATTGCCCGCTACGATGTGTGCGTGGTGAGCATCTTTGTCAATCCTCGTCAGTTCAATAATCCCAACGATTTAGAGACCTATCCACGTCAGCCGGAGAAGGATGTTGCCCTCCTAGATAGCGTGGGTTGCCACTATGTATTTATGCCTTCTGTAGAGGAGATATACGATGGTAGTGGGGTAGAACGCACGTTCGACTTTGGTGCTATTGGTCGAGTAATGGAAGGAGTACAACGCCCCGGCCACTTCGAAGGGGTGGCTCTTATCGTGAGCAAACTCTTTGAACTCGTTGCGCCCGATGGGGCATTCTTTGGAGAGAAAGACTTCCAACAGATTGCCATAGTACGCTCTATGGTAGAGCAATGCGGCTTCAAACTATCTATTATAGCAGTGCCTATTGTACGAGAGGAGAGCGGACTAGCCCTCAGCAGTCGCAATCAGCGTCTTACCGAAGAAACACGCCCCTCGGCTCCACGTATTTACCAGACCCTCCGTGCCAGCCTAGAGCAGAAGGCAAAGGGTATGACCCCTAAGGAGATGATCGCATGGGTTACTAAGGAACTCAATGCCATCCCCTACCTTGAGGTTGAGTACTATGCTATTGTGGATGCTGTTAGCCTACAACCTCTCGAGTCTTGGGAGGATAGCAAAGATCCCGTAGGGTGCATTGCCTGCTATTGTGGAGATGTACGACTTATCGATAATATCCACTATACGAAGTGAAAGGAGATTGTATCATGCATCACCACTCCCGCTCTTTTTGGTCCGGTTATCGCCTTTCGCAATGCTTTTCGTTACTGATAGGAGTGCTATTGCTGAGTGGTGTATCGGCGTGTTCGTCTCGTAAAAAAGTCGTTTCTACGGCTCCCAATCCACCATCTCCGCCCGCCGAGGTGGAGGTGGAAGCTCCCATAGGAAGGACTATACTTTCCTCTAATGCCGAAGCTATTCGGGGCGTGTGGCTTACTACTATTTATGGTTTGGATTGGCCTTCGCGCCGGGCTGCTTCGGGACAAGAGATGGGCACCCAGCGTCGGGAGCTTTGCCGTATCCTTGATCGCTTGGCTGAGTCGCATTTCAATACCGTTTTCTTCCAAGTTCGCCATCGTGGAGACGTGATTTACCCCTCGAAGATAGAGCCGCGTGTGACCGTCTTTACGGGAGGTCGAAACAACTATCTAGACTACGATCCGTTACAATTTGCCATCGAAGAGTGCCACAAGAGGGGGCTTAGCATCCATGCCTGGATTGTTACTTTCCCTCTCGGCAACTCCTCTCATGTGCAGTCGCTAGGGGAGAATAGTGTTTGGAAGAAGCATCGCGACTGGTGTTTTACCCTACACAACGATTGGTATCTCAACCCGGGGCATCCCGAGGCGCGGAGCTATATTGCCTCTGTGGTGCGTGAGATGGTAGAGCGTTATGACCTAGACGGGGTTCATTTTGACTACGTCCGCTATCCCGATAAGATGAGGGAGAAAGAGGATCAAAACCTATATATGCGCTATGGTAAGGGACGTTCTCTTGGCGAGTGGCGTACTAGTAATATCTCGGCCTTCCTCAAAGAGGTGTCGACCGAGGTGCGTTCTGTCAAACCCCATATGCTCGTAAGTGCAGCCCCTCTGGGTAAGTTGCGTGCTCTACCCTCTATGCCTAACGTGGGATGGACAGCACGTGAGAGCGTCTTCCAAGACCCTGCAGCTTGGTATAGGGAGGGCTCGGTAGACTTTATCGTCCCCATGATGTACTATCGAGACAACCTATTCGATCCCTTTTTGTCCGACTGGAAGGCACAAATCCCCAACCTGCCCATAGTGCCGGGTCTGGCCCCTTATCGTACAGAAGATGAGAGCAAATGGACGGCTCGAGACATCGATAATCAGATGAATGCTAGCGAACGTATGGGAATGGCCGGGATTTGTTTCTATCGAGAGCTCAACATTCGTCCCAATCGCAATGGCGTAGATCGTGTGATCACTCGGCACTTTATATCCCCCGCGCGGATGCCATCATTTGCTAAGCGTGGCACCCCTCGCCCCCCTCGTCCTTTTGCCCTTACGATTGAGGATAAGGGGGCGTATTTTGAGGCATCGTGGTCTATGCCCTCCTCGTGGAATAGCTCAAAGGGAACTTTCAATCTCTATGTTTCCGTACCCGAAGGGAACCTTGCCGGCGAAGATTTCTTACTGGCAGCCCAGATTCCCACTACTCGGTACACCTTCTCTAAAGAGCTATTGCAGCAATTCTCTCGAGCTAAAACACTGGAATTCAGAGTGGAGGCTGCTAATCGTTCTTACGTGCGAGGCGAAGCGTCCGAAGCTGCCATTCTCGTGAAAGGTAACTAGGAGGCTCTTGAATGGCAGGTCTCTACCTTCACGTCCCATTCTGTAAGAGTCGTTGTGCCTATTGCGCATTTTACTCGCAAACAAATACCCGGCAGCAAGAGGCTTTTGTAACTGCTCTCTGTCGGGAGTTGGAGCTACGTCGGGAAGAATTAGCCCCATCTATCCCTATTGAGACTGTCTACTTTGGTGGAGGTACTCCCTCGCTTCTCTCTCCGTCTCAGCTTGAGAAAATCGTGGATACAATCCGGCGGGTTTACTCCCCCGAGCCCGATGCGGAATGGACTTTGGAGGGGAATCCCGATGATCTAACGCCCGAGTATGCCCATGCCCTTCGCCTTCTGGGCTTCAATAGAGTGAGCCTTGGGGTACAAAGTTTTTGCGACGAAGAGCTTCGCTTCCTCGGTCGGCGGCACACAGCGCAGCAGGTGTATAGTGCCATCGATGCCCTCCGTGCTTCCGATTTCTCCAATATAAGTATTGATCTTATTTACTCCCTCCCGGGGCAGAGTCATAGGCTTTGGCAACAAAATCTATCTGCCGCATTAGCCCTTGAGGTTCCTCATATTTCGGCCTACAACCTAACCTACGAAGAGCATACCCGCCTTGCGCATCTTGCCCATTGTGGCTCTATAGAAAAGCAATCGGACGAAGACGCCCTACTCGATTACTACTATTTGGTAGATACTCTCTACGAGCGAGGGTACGACCATTACGAGCTATCCAACTTTGCTCTTCGGGGGATGCACTCTCGTCATAACTCTGCTTATTGGGATCGGGTGCCCTATCTTGGTTTCGGCCCCTCGGCACATAGCTATCTCCCTGAGAGTAGGTATGCCAATGTGGCTCACCTACAGCGTTATGCAGAGTACCTACAACAAGGTACTATAGCAGTGGATTTTCGAGAAGACTTATCCCCTACGGATTGCTTTAACGAGTCTATTATGACGGGGTTAAGGAGGGCAAAAGGGGTTGATTTACAGCTTGTTTCTTCTTTATTTGGTGGGGATGTGAGGACCTTCTTAGAGGAGGCCGCAGCTCCATACCTTGACCAGGGATTACTCATCCTTGATGCTACTTCTCAGTATTCGATAGAGGCTCCCTCACACTCTCTTTGCAAAGATGGAGTGACAAATAAGGGGCAATTTTTACGCACTTCTAGGGAGGGGATGGTCGTTATTGACTCTATTATTAGCGATTTATTCCTCTTGTAGTAGAGCGTTTCCTTCTATATTAAGACCTTCTTATTAGATCTTACATATTTGATATTCAGATTGTTGTGAGGCGCCTCTCTCGCTATCATAGAAAAATCTCCAGAAAATAATACCTACTTGTTGGTAGTTCGAAATTAATTACTACCTTTGCAGTGTCTAAAGAGAGACAGAAACAAAACGAATAACAATAATAAAGGATTAAGGATTATGGCTTACGTAATTTCTAATGACTGTGTAGCTTGCGGAACTTGTATCAACGAATGCCCCGTAAGTGCTATTTCTGAAGGCGATATCTACAAGATTGACGCTGATTCTTGCATTGATTGCGGCTCTTGTGCTGCTGCTTGCCCCTCAGAAGCTATTTCACAGGCATAAGCGATCGTTTTAGGATCAACCCTATAAACGAAAGAGAGATAATCTCCATCCAAGGTCAATCTTGGGTGGAGATCTTTTTTTGTGGGCTTGTTTGTTTTTTTCTCTCTCTCTCTCAATTCTCTCCATGAATTAACCATTAGGGACTTTCTTAGCACTCATCTCCATGGAGATACTCTTGTTTAATCTCCCTTCCGTTATAGTAGAATAGTACGGCGTGTTCGTTTTATCAATACATTTTTGTAGGTATATATTCTTTTCTCTGCTACTATGTCTGGAATAGACTTGATGGGACTTTTCGGGGGGGGGCGGGCTCCCTGTTTTATGATTTTTCCTAGGTTATATGGCATTAGGGTAGCCTTCTGTTGCGTCCAATGCCATCCTTTTTCTGTCTCTTTCCAATCCTTAATGCTTGAAACATACTAAGAAATAGGTATTGTCACTGGGTGCTTCTATCTCTATCTTTGCGCCAAAAATAACAAATAGATGAGAAAAGAGTTGTCATTGTATTTGCTTATTTCTCTGTTGTCTACTTCGGTTCTTTTTGCCCAAGAAGCTAGGAAAGATAGTATAGAGGGATACAGCAAATTCCGTTTTGGTGGGTACGGAGAGATCGGTGCTAGTTATCTAGATCATGATTGGAATCGGGCTACCCCTCATGGTACTACCAAGGGGGGACGTGCAGAGATCTCAGTCCCCAGATTTATTACGGCCTTCGACTATAAGTTCAACAATAGATGGTCTTTGGGGGCAGAGATAGAGTTTGAATATGGTGGTACCGGATGTGCTCGAGAGATTGAGTGGTACGAAGAAAACGGAGAGTACGAAGTAGAAATAGAGAAGGGTGGAGAGGTTGCTTTGGAGCAAGTTCATCTTACCTATTCTTTTTCTCCGGCCCTCAACCTTCGAGTTGGGCACATAATTGTTCCCATTGGCTTGACTAATGCACACCACGAACCCATTAACTTTTTCGGAGTATATCGCCCCGAAGGAGAGACTACAATTATACCTTCGACATGGCACGAAACAGGGGTGGAATTGTTGGGTACTTTGGGTCATTTCAATTACCACTTGCAGGTTGTAAGTGGGCTGGATCCACAAGGATTCCGTAGTGAAGACTGGGTGAAGAAGGGCCGACAGGGCATGTTCGAAAAGACCAATTTTTCGAGTCCGGCCATTGTGGCACGTCTCGAATATACGGGGGTGAAGGGGCTTCGTCTTGGAGGGTCTTTTTACTTTGATAATACTGCAAAAAATGCCTCTAAGCCGCATCGTAATACAGGATACAAATTCCCGGTTCTCATTACCTCCGGAGATGTCTCCTACGTAAGTCCTCACCGCGATTTTATCTTGAGAGCCAATGCGATCTATGGCTATTTGGGAGCCAGTGCAGCGCTCACGAAGATTAACAATCGCTCATCGAATAATTCCGGATACTCTCATACGACTGTGGCAGAGACTGCCCTGTGCTATGGCGGAGAGGTCGGTTACAATGTAGGATCGCTATTTGGGCATAGAGAGTGGCGTGTATATCCATTTCTACGCTACGAATACTACAATCCGATGGAGCGTGTAGAAGCGGGGAGCAACCTCCTTGCCGATAAGAGAATGCAGGTATCTGCATGTAGCGTAGGGGTTAATTATTACGCCCTCCCCAACCTTGTAGTGAAGGCCGATTACATGCATCGTACCATAGGCAGAGGGGCCTACAACAGTGAAAATTTGATCTCGTTGGGGATTGCCTATGTAGGTTGGTTTTTTTCGAAGTAGAATAAGGACATACAAATAAATCATTCAATACAACGATTATGAAACTACTAAAATGGTTGCCCTTGGTGGCAGTGGGTTTGTCTATGACAATCGCTTCTTGTGAGAAAACAAAGATCCAGAATCCGGACACACCCGTCGTACTAGATGAAGCTGCCATGGATAAGGCGGTTGCTGCATTTGTTGATGATGTGGTGGTACCTACCTATGATGACTTGTCGAAGGCTATGGAGGTGTTGCATGCCAAAGCGAAAGCTCTTGCAGAAGCTAAGGATGCAAAGAGTGGTCAAGCACGCCTCGAAGAAGCTTGTGATGCTTGGCGCGCAGCTCGTATCCCCTGGGAAATGAGCGAAGCCTTCCTCTTTGGTACCGCAGAGGCAGACCAATTGGACCCCAGTATCGATACCTGGCCTCTAGACAAAGATGGTATTGACCAGATCCTTGCTTCGAACAAGCCTCTTGGACAAAGCGACGAAGAGTCTGATCAGAAACTCCGTGGCTTCCATACTGCAGAATATATCCTTTTCGAAGGAGGGGTAGCCAAGAAGTTTGCAGACCTTACACCTCGTATGAAGGAGTATCTCCTCATGGTTACCGATCGTCTCGTAAGAGATGGAAAGGCTCTCTACCATGGTTGGGCAGAAGGTGAAAAGGCTTATGGTAACATCATGAAGCAACATAAGGGTAATGGTATTGCCAGTGTATATGCTGCCGTACAGCAGATATATGCAGGTATGGAGGACATCTCTAATGAGGTTGGTACCGCAAAAATTGGAGACCCCTATACGATGTGGAAAGAGGGAAAGCACGAAGATGCGGTACTAGCCGTAGAGTCTTGGTATAGCTGGAACTCACTAGATGACTACATGAACAACATTAAGAGTATCCGTAACTCCTTCTATTGCAGCCGCAATGGTAAGCCTGCCGTAAATAGTCTCTATACTCTTCTCAAAATAAAAGATGCCGATCTGTGCAAGAAGATTGATGATCAGATTGTAGCTACAATCAATGCAATCAACGATATCCCAGTGCCTTTCCGTAGCAATTTGGATAAGGATACCGAAATCCTAAAAGCACAGGATGCTTGTGCAAACCTCAATCGTATGCTCGGTGAGGCTCGCGCTAAATTCTCGAACTAACTACCTTTCATGCAATAAAGAATGAATCTAATAAGCTCTTTTCTTAGGAAGGGGAGCAAAAAAGTCGAGGGAAAAGTCTTCTCAACTCTTAGAGTTGGGGGACTTTTCTTCACGGCTATAAGCCCCTTTTTCTTCCTTAGTTGTGAGAGCCACGACTTCGATGGGGTGGTGCGCAAACCTAATGGTAATGTAGCAGATCCTAAGGAGCTATCGGCCGGGCTCTCTACTGTGTTCTCTTCGGCTAGTGACGCCTACGATACCAACTCGGAGTGGGTAGAGGGTGAGATGCTGAAGCGATTCAACTCCGGAGATGCCCTTTACGACAATTCTCGTGGCCCCGGTCATGAGTTGGGTAAGGGTTTGGGGCCTGTGTATGGAGGCTACTCGTGCGGTGCATGTCATCGTAATGCGGGGCGCACTCGCCCGGCTCTTGCTTATGGAGGCTCGGGCGAAGGCTTTTCGGCCATGCTGGTCTACATTACGCGTAAGACGGGGGGATACTTCCCTCAGTATGGTCGAGTTTTGCACGATCAGTCTATCTATGGCGTAAAAGCTGAGGGCAAGCTCACGATTACGCAGACCACCCAGAAGTTTTACTTCCCCGATGGTGAGGCCTATGAGTTGATGACTCCTCACTACACGATTAGAGAGTGGTATGATGAGAAAATAGCGCCGGAAGATCTTATTATCTCGGTACGTCAGCCCCTCAGACACGTGGGAATGGGTCAGATGATGTCGCTAGATCACAATGAACTTATTGCCTTGGCTGCCCAGAGCAATTACCCTGAGTATGGCATTAGTGGCCGCCTCAATTATGTTATGGAGAAGGGTAAGATGGGTATCGGGGTGAGCGGCAATAAGGCCAACCACCAAGACCTAACGGTAGAGTTGGGCTTCTCCTCCGATTTGGGCGCAACGAATGACAGATTCCCCTACGAAGTATGCGAAAACCAAGGTCAGATGATGGGGTTTGCCAATAGAGGCGTAGAGGTTTCTACTCGGGATATGGAGGATGTGGATCTCTATCTACACTCTCTTGCCGTACCTGCTCGTCGCAATGTTAAGGATCCTACGGTGGTTCGTGGAGAGAAGCTTTTCCACGAGGCGAAGTGCCATCTTTGCCACACAACAACCCTACACACTCGTGCTCGAGGTGCAGAGCTACTGGCCGGTACCCAACTTCCTTGGCTAGGCAATCAGGTGATCCATCCCTATTCAGATTATCTCTTGCACGACATGGGTCGTGGCTTAGCAGATGATTATCCCTCTGGGCTTGCCCGGGGTAGCGAATGGCGTACTACGCCCTTGTGGGGGATTGGACTCCAAGAGACCGTTAATCACCATACCTACTATTTGCACGATGGTCGTGCACGCAATCTTGTCGAAGCTATTATGTGGCATGGCGGTGAGGGTGATGCTTCGCGCATTCTCTTTTCTCGCATGAGCAAAAAGGATAGAGAGGCATTGCTTACTTTCCTTCGTAGCTTATAAATCACGATGAATAAACTAAAAGCATTCCAAACAAACAATGAATAAACAATATCTATTTACCGCTCTATTTGCTCTCCTTTTGGGAGGGAACTTGTTTTCTGCTGTTGCGCAGAACAATGATACTAAACCTGTAGATGAGAAATATCTAGAGAACGATGTTGTCTCTTTGGCCGGGAAAGAAGGCTTCACCTTCCGCACCGCTGCCGGCGATTTCCTCTTCAAACCCTATGGTTTGGTGCAGACTACTGCCACCTTCAATTACTTCGATGACCAGGGGCTAGAGAGCTTATATGCTCCCAATATTGCCAATAGTGGCTTTGCTATCCCCAATGCAATACTTGGTTTTACGGGTAAGGCTTTTGGTAAGGTTACCTTTAACCTTGCGCTCAATCCCGCCAAAAGCGGAGGGGCTCTTTTGCAGCAAGCTTGGTTTGACGTTGCCCTCAAAGATTCCTTCCGAGTACGTGTAGGGAAGTTCAAAACTCCCTTTATGCATGCCTATCTTACCACGTTGGGAGAGACTCTTTTCCCTGTTCTTCCCACGAGTGCAATGGCTCCTATCCTTCTTCCCTACGACCTCAATGATGTAAGACCCAGTATGGCCACCGGCTTCGACCTCGGGGTACAGCTTCATGGTGTCTTAGATCATCAGTTCTTGTACCAAGTAGGTGTTTTCAATGGCTCGGGTATCTCTATAAATAATGCAACAAAGGGTATGGCTTATGACCATAAATGGCTACCACAACTTCTCTATGCCGGTCGTATTGCCTATATGCCTAAGGGCGAAATGCCTGCCACGCAGGGTAATCCTTCTCATTTGAGAGAGGATAAAATGCTGTTTGGTCTATCTACCTCGTACAATGTAGAGGCTCAGAATCATAGCTCTAGCAACTGGAGAGTTGGCGCCGAATTTGCGATGATTAAGAATAGATTTTATCTCGCTGCCGAGGCTTATTATATGGGGATGCACTTTACTCGTGTAATGGCAAAATCAAAACCTGAGAACTATTGGGGAGCTTATGCTCAAGCCGGTTATTTTGTAACACCTACGCTACAGGCTGCTGTTCGTTACGATGTTTTCGATCGCAATGGTATGGCAGAAGGCGGCTGGCTCAACATGCCTGCCCTTGGTGTCAATTACTTCATGGTGGGTAGTAACCTCAAGTTGCAAGTTATGTATCAATACTTGGGACGTATGGGGCATGCCACGCAGATGGATCGCGATAACGATGGTATCGGCTTGGCTCGTCATTGTGCTACAGCTCTCCTTCAATATACTTTCTAAGCACTTCTTTCTATCTATATGAGCATGATGTATAGGGGAATACTTGCCCTTGCCGTGGCATTGTTGTTTGGGCTTAGCAGCTGCGATGAGGGTAAGATTTATCCCGAAGAAAAAACCATTGATCAGGGGCGAACGGCCACCATTGCGCTCCACTTCCAGAATATTCCGGCATGGCCTCTTAAGCATACTCTCTCCATTGTTTGTTTGGGAGAGGACCCTGCAAAGGCATTGGTCAATAAGAGATTGCTCAAGGCTTCGAGTGAGGAGGAAACGATTTATGGTAATCTCTATAATATCCCCTCTGAGACTAAGACCATTGCCATTGCCGTAATGAGCACGGGGGGGAAAGTGGTGTATCCTTTTGTTTCGTTTCCGGTAGAGGCGGGAGATCAGCCTCTCACCTTCCCGGAGACCACGATAGACCTCGCTTCGTTCCAGCGCATCCAAGAGCAAGTCTTTAACCAGAAGTGTATTGCTTGCCATGGGGGAAGTACCCAAGCTGCCGGCGATCTATTCCTAAATGCGGATCGTTCGTACGCAGGACTTGTGGGTGTAAAGGCTCCCCACTCGGCAGACGGGCATAATTACGTAACCCCGGGAGACCCCGATGTAAGCTATCTGGTGGAGATTTTCTCCAAGAAAAACCACGAAGATATCTTCGCCGGTCGGGAGCGTTCGGAGGTGCTTAACCTTATCCGTACTTGGATAAAGGAGGGTGCCGGTAATAACTGATACAATATTCACATGCACTACAATCGCTACCAATATCCCCTTGTAGAGGTAAAAGAAGCCTACTGGGAGTCCGGATCGGATGGGGCTGTTTGGCATTGGCTCTTAGAGGTTGATGCCCCTATGGCCTCGTATGAGGAGCAGTTTCTGGCCCTCCACAAAGCCCTGCAGATGATGCGGGAGAGATATGAAAACGCTGTGCCTATCATGGCTCGTTACTTCTTGAGTGACATAAGCAATCAAGCTGCTAGAGTCTATGATTATAGGCAAGAGTGTGGAGAGTCTTATGCTGTTTCTGTGATAGGTCAGCCCCCTCTTAATGGCTCTAAATTGGCATTGTGGATTATGCTCCAATCGGAGGTAGTGGCACGCCCCCTGCCCAATGGGCTACTTGCTGTAGAGCGCCCCAACCATACCCACTTGTGGCTTGGTAGTGCTGTAGCTCACTCGGAGAGCTCGTATAGTCAGACCAAAGACCTGCTCCAAGAGTATGATCGGCAGTTGTTCGCTCAGCACTGCACTCTTGCCGATCACTGTGTACGGACTTGGTTCTTTGTGCAAAATGTAGATGTCAACTATGCCGGAGTAGTGGAGGGGCGCAATTGGGTCTTTGACCAAATTGGACTTACTTCCCAAACGCACTTCATCGCTAGTACGGGGATTGATGGGCGGAATGCAGATCCTCGTATTTCGGTACAGATGGATGCTTACAGTGTGCAGGGGCTAATGTCGGAGCAGATACAATACCTCTATGCCCCGGAGTGGTTAAACCCAACCTATGAGTATGGCGTGAGTTTTGAGCGAGGGACTGCCGTGCATTATGCCTCACGCTCGGAGGTTTATATCTCGGGTACTGCAAGTATTGACAACTATGGAGAGGTCTTGTATGTAGGGGATATTGCCAAGCAGACGCAGCGTATGTGGCAAAATGTGGAGGCATTGCTGGCGGAGGCTGAGTGCTCTTTTGAGGATGTGGCACAAGCTGTGGTATATCTGAGAGATGTTGCGGACTATGCTTTGGTCAAGGCTCTCTACGAAAAGCGTTTCCCCAACTTACCTTATACAATTGTACTTGCTCCGGTGTGCCGCCCATCTTGGTTGATAGAGATGGAGTGTATTGCAATTAGAGAGAACAGAAACCCCAATTTGCCTTCTTACTAAGCTGACAAATGAAATATCTAGTAGCTGCCGTTTACCTTTTGCTCGTGCTTTGTATGGGGGTTGCTACGTGGGTAGAGCACCTGCATGGTACCTCGTTTGTAAGTCGGGAAATCTATGGCAGTTGGTGGTTTGTTACTCTTTGGCTTTTGTTGCTCGTAGGGGGAGTCTTTTACCTCCTACGACAGAAACTTTACAAGAGAAGAGGCTCTTTTTCCTTTCATATTTCCTTCGTCTTAATATTACTCGGAGCCGGATGTACCCACTTTACAGGGCAACAGGGGATGCTCCATTTGCGCACATCAGAGGAAGATCCCGACTTTGTCACTTCCTTCTCTTCGCCCGACGATGAGCGCTCCTTCCCTCTCCCTTTTGGGATGAAGCTAGAGCAATTCGAGGTCCTTTACTTCCCCGGCACCGATACGCCCATGGACTATGTTAGTAGGGTTGTGGTGGAGAACGAAGGTGTGGAGGTAAGAGCCCAGATTGCCATGAATAAGATATTTTCGCTTCGAGGGTATCGCTTCTATCAAACCTCTTTCGACGATGATCAGAAGGGGTCTTGGCTCTCTGTTAATTACGATCCATGGGGCATACCTATCACGTATGCCGGTTATCTCCTGTTGGCGCTCTCTTCTCTTTGGCTTCTATTGCAGCCCAAAGGGCGATTCCGTCAGCTACTCAAAAGAACAAGGTTGCACCGAGCCTCTCTCCTTCTCGCTCTTTTGTGTCTTGCTCCCAAACTCAATGCCAAGGAGATCAATCGCCAAGATGCCGCCGTATACCAAGACAAACAGGTGGTCTACAATGGCCGTATTGTCCCCCTCAATACCGTAGCAAGGGATTTTGTGCGTAAGCTCACAGGCAAGGCTACCTATCAAAAGTATTCTGCGGAGCAGGTGCTAATCGGCTGTTTACTTTACCCCGAAGAGTGGCAATATGAGCCTCTAATAAAGGTGGGTAATGCGGAGCTCGAGCAACTGCTGGGAGTGGGAGAATATGCTCGTATGGTCGACTTCTACGATGAGCATAATCGCTACAAATTGCAAGAATACTGGATGCATTTACGGGTGGGAGCACAGGTAACCCCCTTGCAGAAGGCAATAAGGGAGGTAGATGAGCGTGTAGCGCTTTTCTTGATGTTGCATAATCATACTCTCTTCCAGCCTCTTCCCAAGAATGTAGCCCCCCTCCCCGAGGCCCGAATCCGGGCAGAGCTATTCTACAATAAGGTACCTTTTTCTACCCTATTGTATCGCTTCTGTTTGGTGCTGGGGCTTACTGTGCTTATTGGGCAGGGATGGCATCTTGCGGAGCAGAGACGAGGCTGGCTCTTGGCCTTCTTGCTCGTCGCTTTTGTAACACAGTCTGTAAGCCTTGCCCTTCGAGCCTATATTGCCGGACGGTTCCCCATGGGCAATGGCTATGAGACGATGCAGTTTATGGCTTGGGCCATACTTCTTATTGCCCTCTGTTTGCATCGTAAGTTCCCCTTTGTTGCCGGTAGTTTCGGCTTTTTAATGTCGGGTTTTGCCCTTCTGGTGGCCTCTATTGCCGGGATGAATCCCGAGATTACCCCCTTGGTACCGGTACTCTCTTCGCCCCTGCTTAGCCTCCATGTTTCCCTCATTATGATGGCCTATGCGCTACTTGCTTTCCTATGTATCAATGGGGTGATTACACTTGTTTACTATGCAAAAGGGGTGCAACAGCAAGTAGAACGCCTTACGACCCTTAGTGAGCTGATGCTTTACCCCGCCACCCTTTTCCTAGGGATCGGGATCTTTATTGGAGCTGTATGGGCCAATGTCTCTTGGGGGCGTTATTGGGGATGGGACCCAAAAGAGGTGTGGGCGCTCATCACATTTATGGTCTATGGCATCGCCTTTCATAGAAAAAGTTTCGCCTGCTTTAAGCACCCCCTTGTGCTACACCTCTTTTTTATTTTTGCCTTTCTTTTGGTATTGATGACCTATTTTGGGGTGAACTATCTGCTGGGAGGAATGCATAGTTATGCCAATAGTTAGGGGGAATCCGGGGAGGGATAGAGCAAGTCTCTTCCTCTCCCCTCTTTTTTTATAACGCTAAATCAATACCATACAGATGAGCCGGTGAGGCAAAGGGTGGCTTCATTTCCTTTGTAATTTCTAGCGTAAAAGGCGTCCGTACAGATGGGAGTTGGATGCTTTTGTGCCAAAGTCGGATTTGTGGGAGAGGAGTAATGTGCGCCTCCATGGATCGGCTCTCACGATTGTATAGCTTGACTAGGAGGGTATGGGAGCCTTTTTTGAGAGGGAGGCGTAGCGTGTGTTGGTGCAATCTTCCCGACTCTTGGGGTCGATAAATTGCCCCTGCTACAATGGTGCCATCCACGAGGCAAAGCATCCCCTCCGAGAACTGAATCTCTAGAGGAAGTACTAGATCTCGGTCTGCCGTGAGGGTGTAGCGTAGGTAGCGTGCAGAGCCTTGGGATACTTTTTCTTGATACGCAAACGATACCGGAAGGGTGCGCCACTGTTCGGGATTGAACTCTTCTTTTTGTGTGAATTTGGCAGGAAGTGTACCAAATCGGCCGCCGGAGGAAGCCACAAGGAGCTGCTGCCAATGGAGTGCGTTGAGGGGCGTTGTGTAGAGGGAGGAGTCCGCCGAAAGAAGTGCTATCACTTGCTTTTCCCCGGCTATGTTTAGCTGTATATTTTCCCCTTTTTCCTCTTTTGTGAAAGATAGGGTAGCTTTTTGCTTCCCGTGTTGGGGATACCAGCGATACCCCACAATGCTACGATACCCTGTATAGTAGTCTATTTGCGAATGGGCGTATAGAGCCTCGGCTTCTAGAGGATAGAGCCGCTTCGCATTGTGGGGTGGGGTAATGAGGGATAAGGGGCGGTCGAAGTGGAGGGCGAGTACCGTGTAATAATCTTCGGGAGCTGCACCCTCTAGCGTAAAGGAGATAGCCCCTTTTGTTTGTTTTTGGTGAATTATTTTTCCCTTCCCTCGGAGCGTTTGGATACGGAGCATTTTACCCTTAATCGGAGGGAGAATAATCTCTTTACCTTCTCTATCATAGGGGACAAAAAGGTATAGGGTCTTGCCATCGGGGGCAACGGTAGCGAGGGGCAACTCTCTCTTTACCCCCCATGGGGAGGGTTGAGTTTGGTAGATAGCTTGTTGGATAGGGGCAATCCAGTCTCCGATACGTTGCAGTACCTCTCTCTCGAAGTCTACTATTTTACCACTGCCCATAGGGCCGATGTTTAATAGATATTTGCCACCGCCGGATACCACACTTAGGAGCGATTGTAGCTTCTCTTGTACTTTGTCTTCTACTTTTCCGCGCTCTTGCCAAGAGCGATACCCCCAAGTCTCGTCAAATATGGAGGCTGCCGTTTGCCAAGGCATGACCATGGAGTAATCGGGGTACTCGTTGTCTGCCATCACACAGAAGTCCGCAAAGTCGTTGCCCAAGCGCCCGCTTACCATGCATTGCGGCTGCAAGCTGTGTACGAGTTGGTACATTTCTCTACTCTGGCTCTGCTGCATCGACCCCATATCGAACCACAATTCGTCTACGGCTCCATACTGAGTCAGCAACTCACGTACCTGCTTTAGGTTGTATTCGTGGTGTAGAGGGGTGATGGGATCGGCATTGTGAGACGAGAATGGCATGGCGTAGGGGTAGTGCCAATCAATGAGCGAGAAGTAGAGGCCAAAGCCTAGACCTGCCTGATGGCATGCGGTTGCAATTTCGCCTACGAGGTCGCGGCGAGCCGGCGTGGCATCGTACGAATTGTACGGAGTGGTAGCTGTGCGCCAGAGGCAGAAGCCATCGTGATGCTTGCTCGTGATGACAATGGAGCGCATCCCGGCCCTTTGGGCTAGTTGCACGATCTCTTGTGCGGAAAAGTCTTTAGCGTCGAATTGCTCGGTAAGTGCCTCATATTCGTCGGAGAATCCTACCCCAAAGGTGAGTATCTGCTCGGAGTATCCCCTCTTTACGGGGGTGCCTTGCCATACTCCGCCGGCTACTGAGTATAGTCCGTAGTGAATGAAGAGGGAGTACTTATCGCCCAACCAATCTGCCCAAGCAGAACCAACTGAGAGTAGGGTGAGGAGGAGTGCTAGAAATAAATTACGCATATTGCCATCGGATTTCTAGGCAAAGATACGAATCTATTTGGGCTGAAAAATATTTTTTTCTTGCCTGGTTTTGGAAAATATCTCACCTGGTTTTTGGAAATTTCTTGCCCTATTTCTTTTTCAAAACCACCCACAAAAATCGCCAATTCTCACCTGCTTCTTTTTTGGCGCTGTTTGTAGGTATTTTTATATCTTTGCGCTAGGTGGTTTTTGAGACACCATTATTATTTACTAAATAGAAAGTTGTATGAGTAGAAGTAAGCTTCTCGTAGTTGCCGTTTTTTGTTGCATTACCTTGTTGTTTGTAGGGTGCTTGCCTCCTCAGTCTTCACTAGAGGAGGTGAAATGGGAAGAAGAGAATCCCAAACAGCAAACGTCTCTATATGCAGTGTATGGTTTTCGTCTTATAAAGCCGGAGATAGAGCTCCTTCAAAAGAAAGATTTTCGCATGGTATTTTTGGAGTATCGTCACAAAATCCCTATCGATTATTGGGCTTCATTAAAAGAAACTAAGGAAGAGGCTAAGAGAAAAGCCCATATAGTCTGTAGTGATGATTCGGATAAAAGAGCTCTTTTCGACAGCATTGCTCGCTCCTATGGCGACATGTGGCATCCACATCCAAGCGAAAGGAGTTTGCTTTATACACAAGTGTATAATGTGGATAAGGTCACAAATATCTCTGTCTTTGCTCTAGAAGATTGGAGTGATAGGTACCCTAAGGGGAGTTGTATGGACGATAACTTCAAATTCATTTCGGGATCTCCCGATTCCTATATCCACAATGGCTATCACCTAGATAGTGAAATAGTAGACAAGGCTAAGGCAGGCTTTGAGTATTGGTCTTGGACCGCCCTCTATGATGATCTATCTTCGTCTTATGTTGCCCTGCCTGTTTGTGGCAAACTCTCTGAGATCGATTTTAATCAGTATGACCTATTAGGCTATTATTATTACCTCGGTCTCTTAGAACCCATAGAGAAGAGTGCCCATCCCGAACGGCAGATTGCCGTAGAGATTACCTACAAAGATGGAACAAAGAGCCGCCTGACCACATCCTACTGCAAGCCTTCTAATGGGTGATACCCTGCCGTACCTCCAGCGTATTTTGCCCCGAATGCAGCTATTTGCCGAGAATAGGCTACTTTTGTAGTCGAGAGTGCTTTTTGCTTGCTAGTAGCGCATGGCTCTCGCATTGCATACGAAGAATAATTGATAATAAGATAGATAGACCTAATGGCTACAACTGCAGATTTTAGAAATGGTATGTGCCTCGATATCGATGGACAATACTTTTTCATCGTAGAGTTCCTCCATGTAAAACCCGGCAAAGGCCCTGCTTTCGTTCGTACGAAATTGCGTAATGTGGCTACAGGCCGCATCCTTGATAAGACTTGGAATAGCGGTGTAAAGGTAGAAGAAGTACGCATCGAGCGTCGTCCTTACCAATTCCTCTACAAGGATGATATGGGGTATAACTTCATGCACACAGAGACTTTTGAGCAGATCACTATCCCTGGAGAAGGGATCGAAGGTGTGCAATTCCTCAAAGAGGGTGATACGGTAGAAGCAATGGTACATGCACAGAGCGAAACCGTGCTTACCTGCGAGCTTCCCCCTCACGTAGTGCTCCGTGTTACCTATACCGAGCCGGGTATCAAGGGTGATACAGCAACCAATGCCCTCAAACCTGCAACCGTAGAAACGGGTGCTGAGGTACGTGTTCCCCTCTTCATCAACGAGGGCGAACTTATCGAGGTAGATACCCGTGATGGTTCTTACGTTAGCCGCGTAAAAGAGTAACATCTCCTTTTACTCTTTACTCGTTAAAAGCATAGACTCAAGTTGTACTTCGGTGCAGCTTGAGTCTATGCTTTTTCTAATCAAACTTGGGGCTTACTCTCTTTAATTTGTCAGAGTATTCATACCTTTAGCTTACGATTCTTTTACCCCTCGGGGTAGCAAAGGTTCTAAGCATGGAATGTTGTTTTTATAATGGTAAAGCTATGAAGAAGAAGTCTGATTTATCTATGCTAAGGGGCAAAAACGCTCGATTGTTGCTCCTATTGCTCTTTGGATTTGTACTACCAAAGGTTTCATTATTGGCTCAAGAGCACCCCACAGCAGGTCTAGCTGCCTCCCTCTCTGTGCAGTGCGAGAAGGGGCAGAGGCTTATGTTCGAAGTCTCTAATGCACAAGATTGGATCCATATTGACTTAGGAGACGGAGTACTCAAGGAGTTCATGGTGAGTGACGACCCTACCTATGCCATGCGAGTGTATTGCGATGCAGCCAAAGATAATCCTCTCATCAAGATTTACGCCAACGACCTAAAGATATTCAAGGCTCCCTCCAATGCAATTACCTCGTTGCAGATTAGCGAAGCTCCTAATCTTAAGGAACTAATCTTGTTTGAGAACAATCTCAAGGGATTTTCGCTCAATGGACTAGGGCAATTAGAGAGACTTGACCTCTCGAGTAATGAGCTAACTTCGCTCGATCTCTCCCAGCAAAAGAGACTCTCTTACCTTGCTGTGGAGAAAAACAAACTAACCTCCCTAGACCTCTCGCAATGCACAGCACTACTCAAGTTGCACCTCTCGGAGAATGCTTTTGGCTCGCTCGAAGTAAAAAATCTTCCTTTGCTAGAGGAGCTAAGAGTGGCAAAAAATGGACTTACCACTCTCATTGTGGATAATTGTCCGCAGCTGAAATCAATTGATTGCAGCGCAAATAAGTTGAAAGACCTTGGCTTTAAGCAAGATCTTAACTTGCTAGACGAGCTTCTCGCTGCCGATAATGAGTTGGGTAACTTGCCTTTTATTGAAATGCCCCTGCTTACCCAATTGGATATTTCGGGCAATTCTTTCAATTGGTTAGACGTATCTTTTTTGCCCAAACTCCGTAACCTCAGAGCTGTAAACAGCAAGGCTTCGGGCATGTTAAACCTCGCATCAAATAGCGAACTCGTGCAGGTGGATGCCTCGTCTAACCGCATTGAAACCATCAATTGTACCAACTTACCCCTGCTCTCTACCCTAAAAGTGTCGCACAACAGCCTCAAGCAACTTGCCATCTCGGGGTGCCCAAAGCTGAGCGATGTGGAGTGTGCAGGCAATTTGCTTAGCTCTGTAAGTATAGAGGGAGCTCCCCAACTTATGGGGCTAGATATAGCGGACAATAACCTAGACGCTTGCGCTCTAGATGCTTTGTATAAGACTCTCCCCAATAGGATAGAAGAGTACATCTCCGGGCGAATCTACGTAGCTTCAGACGATACCCCTAGCAAAGAAAATCCTGGTGCATTGACCAGTAAAACAGCCCTTGCCAAGGCTCTAGGATGGAATGTCTACACTACACGAGCCGGGCTTAGAGAGGAGTTGCAAGGCGATGGCTCGGGTTGTAGCGAGCAGGTAGAGCAGCAGATTTCCCTCGTTACTAAGGCCGATATAGGAGCCAAGATTAAGCTAACAATCCGAACTAGAGATGGGCAATTAGCACTCGAAGGGTTGGACGGAAAGTGGATTAACGATAAGGAAGTAGAGTACACAGTTCGCTCTAAAAACATAATGCTCAAGGGCAATATCTCCAAGATTATGTGCCAAAACTGCCTCCTTACAAGCCTTGATATTACCCAGTGTAGCGACCTCGAGCAACTCCTTTGCTCATGGAATAAATTGGAGAAGATAGACCTAACTAAGAACCCAAAACTAAAGGAAATACGTTGTTCGTGGAACCTTTTAGAGTCCTTAGATATTAGCCAAAACAAGGAGCTAAAGATACTCTTCTGTTCCCAAAATAAGATTGCCAAACTCTCGCTCGATCAGGCACCTCTCCTCTCCGAGCTTTACTGCTCTTTCAACCCTCTTGGCGCGTTGGATGTAAGCAAAAATACTCAGCTCACTGTGCTGTCTACCGAGAGTGCTGAGTTAAAGCGGCTGGATGTGAAGATGCTCCCTGACCTCGTTTACCTCGAAGCCTCGACCAATGCTCTGGAGCAAATAGACCTCTCAGCATCGGCTAAATTAGTCACTCTCGCTCTTAAAGAAAACCGACTTAAGGCTCTAGACCTAGTACACAACAGCGAAATTGTATACCTTGATTGCTCTAAAAATGAGCTTTCCCACATAGATCTCTCGCCCCTCAAAAAACTAGCAACGCTCTATTGTAACAACAATAAACTAGCTACCTTATCGCTTACTGAGAACGCTCTGTTGGGTGAGTTAGCTTGCGGCGAGAACGAACTGAGTAGCCTGGATCTCTCCCACAATACACGCCTTGTCTCCCTCAGTTGCTATGCCAATAAACTAGAGCAACTCAACCTGCAAGAGAATCCTCAACTCAAAACTATTATAGTGGGGAACAATGCTCTAAAGCAGTTGGATCTCTCCAAAAACCAGATGCTTCAATTCGTAGATTGTTTTGCTAATCGCATAAAAGATAAGGATATGACAGCCCTTATGGAGAGTTTGCCAGTGCGTACGTCTGCTGACGAAGCTGCACTCTACATCATTGATGGAAAGGATACTAATGAACAAAATATTTGCCTAGACCGTGATGTAAAGATTGCAAAAGAGAAAAATTGGCAGGTCTACGACTACAACGGAAACTACGATGATGCCATCGTGTATCAAGGTATTGGCACCTCTATTACTCCGTTAGTAGAGGCGCAGATAGAGCTTGCTGTAGACAAGGTAAATCAGCGTATAACACTCCATACAGGAGCCTTTACTGCTATCTCTATTTACGATGTAGATGGCAAGCTCATTGCCCAAAATAGGGCAAATGCTTTGGGGGTTGCTCAGTGGGATTACTCGGGTAGGGTACACTCGTTCTACCTCATTGTAATAGGGGATAAAACCTACAAAATACTACTGTAATGCCTAACTAAAAAACATCTGTTCCACCTCCTTTGTGCATGCAATGGGGGAGGGGAGATGTAATCCTCATAAGAATAGTATAAAAAGATACCGAGCGTTCTTGAGACAGCTCGGTATCTTTTATGGGTTCTCTTGGGAAGAGGGCTACCCGAGTAGGGAGTAGCTCTCTCTAGAGAGGGGAGGGTTAGTATTCCTCTTCGTTGAAGAAGAAGTCTTCGTCTCTAGGGTAATCCGGCCAAATGTCTTCGATAGATTCGTATATCTCACCCTCGTCTTCGATCTCTTCGAGTATCTCTATGACCTCAAGAGGAGCGCCCGAGCGTTGTGCATAGTCTATAAGTTCATCTTTGGAAGCAGGCCATGGGGCATCGTCCAAGGTTGAGGCTAATTCAAGTGTCCAATACATAATCAGTTCGTGTTGCTATTAAATAGGTTCGGCTTCTGCCACTTATCGCGCGCAAAAGTAGTATTTATTTCTATTTTACACAATGTTTTTGCCAAGTAATTTCCGGTTCGTCGCGGCGATGGGACTCATAGCGTGCAAGGGCAAAGAAGTAGTCGCTCAGGCGATTGATATAACGCTCTAGGGGTTCATCTACGGGAACTTCTTCCTCTAATCGGTACAAAAGACGCTCTACACGGCGAGTTACCGTGCGGCACACATGGCAGAGAGCGGCGCTACGTCCGCCTGCCGGCAAGATGAATCCTGTCATGGGTGGGGTTGCCTCGTCTAATTGATCTATCCACCCCTCAAGAGCAATGATCACCTCTTCGGAGAGTTGAGAAAAGGCTTTTAGCTCGTGGCTGGAGGTGTCCGTTGCAAGATTGGAACCGATCACGAAGAGATTGTTTTGGATAGCGGCGAGTTGCTCCGCCGAAGCGGCTTCTAATTCCTCTGCGCGCAGTACGCCAATAAAGGAGTTGAGTTCGTCTACCGTGCCGTAGCATTCGAGCCGTAGGTCGCTCTTCTTGATGCGTTGCCCGCCTACCAGCGAGGTGGTACCTCGGTCGCCTGTGCGAGTATACAGATTACTTTTTGCCATATCGTTTTATAGGGTCGATTTGTATTGTTGTGAATGAAATCGAGAGGAAGAAATTACCAATTGAGCTGTGGGGAGATCAATGCGGATCCCCGAGAGACGCCCCTCTTTGAAGTACTGAATCGTGCGCCTTTTTAGAGAAGGATTTTGCCAAGTTGGGATGAGTAGTATCGCAGGGGTCGGCTCTTCTATTATCTGTGTGAGTGCAACCTCCTCCGTGATAAAGAAGAGGGAGAATAGATCCTCCCGAGGGTAGGGACCATAGGGATGCTCCAAAGGAGAGGGGCATGTTGCCCGCTCTAAGAGGGGCAATAGCTCTTGCATATAGTCGCTGTCTGCTCCCAAAACGTGTATTCTTTTTATGGGATAATGAGCCGCTAATCGGTAAAATAAAAAGGCGAGTCTGAGGTCATTCTCTTTCCTGCCATACCGATGTACAACGTCTCTGATGGAGGCGAATGCCGAGTAGGGAGATTTTTCTTCCACTACACGAGTGAGCAACTCAAAGGCAAATGGGGAGTGTACGCCATGCCCCCCATGCGAGAAGCATCTGCGCCACAAAGACTTGGCAGCTGGAGCAAGAGACCAACTGAATGCCATTAAAGAGGATAATTGACGCGCTTGAGGTAGGTGGTGGCGTAGCTACACTCGGAGTATACTTTCCACCCGCTCTTCTCAACAAGAAGCATCATCTCTTGCATGAGGTGATGGGCTACGGATTGCCCCCGAAAAGCCTCTTCGGTAATGGTATGCAGGATGGTACAAACTCCATCGTTGAGAGCAAACTCGATATGCCCGACTTCGATGTTGTCGGCATCGTAGGCTCTCAGGAAATTATCTTGTAATTGAAAGTGAAGGTCGGTCATAGGGGTTATTTTATTGATTAAACCGGAGCGTATCTACCGCCCTGATGCGGGCAATAATACGAGTGGGCAGAAGGAGAGAAATCATAGAGAGTACAAAGACGAGAAGATTTATCCCCAAAACCCAAGGTATATCAAACTCAATGGGAACGTAAGATAGGTAATAGGTTGCCGGGTCTAGCTGAATGGGCGAGAAGAAGTATTGCACTCCGGCCAGTGCAAAGGCAATCAAATTGCCCCACAAAAGGCCTTTACCCACCACGAAAGCAGCTAAGTAAAGGAACAAAGATCGAATGGAGCCATAGCGAGCCCCCAAAGCTTTGAGTAGCCCGATCATCCGTGTGCGGTCGAGTATTAGTATCAAAAGCCCCGTGATAAGGGTAAACGAGGCGACAATGAGCATCAGCACGAGCAACAGGGATATATTGGCATCGAGCATCTCTATCCACGCGAATATATCCGGCATTAGGCTCTCTGCCGTGTACATACCAAGGCTTTGCCCTCCGGTATTGGGGCTTTTGGATAGTTGCTCCACAAGCCGATCACTTAGGGCTAAGTGGTCTACTTTGGGTTGAACAAATAGCTCAAGACGCGTCACTTTATCCTCATCAATGTGGGCTACATGGCGCATAACTCCGATGGGAGCTACCACGATAGGGGCTTCGATATGGGGGAGATCTACAATCCCTGCAATGGTAAAGGTACGTACCGTAGTACGTGCTCCTGTAAAATAAATAGGCACTTTGTCTCCTACGGTGAGGTGCAGTTTCTCGGCACACTCAAGAGGGAGGAGTATGGGATTATGGAGTGTATCTGAACCATCAAAACAGGGGATATGTCCATCCCTAAGAACGCCAGAAGTCTGCAGGTAGGCGTCGCGCGATGAGACGCCCATCACGAGCACTGCGGAGAAGTCACTATCGGTTTTGATTATGCCTCCACTCTGTACCACCTGGCGTATCTCCGCCACTCCCTTAATGCTCGCAAGCTCAGAAAGGAGCTCGGGCGTAACCCGTAGGGAGGCGGATTCGTCGGCATAGTTCCTGCCATATTCGTTGAGGATGATATGCCCCGTGAGTAGATAGATCCGCTCGTGTACTTGGTTGCGAAATCCTTTTCCCACAAAAATGGTAAGCAACATGACCGCCAAGCTCAAAGCAATACCGAGTACCGTGAATCTCAAAAGAGAGCTGGTGGCACGGGAGGCGGCAGATTGCCTCGTGGCCAATCTCTGCGCTAGAAAGAAGGGGTAGATGCGGATTTTCATTGTGGATAGAGGCACTAATGGCTAATTGCCCAGCTCTGAGAGTTCGAGCCAATGCATGGTCTTTTCGTCTAATTCGTCACTCAGAAGTTTGTATTTAGCACCGGCCTTTTGTAACTCATCGGCGGCGAGAGAGCCCGAAGACATACGCTCTTCTAGGTTTTTGATCTCGGCCTCTAAGAGGGGCAAATCCTTCTCTAGTTGCAAAAACTCTTGCTCCTCTTTGTACGACCGCTTAGCCTTGCGCTCTTGTTGAGGTTTCCTACTTGTAGCTTCTGTATTGGCTTTAGCTTGAGAGGGTTGAGCCTTTTGTTCTGCTTGGATTTGGGCTTGCCGAGCATTGTCCCACTCCCGATACTGTGTATAGTTGCCGGGGAAGTCGCGCACAACTCCATCCCCTTCGAAAACAAAAAGGTGGTCTACTAGGCTATCCATGAAGAAGCGGTCGTGACTAACCACGATAAGGCATCCCTTGAATTCTTTTAGATACTCCTCGAGGATGCCTAGGGTAAGCAAGTCAAGGTCATTCGTTGGCTCATCGAGGACTAAAAAGTTGGGGTTGGTGAGCAAAACGGTGCAAAGATAGAGCCGGCGTAGCTCTCCTCCGCTCAGCTTGCAGATAGGGGTGTATTGTCTCTCGGGCGAGAAAGCAAAGCGGGTGAGCAGTTGGGAGGCCGAGAGTAGCCCCTCGCCGTGAGGGTCTCGTATCACCTCTGCCAGGTCTGTAATGGCTTCGATCACTCGCTTCTCGGGATCAAATTTTGCGCCTTGCTGACTGAAGTAACCGAAGTGCACCGTCTCGCCAATCTCAAAAAATCCTTCGTCGGGCTTAATCTCCCCGAGCAAAAGTTTTAAGAATGTAGTCTTGCCTACCCCATTGGCTCCCACAATTCCCACTTTGTCGTAACGAGCAAAGGTATAGGAGAAGTGTTGTAAGATCTTTTTTTCTCCATAAGCGAGGGATACATTGTGCGCCGTAAAGATTTTATTGCCGATGTAGACTCGTTGGCTATCTATCTCACTGGCTTTTTCCTCGCGGGGTGGCTCTGTTAGCTTCTTTAGTTCGTAAAAAGCATCTTTGCGAGCCTTCTGCTTTCCTCCTCGTGCCTGAGGTTGGCGACGCATCCACTCCAGCTCCCGACGGAATAAGTTATTGGCTTTTTGTACCGCAGTGCGCTCTAGTTCTAGTCGCTCAGCCCTACGCTCTAAATATTGGTCGAAGGTGCAGGCATAGCTATATACGCCCGAAGGGGTCAATTCGAGGAACGAATCGCAGACACTCTCTAGGAAGTAACGATCGTGCGTTACCATCAGCAGCATGAGTTTACTGCGCTCTAGGTAGTGCTGTAACCACTCAATGGCATCCAGATCTAGGTGATTGGTTGGTTCGTCTAGGATCAGTAAATCCGGCTCCGATAGGAGTATCCCGGCTAAGGCAATGCGCTTCTGCTCCCCTCCGCTCAGAGAATGAGTAGAGCGAGAGAGGTCTCGAACGGAGAGCTTATGAAGGATCTCCTCAGCACGTCTCTCGTAATCCCAAGCCCCTAGGGCATCCATTTCGGGGAGTAACTTCTCTAGAGCCTCACTATCGTCTTCCTCTACAGCCTCTCGCCAGCAACCCACAAGGTGGGGCACTTTGTCCATGGGATTGAAGCAAGTATCGAGTATCGTTTTTCCCTCGGGTAGGTGAGGTCGCTGCGGCAGGTAGGCTATGCGTAGGTCCTTTCTCGTTGTGATGGTACCACTATCGGAGGTTTCTTCTCCCGTGATGATACGAAGCAAAGTCGTTTTTCCTGTACCATTGGCGGCTATCAATCCACACTTTTCCCCCTCTGCTATGGAGAAAGAAACATCTTGGAAGAGCAGGCGGTCTCCGTATGACTTGGAGAGCTGTTCAACTTGAATCATATACCTCTCGGAAGAATAAAAGTCCTATTTCTTGCTCTTTGCTTGAGCGATCTGTTGTGCGTACTTTTGGGCAAGCGCATCAATATCGCTGACGCATTTTACCGTATGTTTGCCATTGAATCGTCCAAAACGGACCAGCTTATCACGATAGTATTTGGGCTGATTCATCTTGAGGATAAAGGACTTAACCTCATCCCAAACCAGAGAATTGGCACCATGCTTTTGGGCTATGCGACAGGCATCGTGGACATGGCCACTACCACATACATAGGAGGCTAAAGCAAAAAGTTCTCGGTCTCGTAACGTGGAGACGTGGTTAAACTCCTTGGCAAAAGCATCCAGACAAGAGGCGGCAACCCGCACAGAAGTGGCTGCATCTCGCAACTGAGAAGCACTTGCACCAAAACGCCGACCCGTAGAGGGAAGTATACCCATAAGTCCGATAGCGACGGCTCTACCTCCGCCTACATGGGGTTGGAACTTCGACTCGTGATAGGCAATGGCTGCCAAATACCACCAGTCCCAACCTATACGTTTTGCCTCTTTGATAAACAAATGGTCGTATGCAGAAATTACGCCCGTTCCCTCTTGCTCTGCAATACTATCAGACAAGATGTTTAGTGAGGGTTGCGAGGGGGAAAGGATATGTTGCTCTATAAGTATTGCCTCCATGGCTTGGGTGATGGCGCCAAGAGAGGGTGGGGGTGCAGCCCACAGTCCCCCAACATTTAGAAGGGCGAGGGAACAAAACAGAACTACCCCATAGCGTCTGAAAACGCATGAGGTAGCAAATTTTTTTGATGTCCTTAATCGAATTTTTCGCATCAGGTTTTGTTTTAGTTCATACTGTCTCTCTTGGGGGGCTGCTCTTTTGATTGGGAGAACTTTTTCCCCTTGGGAGATTCTTCTCAAGTATGCTCCAGTAGCATTACGTTCTCCACGTGGTGGGTGTGAGGGAACATATCTACAGGTTGTACTTTGAGTACTCGGTATCCACCCTCAACGAGGAGAGCGGCATCGCGAGCTTGCGTGGCAGGATTGCAACTAACGTAGACAATACGAGGGGGAGCTGCACCCTGAAGGGTTTTAATTACATCGGGATGCATCCCGGCTCGAGGGGGATCCGTAATTACCACGTCGGGGGCTCCATGACGGGCAATTAACTCGGGGGTAAGGATATCCTTCATGTCCCCCGCATAAAAAATGGTGTTATCGATTTTGTTTACTTGGCTATTGAGATGAGCATCTTCTATCGCCTCCGGTACATACTCGATACCCACTACTTTCTTTGCATCGCGGGCGACAAAGTTGGCAATAGTACCTGTGCCCGTATAGAGGTCGTAGACGATTTCTTGCCCCGTAAGCCCTGCAAAAGAACGAGCTACTCGGTATAACTCTAGAGCTTGACGGCTATTGGTTTGATAGAAAGATTTGGGACCAATGCGGAAGGTTAAGCCCTCCATCTCTTCTTCTATGAAGGGGCTCCCGTAGTAGGTCTCTACAGAGAGGTCGGTAAAAGTATCGTTGAGCTTTGTATTGATAACGTAGAGAAGCGAATTAACCTGGGGGAATTCGTGATGGATAGCCGCGAGTAGTTCCTCTCTGTCGTGCGCTTTCTCGTGGGCAAAAGCAACCAAAACCATGGTATGCCCCTTGCTGGTTGTGCGAATCATGAGGGTACGCATTCCCCCCTCTTGTGCCCTAAGGTCGTAAAAGGGATAATGCTCAATACGCTCCAAACAATAGGCTCGAACAAAGTTGCGAATGCGGTTGCTTAGCTCGTTCCCGAGGTAGCACTCCTCAATGTCTAGTACCTTATCAAACTTGCCCGGGATGTGGAATCCCAATCCGCTATTATCGGCTTCTCCTAACCCTTCTGGTAGAGAAGCGAGTTCTTCGCTCGTCCTCCAACGGCGGTTACTAAAGGTGAATTCAAGCTTATTGCGATACTGGTAAATCTCTTGAGAACCTAGGATGGGGAGATACTCTCCCACCTCTACTTTGCCAAGTCTCTCCATGGCATCTCGCACTTGTGTTGCCTTGGCAGTCAGTTGTTCCTCATAGGGGATATGTTGCCATTTGCAGCCACCGCAAGTGGTAAAATGCTTACAACGAGGGGGGATTCGGAGGGGTGATGGCTCCTCAAGGGTCACGATCCGAGCCTCAGCATAATGACTCTTTTTTCGGACTATCTGTAGCGTACACCTATCGCCAGGCGCACCATAGGGGACAAAGACAACAAGCTCCCCCCAATGCGCAATGGACTGCCCCTCGGCAGCCATCCGCTCTATAGTAATTCCCTCAAGGAGGGGTAAAGGTTTTTTATTTCTAGCCAAAAGGTCTATTCTCTAGTGTGATTACCGAAGCATCTCAAGCACGATATTGCAAAACTTCTCGCCTAAGCTGTTGGCTTCTTCTTCTGTGGGAGCCTCTGTGTAAATACGTACAATGGGCTCTGTATTACTGGCTCGCATGTGTACCCAAGAAGAGGGGAAATCAATCTTTACTCCATCAATGGTGTTGGGGTGATCACTTGCAAAGCGTTCTGCAATGCGGGCAAACAGAGCCTTTGTGTCAGTCCCTTCCGGGAGGTCTGCACGCTGTTTACTCATATAGTAAACGGGGTACTCACGACGAAGTTCACTAACCGATTTTTTCTTCTTTGCCAGCAAGGTAAGGAAGAGGGCAATACCCACAAGGGCATCACGACCGGCGTGTAGCTTGGGGAATATTACACCCCCATTGCCCTCTCCTCCAATGAGGGCGTTGGTGGCTGCCATCTTGGCAACAACATTGACTTCGCCCACCGCAGCGGCGGCATAGAAGCCTCTATTCCCTCGCTCAGTTACGTCGCGAAGAGCACGGGTAGAGCTGAGATTGGAAACCGTATTGCCCCCTCCATGATAATCGAGTAGGTAATCGGCTACAGCAACTAAGGTATATTCTTCTCCAAAGGGAAGTCCGTTCTCATCAATAATGGCAAGTCGATCCACATCGGGGTCTACGGAGAATCCCACCGTGGCATGCTTCTCCCGCACTGTCTCCGAGAGGGCTACTAGGTGCTGGGGTAGAGGCTCCGGATTGTGGGCAAAGTCGCCGTTTGGGGTATCGAAAAGGGGATAAACCACTTCTACTCCTAGTTGCCGGAGTAGATAGGGAACCGCAATGCCTCCTACCGAATTGATGCTGTCAAAAGCAACACTAAACCCGGCAGCTCGGATGGCTTCGGCATCTACTTCTTCTAAAGCTAGTATGGCTCGACAATGCTCGGGAAGGTAATCTTGGTAGTGAATCTGCCCCAACTCTTCTACGGGAGAGAATACAAAATTTTCGTCTTCTGCAATGGAAAGAACTTCTTTACCCTCTAGATCGGTCAAGAATTCGCCTTTCCCTCCGAGCAGTTTGAGGGCATTCCAATGTTTTGGATTGTGGCTGGCTGTGATAATAATTCCCCCTTGAGCCTTTAGCCCTATTACTGCCATTTCGGTAGTGGGGGTGGTGGCAAGATCTATATCTACCACATCACAACCCATCGCCATTAGGGTACCGGTCACGATCCTACGCACCAATTCGCCAGACATACGTGCGTCTCGTCCGACTACGATTAGGGGGCAAGCTACACCACTAGACTTTCGAATAAATGTGGCAAAGGCTGCCGTAAAACGGGTGACGGCTATAGGGTTAAGCCCCTCAGAAGCTCCCCCTCCAATAGTTCCTCGGATACCCGAGATGGATTTGATTAGTGGCATGTAAAAAGTTTATTGACGTGTAAATTCATACCGTACCTCGCGGCAATACATGGTACTACCTCGGTTGTAGTTAATCTCAGCCCCGATGGTAAAGGGGATGATGAGGCGTACTTTGGCTCCATCTCCTAGCAAAGACATGGGGAAAGCCAAGCCCTCGCACATGAGGGCGTTGAGCGAATAGCCCGGAGCCGACTTGATCAGAATAAAATGCAGTGCACCGCGAGAGTAACGATCTACATAGATGAACTCAGTATCTTGGAAGCCCGGCATGGACAAATTGTTGAAGTTCTGCTGTATGGAGTCTTTGTTGAAGATATAGCCCTCGAAGCGTACATTCACACGCGTTTTTTCGGCAACGGGGCGCTCTCCTCCTGCTTCTAAAACCTCCATGTAGAGGCCATTACTAAACTTGTAGTATATCCCTTTGTCAAAAGAGGTTTGCCCCTCGGCATAGTTGCGTACCGTGATGTTTTCTTTGTTGATGAGCTTAGAAATGGCTATCTCCTCCTCTTTGAGCATTTGGGAGAGAGACTTAATATCTTTGGTTTTACTACAGGCTGTACCCCCAAGAGCCACAAGACCCATTATAAGAATTGAGAGTAAATATTCCAGTTTGAAGCTGGTGGAGCGAATTTGTTTCATTGCTAAATCGTATGAAAGTGATGATTGGGTGTGTATTCTTTCTTTGTTGTTTCTTTCCCCTGTTGTAGCTCTAGTTGAACATTTCTTGCAGCTCTTTTGGGATGGGAATCCCCATAGTGGGCTTCCGCTCTTTGCTTGGTCTGAGGTAATGGCGTCGCATGTAATCGACAAAGAGATCTACGGCTTCGCTTATGGAGCCTTGGGAGAATTCTCCTCCGGCAGCGTTCTTGTGTCCACCTCCTCCGAAGCACTCACTGCAAAGTTCGTTTACGGCAATATCCCCGATGGATCGTACAGAAACCTTAACCCCCTCGTCGAGCGTTTCTCTAAAGAAGGCAGAGCAATTAATGCCCTTTATATCTAGGGGTTTATTGACAAATCCATCCGTGTCTGCCGCTCCGGTTTCAAAGCGTTCCATCTCCTCTCTCGTAAGCACAAAGTAGGCACTTTGTATCTCGGGCATTACAACTACTTTTTCGTAAAGGATGTACCCCTCAAGGCGTTGTCTGCTCTCGGGATGGTTGTGATTTATCTTGTCTACAATAAGGTCTTTATCAGCTCCCGAACGCAGTAGAACGGCTACTAATTCGTACAAATCGGGACGCGAAGAGTTGTGATTAAAAAGCCCTGTATCGGTGATAATCCCGGTCAAAAGAGCGGTGGCTATCTTGGCGCGAAGAGCCTCTGCTTGAGTGGGATCGAGGGGTGTAGAATCTGTTGCCTCGGGGAGACGGATACAGCGCTCGTCGGGAGATAAAAAAAGCCGAGTAAGCACTTCGCAGGT